>Ga0153954_1000845_pt1 | contig 20169 bp, 20 predicted proteins | sample TSFL038MetaG_FD_102277 | JGI IMG/M metagenome (GOLD analysis project Ga0153954, IMG submission 102277) | Attine ant fungus gardens microbial communities from Florida, USA - TSFL038 MetaG | ecosystem: Host-associated > Fungi > Mycelium > Unclassified | place: USA: Florida, Wekiwa Springs State... | reverse complement strand
TCATTCGGGCTTGGCGTGCGACTGAACTTCACTCCACCCCATCTTCAAATGGGCGCGAAGCACGCGTTCGACTTTGGAGGGAGACTTGGCGCGCAATGCTGCGACGATCTTTTCATGATCCTCGATCGCGCGGCGAGCGTAGGTGCTGTCCTGGCTGCTTATCCAGCGGTGGTCCAAGAACATTTCGCGGAAGCCGCGTATCATCTCAAGCAGGCGCGGCGAGCCGGACGCCACGGCAATTGCGAGATGGAATTCCTGATTGATGTGAACGCGTTCTTCGAACGAGGCAATTGGCATCATCTTGTTCAATTCGTCGAGCCTGGCGAGCTGCTCAGGCGTAATTCGGGTCGCCGCAAGACGTGCAGCGCAGAGCTCCAATGCCTCGCGTATGTGATAAATCTCGGCGGCCTCGGCCATCACGTCGGTCACTTCAACACCGCCGGTGCTGATCTCTCGCACCAGCCAGTCGCCGATCAGTCGTGAGATGGCCTCTCGCACGGGCGTGCGGCTGACGCTTAAAGCGGCGGCGATCTCGGTTTCCCGCAAGCGAGAGCCGGGCGTCATCTCGCCCGACACGATGGCCTTTCGCAGGTGCCGGTACACTTGGTCAGCGACCTTGTCGCCGCGCTCGACCGGCAACTGCCGGAGGTTGTCCGCAATAGTCGGTGCCAATCTAACGGCCATACCTATTCCTCGATCTCGAAGGCGACGGGGTGGGCTTTCGGTCCGCCGCTCGTTTGGGCGTCGATAAATTAGGCTCTTGGACGGTCGTTGTGCAGGTGCAGCACATTATTTCGGTGGCGGCCGCCACCTCGTCGTTGACTTATTCTGCATGCAGTGTGCAGTATACAGAAAAGCGGGAGGTACGCAATTGTCCAGTCGCCAAGTTGAGGAAGCCCGTGCTCCGAAGAACAAAGGGCTTATGTCGTCTGTGACTGTTTGCATCTCACGTCGGAGGTTCGCCGGCCTTGCAGCCAGCGCTTTGGCAGCCCCTTTCGTCTTGAAGGCGGGGCGTGCGTCCGCAGCCGATGCGACGCTGAAGATGAGTCTGCCGTGGATTCCGCACGGCGGTTACGCCTTCCTGTTTGCTGCGAACAAGCTTGGATACTGGAGCAAGCGAGGGTTGCAGGTCCAAATCGATCGGGGTTTCGGCTCTGGCGAAACGTGCAAGCGTGTCGCCCTGGGGCAGTACGATTTTGGTCTCGCCGACTTTGCGACCATGACGAAAATGGCCGATGACGGTTTGCCGCTCGTCTGTATCGGCATGGTCAACCATGTTTCACAGCTTGGCGTTCTCGCGCTCAAGGACAGCGGCATCGCGAATCCGAAGGACCTCGAAGGCAAGACCATGGCGACGACCGCGGGCAGCGCAGATTACGCGCTATGGCCCGGATTCGCTGCCGCCGCAGGCATTAATGCTGATAAAGTCAACATCAACATCGTCGGCCCCGAGCTTCGACTGCGCCTCCTGACGGAGAAGAAGGTGGATGCCATCGGAGCGGTGTACGGCTCCGACGCGCCGATCTTCCTGGCAAGAGGGATTCCCTACAATCTCATGCTGCATGCGAAGTACGGGCTTGAGATGTACAGCAATGCGATCGTCACGCATCGCGACCGTCTCAAGAACCGCGAGCAATGCCAGGCGATAATCGACGGTGTCATGGAGGGGCTCAAGTACAGCTTCCTCGAGCCTGACAAGACCACGGAAATTCACCTCGATGCCGTAAAGGAATACGACCAGGCGAGTGCCGACCGGAAGTTCGTCCAGTATGGCGTGCTGATCAACACCGCGGTCAGTCTCGCGCCGTATCTGGAACAGGCAGGCCTCGGTCACATGGAAGAAACGCTGGTCGCCGCGACCCAGGACAAAATCCAAAAATACATGGGAGTGAAGACAAAGCAGGCGCCGAGTGCGCTTTACACAAACGAGTTCAGCGGCAACGTGAAGCTGTCCCCCGCCGAATGGGCCGGCGTCAGGCAGAGTGTCAAGGACTACGTGCTTTGACGCTCGCCGAGAAAGTCCCGTTGAAGCTCGTCCTCCGGCCGGAGATCGAGATTGTCGGTGTTTCCAAATCGTTCGGGCGCGGTCGCGGCATCGTTCAGGCGATTGATGACGTAAGCCTATCGATCGGCCACAACGAGTTCGTCTCCATCCTGGGGCCGTCCGGCTGCGGGAAGAGCACATTGATGCTCCTGGTCGCTGGCCTGGCGAAGCCCTCAAGCGGGACTGTTTCGCTAAACGGGTCCCCGGTGACCGGGCCGCGTCGAACGAACGGCATCGTATTTCAGAACCCGGTCTTGTTGCCTTGGCGAACGGTACTGGACAACGTCCTTCTGCCGATCGAGCTGATGGGCGAGCGTATCGATAACTACGTCGATCATGCCCAGACATTGTTGGAAATGGCGGGTATCGGCGAGTTTGCAAACCGTCTGCCTGACGAGATGTCAGGCGGCATGAAGCAGCGCGCTGGCATCTGCCGGGCCCTGGTGCAGAACCCGAGCGTGCTGCTGATGGATGAGCCATTCAGCGCGCTCGATGCGATGACGCGCGACGACATGAATCTCGAGCTGCTGCGACTGTGGGAGCGGGATCGCAAGACTGTCGTCTTCATCACTCACAGCATCGCCGAAGCTGTCCTTCTCTCCGACCGTGTCGTCGTGATGAGCAAGCGGCCTGCCCGGATTCTCACGGATATCCCGATACAGCTGCCCCGACCGCGAACGGCGGAAGTCCAGGAGACGCAACAGTTCGCGCAACTGCGTGCGCGCATTCGCAGTCTCATTCAACGATAAGCTGCGATGACGAAACCGAACCGAAAGCTCATCTATCTTTCGCTTATCTGGAACTCGATCTCTCCGCGCGCCGGCGAGGCGCGGGCGAAAAATTGGCTGTGGGCCGTTGGACTGTCGATCGCGCTCCTTATCGCCTGGCAGGTCGCAGTGACGGCGCTGCAGGTGCCAGACATAATTCTCCCGTCGCCGGTCGACATCATGAACTATTTTATCCGCCGGCAGGCCTTGATGCTCAAGCATCTCGGGCCCACGCTGTTGCAGACCGTATGGGGCTTTCTCCTTGCCGTTTTCGGCGGCGTGCTCCTCGCCATCCTCGTATCGCTGACCGAGTTTGGAAAACGCGCGGTAATGCCGCTCTTGGTCGTGGCGCAGATCGTGCCGAAAATCGCCGTTGCGCCCTTGTTCATGCTCTGGTTCGGCCTCGGAGATGTGTCGCGAATTCTCATCGCGTTCCTGGTCGCGTTCTTTCCGATGGTCATCAACGCGGCGTCGGGCTTCAACAGCGTCAACCGCGAAGTCGTCCTGCTTGGTCGTGCGTTCGCCCGTAGCAAGTGGGAGTTCTTCCGCCGGATCCAGCTGCCCCAGGCGCTACCCTACATCTTCGACGGGATGAAGGTATCGATCACCCTGGCGATTACGGGGGTTATCGTCGCCGAATTCGTGTCGTCCCAGAAGGGACTCGGCTACCTCATCATGTTCGCGAACGGCCAGCTCGATACGGTGATGATGATGACGTCGATAGCCGTATTGAGCCTGATGGGGCTGGTGCTCTACGGCATCGTCGCTCTGCTCGGTCGCCTCGTTGTCTACTGGCAAGTTCCCGCCGGAGAATGAGCGATGATGACGGACGACGCCGGCTTCCAGGGCAGACTGCGGCACGCCATCAGTAAAGGCCATAGAATCTGGCCGGACGGGAAGCGGTCCGCTTTGCTGCTGACCTACGATATGGACGGCGATTCAGCATGGATAGCGCGCGGCCTTGATGAGCCGGTCGCGCGTTCGGCTGGTCGTTTCGAGGTCAACGTCGGAACGCCGTGCATCCTCGAATTGATGAAGTGGTTCGGGTTGAAGTCCACGTTCTTCACGCCCGGCTGGATCGCCGAACAGTATCCGGCAATGGTCGAGGCGGTCGTGAGAGATGGTCACGAGATCGGCCTGCATGGATACCTGCATGAACCGCCTCCCGGTCTCGGCGAGGAAGAGGAGCGGGAAATCATCCGACGTGGCTCGGCCGCACTTGAAAGGCTCACCGGCAAGCGACCGGTCGGGTACCGGTCACCCATTTGGCAGTTCAGCGCGAATACGGTGCGTCTCCTCCATGAGGCCGGCTTCAAATACACGAGCGACTTTATGGACTCTTTGTTGCCGACCTACAACGAGGTCGCGGGCAACACGATCGACATGATCAACCTGCCCGGCAGCTGGGTATTGGACGACGCCGTCTACTTTCAATTCCATATCACGATCCGCACCGCCATGCGGCGCGCTGCGGACGTCCTGGAGATCTACAAGGAAGAGTTCCGGGCAGTGCACGCCTCCGGCGGGCTGTTCACCCTCGTGATGCATCCGCAACTGAGTGGAAGGCCATCGCGTGTCCTGATGATGAAGGAATTCATGGACTTCGTGAAAGGCTTCGAAGGGGTGTGGCTGCCCAGCCCCCGCGATGTCGTCGACTACTGGCGAGCGCAACATCCGCTTGGCGAGTGTGCCGGCTGACGAAAGAAGACTGAATCGCCGCGAAGAGCGGCAACTGGAAGGTAAGGACCAACGATGCTGGATACGACAAATATGTTTGATCCGAAGCTGTATGCCGGCGTTCGGCGCCCTCTTCTCGAAGCGGAAACGATGCCGGCCTGGTGCTATACGTCGCAGGAGTTTTACGATCGCGAAGTAGAGCGGATCTGGCGTAAAATCTGGAATTTCGTTGGTTCAGTGGACCAGGTCGCCAAGAATGGCGACTATTTCACCCTGACCTTTGCCGGCATTCCGGTCATTATTCTGCGTGACCAGGCCGGTACGCTCCGGGCCTTTGCCAATACGTGCAGACATCGCGGCTGCGAACTCCTCGAAGGCAAGGGCAATGCAAAACTGATCGTCTGTCCATATCACAGTTGGACCTACGAGCTGGGTGGTGCCCTGCGCGGCGCGCCGGAGATGGAGAAGACGGAAGGCTTCGACAAAGCCGACTATTCTCTCATTCCGATAAAGATCGATACGTGGGGCGGCTTCATCTTCATCAATTTCGACAAGAACGCCGGTCCGCTGAAAAAGCAGCTGGGCGATTTGCCTGAAAAGCTGGCGCCTTATGGGCTCGAAAATATGGCGCTGACCCGCCGCAAAGTCTTCGAGATGGATTGCAATTGGAAGCTCTTCGTCGAAAACGCGAAAGAAGCCTATCACATCGCAACAGTGCATCGTGCGACCATCAACCGCTATGCTTCGGCCAAGTCTGCCGGCTACTGGGTTGAGAAGGCGACGGGCGACTACGTCGTCACATTCGCCCAGCATGAGGGCAGCATGGCTCTCCTCAAGGACGCCGCCGGCTTCCCGACCATCGAAACACTTCAGGGCCGTCGCGAGGCCGGTGGTACCTACGCGCCGCTGCTCTACCCCAGCACCTATCTGGGCTGCACGATCGATTGTGTATGGTACCTCGAAATGCACCCGATCAGTCCGAGTAAGACCATCATGGTGCACGGAGCCCTCTTTCCCCGCGATCGGCTCGAAAGGCCGGACTTCGAGGAGATCGTCAAGAACTATTACGAGCGGTGGGATCTCACTTTGGAGGAAGACATCCTGGCCTCCGTGAGGCAGCAGAGGGGGCTAGACAACCCATACGCTCCAGTGGGCCGATTTTCCTACCGAGAACCGCTGGTTCACGAGATCGGCAACTGGATTCTCGATCAGGTTCTCGACAAGTAATCCAACCATCGGTCCGCCATGAACCGCCCCGAGAATGTTGCAAACGATCCTCTCGCCCCGTATCGGCCTCGTGCCGGCACTGGGGGCCGCCGCTACCGTGATCTGCATGAGCATGTGGACGCGCTTGCGGCAGCCGGGCTTCTTCGCGTCATCGACGAGCCGATCAACAAGGATACCGAAATTCATCCCTTGGTGCGGTGGCAATACCGGGGTGGATTGCCGGAGGAGGATCGCAAGGCGTTCCTCTTCACAAGGCCGACCGATAGCGCCGGGCGCTCCTTTAAGGGGGCGGTACTTGTCGCGGGCCTTGCCGGCAATGCTGCAGTCTATCGGATCGGGTTCGACAGACCGCTCGAGCACATTGGCGCCGCCTGGAGAGAGGCGATAGCCGCACCGGTTGCACCGGTGTTCGTCGATAATGCTGCATGCCATGAAGTCGTAAACGTTGGCCAGGCGTTGGACGAAGAAGGGGGCGGGCTCGATGCTTTGCCTGTGCCCATTTCGACGCCTGGCTTTGACAACGCGCCCTATCTCTCGGCGGGTCATTACATTACGCGGGATCCGGATACCGGCATACAGAACGTGGGCACGTACCGCGGCCAGATAAAAGGTCGTCGTCGCCTGGGCATGAACGCGTCAGTCGATTTCATGCAAGGGATTTATCAGCACTGGCTCAAGTACAAAGCGCGCGGCGAGCCGATGCCATGCGCGGTCGTGATCGGATGCCCTCCGCTGATTTCCTACGCGGCCGGTTACAAAGTGCCGGATGAGCTGGACGAGATCGCGGTCGCTGGCGGCCTCGCACGTGGACCGATCAACGTTACGCGAGGGAAAACCGTCGATCTGGTGATCCCTGCCGAATCCGAGTTTGTCATAGAAGGGCTCATCAGCACGGATGAGTTGGAGCCCGAAGGGCCATTCGGAGAATCCCACGGTCATGTCAACCTGCAGGAATACAACGCCTTCATGGAGGTGACCGCGATAACCCATCGCCGTCATCCGATATTGGTGTCGATCATAAGTCAGGTATCGCCGAGCGAATCGAGCACCATCAGGCGCTCGGCCATGCAGCCGGAATTGTTCGACTTCCTCAGGAACACAATCGGTGTTCGCGGCCTGAAGAGGGTTCATATGCACGAGCCCCTTTCGGCCGTGCTGGCTGTCTTCGTGCTCCAGTTCGCGAGAGGTACGAAACAGACGGAGATCTGGCGGGGGCTGAATGCCGCAGCCACACGATACCGGTTCGGTGGCCGCTGGATCATCGCGGTCGATGACGACATCGATCCGGAGAATAATGATGCGCTGTTTTGGGCAATGGCGTATCGCAGCCAGCCTCAATACGACGTCAAAATGGTGGAGAACAAAGAGGCGGGACACGGTCCACGGGGGCCCCGCGATGACGGCGCGCTATCCGCGATGCTGATCAATGCGACGCTCAAGGCCCCGTTTCCTCCGGTCGCTTTGCCGAAGCGCGAGTTCATGGAGAACGCGCGTGCGTTGTGGGAGCGCCTCAAGCTCCCGCCGCTGCGTCCAGAGGCTCCGTGGCACGGGCACGATCTCGGCGCCTGGACCGAGCAATATGAGCGGCAGGCGCAGATGGCGTCGCGGGGGGAATACTTCGAGCTCGGCGAGGAACTCGCGTCAATGCGTCGAAGCGACGTGGAGATGAACACGTCGGTCGAGCCGGCTGCCTTTGATCGCAACAACAATCATACGTCTGACAAGCAATGAATATCGGCACACCGCTCACATCAAGTCCAACGCGCGATCCATCCAGGGATGGCTTGGCAACGTCACGGGCGGACGAGGCCGCTCGCGTTCGCCCGGACGACATCGCCTATCCCAAGGCAGTGATCGAGCTGAAGGACGTAAGCAAGACCTTCGATACGCGTCAGGGCAAGGTGCAGGCGTTGGATCGCGTCAGCCTTTCCATCCGCCCGAACGAGTTTGTCTGCTTGCTCGGTCCAAGCGGCTGCGGAAAGTCGACCGTTCTCAGTATGCTTGCGGCGTTGAATCGGCCGTCAGCGGGGAGCGTGACCATTGATGGGAGGTCGGCCGACGACGCCCGCAAGGAAAATAAGATCGGGTTGGTCTTTCAAGACGCTGTGCTTTTGCCGTGGCGCACCGTCGAGGAAAATATCGCATTGCCGCTTGAAGTGTTGAAGGTGGCGCGAACCGAACGCGCCTCCCGAATCAAGGCGGCATTGAACCTTGTGCGGCTCGAAGGTTTTGAACACTGCTTCCCGCACGAGCTTTCAGGAGGCATGCGGCAGCGCCTCGGAATAGCGCGAGCATTGTCGTTCAACCCGCGCGTCCTGCTGATGGATGAACCCTTCGGGGCGCTTGACGCAATTACGCGCGACAAAATGTCGATCGAATTGCTGCAGATCTGGGAACGGCAGCAGAAGACGGTAGTCTTTGTCACGCATAGCATAGCCGAAGCGGCGTTCCTTTCGGATCGCGTTGTGGTGATGAGCCCGCGACCGGGCCGAATTGCTGCAGTGATTGACAATCCGTTGCCGCGGCCGCGAACATTCGATGTGCGAGATACGCCGGAGTTCCTGGTTCTGCAGAAGCGCTTACGTCAACATCTGAGCGAAGGATGACCGAGATGTTCCAGGGGCTTCGGCGCGCCGCCGTGCCGGTCGCGACCATCGCCGGCTTCCTCGCGATCTGGCAAATCGCCGTCGTGCTGTTCCGCGTTCCGACCTGGCTTTTGCCGGCTCCGTCGGTGATCTGGCTCGAATTTATCAAGCAAGCCCACCTTCTCGGCATCCACGTGTACGTGACCGCTGTCGGCGCGATCGGTGGCTTGATAATCGGTGCGATCGCGGGGCTGCTGCTTGCTGTCGCCATGACGCACTCGAAAGTGCTCGAGAGCATCCTCATGCCGCTGCTCGTCATCGACCAAAGCATACCGAAGATGGCGCTCGCGCCGATTTTTGTGATCTGGTTCGGCACAGGAACGTTGACGCGCGTTGTGATCGCGATGGTGATCTCGTTCTTCCCGATGGTGATCAATACTCTCCGCGGGATGACCACCGTGGATAAGAGGCTCAATGACCTCATGCACACGATATCGGCGTCGCGCTGGGACATTCTGACGAAGATACAGTTGCCGAACGCGATCCCTTACATCTTTTCGGGTTTGAAGGTGGCAGTGCCGCTTTCGATCATCGGAGCTGTCGTTGCGGAGTTCATGCAATCGGACTCGGGGCTCGGCTATGTCGTTCTGATCGCGGTCGGAAACGTCAACACCCCGATGGTCTTTGTCGCCGTCCTGCTCATGGCTCTCCTTAGCCTCTCGTTGTTTGCGTTCCTGTCGGGCGTGGAGTGGCTCACGATGCGGCGTCGGTTCCAACATCTTATTGCTCGCGTAGAACATTAATAGCGGCCTCTGGGAGGAGACTTGATATGCTTCGGCTTCGGATCACTAGCCTACTGGTATCGGCGGCGGCAGCAGCTTTCGGCTTCTGCGCCGTGCTCTCTCGACCCGCCCTGGCCCTGGAAACAGTGTCGGTACGGCTTTCCTACACCCCGTTTGCCGCGCATATTCCCATGTACGTTGCCGCGGCGAAGGGCTTCTACAGGGAGGCGGGCCTTGAAGTGAACATACTTCCCGGCCGCGGGTCGACCTTTGCCGCAATGACGGTCGGCGCGGGGAAGGAAGAATTCGGTATATCCGATCCCGCGGCGGTGCTCGCCGCGCGTGCCAAAGGCGTGCCTGTTGTGGTGGTTGCCAACCTGCAGCAGGACAACGGCGTCGCTCTTGTGGCCACTGAGAAATCCGGCATTACCAAGGTCGAAGATCTCAAAGGGCGCAAGGTCGGAATTTTGCCGGGTAGCACCACGACCGTTTTCCTTCAAGCGTTATTGAAGCGACACGGGTTCGCGATCGAGGACACGTCTTCTACGACCTGGAGGCCGGGGACAGATCTGCCAATGTTGATCGACGGCACGATCGAGGCCGAAGCGACTGTTTATAATAATGAAATAGTGACGTGGTCGGTTGAGCACCCCGAGCTCAAGCTCAAGGTCTGGACGATGGCGTCGCTCGGCTTCGAAACCCCAGGCTATGCGCTCATTACCAACGAAGCGCTGCTGGCGAAGAAGCCTGCGCTCGTGAAAGCATTTACAAAAGCGACACTCCGGGGTGGCGAGTATGCGCTCGTGAATCCGTCCGAAGCTGTTGCAATCCTCGTCAAAGCGGTTCCCGAGCTGAAACCCGAGATCGAGGAGAAGAAGTGGCAAGCAACCATTCCTGTGACGACGAGTGAGATGACCAAGAAGAATGGACTTGGCGCGCTCGACCGGGCGAAATGGTCGTTACTCAACGATCTGCTCAACACCTATGGTGTGACCGATGCCAAAGTCGATCTTGATGCGGTCCTGAAGGATGGATTTCGCTGAAGGTCGTTCATTAACGGCGGAAAAAAGCGGAAAGAAATCATGGCCAAGAAAGTCAATAGAACAAAAGTCAGGGGCCGGGTAACAAAGCGGAAGTCTGTCCCCGCCGAGGCCAAAAGCGCGAAGGCGGCGGAGCAACTGCCGGGGCTCAGTCCTGTCGTGACGCCATGGCCGAAGGGCAAGCGCGCTGCTTGTCTCTTTACGTTCGACGTCGATACGGAGGTGAGCTGGGTATTCAGGCAGTCGAACGATCCGATCGCCCTTTCGATGGGGCAATACGAGCCGGAGATCGGCGTGCCAATGCTGTTGAACTTGCTTGATCAGTTCGCGATCAAGAGCACGTTTTTCGTGCCTGGCTGGGTCGCCGAAAAATACACCGCGATGGTCGATCGCATCCTTAAGGGCGGGCACGATGTCGAGCACCATGGCTACCTCCATGAGCCTCCAGGCACGTTCAAGTCAGGAGCCGAGGAGGAAGAGGCGCTGCTGACGGGCATCGAGGTCCTCACGCGGATCACGGGTCGCCGACCGCGCGCTTACCGTTCCCCATTTTGGGAGTTCAGTCCGAACACCATCCCGCTGCTGGAGCGGCACGGCTTTGATTACACCGGCGACCTGATGGATACCCTGTTGCCGAAATACTACGCCGTGGACGGTCGCACGAGCTCGATGCTCAATCTACCGGGGCACTGGATCTTGGACGATCTGGCGCATTTTTACTATCACATCAGCGCACGCAAGACGATCTTGTCATGTGAGCAGGTCTACCAGCTCTACAAGGAAGAGCTGGACGGGATCCGTGCGTACGGCGGTCTCTTCACGCTGACAATGCATCCCCAGGCGAGCGGCAGGCCGTCGCGCGTCCTGATGCTCCAGCGCCTCATGGAATACATCCTGTCACTGGGGGATGTCTGGGTCGCCAGCCCTGGCGAGCTCGTGGACTATTGGCGCAAGGCTCACCCGTCCACGGGGCCACAACCGGTATGAGGCAGGCAAGTGCGACCGATCAAACCGTAGGCGGACATCCTGATGCGCATCGTTCTAGATGAAGTCGTCCCGGCCGGAGCGCCGTGGAGCGGAATCATATCGAAAGGCCAACACCTTCGGATTGTCGACCTGAAGGGCAAACAGGCGGTCGACTTTCTCTGCTACAACGCGAATGAGCGGACAGAACGCTATTTTGCGCCCAACACCATCAAGGCCGCGGGCACGATTTCCCTGACGAAGGGGCATGTCCTGTATTCGGACCAGGCGCAGGCGCTGTTCACGATAGTCGAGGACACCTACGGCTCACACGATACGATCGGGGGAGCTTGCAGCGCGGCGAGCAATTACCTGCTTTACGGAGTAAAGGATTGCCCCGGCTGCCGCGAAAATTTCCTTGCGGGTCTCGCGAAATTCGAAATGGGCCGGCGCGACATCGTGCCGAACGTGAACTTCTTCATGCGGGTGCCGGTGGTGAAAGAAGGTGAGGCGGAAATCGCGAAGGGCGACTCACAACCCGGGAGCTTTGTCGAGCTTCGCGCCGAGATGGACGTGCTTGCGGTCATCTCGAACTGCCCTCAGATCAATAATCCCTGCAACGACTACAACCCGACCCCGATCCAGGTCATCGTCAGCGAAAACAAGTGAGAGACGTCATGGTTCAGATCACGATGCTTAATCCGAAGGACCTTCATCATCCGGTCGGGCCGTATTCACAGGTGAGCCAAGTCAATGCCACAAGGTTCGTGTTCCTTGCTGGTCAGACGGCGACTGACGTGAACGGCAATACTGTCGGAGTGGATGACGTCGCGGCGCAGTGCCAGCAGGTCTTTGCGAATGTCGAAGCGGGGCTCAGGGCCGTTGGTGCAACCTGGGCCAACGTGGTGCATTTCACGAATTACCTGCTCAGTCACGACGACCTTCCTGCTTTCGTGAAGTACAGAAACCAGGTGTTCCCGACCTGGTTCCCGAACGGCGCGCCGCCCAACACGCTGCTTTTCGTCGATAAGCTTCTCCGCAAGGAATTCCGGGTCGAGGTTCAGGCGATTGCAGCGCTCTGACCGACTTGCGGAGAGGATCGCGGTTGGCCGGCTCGGGCCCGATGGCGCTGAGCCGCGGCGTATAGCCGGCTGACCTGTCCCGCAGAGTTGCCCTGTGAATAGTAACACGACCTGAGCCGTTGTCCGGCGTGGACTTTTTATAGGCCGCAAGCGCAGCTTTTGAGAAGAAACGAGAATGCGATGGCGACCGCAGGGACGGTGATCGTTGGCGCGGGGCAGGGCGGTTATCAGGTCGCGGCCTCGCTGCGAGAGAGCGGCTATGCCGAGCCCGTTTATCTGATTGGTGATGAAGTCGAACCACCTTACCAGCGGCCCCCCTTGTCGAAGGGGTATCTGCTCGGCGAGATGAGCGCGGAGCGCCTGTGGCTGAGGTCGCGCGACTATTACGTGAAGCACCAGATCGAGCCGATCACCGGGACGCGCGTGACCGGGATCGATCGCGCCGCCAAGCGCGTGTCGCTGTCGAGCGGAACGTCGATTGCCTACGACAATCTCGTGCTCGCCACCGGCGCGCGCAATCGCAGGCTGCCGCTGCCGGGAGCCGAGCTCGACGGTGTGATGTATCTGCGCACGATCGCGGAAGCCAATGCCATCCAACAATACTTCGGCAATGCGCAGACGATCGTCGTCATCGGCGCGGGCTTCATTGGACTGGAGCTGGCCGCGGTCGCCTCGAAGCTCGGCAAGCAGGTGGCCGTGGTCGAAGCGCTGTCGCGGGTGATGAGCCGAGCGGTTTCACCGATCATCTCGCAGTTCTATGCAGCGTCGCACGCCCAATGGGGTGTCGAGCTATTGTTCGACGCGCGCGTGTCGGCGCTCGAAGGGGCGAACGGCAAAGTAGATGCCATGGTGCTGGCGGATGGCCGCCGCCTGCCGGCCGACCTGGTGCTCGTCGGCATTGGTATCGAACCGGCCGCCGAGCTTGGCGCACAAGCGGGCTTGAAGATCTGCAACGGCATCGCGACCGATGCGACCCTCGTCACCAGTGATCGGTCGATCTCGGCGGTCGGCGACTGCGCGTCGTTCCCCGATCCGAACGGTGCGATCGTGCGGCTGGAATCAGTGCAGAATGCCGTCGATCAGGGCCGTTGCGTGGCCAGGCGCATCGCAGGAGAAACGGCGGCCTATTCGGCCGTACCGTGGTTCTGGAGCGACCAGCGCGATCTGAAATTGCAGATGGTCGGCCTGACGGCGGCTTGCGAGCGCACGGTGGTGCGCGGCTCGGTCGAGAAGGGCGCGTTCTCGGTGTTCTGCTTCCGCAACGATCGGCTGGTCGGCATCGAGTCGGTCAATCGGGGCGCCGACCATGTGTTCGGCCGCAGGTTGATCGGGGCGGGCGAGACCATCACGCCGGACGAAGCGGGTGACATGAGCTTCGACCTGAAGGCGCGGCTTTCACGCGTCGCGTCGGCAGCGTAACGGAGAAGTTTAGTCCCAATCGGTCAAGATCCGCCAAGCAAGAATCGAAATTTCATCGATCGGAAGTCGATGAGCGGCGGGCTTTCAGGGCAGTAGGTGCAATAATATCGATTTTTTATTGACTTTCGTCAGCAGCCTCGGTGAAATGACAGTCAATCCGTGAGCGCTCCGGTCGGGGCCGGCGGTCGTGTCAACTCGAGGAGCCGGAGAGAGTCGTGCCCAAGCAAATCATCACGTCGGCGAAGTCGCCAACAACGGGGTTCACCGATCTGCAGAAGCCTTCACCGCTCGCCCAGGCTATCCGGTTCGGCAACATGCTTTTTGTGTCGGGGCAGGGTCCGCTGGACCCGGCGACGCGGACGGTCGTGGAAGGCGACATCGAGGTTCAGGCCCGCCGCACGCTCGACAATCTCGTCAGCGTTCTCGAGGCGGCTGGCGCCACGTGGAAGAATGTCGTCAACGTCCGCGTGGTCCTGCGGGATGTTGCCGATTTCCCCCGCTTCAATGAAGCGTTCCAAGCCTATCTCGGGGGCGAGAAGGTCACCCGAACGTGTATCGGTGGGACACCGCACCGCAAGGGAGTGAACGTCGAGATCGATTGCGTGGCGATGTTCGACTAGTGCCGTTGCACAAGGATTTTGACTGGGCGCACTTCGGTAACCCCCCCCAACCTTTACCCCAACCCTCTCCCCTAACGGGGAGAGGGAGCGCACCGCCCGTGCGGCGACCCTCGATGCTGAGAGAGACCGGCATCGCGTCACCTGAGCAGATCCAAGAGCCGGCCGATGCGTGAGGCTGCGAGCGTCGCGGCTTCGGCGTTGTAGTTCGGGCGCACGGGATTGAAGAAGGAATGGCCGGCGCCGGGATAGACGAAGACCTCGATCTGCGGGTGGTCCGCCGTGGCGCGGATGACGCTATCGATCTCGGCTTTCGAGATGTGCTGGTCGGCGCCGCCAAAGTGCAGTTGCGTGGGGCATTTGATATTGCCGATCTCGTCGAAATGGTTGGGGATCCCGAGCCCGTAAAGCGACACGGCCGCATCAACCCGGTGACGCATGGCCGCGAGTGCCGCCATGCGTCCGCCGCCGCAGAATCCGATCGCGACGACCTTGCCGTTGCAGTCGCGCCGCTGGCGCAGAAATTGTGCGGCGGTGCCGATATCGCGGTCGACCTGTTCGAGGTCCAGCGCTTTCAGGCGGGCCCAGGCGGTGTCACGGTCGGGACCATCGTAAGCCAGCCCGCGCGGTTGCTCGGAGCGCCAGAAGACGTTCGGCAGCAGGGTTGCAAACCCGCGGCGCGCGTAATCCTCGACGACGCCGCGCATCGCGTCGTTCATCCCGAACATTTCGGGAAGAATGAGAATGCCGGGGGCGGGACCGCTGCCGGATTCCCCGAAATATCCATCGTATGATCGACCGCCTTCGGTCGCGATCGAGACATTGGTTGTCGACAAGGCCATGTCGTTGATCCGTTCAGAACTCAATCTGAACCGCCATGGTCGCGAACACGGGGCGCGAACATGGGTCGCGAAAGAGCTATGCTCACGAAAGAAAGATCGCGGTCAGCGGCGTCATGCGTCGAGGGAAACAACCGGCGGAGCAGTGCAGACAGTCATCGCACGGCTGATGCCGGCGTCATGGCGCCGGCATCACCGTCTTGCACTTCTTGCAGGTGCGGAATTCAACGCTGTCGAAGAAATTCTTGTAGGCCTTTGAGACAGGATCGGCCGCGTAGTCGCTCACGACGAAGGTTTCCTCATGCAGGAACGCATCGCAGTTCGAGCAATACCAATGAAACCTGTCGATCTCACCGGGACGCCGCTTGCGTTCGGTGATCAGCGCGTAGGCGTCGGAGGGAAAACGAGGGGAGTGCGGAATTCCGGCCGGCGTATAAATCGCCGACCCTTCGGGAAGGATCGCGACTTCTTCCTTGCCCTCGGGGGTGCGATAGTGGAGCCGCATCTCACCCTTGATCATGTACATCATTTCGTCGCTGGGATTGATGTGAAACTCGCTGCGGTAATCGCGCCCACGTGCGACGAAAGCCAGCGACTCCGGCTCCTGCCAGAGAACGCTGACCTGGCGTTTGGTCTCGGTGAGCTTTTTCCCCGTCTCCAGAAGATTGACGATCGGCATCTCGTACATGACGCGCGCTCCCTGTTGCTGGCGTCGGGTCGGGCAGCCCACATCGCGAACGGCTGTCCGTAACTGACTGACAATGCTACCATTCGATCCTGCTCCGCAGCTTACGGAGCGGGCACGGGGGAGTCAATAATATTTCGATATTCGTTATTTTGCGATATATTGGGGCATGGTAGGTTTTCATATTTGCCGGAGGCCCGATGCGGTGCTCGCCGCTGCGGCCTTGGCCGGGGACTGATCCTCATGGACAAGAATGATAACGGCGCAACGATCAAGACGCTGGCAGATTACGGCTACCGGCGCATTCGGGCGGATATCCTGCACGGGCGCATTGCCGCGGGGGTGAAGTTGCCGCTGGAGAAGCTCAGCCGGGAATACGACATCGGCATGAGTCCCCTGCGCGAAGCGCTCACGCGCCTGGTCGGCGACGCGCTCGTGGTCAGCGAAGGCCAGCGCGGCTTCTGGGTCGCGCCGCTGTCGCTCGCCGAATTTCACGATATCACGCGGGTGCGCAACCTGCTGGAGACGGAGGCGCTGCAGCTTTCCATTCAACGCGGCGGCCGCGAATGGGAAGAGGCCGTAAGCCGCGCATTTGAGGAGCTGTCGGCGACCGAGGCGCGCATGCAGGCCGGCGGCGACGATCTGTTGTCCCAGTGGGAAGAGCACAACCGGCGCTTCCACGAAGCGTTGATCTCCGCCTGCGATTCGCCATGGCTCAAGCGGCTGCTCGGGCAGCTTTATCATCAGTCGGAACGCTACCGGCGCATCTCGCTCGTCAGCTCTCCGGCCGATCGCTGCGTCAAGGACGAGCATCACGCCATCTTCGAGGCCGCGATGCAACGCCAAGTGCTGAAGACCTGCCGCCTGATGGAGTTTCACCTCAACCGGACCACGCAGGCGGTCAGCGATGCGTTGCAACGGGGCGAGGTGCTCAAGCTCGCCGAGCTCGCAGGCAAGCCGCCCCGCAAGGTGAAGGCAGGCTAGAGCATGATCCGGAAAAGTGTGCAGCGGTTTTCCGAAAAGATCATGCTCAAACAAGAGGCTAAAGCGCGATGATGATTCGACCAAAAATCATCGCGCTTTAGCTGTCCTGATGCCGTGCCTTGTCGGCGTCAGCAGCTCTGAAGCTCCGGCTTCCACCGCCGGCAAGCCTTCCAGCGCCAGCAAGCCTTCGGCCGTCTCATGACCGCATCGAAGCCGTTATCCGGCGCTCCCGCCGATCAAGTGCTGTTCGGCGACGTGGTTGCGCTCGATGGCGGCGGCCGGCAGGCTGAAGCGGTGGCTATCCGTGACGGGCGGATCGTGGCGATTGGGCAACGCACCGACGCACAGGCTTGGTGCAGCCCGGCGACCAGCCAAGTTGATTTCGGACGCGCCGCGATCATTCCCGGATTCAACGACACGCATGCGCATCTCGATACGGAAGGATTGAAGCACTCGCTGCCATCGCTTGCCGGCGCCCATACGATCGGCGAGCTGCTGGAGCGCATCCGGCGGCTGGCCTGCGAGCGGCCGACGGGGGAATGGATCGTGACCATGCCGGTCGGCGAGCCGCCCTTCTATTTCGGTGACGCGGGCGATCTGGCGGAAGGGCGCATGCCGACGCGCCATGAGCTCGACCGGGCGGCGCCGTCGCATCCGGTCTGCGTGCTCGCGGCCTCCGGCTATTGGGGCGGACCGCCGGGCTACACCGTTCTCAATTCGATGGCGTTGCGCCTCAACGGTATCGACAGGCACAGTGTTGCCGGCATGCGCGGCGTCGAGATCGTGAAGGACAAGTCCGGCGAGCCGACCGGCGTCGTCATCGATCGCAATTTTCGCGAGGTTGCGCAGCTCGATGTACTTCCGGCAGTGCCGCGGTTCACTGCCGCTGATCGCGAGGAGGCAATCCGCAAGGCGATCACGCTCTACCACGCGCACGGCACGACATCGATCTATGAAGGTCATGGCTGCTCGCCGGAGGTCATTTCGATCTACCGGCACCTCTGGCAGGCCGGCAGCCTCACGATGCGAACCGGCCTGGTGGTCAGCCCGCCATGGGCCGGCGTGGCTGACGCCGAAACGGTCATGCGCGACTGGCTCGTCTATGCGAGGGGCAGCGGCCTCGGCGACGCGCGGTTGCGGATATCCGGTGTGTTCATCGCTCTCGATGGCGATCCGGACGCGCGGCCGCTGACCCTCGAGCAGCAATCCGACACCGGCTTCTGGAGTCATCTGCGGCATGCCAATGGCGCAGAGCAGTATGAAAAGCTTTGCCGGCTTGCGGCGAAGCACGATCTGCGGGTCCACACAGTGGCGTCAGGCGACCGGATCTTTGACGTCGTGCCGATCTGGGAACGGATCGCGGAACAGTTCGACATCCGCTCGCGCCGGTGGGTGCTGGAACACGTCACTGTCACGAACCCGGACTGCCTTGCGAGTATCCGCGCATTGGGCGCCGGCGTAACGCTCATTCCCAACCACCATCTCTGGAAGAGCGGAGCGAGGTTCCTGGAGCTCCCGCCGGAGCGGCAGGAAGACGTTGTGCCGGCGCAGCGTCTCTACGACCTGGGCATTCCGACGTCGGCGGGCACCGACAATTCTCCCATCAACCCTTTGAGCACGATGCGCGCGCTGATGACCCGCACGGAACGCACGAGCGGCCGTGCGATCGGGCCGCGCGCCGTGACGACGGCGGAAACCGCCCTTAGAATCCTGACATCGTGCGGAGCATGGCTCACTTTCGAGGAGCACATGAAGGGATGCCTGCTGCCGGGATACATCGCCGATTGCGCCGTGCTGTCCGAAAATCCTCTGCGGGTGGCACCCGAACGGCTGGAGGACATCACCTGCCTGGCAACCATGATGGGTGGGGCCTTTGTCCATGGCGGGCCGGCTTGAGACAACACAGGAAGGCAGACCAGTGACGACGCTATCGATATCCGGAACACGCTTTCTGGCCGACGCGCTGGCGCCGGTTCAATCGGCGGTCAGAATCTCATACGGCACGCGTGTTGAATCGATCGAGCCCATGGCCGATCGGGCCGCGGACATGGACTCGCTGATGATGCCGCCGTTCAGCAACGCGCACGACCACGGGCGCGGCCTGAGGCCATTGGCCTATGGCGCGTTCGATGCGGCGCTCGAGGCCTGGGTCCCGGCGACCTACATGACGCCGCCAACCGATCCCTACCTCGTTGCAGCCGCCGCCTTCGCCCGCATGGCCAGGTCGGGGATCGCCAATATCGTTCACTGTCATCTGTCGCGTGGGCCGGAAGCGCTCGCGACCGAGGCGCGCGCAGTGAAGCGGGCCGCGGAGGACATCGGGATACGCGTCGCCTTTGTGGTACCGCTGCGCGATCGGCACCGGTTGGTCTATGGACCCGACGAGGGGCTGCTCTCGCTGCTTTCTCCGGAAGACGCCAAGGCGGTTGCGGAGAAGTGGCTGCGGCCGATTCCCTCCATCGACGCGCAGATCGACAACGCGCTGCAGATTGCGGCCGAATGCGACAGCGGCCTGTTCAAAGTCCAGCTCGGTCCGACCGGTGTGGAGCGATGCTCCAGCGCCTTGCTGTCGGCGGTGGCCGACGTATCGCGCCGCACCGGGAAGCGGGTACACACGCATTTGCTGGAGTCAAAATATCAGCGCCAATGGGCCGACGCGGAGTACCCGCAGGGGATCATCCGTCATCTTGCGGATATCGGCTTCCTATCGCCGCGGTTGACGGTCGCTCACGGAACCTGGCTGCGGCCCGACGAATGCGATCTGCTGACGCAGCATGGTGTGACGGTCTCCGTCAATACCAGCTCCAATCTGCGGCTGCGGTCGGGCCTCGCTCCGCTCGATACGATGCGATCGGCGAAGACCGGCTTCGCCATCGGACTCGATGCGCTGGCGATCGACGACGACGACGACATTCTTAAGGAAATGCGTCTGGCTTATCTCCTGCATCGTAAGCTCGGCTTTGATGAGGGACTGACCTGGCGGGAGGTCGTCGCTGCGGTCACGCAGCGCGGTGCTGCTGTGGCGTCAGTGGAGGAGGTCGGCGGCAGGATCGCGGTCGGCCGTCCCGCGGATATCGTGAAGGTCGATTTCGGCGCGATGGCATCCGACCTGAGCGACGGTCTCTACGATCCGCTCGAGGTGCTGCAGGCGCGCGGCAGCGGCCGGCTGGTCTGCGATCTCATCGTCGGCGGCCGGCAGGTCGTCAGCGGCGGCAAGGTCGTCGGCATCGATGAAGAGGCGGTCACTCGGGAGCTGCATCGCGATCTCGTCGCGGCCACGCCGGCGCTGCGGAACGGCAGGGCCCTGTTGTCCAAGTATCAGGAGGCGCTCAAGAGGTATTATCTCGGCGGGTGCCATTGCCACGGCGGGAGCCCATAGCCGTTACGGGATCCCACGCGGCTCCGCGCATGTCCCGGAAAAGTGGACGCCGGTTTTCCGATAAGGACATGCGCAAACG
>Ga0153954_1000844_pt1 | contig 20171 bp, 11 predicted proteins | sample TSFL038MetaG_FD_102277 | JGI IMG/M metagenome (GOLD analysis project Ga0153954, IMG submission 102277) | Attine ant fungus gardens microbial communities from Florida, USA - TSFL038 MetaG | ecosystem: Host-associated > Fungi > Mycelium > Unclassified | place: USA: Florida, Wekiwa Springs State... | reverse complement strand
TTATTTTCTCTCTAGAAGCTCGCACCCCCGGCTCTGAAAATAAGAGGGTCATATTAGAAAATATGACCCTCTTATTTTTGCGAGCTTCTAGAGGAAAAGAATTCGAATCTGACCCGTTTATAGGTAGCAAGTTGGGTTTGAATTCTGGCTTTAGAATTCCAACTGCTGTATACTTTTCTCATGATTTCAGCGAATAATCTTTCAATGCAGTTTGGTAGTAAGATCCTTTTTAAAGGGGCAAACTTCCAGTTGCTGTCAAATTCTCACTATGGCTTAGTAGGACCAAATGGTTCCGGAAAATCGACGCTGCTTAAAATTCTTACCGGCGAAATCGCTTCGGATAGTGGCGAAATTTCTCTGCCCTCCCACAAAACCATTGGCTCCCTAAAGCAGGATCATTTTATTTACGAAAACAACATCATCCGCGATGTCGTTTTGATGGGAAATCCCTTGCTGTGGCAAGCTCTACAAAACAAAGAAAACCTGCTTAAGAAAGCAGATTTCAATGAACGCGAAGGGTTGGAATTAGCAATATGCGAAAAAACTATTGAAGAACAAAATGGCTATTCAGCCCCAAGCACTGCCTCCGAACTGCTCGAAGGACTGGGCATCGATTCTCAATATCATGAAAGTCCACTGAATGTGCTTTCTGGAGGATACAAATTGCGAGTACTTCTTGCACAGCTCCTCTTCAGCGCACCAAACGTCCTTTTGCTAGACGAACCCACAAACCATCTCGATATTTTTTCCATCCGCTGGCTTGAGGGCTATCTAAGAGAGTTTAAAGGAACCCTTCTTCTAAGTTCTCACGATAGGCAATTCCTTAATGCTGTCTGCACACACATGGTGGATATTGACTACGGAACTATCACAATCTATAAGGGAAATTATGACGCTTTTGAAAGAATAAAAGCCGAAGAAAAGGCTTTTAAAGAAGCCATGCTCGCAAAACACGATAAGCGCAAAGAAGAGATGATGGAGTTTGTCGAACGCTTCGGCGCCAAAGCTTCAAAAGCACGCCAAGCTCAATCTCGCCTTAAAGCTGTTGAAAAAATCGAAGAATCCATGGATGGACTCAACCTACTTCCCAGCTCGCGGCGCTATCCCAATCTTTCATTCGACATCTGCCGTCACTCTGCTGCAATTCCTTTGAAGGTACAGAGCTTGGGAAAAAGTTATGGAGACAAACGCGTACTTCATGATGTCTCTTTCGAAATCGAAAGAGGCGAATGCGTGGCTTTCGTGGGCGCCAACGGGATCGGAAAATCTACGCTTCTTGAAATTCTCTTGGGCAATCGTCCCTCGAATGATGGAGCATTCAACTGGGGCTTTGCTGCTTTTTGCGCCTATTTCCCTCAAGACCATGCACGTGAAGTTTCTGGCACAACTTCTCTCCTGGATTGGCTTGGTCAATTCGATCCGCAAGCCTCTAGAGAGCAACTACAGCAAGTGTTAGCACGTTCTCTGTTTTCTGGCGACGATGCAAAAAAATCCATAGCAGTGCTGAGCGGTGGAGAAATTGCAAGGCTGATTCTCGCCAAAATGATGCTCATTAAGCACAATGTCCTTATTTTCGACGAACCAACAAACCATCTTGATATGGAAGCAACTGAAGCGCTCATTCAGGCTTTGCAAAACTATCAAGGAACGATTCTCTTTGTCAGCCACAACCGTTATTTTGTCAAAATGCTCGCCAAACGCATTATTGAAATAACACCTCAAGGTGTTAAAGACTACAAATGCTCTTATGACGAATATGTGCAAAAACGTGAAAGCGATATCTTCGATGCAAAAAAAGGACTTAAAAATTCCATGCAAGCATCGAGCGACTCTCTTTCTACTCTTTCAAAGCAACTTTACCGCGATCAAAAGAAACAACAGCGAAATAAAGAACAACTGCAAAGAAAAATTGAAGCTGCAGAAAAAAAATGTCATCAGCTTGAAATGCTCCTCAAAGGATTAAATGAAAAACTTTGCAGTGAAAATTTCTACCAAAAAACCACTCCAGCAGAACAAACAGCAATTCTCAATCAAAAAGCTCAGCTTGAAGACGAACTTCAAAATGCTTTTAAAGAATGGGAAATACACAGCGAAATGCTTTGCAAACTCAATGAAAAGATGGAATTCTGAATAAAGTAGCCAGTAGACAGTAGGAAACTTGACTACGCAAAGTGCATGGGAGAAGACTTCCATTCCAACGACTACTCATATTCCGAATTCTGAATTCCATGTTTCCTACTGACTACCAACTACTGTCTACTGGCTACCTTTATTCTGAATTCTATCTACTGAATGTTCTTGCCACTTATATTGTTTTGCGTTACCGTTTTCCTAAACCTATTTTATGATCGAGAGGATGCGATGACACCGGCAACTGTTCAGCATCAAACAGTCTTAGATGCTATTGGGAATACCCCTTTGGTGAAGCTTCAGCATATCGTCCCCAACCCTCTGGCAACGATACTTGTAAAATTAGAGTACCTTAATCCAGGCAGCAGTATCAAAGATCGCGTTGTTTTGCATATCATCAATGATGCTGAACGTCGGGGACTCTTAAAACCAGGAGGCACGATCATTGAAAATACTTCTGGCAATACAGGGGCCGCTGTAGCCATGATTGCAGCTATCCGCGGTTACAAAGCCATATTGACCATGCCCGATAAAGTAAGCAAAGAAAAGCAAAACAGTCTAAAAGCTTTCGGTGCAAAAATTGTCGTCACACCCACTTCAGCAGCCCCAGATTCGCCAGAGCACTATGTCAATACAGCAAAGAGACTTGCTAAAGAAACTCCAAACAGCTTTCGCATCGACCAATATGACAACCCCAAAAATCCCGAAGCGCACTATCTGACAACCGGGCCTGAAATTTGGGAGCAAACTCAAGGAAATATAGACTATTTTGTGGCTAGCGGCAGCACTGGTGGAACAATCAGCGGAGTCGGCCGCTTTCTCAAAGAAAAAAATCCCAAAATAAAAACGGTGATGCCCGATCCCGTGGGATCGATTTATTACCATTATTTTAAGACGGGTGAAATCCCTCATGAAGGCAATTGCAATTATCTCCTCGAAGGTATCGGCGAAGACCACATGGCTAAGGCAATCGATTTCTCCGTGATTGATGAAGTTTTTCCTGTTAAAGACAAAGATGCTTTTGAAGTTTGCCGACAGCTCGCACAAAAAGAAGGCATATTAGCTGGAGGATCCAGCGGTGCCAACGTCTGGGGAGCTCTGGAAATTGCAAAGAGACTGAAAGAGCCTGCAGTCATTGTCGCTATCATTCCCGATGGCGGTGTCAAGTATCTAAGTAAAATTTATGACGACGATTGGATGAAATCACATAAACTCCTATAATGAAAGCTACCCCTATGAAATTTGCAACAAGAGCCATCCATCTTGGGTATGAGCCTGATCAGACAACTGGCTCAATCATGCCCCCTATTTATATGACATCAACATATGTACAAGAAGCGCCTGGAGAAAGCAAAGGCTATGGATATACTAGGGCTCACAACCCTAATTTTACAATTTTAGAAAAATTACTCGCTTCTTTGGAAGACGCCAAATATGCCACGGTCTTTTCATCGGGTTTAGGCGCCCTCACAGCCCTCTTGAGCACTCTCTCAAAAGGTGATCACGTTGTGGGCGTTAATGGACTTTATGGAGGAACCCATCGTCTATTCAACTCTGTATTCAAGCGCTTCGGGATTGAATTACATCTCATCAATGCCCCTACACCAGAAGCATTAAAAAAAGCTTTTGCAATAAATCCTAAATGGCTTTTCTTTGAAACTCCGACCAACCCGCTCCTTGAAGTCTTCGATATCTCTACCCTAGCTAAGTTCTCTAAAGAGCATGGCGTATTGACAATCGTCGACAATACCTTCGCCACCCCCTATTTGCAAAACCCGCTAAAATTAGGTGTCGATGTTGTCATGCATAGCACGACAAAATATATTGGCGGCCACTCAGATGTGATAGGTGGTGCTGTTATGACAAATAGTCTTGCTATCAAAAAGGAACTTGATTTTGGCCGTAAAGCTATCGGAGTCAACCCCAGTCCATTCGACGTATGGTTAATCACCAGAGGTGTCAAAACATTAGCAGTGCGCATGGAACAGCACCAACGCAATGCTCTAAAAATTGCGCATTTTTTGGAATCGCATCCAAAAGTAAAAAAAGTCTATTATCCCGGACTTGAAAGCCATCGCTCATATGCCATTGCCAAGAAGCAGATGCACGGATTCGGCGGAATGATCTCTGTAGAATTCAACCTTTCTCTCGAAAATACTAAAAGACTCATTTCTTCATTCAGGCTATTTTCGCTCGCCGAAAGTTTAGGTGGGGTCGAATCGCTTGTCAGCCATCCAGCATCCATGACACACGCCTCAATTCCACCAGATGAACGACGCCGAAGTGGCATCGTCGATGGCCTTGTACGTTTTTCAATCGGAATTGAAGATACCGACGACCTGCTTCAAGATCTCGAGGTGGCTTTAGAAAAAATCTAACGCCTAGCCTTCATTTTCGAGCCTCACCCCTGCCCTTGCTCGTGTGCGCATCCTATTACCCATAAGTGCGAAATATTTGCCTACAATATAACATAAAGGGCTAAATGCAGAGGCGCAAAGACGCAAAGACACAGAGAAAAATTCAAAAACAAAGCGGTTCCCCTCCGCGTCTCCCTGTCTCCGTGGCTCTGCATTGTACTGTTTATTGGACTTATGGGTAATAGGATGCGTGTGCGTGCCCGAAAAAGTTTAACTATACATCCATATTACCATCAGTCAGTTATGCACGAAAGTTAATTTTTGGGCATAGATGCGTGGCACGTTTAATCGAATGCCCTTGCGCGCGCACTGCCAAAAAAATTAAGGCGGTCCTGTTATCCTGTTCTTCTGTATTAAAAAAAAGATTGCATGTTAAAGTTCGGCATGTCATGAAGATTCATTAGAAGGGACTTCTCAGAAAATTCTTATCTGACTAAAACCTCAGCAAAGAATGAAGGGATCGATAATCAATGAAGGAGAAAGACATGAAAAAAATGTTTACTTTAATGGCACTGGGAACAGTGTCGCTCTTGTCCGCTGACTACTATGGTGGCTATTCTTCATGCCCAGGCGGAAACTGCCCAAATGCACGCAACTACCAAAACATTCCTTATTATCAAGGACAAAGCTATCAGGGACAGCCTTACTATCAAGGACAAGGTTATCAAGGACAACCTTACTACCAAGGACAAGGTCCACAAGCGGGAAGATATCAAGGTGGACAAGGATATATGCAGGAAGCACCTGGTTCTTCTTATTCCATGATGGCACCTGGTTCTTCCAATTCCATGATGATGCCCGGAAATCAGCCCGGAAATATGCAAGGAGCACCCGGTTCTTCTAATTCCATGATGGTACCTGGTTCTTCCAATTCCATGATGATGCCCGGAAATCAGCCCGGAAATATGCAAGGAGCACCCGGTTCTTCTAATTCCATGATGGCACCTGGTTCTTCCAATTCCATGATGATGCCCAGAAATCAGCCTGGAAATATGCAAGGAGCGCCCGGTTCTTCCAATTCCATGATGATGCCTAATCGTCAAACAAGCTATAATTACTATCAACCTCAAGAGAATATGCCTTACCAAGGCGGACCTGAAAATATGCCATATCAAGGTGGTCAAGAGAACATGCCATATCAAGGCCAAGGTGGTGCATACCAATACCAGCAGCCTCAAGGTGGAATGTATCAAGCCCAAGGTGGTGCATATCAGAATGCACAGAAAAGAGCATTCGCATCGGATGACCAAATTGCCAAGAAAGTGCATAACATCCTCGGCTCTGGATGGTTTACAAAGGGGTATCAAAATGTGACATTTGATGTTACAAATGGCGTTGTCTCTTTGAGAGGCAGTGTTGAAACCAGCGATGACAAGAAAAAGATCGAAAACAATGTGAAAAAGATTCCTGGTGTAAAGCAAGTCAACAACGAAATTACAGTGACAGCTGAAAAGGCCGCTCTTAGTTATTATCAGCCTCCCATGATGAGCGATGGCATGGATAGCGATGATCCAGAAGATACAACCAAAGCAGCAACAGCGACCAAATATTCAAAAGACTTTGCTGCCACTGATTCCGATAAGCAAATCAACGAAAAAATTCGTGACAAGCTTAGCGGTGGTTGGTTCAACAAAGGATATGACAACTTAGTCATTAGAACAACAAATGGCATTGTCACAGTAAGTGGAACTGTCAATAAATTTGATGACATTCAAAAAGTCAGCGATGAGATCAAAAAAGTCGATGGCGTAAAAAGCGTCAACAACCAATTGACTGTTCGTAACAAATAATCTAAATTTTTAAGGAGAAGCCTTTTTGGCTTCTCCTTTTCTGGTCACTCTAGAGGGACTGTGTCGACACTCTCTGTTATTCTGATTTTTGTACAGAAAGCGAAAACGCAGCAACAATTATCCGAACAATTTTCTCATCTTCCTTTTGAAAAAATCCTCAAAATTGAAAATCCGGCTGGAAACAACTATAGGATAAAAAGAAATTTATCCAAGGGCCTATGGAAACAAACTGAAGCCATCTTTGTCCTTCTCTCCCTTCTGCTATTTATTCTCCTGTCCTATCCAGAAGGATTCCTCGCTGGCATTATAGGAGCTTTAGCATTCCTTCTTATTTCCAACGCCTGGGCATTTTTTGCAGAGAAAAATGCTCAGCTGAAAGATCCCTTAGTCAAACGATATCAGCCTTTGGTGATGCAAAATGAGACACTGCTCATTGTCCAATGCCGCGACCAAAATTTGGGAAAGTTTATACAGGTGCTTCATCAAACTTATGAAGAGCCGTTAGCTTTCTTCACCATTGTAGAGGAAGATAAGGTCGAATTCATTCGCAACAAGGAAATTCTACCTCAAATCCCTTCAACAGCTAAGGACCTAGAGAAACAAGCTCATGGATTGGCTAAAATGCGATTCTCAATCTCTCATGATGCGAGATTGAGCAAATGCTTTTTATCCAAAGTCCATTATTTAGCGACAAAATACCATCAGCTTGATGAAAGACTAAACAACTTCGCTATCTATAATGAGAATATTCAGCTGTCTGCCGAATGGTTGCTGGAAAATTCAAACATTGTCAACCAAGGCATCAAAGATATCCGAAAGAATCTTCCTGAAAAATATTTTAGGGAACTGGGATTTATTACTGAAGGACCTAACCAAGGGATTCCCTCTCTTTATCTATTAGTCTCTCGCCTGACGGCAGCCTCGGACGGAAGAGTCACCGAAGATAATACTACAGCCTTTTTAAATGCTTACCAAAGTGAAATCCCCTTAACAATGGGCGAGCTGTGGGCCTTTCCATTGGTCCTTAAAATCCGCCTCTTAGAATGCCTTGTCAAATTGACAAAAACAATTGTGGATCGTGTCAGAGAAAATCAATTGGCAGACTTCTGGGCAAATCGCATTCTACATGCCTTACGGAGAGAACCCGAAAAGCTGTATTCTATTTTGGCCATTCTTTCAAAAGAAATTCCCAATCCTACAGCCTACTTTGCCGACCAACTGATGGTCCAATTGAGCGATATTGAAGCGGCATCAATCGTGATAAAAGGCTGGCTTCAAAGAAAGGTAGGCGAAGATTTACATGGAATTTTCCTCTACGAACGTTCACAGCAGACCCTAGAACAAACGTCACTCGCCAATTTGATTTCAAGCTTGAGACGCCTTGAACAAATGAATTGGCGTGAAATCTTTGAAGAAGTCTGTCCGATCGAAAAAATCCTCTCTAAAGAAGCTTTGGGTGTCTATTCTCAACAGGATTTTGATACCCGCGATCGATATCGACATGCAGTCGAAGACTTAGCGAAGGAAAAGAAGGTTCCTGAAATAACTGTAGCACAAACAGCTGTAGATCTGACCTACAATCAACCTAAGCCTCTTCTACAGCACGTCGGCTACTATCTTCTCGACGATGGTAGAAAAACGCTCGAAAATGCGCTGGGCTACCTCCCCTCGTTTTCCGATCGATTGGCATCTTGGATTAAGAGATATGCCGCCATTGGGTATATTCTTTTATGTGCAATTCTCACCGGAATCTTTGCCTTTTTATTTCATAAATTGCTTTTTCCTCTTCACAATCCCATCATAGATGGAGTTTTAATCCTCATAAGCCTTATCCCTTTTAGCGAGGTTGCCATTCAAATTGTCAATTATATCCTCGCTCATCTTTTGCGGCCCACGATCCTTCCAAAAATGTTTTTCGATAAAGGAATACCTGAAAAATACCGAACGTTAACAGTGATTCCAACTCTTTTAACTTCAGAAAACAACATCAGAAAAGATCTAGAGAGGTTGGAAATCCACTATTTAGCCAATTCAGATTTTCAAGTGGGATTTGGGCTGCTAACTGACTTTAAAGATGCTGAATGCGAAAGCATTCCCGAAGATACTCAATTGCTTGCCATCGCAAACGAAGGCATAAAACAGCTCAATACCAAATATAAGAACTCTCATTTTTTTCTTTTTCATCGTCCCCGCAAATTAAATAAACATGAAGATTGCTGGATGGGATGGGAACGAAAACGAGGAAAGCTGGAGCAACTTAACAGCTATTTATGTGGCATCGATGACAGAGAACTCGATAATCTTCTACATGAAGGGGATTCCTCTTTCCTGGCCAAAATTCGCTATATATTAACAATCGACAGTGACACTCAATTGCCAAAGGACAGCATCAGGCATCTCGTTGAAACTTTATCGCATCCTTTAAATGCCGCCGAAATTGATCCCATCTCGCAGAAACTGTTGAGGGGTTATACTATCATCCAACCACGCGTCAGCACAAGCTATTTGAGCGCCAACGCAACATGGTTTGCAAGATTATTTTCTGATCCCTCTGGGGTAGATCCTTATGCCAAATCCATCTCAGACATTTACCAAGATCTCTTCAATGAAGGGGTGTATCATGGAAAAGGATTGTATGATTTCAAAGTTTTCCACGAGCTCCTCATCAATCAACTGCCAGAAAATCAAATCTTAAGCCATGATTTAATCGAAGGATCTTATGTCAGAACAGCTTTTGCAAGCGATATCGAATTGCATGATTCATTTCCTGAAACTTATTCCACCTATAATCGCCGCCATCATCGGTGGGTCAGGGGTGATTGGCAAATTCTTCCTTGGTTATCTCCATGTCTCACTCACGAGAAAGGAAAAAAATTAGCGAACCCACTATCTCTCATTAACCGCTGGAAAATTTTTGACAACTTACGAAGATCGCTGCTTCCTATTGCCAGCGTTTTAATTCTTCTTATCGGCTGGCCTACGCCCTCATTTTTAGCATGGACCCTCTTAATTGCAGCTATTTCCCTTCTTCCCGTCTTGCTTCAAACATTCGATACCCTCAGATCCCGCTTCATAAGCGATCTTAGCATCACCAGTGCAGATATTGGCAAAGGGCTTCTGAAAACGCTCATCATCCTAGCTTTTCTCCCTCATCAAGCGATTACAAATGCTAGTGCCATTTTAGTCACTCTATATCGTCATTTCATCTCACGGAAAAAGCTCTTGCAATGGACAATCTCTTCGATTCATACCGCCAAAGAGCATTCCATGTGCCTGATGCAATATTTAGGAATCTCCATATTGTCTTTAGCCTATGCCATTGCTCTTTTTTTCCTTTCTCCTTGGACGTTGACGGCAGCCGTTCCCCTACTTGCTTTATGGATATGTTCACCCGCCATCTGCGCTCTATTGGACCGTCCTTACAAGTTTCCAAAAGCGTCGGCATTGTCGCCTCTACCTCAGCAATACTTGCGAATCTTAGCCCGCAAAACTTGGCGCTATTTCGACGACTTTGTCACACAAAACTCCAATTGGTTGCCTCCTGATAACTACCAAGAAAAAATAAGGGTCGAAGTCGCCTATAGAACATCGCCTACAAATATCGGCATGTATCTCATGAGCGCATTGAGTGCTCATCGACTTGGTTATTTTTCATCGCAAGAGGTGCTTCAGCGCTTATCTAATACCCTCCAAACACTGAATAAACTGGAACGCTATGAAGGGCATTTTCTCAATTGGTATGACATTCAATCATTATCTCCTTTGCTGCCTAAATATGTTTCAACGGTCGACTCAGGAAACCTTCTCGCTGCTTTTTGGACATGTGAAGAAAAATGCGCAACAATGCATACCCTTCCCGTTTTCGATCCTCCGCTATTCTTTGCTTCGATCCACGATGTCATCCAATTATTTCAAGAGGAGCTCTATCGTCACAATATAAAAGACTGGCCCTTTCCCTCTCTTCTCAAATGGACAGATTATGTTGAAGATGCTCAACCCAACCCTCTGCCTGCAGAGTTGAAAACCCATATCGAAGCTTTCACACTGGGTATCCAAGAACAGCTTCAGCAATTGAATCAAGATAGTTCATTTCCTCAAGATGCCATATATTGGTTACAAAAACTTCAAGAGCAGCTCAAAAAAAGCCTTGAATGGCTCAATTCCTGCCTTTCATGGGCTATTTTGTTAGAAATGCCCGCAGCAAAAAAAATAGCTGTCATGCATCCTGAAGGCATTTCTTGGAAATCTTTAGCCTCATCTCAATATCCGAGCATAAATGATATCCACTCAAGAAACGTACCTGGATTAATTCCTCTGATTGGTTGGCTGCAAACTCTACATACCGACAAACTAGACTCGGAAATGGGCGGCTGGATTAAAGCCTTCTTAGAATCAGCCAATCGGGCTTTTGCTTTCTCCGAAGATCTTGCAAACACAGCCCAAGCCCTTATCAACGAATTCCAAGCTATCGAATCAACCCTCAATATGAATTTTTTATATAATCCTGATCGGAAGCTATTTTCAATAGGATACAATGTTTCTGATCGTCGCTTAGATAGCTCACATTATGATTTGCTGGCCAGCGAAGCTCGTTTAGCGAGCTTTATTGCTATCGCCCGCGGCGATGTGCCTGTAGAACATTGGTGGGCATTGGGACGTCCTATCGCCGAAGCCTATGGCCTTACCGTACTCCAGTCCTGGGGCGGGACAATGTTCGAATATCTCATGCCCGTCATATGGACTAAAAATTTTGATAACACACTTCTTGATTTTGCCTGCAAAGCAGCGGTCAAATGCCAAATCATCTACGCAAACCAATTGGGTATCCCTTGGGGAATTTCAGAATCTGCCTACAGCCGCTTAGACATTCATAATATCTACCAATATCGCGCCTTTGGAGTCCCTTCTCTTGGTTTAAAACCTAGTCTGGATAAAGATTTCGTTGTCACACCCTATTCATCCGGACTCGCCATGATGATCGACCCTCAAACCGCCCTCAAAAACTTGAAACGCCTTGATCAAAATGCAGGAATGAATGGGATTTATGGATTATATGAAGCCATCGACTATTCACGCGAATATAAAGCTAGAGGACAACGAGGCATTATCATCCATGCCTACATGGCCCACCACCAAGGGATGTCCCTTGCTGCATTTTGCAATGCATTATATGATGGATATCTTCAGAACCTGTTCCACCGCCATCCTAGAGTAAAGGCTCTAGAAACCATACTCTACGAACGTCCAATGATCTCTCATGGAAAAGTTCCAGGGCGCACCAAAGAACGGCCAATTCCAAAGCTGACTCAAAGTCCTTTAACCGCCGCTGTACAACAAACAGACACACCCTTCACTCCTATTCCCATGTCCCACCTACTTTCAAACGGCAAATATTCTGTCATGGTCACAAATTCAGGGGGTGGCTATAGCCAATGCGAGGGCATCGACATCACAAGATGGAGAGCTGATGTTACCTGCGACAACAGAGGGAGCTTTTACTATATTCGCGATTTAGAAAGAAATACCATCGCCTCAACAGCTTATCACCCTCTAAAGTCTCTAGGAACCTCTTATTTTGTCAATTTTTCCAATCATTCCGCCGAGATCAAAAAGAAGGAATTAGGATTAGATATCACCACTGAAATTGTCGTCTCCCCAGAAGATAATGTAGAAATCCGCTGCATCACCCTAGCAAACCTTTCAATGCGTCATCGTCATATAGAAATTACCAGTTATCTCGAACTGGCTTTGGCTTCTCATCGGGCTGATGTCGCCCACCCAGCTTTTTCAAAAATGTTCATCGAAACTGAGGCTATCGAAGACAGCCATGGATTACTTGCCCATCGTCGAAAACGTTCTCCCAGCGATCCTGAGATGTGGAGCTTCCATGCAGGCACTTATGTCGGTAGCGAAGGACCAACAACCTTTTCCTACGAAACTTGCCGCGATGCATTTATAGGGCGCGATCGTACTCTTGCCAATCCCATCGCATTGGAAAGAGGCCTCACCAACTCTCAGGGCTGTGTCCTAGACCCCATCTTTTCAATACGGAAAAAGATACAATTGGAACCTGGCAAACGTCTTAAAATCTCCTTCATCACGGGCTTTGCCGACCGCAGAGAGACAGCCATTAAATTGCTGGAAAAATATAAATACATTGACGCATCACTCCGCGTCATTGAGATGTCCTGGACACATGCTGAACTTGATTTGCGCCGCCTCCATATCACCCATGAAGATGCAAATCTTTTTCAACGCTTAGCCAATTCCATGATATTCCCAGATATTCAATTCAGAGCCTCGCCCGACCGCTTGAAAAGAAACCGCGAAAGCCAGGAAAAACTTTGGGCTTATGGAATTTCTGGCGATAATCCAATATTGCTCGTTACCATCAATGATATTTACAATCTTGATGCCATCCAAGGCGCTCTCGCAGCTCATGCCTTTTGGCATTTGAGAGGATTTAAATCCGATATCGTCATTTTGAATGAGGAAAAAACCAGCTACGAGCAACCTCTCAATGAACATCTAATCAGGATGATTCAAAATTTCGCCCAATATACCGGAATGAATAAAAATGGAGGTATCTTCCTGCTGTCTTCCGACAAGATGCATCGTGAAGACCAAAATTTACTTTATACTGTCGCCCACGCTGTCATTATCACAGGACGGGGCAATTTGAAACAGCAGCTGGCATTGCCAAGACGAAGTTTAAGTGTGCAACCCTTACTAAGGGTTGATCCACTAATACCCGAAGAGCCTTCACCACCTCTTCCCTTCTGGGAGCTCCTCTTTTTTAATGGAATCGGCGGATTCACAAAGGATGGCAAAGAATATGCGATCTACCTCGATAACAAAAATCCAACGCCGGCTCCGTGGATCAATGTCATCTCCAATCAACGATTTGGATTTTTAGCTTCAGAAAAAGGCTTAGGAATGACATGGGCCGGTAATAGCCAATCCAACCGCTTAACGCCATGGTCGAACGATCCCACTCTCAATCCCATCACAGATATCTGCTATATTCGCGACGATGAAACAGGAAAATTTTGGACAACATCTCCATCGCCCATTAAAGAAAACGATCCATATCGCATCAGGCATGGCTTCGGCTACACTGTCTATGAGCATAATAGCCACGCCATCGAACAAGAAATGACTGTATTCACTCCAATTGACGAGCATCATTCTCCTGTCCGGATTCAAATCCTGCGCTTGACAAACCGCTCTTCGCGCAAGCGTAAGTTAAGTATTTTCACTTATGTTGAATTGGTATTAGGAACTGATAAAGAGGATGCCCAACGTTATGTTTTAACAGATTGGAACTACGAATCCAAATCACTGCTCGCTTTCAATCACTACCGCAAAACATTCGGGGACCATGTCACCTTCCTCAGCTGCTCTCCATCACCCATATCCTACACAGGAAACCGAAAAGAGTTTATAGGACGCAATGAATCGTTAGCCTCTCCGGATGCCCTGAAACGCATTCAGCTATCTCAAACTACAGGCGCTGGGATGGATCCCTGCTTCGCTTTGCAAACGTCAGTAGAATTATATAGTGGTGAAAGCACGGAAGTCATCATCATTTTCGGTGAAGCCTCTCATCCTTTAAAGGCAAAAGAGCTCTCTCAACGTTATCAAAATCATGAGCAGGTCCATACTGCACTTCATCATATGCGCCAATGGTGGGATAACTTTTTAAATAAAATTCAAGTCAAGACCCCAGATCAAAGTCTAGACCTCATCTTCAATCGATGGCTCACCTATCAAAATTTATCCTGCCGCTACTGGGCCCGTTCAGCTTTTTATCAATCTGGAGGAGCCTATGGATTCAGAGATCAATTGCAAGATGCCGCCGCTCTTGCTTATTTCGATTCTACTCTCACACGGAATCACATTTTAAAATGCGCAAGTCGACAATTTATCGAAGGCGACGTCCAACATTGGTGGCATCCTGAAAGCGGCAATGGCGTCCGCACAAGAATTTCCGACGACCTACTTTGGCTTCCCTATGTCGCTTTACATTACTCTGAGATCACTGGCGACACAAAAATATGGGACGAATTGATCCCCTATCTCGAAGGACGCGAACTCACATCCGAAGAACATGAAGCGTTCATTCCTGTCTCGACATCCTCACATAAGGGAACGTTAAAAGAGCACTGCCAAAAAGCCATCGAACGGGCCTGCTCTTTTGGTCCTCATGGCCTTCCATTAATTGGAGGGGGCGATTGGAATGACGGCATGAATGAAGTTGGCATTCAAGGCAAAGGAGAAAGCGTATGGCTAGCCTGGTTCTTGATGTACTTATTAAATGAATTTAGCCACTATCTGGATTCCCAAGGGGAAAAAAATAAAGCTGAAGAATACCGAAGCATTTCCAAAAAACTCTTTGAAAATATTGAAGCCCATGCCTGGGACGGCGCTTGGTATGTCAGAGCCTTTTTCGATGATGGCACACCCATTGGATCAAATCAAAATGTGGAAGACAAAATTGATTCCATTGCACAGTCTTGGGGAGCCATCAACGGAATCAACACTCCAAGGATCGACACAGCCATGGAATCTGTCGAAAAATTTCTCATCGATAAAATCCACAAAATGATTCTTCTCTTTACACCTCCCTTTGATCAATCTAAAGAAAATCCAGGCTATATTAAAGGATACCCTGCAGGAATTCGCGAAAATGGAGGCCAATATACTCACGGCGCCTTATGGGTGGCAATGGCTTTCGCTAAACTTGGACAGGCGGAAAAGGCTATGGAAGTCATCCAGATGATCAATCCAATCAACCACACAAAGACCTTAGAAGAAATGTATTGCTATCGGGTCGAACCTTACGTTACTGTTGCCGATATCTATGCTTTAAAAAATCAAACAGGGAGAGGAGGCTGGACATGGTATACCGGCTCAGCGAGCTTGATGTACAGAGTGCTCCTCGAAAATATTTTCGGTTTTAAACTTAAGGGTAATTCTTTGACAATCGATCCAACTATACCGGCATCTTGGGATTCTTTTCACCTTACGTATCGATTTGGCCTTGGTCAGTATGACATCGCTATTGAAAACCCCCACCATCTCTCAAGAGGGATTTTAAGCATTGAGATCGATGGACAAAAAATCGAAGGACCAATTCCTCTTTCTCAAGAGGCTAAGCAACATCACATCCGTATTACCATGGGCAAATAAACAATGAGTAACCAGTTTTTCAACCTTGCTTTTTCTTACTTAGACGCCTGCTACTTGACCCAATCTCAAGATAAGTTTGAAAAAATCATTTCAAAATCTGTTGAACTTAAACATCAGACAAATAAAGAACCTGTTCTTTGCGATCAAGGACGAAAGAAGGTGATGGATTTTTTTAAACAGTACGTTCTTGAAAACACCTCAGAAGTTAACTTAAAACAATTTAATGTCAAAGAACATGGCGATGGAATCGTCGTCAAGATTAAAGTGGAAGAAAGCAAGAAAGATTCCTATGGTAAGATCAGACGGTTCTTATTTAACGAAACGACCTACTTCCATTTTAAGAATAAGCCTGGAACAATGCCAAAGATCTCAATGATCGATACAAAAATTCAAAAAACCTCTTTAAAATCTCAGCGAGCTCCTCAACTTTGATATTTAATTTTATATTCTACTTCTCACTGGTCAGCAAAATCATCGCAATGCTGATAAAATTGAAAGTTCCATGCAAACCTATCGATGCCCAAAGGGATCCCTGACGTTCTCGTATAAAGCCTAAAAAACACGCCAAAACAAAAAGCGATGGCAGCAATTCAACATTTTCCATTCCTTGTGTTGTCGAAAAATGGAAAAGTGCAAAAATGAGCGACGAACCTACAATGGCTTTTCCTCGTCCCCATTTCCCTTTGATCCACGTTTGCAAAAAACCTCGGAAAAGGAGTTCCTCGATCACAGGAACGATGGCCACAATCGAAAAGATAGTAAATCCCAGAAGATAGGGATGGGTTATCGTTTCTTTGACATATTTTACAGCGACTTGATCTACATGAGGGCCTTTATAGCTAACTTGTAGAAGAATTCCAATAAGCTGACTAACAACAACGACCCAAGGATAAGCAATAAACCAAGTCATGATGCCAAAAAAGATGTTCCCTACCTTTTTCCAGTTGCCCCATACCAGTTGCCGTTTCTCTTTTCCAATGACTTTTAGACAGAACAACATCGCAACAAGAACACAAAAGATGGCCAATAAATTGAACCATCCTCTCTGTACAGGATCGAGATGCAACGTCCCTTTCGTCACAAAAGTGCCGTTTTTGAGATAAAACCAGGCTAAATAAACCGCAGGAGTGACAACCAATTCAACCAGAAGAAAAAGTGCAAATACTCCAAAGACGTGATACCATTTGAGCAGGCTCTTTGGACCCTTTTCAGAAAGCGAAATCTGATAATATCCCATCCTCCAGGCCAGCAGAGAAACTGCTGAACCTAGAAGAAATGCCATCAGGACAACATAAAAACGCTGGAGTATAAGAACTTGAACATCGGTCACTATCTAGCCCTCCAAAGCACTTCTTCCAAACGGCAAGCCAAATTATTGATCATTCGTTGATGCACACGCGCACAAGGAGTGATTGCATAACCGGGCGTTCCCCATCCAAACTGTGTATAATCGATTTCGCCCTTAGATGAAATAGTGTAAGAGTTGGTCAGTATCTCATAAAGGATAATCCTAGGCTCCTGGCAGCGAACATCAATAACTTTAATGCGTACACGCATCGTCAATGCTCTACTGCTTTGATCGCATTGAGGGGCACCATTGACTAAAGCCATCGGCTCGATCGAAGAATGCTCAATTAACTCTAGGGCTACAATAAAATCAGCATTTCCACATTCATTGACAAATTCCATATCATTGCCAAAGAAATCCAAGCTCTCTTGTCTATCCCATGAAAGGCCAATTTCTTGCGGCGATAGCACATAAAGTTCCCCGCTATTCATCAAGTCATAATATAGCGCTTGTGTAAGCTCATCAGAGACATCCCAAGGAACTCCTGATTGAGAGGAATCAATAATCTTCATCAAAGCGACCTTAGGCTTTGGCGTCCCATCATCATGGTAAGGAAAATAATCGACATAACGTGGTCCACTACAACCCACTGCCAATAAAGTGATCAGCGCGGTCATCGCAATTTGCAGCATAATATTCACCATCCTTTCGTTTTAGAGGAGCCGTTCCCGCGACAAGGTTTCCGAGAGATTCTCAATTGTTTATAGCGTGAATGGCTCTAAAGACATTCACATTAACAAAAAATCCCTTTTCTTGATAAGAAGTTACTTCGATAACGCGAGTTTTGGATAAGCAATGTAGCTCATTCGAGATAGGAGAACCTTATGAATATCCCTTTGAAAATCATTCAGACCGATAGCAAAAAACCCAATGATACCACTTCAAATAAACAAACCCGCCGCTTGGAAATTCAAGCGGTAATGGAACGGCTGTGGCGTGAAGATCCAAGACAATTTAATCCAGAACGCGACTGCATCCAGCTTCAACGCATTCAGAGAACCTCGCAAGCTATCCTGGATACTATTGCTTTGGAAAATCGATTTGCAGCGGATTTAGGATGTGGTGAAGGTCATTTTTCCCGAATCTTGCGCGATCATGGCTGCACTGTCCATGCCATCGATATTGCAAGCAAAGCTTTAGAGTGCGTTAAAGCTAATGGAGTACAAAATATTACACCCATCCAAGATTGCCTGCCTATGACTAAACTTCAAGACAATTCCTACGACATCGTTGTCTGCACAGAAGTCATTGGCTACCTAGAACCCGTAGAATATCGCATGCTAATGTCTGAGCTAGCTAGATTAGTCAAAACTGAGGGATTTGTGGTTTGTTCAACGGCATTAGATATCGACACAGAAGCTCCCCTACAAAACTTTGCAACCTTAGCAGATACAGAATTCAATATCGAAAAATGGGTCTTGAGTCATCACCGACTATGGATAAAAGTCTGTCGATGCCTTGAAGCTCCATCACGCTTAGTACAAGCCAGCCATAATCATGAATTTCGCCAAAAATTGCTCGCTGAAAAATCGCCATTAACTCGATGGTGGTTTCGCCTGAACACGAACAGACCTTTCTCCTGGCTCTGGAAAGGGACTAATCTGATTGCCGCTCCGATGGCAAATGGCATAAAACAGAGTTCTTGGATCATGAAACGACTCGAAAGCGTTTGTCGTTTCCTTTGGAATGATTCTGGCATCAGCCACGCTCTCTTCATCGGAAAGAGGAGACCTCTTGCTTTTCCTGTGAAACCCGGAGAAATTCCACAAGAACGAAAGCAAAAGCGAGAGGTTTGGGAATAACTATTAATCTATGATTTCAATGCTTTCAACGTTTTGTAATTTTATGATTTCTTCTGTTAAAGTTAATAAACTCGATCTTGACTTGTATTCAACAATAAGTCGAATCGCTTCTTTTCCCTCTGTCTTTTCGATTTGCAAATCAAAAATCTCTAAATCAACTCGCTTTAAAGTGTCATCTAATGTCGTTAATGAAAAGTCCTTTATGGTAGAAATTCTAATTTCCTTGACATACGAGGATCCGAATAAGAGTTTTTCTACGGGCTTCAGCAGAGCAAGTGTGACCACAATTAAGAGTGTCGTCACCACCGCAGCAAGATAAAGGCCGCCGCCTATCGCAAGGCCAACCGCAGCGACAGCCCACAAGCTCGCAGCAGTCGTCAACCCCTTGATCTTGTTTTTCCAAAACAAAATTGTCCCAGCCCCCAGAAATCCAATTCCGCTAACTACCTGGGCTGCTATTCTAGATGGGTCAAGAACAACTAAGCCTGTATGAACAATTTTTTCAAAGCTATATTGGGAAACTATCATAATCAATGTTGCGCCTATGCACACTAGCATATGCGTTCTTAATCCGGCGTACCAACTTTTGCGTTCTCTTTCCAGCCCAACTAATCCACCTAATATGCCTGCCAGCAACAATTGAAAAACCAGCTCAACATGAGAAATCATCATCATCTCATCCTATCGCTTAAAACCCAACTTGCTACCTATGAACGGGTCTGATTCGAATTCTTTTCCTCTAGAAGCTCGCAAAAATAAGGGGGTCTAGAAAATATGACCCCTTTATTTTCAGAGCCGAGGGTGCGAGCTTCTAGAGAGAAAATAATTTCGAATCTGACTGCCTTCATAGGTAGCAAGTTAGGTTTAAACATAGCTTCAAACTAATTTGTTTATACAATGACGTCAACTTAATTAAGCCTCTTGCATATTCATTTTCTTGTCTGTGCCCTTCTCATCAACTTAAGCATGTCCGAACCGCGAAGCGGTTCCATATAGGTAACCAGGGGTTTTAACCCCTGGTGAGTTAGTTTAAACCCAACTTGCTACCTATGAATGGGTCAGATTTGAATTCTTTTCCTCTAGAAGCTCGCAAAAATAAGAGGGCCATATTTTCTAATATGGCTCTCTTATTTTCAGAGCCGAGGGTGCGAGCTTCTAGAGAGAAAATAATTTCGAATCCAACTGCCTTAGGTAGCAAGTTGGGTTTTAAGCCATGTACCCTGGAGGGATCCACATTACGAATCAAAACCTATATAATGACAACAGCCATTTTTATCGCTCTCATTCCAAGATAACATACTCTTGTTTGCACTAATGGGGTACCCCTTCAGGGCACATCAATTTAATTTGATTCACCAGGGGTTAAAAACCCTTACCATTACCTATTTTTTTAAAAATAATTATTAAATACGCAAAGCCTTTGGAATGCAGAAACCAAGTCTTCTTCTAATTTAGCCTATGTTCGAATGCATTTTTGCTCTCTCCCGAAGGG
>Ga0153954_1000843_pt1 | contig 20175 bp, 16 predicted proteins | sample TSFL038MetaG_FD_102277 | JGI IMG/M metagenome (GOLD analysis project Ga0153954, IMG submission 102277) | Attine ant fungus gardens microbial communities from Florida, USA - TSFL038 MetaG | ecosystem: Host-associated > Fungi > Mycelium > Unclassified | place: USA: Florida, Wekiwa Springs State... | reverse complement strand
GGGGTCACCACCTTCACGCCGGTCGAGCCGACCTCGCCGGGCCCGCTGTTGATGTCGGGGACGGGGTTCGTGTCACAGCGGACTTCCGGCCTCGATTCCGGCGCCCCCTCGAGCTGCGGCTGCACCCCGTGCGGCGGTTCGATCGAGCGGGTGTACTGGTGTTGCAGCGGGATGTTTTTGAAGGTCGGGTTGAATTCTTCGAGCAGGTAGGGACCGCCGCCGCCCTGGGCGCGGACGTAGGGACCGTTGCCGTCGAAGTTCTGGCTCGCGCTGGCGAAGTCGGCGAGCAGGCGCCAGAAGTCCCGGTAGTTCGGGCCACCGTCGCTGAACTGATCGTCGATCGGCAGTTCCGAGGTCGGCACCAACACCTTCGTGGTGCAGAGGGCCAGTCGGTTCGCCTGCGGCAACGCCACCGCCTTGCCCGCCTGCGTCGCCCCGGCCAGGCCCGGCGTCGCTTCGGCCAGCAGCCTCACCGCGCCGCCCGCCTCCTCGCCGGAGAGCAGCGGCCGCACCTGGGCGAGCCACGGTTTCGAGGCGTTGATCAGGCCCGGCAGCTCGGCCACTGCCGGGGTCAGCTCGATCGCGTAGGTACGCAGCGGCGGCAGCGACCGATCGAGGCTGACCAGCGAGGTGTGCGCGGTCTGCAAGGTCGGCGCCAGTTCGCGGACCGTGTCCTGCAGGTTCGTCGACTGGTTGGCGAGCGCGCCGGTGAAGACGTCGAAGTTGTCGATCAGCCCCTGCAGCGCCGCCTGGTCGGCGCTGAACGCCTGGAAGGTGCGCGCCGAGCCGGAGACCAGCCGGGCCAGATCGTGCTTCTGGGTGCCGATCAGGGCGTTGGTCACCTGGGCGCTGTATTTACCCGCTTCGCCGCCGAACTCGAAGGTCTTGTTCAACGCCTGCCCGCCGGAGAGCCCGCTCACCTGCGGCGGCAGGTCGGCGTTTTCCGCCGCGGTCGGTTCGTGGGTGAGGGCCTTGCCGTAGCTCTCCAGCAGGCGGCCGAGGTCGGCGCGGACCGGCGACTGCAGCGCGGTCAGCACTTCGTCGATCTGCACCGCGGTCGAGGTGTGGCTGATCGGGATCGTCCCGCCGCTGGCCAGTTCCGGCGAGCCCGGGCTGCCCGGATCGAGGTCGATGAAGAAGTTCCCCTCGAGGAAGATCCGCGGCCGCACCGCGGCGAACGCGTTCTCGTGGATCGGCCGGCCGGTGTCGTCGACGGTGAAGGTGACGGTGGTGGCGTTGCCGTCCCGTTCGGTCTTGACGACCTTGCCGACTTCCACGCCCGCGATCCGCACCGGCGACTTCAGCGAGATGTTCGCCGAGTTGGTGAAGGTGGCCTTCAGCTCGTAGCCGTAGCTGGTGAACGGGATGTGTTTGGTGAACGCCAGGTACGGCCCGACCGTGAAGATCAGGATGAAGATCACCGCGATCACCCAGTTCGGCACCCGCGAGCCGGCGCGGCGCCGCCGCTTGGGGGGCGCGCCGCCGGCGGCTTTGCTCGCTTTGCCGTTCGAGCTCATTCCTGCTTCCCCAGGTCGCGGGTCGTCGTGCCCCAGACCGCGCCGTTGCCGATCACCGTCTTGCCTTTGACGTATTTCTCGTTGCCGGCTTCACAGACGTTCTGCTGGCCCGGCGCGCCGGTCTGCGGGTACGGGTTGAAGTGGAGGTGGTTCTCCTTCGGGCCGGCGGCCGGCGCCGACGCCTGGCCGGCCTCGCTGTTCGGCCCCTCGGCGGGCTCGAACGAGATCACGTTCAGCCACTTGCCGTACTCGTTGCCCTGGCTGTTGGAGCTGGCGAGGTTGCTGAAGAGGAGCGTCGCGTAGTAGCACTTCGTCTGTGCCGGGACGATGAACTCCAGCGGTTCCTTGAGGTTCTTGTTCAGGTCGGTGAGCAGGTCGAGCCCGGTGAAGACACCTTCGGCCTGCTGGAACTTCAGCAGCGCCTCGGCGGTCGGCGGCAACTGGTTGTTCAGCACCGGCGTCGCGTTCAGCGCCGGGACGCCGGCGTGCAGCGACGCGGCGATGATCGGCGAGGTTTCCTCCAGCGCCTTCGCCCCCGGCCGCAGCGCCGTGAAGAAGCGCGCGGTGTCGTGCAGGAAGGGATTGATCTTCGGCAGCCCAGCGTTCACCGTTTCGAGCGTCGGCGGGCCTTTTTCGATCGTTTCCTGGATGTAGGGACGGGAGACGTTGGCGAAGGCGATGAACGTCTGGTCGAGGACCTTGAACATGCTCGCCTGCTCCTGGGCGACCGGCGCGACCGTCGCCGAGAGCGCCTCGAGCGCGCGGAAGAAGCCGCTGAAGTTGGTGCTCGGCGCCGCCAGGGTCGCCGCCGCCGGCTCACCCTGTTCGAGCAGGCCGCGCAGCGCCCCGATCGCTTCGTTCAGCTGCGGCCCGCGGCCGGCGAGCGCGTTTCCGAAGCCGGCCAGGTTGCGCTGGATCCCCTTGCGGGTCGGCGCGTTGAAGGTGTCGAAGAATTTGTCGATGTCACCCGGTTCCGGCGTCGCGTACCGAACCGGGATCGTTTCGCCCGCCTCGATCGGTTCGTTGGACGTGCCCGGGGTGATCTGCAGGTACTTCAACCCCAGCGGCGATTTCGGCCGGACCAGCAGGGTCGAGCCCTTCGGGATCGGTTCGGCGCTTTTGTCCAGGCTCAGCGTCAGTTCGGCCTGCACGTCGCCGTTCTCCAATTGCACCGGCACCACCGACTTGACCACGCCGACGCGGGCGCCGCCGATCCGCACCTCGTTCGCCTTGACCAGGGCGTCGGCGTTCGGCAGCCGCGCCTTCAGGTCGTAGGTGGAGACGAAGGGCAGGCCGTTGTTCGCGTTGTAGGCGAGGAAGACGGCGACGATGATCACCAGCACGGTCACCGCGCCGACCAGCACCGGGCTCACCGCGAAGCCTCCGTTCCGGTTCCTCATTGGCCCAGGAGATAGTCGAGAAGGGGTTCGGTGCCCCCTTCGGTTTGCCTGGCTTCGCCAAGGCCCGCCGCTTCACCACCGTTGCCGCCGACCCGGCCGCGTTCGACCGGCCCCGACCCTTCGGTCGATTCGCCGCCGCCGAGCGCGGCGGCCTGCGCGTTCGCCACGCCGCCGCCCGCGAGCGTCCCGCCGTTCGCTTCGGCGGCCTGGTGCTCCCTGAGCAGCTGCAGCAACTGGGCCGCCGACGAGCTCGCTTCCGCCGCCGGTTCGGAGTGGTACGGGCCGGTGAACCGGGCGACGCAGCTGGACTGTCCCGATTTGTTCGCCTTGTATTCGAGGCAGAGGCCCAGGGTCACCAGCGCCCGCCCGAAGTGGCCGTACTTGTCGAACCCGTTGAACGCCCCGGCCGAGTTGTAGATCAGTTCGGTGAGCCGCTGCCAACCGTGCGTTTCCGCGAGGCTGCCGAAGAACCCGGCGAGTTCCCTGGTCGGGACGACCCCGGTCTTGGCGAGCCCGCTCGCCTTCTTCACCACCGGAACGGCCTGCGCGAAGACCGGGCCCGCCGCTTCGCCCGCGGTGGCGAGGCTCTTCAGCGCGCCCGTCGTCGCTTCCGAGAACGGGGTGAGCGTCTTGGTCGCGTCGGTGAGCGACGGGGCAGCGACGCCGAAGCTTTCGAGCAGCGGCGTGCCCGCGTCGGAGAACTCCTTGAGGTTCTTCATCGTCTGGCGGAACTCGACCAGGAAGGTGGGGAACTTCTGCAAGGCCTCTTCCAGTTCCACCCCGTGTTCGGCGCTCGCTTCGGCCGTCTCGCCGGAGTGGGCGAGGAAGCCGACCACGCGTTCCTTTTCGCGGGTCAGCGGTTCGAGGATTTCCTTCGATTCGACGCTCAGCTGGGCGAGCTGGTCCTTCTGTTCGGTCAGCTCGCCGAAGAGCTTGTCGACCGAGCGCAGGGTCGGGTTGGCCCGCTTGATCGCCGCCTCGAGGTCGGTGCCGCGGCCCGCCAGGCCCGCCCCGAGTTCGTTGAAGATCAGCCGGAAGCGCTGCGCGTAGGGCAGCGAGTTGATGTTGTTGACCAGGTCCGGGTCGACCGTGGCCTGGTTGCGGCCGAGCGGCAGCAGGTACTGGCCCGCGCCGGGTTCGCCCGCCGGGATCTGGCGCAACGGGGGCGGCGGCTGCTCGCCCGGCGCCCGCGGCGTCGTCGGCCGGCAGTCGACGTACTTCTCGCCGATCAGCGACTGCGGGCGGATTTCGCAGGCCGCGTCGCGGCGGAAGTCCTGGAAGCTCGGGTCGCTGATTTCGAGCTCGAGGATCGCCTTGCCGGGGACGTCGACGAGTTCGCCGTCCTTTTCGGCGGTCGGTTCCCCCGGCAGCGAGACGCCGACCGACTTGATCGTGCCGACGTTGGCGCCCGCGACGCGCACCTGCTCGCCGCTGACCATGAACGAGCCGTTGTCGAAGATGGCCCGCACCACGTAGCCGTTGCTGGACCCGCCCCCGATCAGCACGACCGCGACGACGATGGCCGCCACGACGACGAGCCCGACGATCGCCCTTTTCATCCGCCCGTCCCCTGCTTCGGGTCGCATTCGGACGGGCTAACGGAGCTGCCGCCGTGCGGCGGGTTGACGTAGGGGTTCGAGTTGTCGGCGGCGGGCTGCGTCGCGCCACCCGGGCAACGGCGCGGCGTCGAGGTCGAGGTGAAGCCATTGAACTGTTCGCCGCGGGTGATCGGTTCGAGCATGCCGCCCGCGTACTTGAAGAGGTTCGCGGCCGAGATCGACGCCCGCACGTACTTGCCGTTGCCGTCGTAGGTCCCCGCCGCGGCGCCGAGGTGGCCGAGCGCGTTGAACAGGTCCGGCGTGTAGGAGCGGGCGAAGTCGAGCTGCGGCTGGAAGGCGGCGAACGCCGCTTCGGAGTGCGGGAAGGCGCGGGAGGCGCGCTGTTGCACCGCCGGGATTTCCCGCAGCAGCGAGGTCGTGTCGTTGTGCGGGCCGGGCCGGTTCAGCGTCAGGCCGAGGTTGCGGGTGAAGGGGATGAACTTGCTCAGCACCGGGCGCAGTTCGGCGAGGAACGGCGCGAGGTTCCTGGTCGCCGGCTTGGCCGTGTTGATCAGCGGTTCGACGTCGTCGAGGGCGGCGCGCAGGTTGACGAAGGTCGTGTTCGCCTGGCGCATCACCGGCGGCAGCTCTTCCAGCGAGCGCTCGAGCGCGACGTTCTCGGTGCTGATCGCCTTGAAGGCGGTGTTGGCGTGGGAGATCGCGCTCGACAGCTCCGCACCGCGGCCGGCGACGGCGCTGGTGAGGTTGCTGGAGCTGACCAGGAACCGGGAGAAGAGCTGTTCGTCGGCGTTCAGTTCGGAGGCGAAGGCGGTCGCCCGGTTCAGCGCCGTGCCGAAGTACTTGTAGCTTTCGTTCGCCTCCTTGCCGCGGCCGGCGTAGATCTGGCCGTTGCCCTTGATGAAGTTCTGCAGCCCTTCCAGCACCTTGGGCGGGAAGCTGTTGAAGAGCTGGTCGATGTCGACCGGCGTCGTCGTCGAGGCGAGGCCCAGCGTGGTCCCTTCGTCCAGCGACGGGCTGCTGTTCGGGCCGGGGCTGATCGAGAGGTAGTGGTTGGCGACGCCGGAGAGCGAGGTCGCGCGGATCACCGCCGTCGTCCCTTCGTGCAGCTCCTGTTCGACTTCGACGTGGACTTCGGCGAGGTTTTCCGGGCTCAGGTCGATGCCGGAGACGGTCCCCACCGGCGAACCGCCGACCATCACCTGGTTGTCGTTCACCAATTGGCCCGCATTCTGGAATAGGAACGTGTACTTGTGCCCGCCGCCGCCGGTGAAGAGCAGGGCCGCGAGGACGATCACCACCACCACGAGGGCGCCGATCGCCGCCATTCGGGCAGGAGTGGTCCCCCGGCTCGGAGCCGAGCGTTTCTCCTCGCCTTGGGGTTTCTCAGCCACAGGTCGTCGCCTGCCCCTCCTCGGCCCCCTCGACCCTGCGGAACGGGCGCCGGAATCGTATCCGAGGGATTCCCCGCCAAACGGCACCAGAGCGGGGACTTAACTGGAAATCAACGCGCTACTCTGGCGCCGGGGAGCGGCTGGGGATTCGGGAGGCGGATCCATGAAATTCCGATCCAGGAGCAGACTCAATGCACAAACGTTTCACTTTGATCGCGAGCCTTGCCGCCCTCGTGGCGATCGCGATCCCGGCTTCGGCCGCCTTTGCCGGGGAGACGGTCACCGGGCCCGACGGCAACACGCAGTCGCTGGAAGCCGCGGTCGCACCGAAGGCTCTCTATAAGAAGACCGCCTCGCCGGCCGCGCTGACCGTCGAGGTCAAGACCGGGACGACCAACACCAGCGGCGTGCCGAGCCCGGCCGTCCACGACGTCATCGACTTCGACCGGAACCTCTCGCTGGCGACCAAGGGCCTGCCGACCTGCGCGGCGGCGAAATTGCAGAACACCTCGACCGAAGCCGCCGAAAAAGCGTGCGGCCCGGCCAAGATCGGCAGCGGCACGGCCACCACCCTGCTGCCGCTGAGCGTCTTCTACAACGAGCCGACCCAGGTCACCGCCTTCAACGGCGCCCCCCAGGGCGGCAGGCCGGTGGTACTGCTGCACGCCTACGGCACCTCGCCGGTCCAGACGACCATCGTCCTGGTCGGCACGGTCACCAACTACGGCAAGGAAGGCTACGGTCCGCGCCTCGACGTGATCGTCCCGCCGATCGCCGGCGGCATCGGCGTGATCACCGACTTCAAGGTCAAGATCCAGAAATCCTGGACCTACAAGGGCAAGAAGACGAGCTTCGTCAACGCCAAATGCCCGGCCTCGAGGAAGCTGAAGTACCGCGGCGCCTTCACCTATGCCGACGGCACCACGATCGACGCGGCGGCGACCCAGGCCTGCACGCCGAAGGCCGAACCGAAGAAGAAGTAGCCGCCACCCCCTCGTCCAGCTGTTCCTTATGTCCACTATTCCGGCATAAGGAACAGCCAGGGACCGGGGTCAGACGCTTAGGCGCGGCAGCACCCGGTCCAGCCAGCGCGGCAGCCACCAGACGCGGTCGCCGAGCAGCAGCATCAATGCCGGCAACAGGACGATCCGCACCACGCTGGCGTCGAGGACGACGGCGACGGTGAGGCCGATCCCGAGCTGGCTCACCGTGGCGATCGAGGCGCCCGCGAAGACGATGAAGACGGCCAGCATGATCACCGCGGCGCCGGTGATCACCCGGGCGGTTTTCTCCAGCCCGAAGCGGACCGCGGTCGCGTTGTCGTCCCCCTCCTCGTAGCGTTCCCGCACGCGGATCAGCAGGAAGACCGCGTAATCGATCGAGAGGCCGAAGACGATCGCGAAGATCATCGAGGCGCCGATCGCTTCGACGTAGTCGTGGCCGCCCAGCGGCCAGCTTTCCGGCACGTGGAAGAGGATCGTGAGGATGCCGAAGGCGACGCCGACCGTGAGCAGGTTCAACCCCACCGCGATCGCCGCCAGGAGCACCGCCCGCAGCACCACGACCAGGACCAGGAAGGTCACCATGGTGATCGTCACGATGATCCAGGGGATCCGGCTTTTGGTGATGTCGCTGTAGTCGTTCAGCTGCGCCGCGCCGCCCGCGACGCCGGTTTCGAGGCTCGCGTTCTGGGCCAGTTCGCCCGCCGCGCTCGCCAGTTCTTCGTTCAGCCGGATCGAGCCTGGCGAGTTGAATTCGTACTTGGAGATGATCAGGATCGAGCCCGCCTGCCCGCCGGTGTTCAGGTTGATCGTCGCGGCGGCCCGTTCGCGCGGACCGGGCGGCGCCCCGTCGAGCGCCGAAAGCACGAAGTAGCCCGAGTTGAAGAGGCCCGGCGTCGCTTCCTGCACCGCCTCCGCCCGGTGGCGGATTTTCTTGTTGCCTTCCAGCACCTGCACGCTTGCTTCTTCCAGCCCGCTTTCCAGCGGCTGCACTTCGCCCGCGCCCGCGGCGAGGTTCGTTTCCAGCGCTTCAGCCCCACCGCTGAGCTGGCCGAGGCCCTTCACCAGGGACGTGGCACCGCTGCTCAGCTTGTCGATCCCCTTGCTCAGCCTGGCGGATTCCTTGGCGAGCTTGTGGGCGCCGTGGGAAAGTTCGTTCGCGCCCTTGCGAATTTCCTGGAGGCCTTCGACCAGATGGCCGGTGAGGCGCCCGGTCCGGTGCAATTCTTTGATCGCACCGACGATGAAGGTCGACGTCCTCTTGTTGAGTTCGGCGTACTGGCCGAACCGTTCCTGCAGCCCTTCCAATTCGGGGAGCAGGCCGGCGTAGCCTTCCGCGTAAGGAGCGCCGTCGGCGGGGTTGGTGCCGGTCAGCGCGGCCAGCGAGGCCTGGACCGCTTCCAGCGCGGCGGCGGCGGTCGGGTCGTCAGGCGCCGCTTCCTTCAGCTTTGCTTCCGCCGCCTGGAGCTTTTCGATCGACGCCTTGGTGGGCGCGATCAGGGCGGGGAGGGTTTCTTTCTGCTCGGCGCGCAGTCCGCGGAGCTGTTCGTGCTGCGCCTTTTTGCTGTTGTAGTTCAGGACGTTGGTGATCCCGTTGATCGCCGAGACCCGAAGCTGAATCGCCCCGATTTCGGCTTGTTGCAGAGCTTCGGTGAGCGTGTCCGTGCCTTTCGCGAGCCGTTCGAGCGCGTCGATGGCACGCTTGCTGCCGCCCGTCGCCCGCGCCAGGCCGTTGGCGATCAGGCGCGCCCCGTCGGTCGCGTGTTCGGAGCCGAGCGCCAGCAGGCCCGCGCCGTTGCTCGCTTCGGTGATCCCGGCGCGCAGTTCCCCGACCCCGCCGGCGGCGACGCCCAATTCATTGCCGAGTTTCTTGAGTTCTTTGACCGGGCCGAGGTTGCCGTGCGAGGCGAGCGCCGAGTTGCCGAATTCCTGCAGCGGCTTCACCCGTTTCGCCGCCGCCTGCGGGCCGATCACGAGGTTCACCCCCTTGAAATGCGCGACCCGGTGCTGGAAGTGTTCGAGCGCCGCCATGCTGCCGGGGTCAGTGATCGGCCCGTCGGGGTTGGTGGCGATGACCTGGTAGGGAGCGTCCCAGCCGGGGCCGATCACGTCGTCGACCAGTTCGGCGTCCTGCCGGGCGGGAGCGTCCTTGGAGAGCTGCTCGGGGCTCGGCGGGCCGAGCTTCAGCCCGACCGCGGGACCGGCCAGGGCGAGCAGGATCCCGCCGATCACCACCGCCGCCAGCAGCGGCCGGCGCAGCGCGGCGTTGACGAACCGCATCACCCCGGAGCGTTCGGCGCTCATCGCCGGGCCGATCCGCCAGCGGTTCACGTTCCGGCCGGCGAGGGTGAGGATCGCCGGCCCGACCAGCGTCGCCACGGTGACGCTGAGGACGACGACCATCGCCACCGTCCCGGCCAAGGACACCAACAGCGACCCCGGCAGGATCAGCAACGAGACCAGCATCGAGATCAACAGCGTCGAGCCCGCGAAGGCGACGGTCCGCCCGGCGTGCCGTCGGGTTCGCCGCGCCGCCTCGACCGGCTCGGCGCCGGTTTCGAGCTCCTCGCGGAAGCGCGACACCATCAACAGCGCGTAGTCCACCCCGAGCGCGAGCCCGATCATCGTGCAGACGGTCAACGCGAAGGCGTCGATCGCGAACCACGAGGTGAGGAAGTAGAGGACCCCGCGCGAGGAGAGCACGGTGATCGCGCCGAAGCCGAGCGGGATCACCGCCGCGATCGGCGAGCGGAAGACGAGCAGCAGGACGACCAGCAGGATCGGCAGCGCGATCAGCTCGCCGTGCTCGGCGGCGTCGATCGATTCCGTCTGCAGCGCCCGCGAGATGGTGGCGAACCCCGTCTGCGTCGCCCGCACCGGCGCCGTCACGTTTTCCGCGAGGATTTTTTCGAGGCGCGGCACGACGTCGTTGACCGCCGTTTTCGTGTCGACGTGGAAGTCGGCGAGGATCAGCGCCTTGTCGGGCGCCGGCCGCAGCCCTTCGACCGACCCCACGTCCCAGGGCGAGAGGGTCGAGACGTTCGGTTCTTCGCGCAGCGCGCGGATCAGGCGCGGCCCCTGTTCTTCGACCGCGTCGACCGGGCCGCGCAGCAGGATCGCGAACGGCGCCGAGGGCCCGAAGTGTTCTTCCATCATCGCGTTGGCTTCCGCGGTGGAGCTGCCGGGGACTTCGAGCGTGGTGGGGTCGAGCCGCGAGGTGACGCCGGTGCCGATCACCGCCAGGGCGGCGAGCACGATCGCCGCGAACAGCAGGACCTCGCGCGGATGGCGAAGCAGCCAGGACTGGCTCCGGCCCGCGTCCGAATCGCGGGACCGCCTGGTCCGCCCCCTGCTCCTACCGCTTCCCACGGCAAGTAGTTTGCCGGTAAAGGGCTACGGAGGAGCAAACCTATGCGGAAGAACGTGTTAAGGACGCTTTTCGCCGGCGCCCGATGCGGCTGACCGAGGGGGTCACCGCAGCTTTCTGCTCTCCACCGAGTTAAAGGAACGGGAGCATTGAACTCCGTTCACGGATTTCAATGGCACCGAGTATTGCGTGCTACTTTGCCGGGCTAGGGAACCGAGGCAGGAGGGGAATGATGCGGAAGAACGTGTTGAGGACGGGGGTCCTGACCATCGTCGCGCTGTTGGCGATGGGCGGGGTGGCGGCGGCGATCGTGCTGCGGGCGGGGCCGATCGAAGTGATCGGCGAAGGCGGCTTCACGCCGACGACCCTGCCCAAGCACAAAACCGCGCCGATAACGCTGCACGGCGAAGGACGGATCGGGACCACCGACGGCTCGCTGCCGCCGATCCTCAAGAAACTCGTCATCTGGTACGACAAAAACGGTGCGGTGGTCACCAAGGGCCTGCCGTACTGCACGAAAAACAAGCTGACGGCGACCACCTCGGCGACGGCGCGCAAGGTCTGCGCCAGCTCGATCGTCGGTAAGGGCCACGGCACCGCCCTTATCGCCTTCCCCGAACAGCGCCCGTTCAAAGCGAGCTCGCCGATCACGATCTTCAACGCCGCCCCGCACAACGGCAACCCGACCGTGCTCGCCCACGCCTACCTGAGCGTGCCGGCGCCGACCACCTACATCATCCCGGTGGAAATCCAGAAGGTGCACGCCGGGGCCTTCGGCTTCCGCACCGAAGCGACGATCCCGAAAATCGCGGGCGGCTACGGGATCCCGCTCGAAGGCGAACTGAAGGTCGGCAAAAAATGGACCTTCAAGGGCCAGAAGCTGAGCTACGTCAACGCCAGCTGCCCGAGCGGCAAGCTGCAGGCCAAAGTTGAAACGGAATTCACCGACTCGACCCGGCTCAAAGGAACCCTCTTCAAACACTGCAAGGGGTCCTGATTGAGGCGCGGCACCGCAGCGGCGAGCGCAATCGCGGTCGTCGCTGCGGTGCTCGCCTGTGCCGCCGTCGCGGTCGCGGTGACAACCCAGATCGGCAACCTCAAGGTCTCGGCGACCGCCGAATTCCAGCCGCGGGCCTTCCCCAAACACGGCACCGTGCCCGCCACCTTCGCAAGCATCGTCCGGATCAACACCGTCGACGGCGACCAGCCGCCGGCGCTGAAATCGCTGATCTTCGAATTCGACAAGCACGGCAAGCTGAACTTCAAGGGCGTGCCGACCTGCACCGTGGCGCGGCTCGAAGGGACGACGCCGAGCGAAGCGCGTAAGCGCTGCGCCGGCGCGCTGCTCGGCACCGGGACCGGCAAAGCGCGGGTGGCGATCCCCGGCAAGGCGCCGTTCACGATCAGCTCGCCGATCTCGATCTTCAACGCGCCACCGGAGGGCGGCCGACCGGCGCTGATCGCCCACGCCTACGAGACCGTTCCCTCGCCGCAGGCCCTGCTGGTCCCGTTCACGATCGAAAAGGTGAACCACGGTCGCTACGGCTTCCGCACCGAAGTCCAGCTGCCGCCGATCGCGGGCGGCGACGGCGCCCCGATCCTCGCCGAAACCACCTTCGGCCGGACCTTCAAGCGCCACGGCCGGGAGGTCGGCTATGCCGAAGCCGAATGCGTCGGCGGGCGCCTCCAGGTCTTCGGCAAGCTGACCTTCGTCGACGGCAGCCACCTTCAGTCACTGCTGACCTCGCCATGCCACGTCGACTGAGGCGAGCCCTACCCATCTTCCTGGTCGCCTTCGCCTGCGTCGCGTTCGCCGCTGTCGCGGGCGCCGCGGCGATGGTCGAAACGCGCGAAATCCGGATCAAGCTGAACGCCGACTTCCAGCCGCTGAACCTGCCGAAGAAGAGCTTCGCCCCGGTTCAGTTCGAGGGCTACCTCGACGTCGCGAACCCGGCCGGCGGGGCGCCGCCGGCGCTGCAACAGATCGTCGTCGACTTCGACCGCGACGGCCGCCTGGACGCGGCGGGCCTACCCACCTGCGCACCGGAAACGATCACCACGGCAAGCGTCGAAGAAGCGCGCCGCCTCTGCAAGAACGCGATCGTCGGCACCGGCAAGGTCGAAGCGCTGGTCTCCCTCGCCTCCGGCCCGGTGCCGACCAGCTCCCCGCTCACCCTCTTCAACGGACCGCCCCAGGAAGGCAACCCGACCGTCGTCGTCCACGCGCAGACGACGGTCCCGGCGACCCAGACCTACGCCTTCGTCGTGCCGATCGAAAAGCGCCGGGGCGAATTCCGCTATCGCGCGACCGTCAACCTCCCGCCCCTCGCCGGCGGCCTCGGCGCGCTCACCCACATCAGCGTCAAGATCGGCCGCCGCTATACCGTCAACGGCGCCAAGCGCAGCTACGTCGCCGCCCGCTGCAGCGACCACATCCTGCGCAGCCACGGCCGCTTCACCTTCGCAGGCGGCCTGGTCATCGAAGGCGTCGGCCTCGAAAAGTACTGCGCCCAGCGCTGACCCCCGCCGGTCCCCGGCGACCCTAGCCGCCGCCGGATTCCTATAATCCGCCGCCCGGGGCCGTTAGCTCAGTTGGTAGAGCAGGAGACTCTTAATCTCAAGGTCGTTGGTTCGAGCCCAACACGGCCCATCGTCTGGGCGGCTCGTGGAGCCAAAGCCTCCCGGTCGCCTTCTTGCCCCGCGTGAACCGAGTCAACGCCTGGGTCAACGCCGCGGCCACCCAGCCACTCCTCAAGCTAAGGAGTCTGGCGACGGCGGGGGGCCTTTTCGGGCACCGGCGTAACCCGAGTGCTAGCTTGCTCTGCGTGTTGCGTGCGAGCCTGAATGGCCATTTGTACGGACGGCATTCTCGCGTAGCGGTCGATCGCTTCTTCGACAATCTGCTCCGCAAGCTTGGTCGGCGTCCCGGCCTCTTCGACGAAGGCCGCCGCTTCGAGGATGCGGTGCCGCTCGGCCGAGAGCCGAAGATTGGTCTGGGGATCTTTGCGCGCCACGATCTTTCTTGTCCGTGCTACACCGTACCCTGTAGCACATTCACGCGAGCCTAGTTCGGCTCGGAATGGACAGAGGGGCGGAAATGCGAGATTTCGAACACATCGAGGAACTCAATTCGACGGCCGCTCTTGGCCTGTGGGCCGACGACGTGGTCCTGGCTCTTGACCAGGCGCAATCGGGCGGCGACCTTTCGGCCAGTTATAAGATTCTCCTGGAGGGGGCCGCAGACGTATTGCGCGCCGCCGCCCGTCGCACCGAGCAGCCCCTGACCACTCCGCGGAGCGCCCGCGATCTCGCCGCCACCGATTCGACTCTGATGGCGCTCGCGACCATGGCGCCAGAGGCGGCTGATGTAAGTCAGCGATTGGAGGCGATGGCCGGGATCCTCGGACGCGCCGCTGCGAAGGAACTCTCTACGGAAGACGCTGGTCCCCTTCAAACCGTCATGAATCTATTTGGACAACTTGGGGAGCAACAGCTGGCCGCGAGCAATTCGATGCTCCTGTCGCAGAAGGAAGGCCGGGGGTGGCTGGGAGCCCTTACGACCTCGACCTCCTGCTAGCAGTCGCCCGGGAGGAAATCGAGCACCTCCGAGCCGATCCAAGGCTTGGAGAAGTACAGGGGACGCGCGGTGAGGCGCTTCGCGAACACGTCCTCGACCTGTACGCAGCGGTAGAAACGAGGCTTGAAAATCGGCCTGCTTCCACGGCTTCCGCCCAGGTTCGCGATGCCTACGCCAGGTCACTCCGGGAGGCCATCATCGCCGTGCAGAGCTCGCACGCTGCGCTTCCTTGGCTGGCGGCGAGTCGCTCGCCTCGACTGAACCTCGGCAGCCTTTACCTCACCGAGGAATGCGCGCGAACGCTGGTGGGTTCCGAGGTGGATCTCGTGGTCGTCCCCAATGACCGCTTTATGTACTCGGTAGTTAGCTGGCCTTTTCTCCCGGTGGTCCAAGGTGCTCCCGGCTACGTGGCTGCAACCGCTCGCCGGCCGATCGTTCTGAACTATCCCTTGTCAGACTCCAACCGCCTTCTTCTTCACCCAGTGTTCGCCCATGAGCTAGGCCATCCCAGCGTTCAAGAGCACAGACTCGTGGAAGCGGCGGAGCAGGAGCTCGCCGCGGACGCAGAATTCGTCATCGCGTTCCATCAGACGATCGCGACCCTTCAGGATCAGTTTCCGCATGCTCCAGAATCAGAGCTTTCAGGCCTGGTGCGTCGGAGACTTCGCTTCTGGTTGGAAGAGCTGTTGTGTGACCACCTCGCCTTGGACTTTCTTGGACCTGCCTTCCTATGGGCATTCAGTCAGTTCGTCATGCCTCTCTCCTACAACAGGCCAGCAGACAAACACCCGCCCAACACGCTGAGGATTCAGCTCGGACTTCTGCACTTGACTGATCGTGGTTGGCGGCCCTATATGGAAACAGTCGCCCCCCAGGTCACTGGTTGGCTTGACGAAATCGCCGCGGATACGAACACCCAGGCTTTCGGTCCTGCTGAGATCTTTATTTGCTCTCAGCTTTCGCGCCGCTCCGACGTACTTCGCTCCCTCGCAGCCGAACGGGTCGGGACTGAACAGCTAGATGTCGACGAAGCTGAGCGCGAAGCCGCTCAAGCCGTCGAACTGCTCCAAGAATTGATCCTCCCCATTGGGCTTGATGACACGCTGACCTCCCGGGCCATTCTTATGGGGGGCTGGCAGTTTGCGTTCCAGAAACACGGCGACAGCAGCGGCGGGATGGTCCGCGCTCTGAGGGACGTGGCGCTGCAAGAACTTGTCGGTAAAGCCATGGAGATGAGCACCGTAAGCACGGCCTGGAAGCAGTCGGTATGACGCTCATCGGAAAGCAAGAGCTCGAACGGGCTATCGACGACACCGACCTTCCGAAGCGCCTCATCGTTACGCCACTACTCGATCGCTCCCAGATCGGCCGGGGAACGGTCGATCTCCGGCTTGGCACTGAGTTTCTGGCCCTTCGTCGAACGCAGCGCCCTGGATTAGATCCAGAAGCCGACAAACAGATCGACGTCGACGAAATGCACGACCGGATTGTGGTGCCATTTGGTGGTGAGTTTTGGCTTCATCCGTCCCACTTCGTACTCGCAGCAACCCTTGAGTATCTGCGGTTGCCTAATGACATGGGTGCCTATGTCGTCGGACGGTCTTCTTGGGGACGAGTCGGGCTGATCGTCGCTACGGCGGTCTTCGTCCATCCCGGCTTTCGCGGCTGCCTCACCCTTGAGCTCGTCAACGACGGGGACAGTCCAATCAGACTGTCCCCGGGCATTCGGATCGCCCAGCTTGCTGTCCATCGTCTAGCCGTTCCGTCCTTGCCAGGAGAAGGGGAAGTCGAGAAGTACCTTGCTCCGGTGCGCCCGCAGGCGTCGAGGTTGTCGGGCGAGGGAGACGAATTTCGAAGGCTCGCCCGGTTGGACCATGAGTTACGGTCACGCCTGGGGTGACTGTGCTTTACGGCAATGAGGTGGTCAGAGCCGAACCAGTGAGTCGTGGCCCGTTAGCCGCAGGCGCCTGGTCTCATAACTCATCAAAGAAGTCGGCTCCACCAACACCATCATCGAGAAGGTGGACCGACAGCCTCGCTGATCCGCAGTCCCGTGTGGACAAGGAACTCGAAGAAGAGGCGCCAATCGTCGTCCAGCAGGCGGGTCAACGGCCGACCCGGATATCGCCGCAACTTGAACTCTTTGAGGGCTTGCCGCAGGTAGGTAGGGTCCCTACGATGTCCCAATGAGCGCGCTTTCCTGCGACTAATGGAGAATACGAGCGTGACAGCAACTCTCACCTCAGAGCAGCGCCTTGGGCACGCCGACGAAGAACTGCAGGCTCTGAAGAACGGCTTTGTCGACGCGGTGGCTCAGCTCCAGGAGCAGCCTGAGATCCGCCGGTCAACCTGGTGCAGCGCGTTCGCTTTTTCGGCACCAACCACCCCTTGCTCGACCAGCACAAGGTGGCAGCGCAGGTCAAACGGGACCGGCGCTAGCTGGGCATGATTCAGCCGCCGCCGAGGGGGGAGCCGCCGAGGCCCGGGATCGGGTTTTCGAGCGATTCTTTGCCGGCCGATTCGCTCTTCGAGGCTTTTTCGACCTGGATCTGTTTGCCGAAGGCTTTGGCGTTTTTCTCGACTTCGTCGTATTTGTTTTCGAAGGATTCGCGTTCGAACTTCGTGTTCGCGAATTTGATCGCTTCGGCTTTGGCTTTTTCGGCGGCTTTGTAGTTCTGCGCGAAGAGGGCGTAGAAGGACATCGTGCTCCAGCTGTTCAGGCTCGGCCGGGCTTTGGCGACGATTTCCTGCGCTTCGGTCGCCGCCTTCACGTTTTCCAGCGCTTCCGCGCTGGTCGAGGAATATTCGGCCAGCTGGAAGAGCGCCGGTGCCGCCTGGATCGCCAGCCCGGGGCTCGGTTCGCTCGCCGCTTCGGTGTAATTCGACCAGTCTTCGCTGGCCAGGGCGAGCTGGTGCTTCACTTCTTCGAGGCCGCTCTGCGATTCGAGGGCGCCGTTGGTGACCATCGAGTTGGCGGCGTTGATCCGCGTCCGCGTCAGGTTCGCCATCAGGTTTTCGTCACCCGGCGTTTTGGCCAGCTTCGCTTCGATGTTTTCGGCCTGCTTTTCGAAGCTCGCGGCGGCGCTTTCGGTGCTCGACTTGATCCCGAGGATCGAGTTGAGGTTGACCGCGCCGGTGACCAAGAAGAGGCTCGCCGCCATCAGGATCGCGAGGATCGCGTAGACGGCTTTGACCACGTGCCGCCTGCGGCCGCGGATGTCGAAGACCATTCGGTGCTCGTTGCTGCCCTGCGCCATTGCCCCTTCTCACTCCTGCGTCGTGGGTTCGGCCGCTCCCGCTCCTTCACGCGGGCGGCCAAATGCCCTGGCAAGCAAGATACTCAACTCGAAGAGAACCAGCAGCGGGACCATCTCGATCAGCATCGAGACCGGGTCCACGCCGGGCAGCGCCGCGGCGACGATCGCGATGATCAGATAGGCGTAACGGCGGTTCTTGGCGATCTGGTCGACCCGGACGATCCCCAGGCGCGTGACCGCCAGGATCAGCATCGGCAGCTGGAAGATCAGCCCGCCGGCCAGCATCGTCATCGAGAAGAAGCTGTAGTAGTCCCGCGCCCGCACCTGGATGTTGAACTGGTTTTCGTTGAACCCGAGCAGGAAGTGCAGGGCGGCGGGCATCACGGCGAAGTAGGCGAAGGCGACGCCGGCGACGAAGAGGAACGGGAAGAGCAGCAGGATCGGCAGCACCACCCGTTTCTCGGACGGGCTGAAGGCGGGCAGGATGTAGGCGTAGAGCTGCCAGAGGATGAACGGGGCCGAGAGGATCGCCGCCCCGTAGGCGCTCACCGTCAGGGTCGTCGTGAACGGCTCGGTGACGCCGAAGGTGATCAGTCGCTTGTGGCCGCTCGGCAACGGGCTCTGGGCGATTTCCAGCAGCAGGTGGTTCTGCCAGAAGCAGAGCGCCAGGGCCACCGCGAAGATGACCAGGCAGACGATCAGGCGGTGGCGGAGCTCGTCGAGGTGCTCGACGAGGGTGAGGCGATCCTCGTGGGAGACCGCCCGGACGCGTCGCGGCATACGCCCTCAGGCTTTTTTGTCGTGGGCGACCGGCGCGGCGTCCCCTTCGACCCGGTGGGTCGTCGGGGGCTCGACCGGCGTGGCGGTCGCCTGCGACGCGCTGATCGCCTTCGCGTCGTCGTCGACATCGTCGTCGCGGTGCTCGCCGGTGACCGAGTCTTTGAACTCGCGGATCCCCTTGCCGAGGCTGTTGCCGAGCTCCGGCAGGCGTTTGGGGCCGAACACGATCAGGGCGATCACCAGGACGATGATGATCTCTAGTGGGCCGATGTTTCCGAGCATCTCCTGGATGGTAACGCGGGGCGGCCCTCGGTGGATCAGCTGTAGCGCTGCACGACGCCGTCGGCGACCAGCTCCAGGAGCCGCCGTCCTTCGGCGTCGAAGCCGGCGCGGCCCAGCGCCCGCTTGCCGTCGGCGACCAGGTCGAGCGCCCGCGCCCGCACCGTCCGCAGCGCCCCGGTCGCCGCGATCCGGTCGCAGACCGCCTCGGCACCCGCCGCGTCGAGCCCCGGCAGATCGATCCGGCGCAGCTCCGGGTCGCGCTCGGCGGCGGCGATCAGCGGCAGGGTGACGGTGCCGTCGAGCAGGTCGGTGCCGCGCGCCTTGCCGGTCCGCTCCGGCGGCCCTGTGACGTCGAGCACGTCGTCGAGGAGCTGGAAGGCGAGCCCGACCTCGGCGCCGAAGCGGCGCAGCTCGGGATCGTCGCGGCCGAGCGCGACCGCGCACTCGAAGAGCGCCGCCGTCTTCAGTCGACAGCGGTCGAGATAACGCTGCTCGGTGATCGTCAGGTCGAAGGCGTCCTGGCGCTGGGCGAGCTCGCCGCGGGCGAGCGCCACCGCGGCGTCGGCGAGCAGCAGGACCGAGCCCGCGTCGCCCGCCTCGCTGAGCAGGGCGAAGGCGCGCGAGAGCAGCAGGTCCCCGGTCGCCAGCGCGCGGCCCCGGCCCGAGGTCGCGGCGACGGTAGGTAGGCCGCGGCGCAATGGCGCTTCGTCGAGCACGTCGTCGTGGACCAGGGTCGCCATGTGGACGAGCTCGATCGCCGTGGCCGCCCGGACCGCCTCCTCCCCCCCGGACTCACCCGCGCAGAGCAGGACCAGCATCGGCCGCAGCCGCTTGCCGCCCGCCGCCAGCGTCGCGCCGGCGTCCTCGCCGAGCGGACCGCCCCAACCGGCGATCGCCGCGCGCAGCTGGTCCTCGACTTCGCCGAGCCGCACCGGGAGCCAACGCTGGGAGGCGTCGAGGACCGCCGTCACCGGCGGCGGCACGGCCGACCCGGGCGGGGTCATCAGACGGCGGCCGGGCCCTTGGCGCCGCTGTGGATCGCGATGATGCCGCCGGCCAGGACGGTGTAGCGGATCGCGGTGAAGCCGGCGCGGTCCATCTTCTCGGCGAGGCCGCGCGGCGAGGGGAAGCTGCGGACCGACTCGGGGAGGTAGCTGTAGGCCTCGGGCTCGTCGGAGAGGGCGCCGAGGAGCGGCACGACGCGGTCGAACCAGAGCGAGAAGAAGAGGGAGAGCGGCGGCCGCGTCGGCCGCGTGATCTCGAGGATCACCGCCCGACCGCCCGGTTTCAGCACCCGCGCCATCTCGCGCAGGCCGCGGTCGAGGTCGGCCAGGTTGCGGACGCCGAAGCCGACCGTCACGGCGTCGAAGCGCTCGGCGTCGTAGGGGAGCTCGAGCGCGTCGGCCCACTCGAAGCGGACCCCCTCGGCGCCCCGCGCGGTCGCCTTCTCGCGCGCCAGGTCGAGCATCGGCTCGGAGAAGTCACAGCCGACGACGCGACCGCCCGGCGCGACCCGCCCCGCCAGCTCGAAGGCGAGGTCCCCGGTCCCGCAGCAGATGTCGAGCGCCGACTCGCCCGGCGCGAGCCCCGCCCGGTCGGCCGCCCGGTCGCGCCAGCGGTGGTGCAGGCCGGCGGTCATCACCTCGTTCAAGGTGTCGTAGCGCCCCGCCACCCGGTCGAACATGCGGTTGACCTGCCCGCCGAAGTCGGGGGAGGAGCGGTTGTCGTTGATCGTGTCCAAGGTAGTAACTAGACCGCGAAAACCAAGCAGGTCGGGGGACGCAGGTGAGAGCGACGCAGCGAGCGTAGCGGAGCTACGTGAGCGAGGCGCGACACCGAGGACCCCGAGATGCGCCGGTTTGCAGCGATCTAGTTCAGGGACGAGAGGAAATCGGCAAGCTCGTTCAGCTTCTTCTGCGGCAGTTCGCGGAACGAGGGCATGATGCCCGGGCCGATTTCGACCGAGCGAAGGATCGCAGCGCGCGGGATGCGGGCACCGATGTGGGTCAGTTCCGGCCCCGGCCCGTTGTTGCCGTTCTCGCCC
>Ga0153954_1000842_pt1 | contig 20183 bp, 18 predicted proteins | sample TSFL038MetaG_FD_102277 | JGI IMG/M metagenome (GOLD analysis project Ga0153954, IMG submission 102277) | Attine ant fungus gardens microbial communities from Florida, USA - TSFL038 MetaG | ecosystem: Host-associated > Fungi > Mycelium > Unclassified | place: USA: Florida, Wekiwa Springs State... | reverse complement strand
GCCGAGAGCTGCTTGTCGCGCGTCACGGCGGTCCAGCCGTCGCTCAGGATCTTCACCTGCCAAGTGCCGGCATTCACCATCGGCTCGACGGTGAAGAACATGCCGGGCTTCAGCACCGGACCGGTGCCGGGCTTGCCGTAGTGCAGGATGTTCGGCGCATCGTGGAAGATGCGGCCGAGGCCATGGCCGGAGAAATCGCGTACCACCGAGAAGCGCTGCGCCTCGACATAGCTCTGGATGGCGTGGCCGATGTCGCCGACATGGGCGCCGGGCTTGGCCACCGCGATGCCACGCATCATCGCCTCGTAGGTGACGTCGCACAGCTTGCGGGCCTTCACGCCGACATTGCCCGCGAAGAACATGCGGGAGGTATCGCCGTACCAGCCGTCCAGGATCGTCGTGACGTCGATGTTGACGATGTCACCGTCCTGCAATCGCTTGTCGCCCGGGATGCCGTGGCAGACGACATGGTTGATGGAGGTGCAGATCGACTTGGGGAAGCCGCGATAGTTCAGCGGGGCGGGGATCGCCTTGTGATCCAGGATGTAGTCGTGGCAGAGCTTGTCGAGCTCGCCCGTGGTCACGCCCGGCTGGACGTAAGGGGTGATGAAATCGAGCGTCTCTGCCGCCAGGCGGCCAGCACGACGCATGCCTTCGAAGCCTTCCGGCCCGTGCAACTTGATCGTGCGCTCGTCGCGCCGCCAATAGTCGACGCTGTCGTCCTCGATTCGTTCAGGCATGCTCATGCGTCCTATTTGGCATGCGATACGGGCGCTCACAAGGCCGTGCTAGAGTACTGAGAGAGAAGGAAAAAACGCATGTCCGAGGCCAAGACCGTCACCGCCTGCCTGCTGATCATCGGTAATGAGATCCTGAGCGGGCGCACCAAGGACGCCAATCTCCAGTTCCTGGCGCTGGAATTGAACAAATTGGGGGTGCGGCTGATGGAGTGCCGCGTCATCCCGGACATCGAGCAGACCATCGTCGATACGCTGAACGAAGTGCGCCGGAAGTTCGACTATGTCTTCACCACGGGCGGCATTGGTCCCACCCACGACGACATCACCGCCGACTGCATCGCCAAGGCCTTCGGCGTCGGCATTTCCGAGCATCCCGAGGCCGTTGCGCGCATGACCCGCCACTATGGCGACCCTGCACTCTTCACCCCGGCTCGCCGGCGCATGGCCCGCGTGCCCCATGGCGGCGTGCTGGTCGACAATCCGGTGTCGGTGGCGCCGGGCTTCCAGATGGAGAATGTCTTCACTTTCGCCGGAATCCCGGCGGTCATGCAGGGCATGTTCCACGCCATGAAGCACCGGCTGGTGGGCGGCGCGCCGGTCGTCTCACGCACCGTGCGCACCAACCTGCCCGAGGGCATCATCGCCGAGCCGCTGGGTGTGCTGCAGAAGCGCTTCGAGGATCTCGACATCGGCAGCTACCCCGCATTCCGGAATGGCAGGCCCAGCGTTTCGCTGGTGCTGCGCGGCACGGACGATGCACGGCTCGCTGCGGCCGCTGCTGAACTCATGACAACGATTAAGGGTATGAACGGCGAGGCCGAAGAGTTCGTGCAGTAGTCGATGGCTATCCTCGTCCGTAACTGGACCGTTCTCATCCTTCTATCCGCCGCTTTCGGTGGCCTGCTGCTGTGGCTGCATGCGCCGGCTGCGCTGATGCTGGGACCGTTGATCGCCGGCATCGTGGTGTCGTCGAGCGGCGGCAAGGTGACGATGCCGGCCAAGCCGTTCCTCGTGGCGCAGGGCCTCGTCGGCCTGCTGATCGCCAACATGGTGCCCGTCACGATCGTGGGCGATGTGCTCCGGCACTGGCTGCTGTTCGGTTTCGGCGTGCTGTCAGTCGTCGCAGTAAGTGTTTTCCTCGGCTGGCTGATGACGCGTATGCAGCTCCTGCCCGGCACGACGGCGCTCTGGGGCACCAGCCCGGGCGCTGCCTCGGTGATGACCATCATGGCCGAGAGCTACGGCGCCGATGTGCGTCTGGTGGCGCTGATGCAATACACCCGCGTTGTCGGCGTGGCGGCCATTGCCGCGGTGCTGGTCAGGGTCTTCGGCATCAGTTCGCCGCAGGCCCATCATGCCGTCGTCTGGTTTCCGCCCATCGACTGGCTGGGCTTCCTCGAGACGCTCGTGCTTGCCGCCGTGGGCCCGCTCATCGCCATGCGCTTGCGCATTCCGGCGGGCGCCTTCCTGGTGCCTCTGGTGATCGGCGCGGTCCTGCACCATTTCGGCTGGATCAACATCGTCGAGCCGCCCTGGCTGCTTGCCGGCTGCTATGCGCTGGTCGGCTGGAACGTCGGCCTGCGCTTCTCCAGGCAACTGCTGTATCATGCCGCCCGCTCGTTACCGCAGGTCATCGGCACGACCATCGCCCTGATTGCCGTCTGCGGCGCGATTGCCGCTTTGATGGTGGTCGTGGCCGGCGTCGATCCGCTCACCGCCTATCTCGCCACCAGTCCCGGCGGTTCGGACTCCATCGCCATCATCGCCGCTTCGACCAACGTCGACGTCTCCTTCGTCATGGCCATGCAGACGGTCCGCATGCTTTCGGTGCTCTTTCTCGCACCTGCACTCACGAAATTTGTAGCTTCGCACAGGAGCGTTATACGTTACCGAAATGACCGGCCTTCATGATCTGGTCTACATTGAGTTGACCGTTTTTCTCGCGGCGATCTCGTGTGTAAATCTCATCCATTGATCAAAACAGTCGTTTAGACATTCCGCGAATTAAGACGGGGCATGATCAATGCTCCCTCTTCTCCCGACTTCAATTCGCCGACTACGACGAGCGATCTTCCTGAGCTTATCGATCCTCTTGGTATCGCCGCTGGATCAACGGATCCAAAGGAGACCCCCGATGCCAGTTCAGGTCCGTCTGAGAGCGGACCTCCGTCGAATGAAGGTCCTCCGCTTTTTCGATCCAGACGCAATGGTTGATGCATTGGACGCTTGGCATCAAGCAGAGACACAACGAAACGAGTCCGACTGGGCAGGCAATCCATCTCAGCAGGCGACCAACCAGCATTTCATCGACGTACGCGCTGGCCTGCGCAAACGAGAGATCGTGGAAGTGCGAGATAGACTCGGTGGCCTGCTTGCAGATTGGATAGGCACTCCCTTGCTCACTGGGAAGCCCCGCACCGACCGGCCGCCGATGCCTATCTGGACATTATTGAGTTACGACCAGCAGCGGGCCGTTGACGGATTCCTGGCCCGCAACGCATGGGCTAGTCAGAGCTTTTCCGATCAATGGATTGCCGCGGAACGTCGGGGGCGAACGCAACGAGATCCAGCAGTCTATCGTTCCAGCAACTTTCCATCGCCTTCCGAGTCGTTGATCGATGTTCAAGATATTCGGGACAACTACAAGCAGGGGATGGACGCGGAGGAAGAGTACCTGAAAGAACGAAAGCGCACGGATCCTGGCGCACAATTTTTCAGGCGAGTTCGTTTGTATGTGCCAAGCTCGCCCGACTACATGGTGGCCGATGCCCTGATTACTGGCGGCGGGGGTGTGTTGCACATACAAATTATCGAAATCAAATCCGGCAATGCGACTCTGACAAAGAACCAAGTCCGAATTCTCGCTGAAGCCGCAAAAAGTGGTAACGTATATTTTGTGAAAGAAGAAATCGGCCGATCGACTGGATCTGAGGACAGGAGACCGACAGCACGTCAAACGTTGGCCAAGCAGCGAATTATACCTATTGTGACCGTCGTAGGCGGCAATCAGGAAGCAATCAAAAGCCAGTTCAGAGACTACGGAGTCGAGTTCGTTCCCCGCGGCGGCGGTCGTATTGGGCGAGTCGTGGAACCCGAATGAAACGCACAAAACGCGTCGACTGGATAGCAAGACAGCGCTCCATGATGGCCATATGGCACGTATTGCGCCCGGCGGACATTATGCAAAAAGGCGAGGTGACTGGATCGGACATGAGATTCGGGTCGCATCTCACGCTTTCGAAGGACATAGATGTCTCGTTCGAGGTCCATGGCTCTCATATGCCTTACTTTCAGCGTTCATCGGAGACTTGGGCGCTGCGTCTCCGTTCGGACATCGCGGATACAAGAATCGGACCACTACGCGCCGAGATAGAAGGTTCGGAGAGCACGGCTAAAGCCGGAGGGGCTAATTTCGAGGTGTTGGCGACATTCAATACCCTGGAAGGCATCTCAGGCTACGACGTGCCTGAGTTACCTCTCGATGCCGGTGACGCAATGGTTAAAGCAAGGCTCGGTGCCTATTCTCGACGGATCGAACGCATCTGGGCATCGGTTGGCGGCTGCAGGGCTGAGAACGCTGAAGCATTGATTCTTTGGATTATACGACGCCGTCATCGAACGGGGAGTGGCCGTGGAGCCCCAAGCGCTATCTCCACGGCCATTTATTTCGGCGAATTCGATCTTGCTTCGGATTTGATTGCTGAGATGGCCGACGACATCGAAGCCTACCTGAAGGAAGACCCGACGCACCAGGTGAGGCAACGCGCTTATGCTCACTACTGCGAGATCATCAGTCGAGCGGCGGCGGCGATCAGGCGTAGCCGCCAACTAGTGCGATGACGCCAGCACCGATATAGACTTCGGGTATGACCGCCCTTCATGATCTGAGCGCGAGCGAACTGCTCGTTTCGTACAAAGCCAAGAAACTGTCGCCCGTCGACGTCGTCGATGCCCTGATCAAGCGCGTCGAGGCCTGGGAGCCGAAGCTGAAGGCGCTGTATGCGCCGGACTTCGAAGGCTCGCGCAAGGCGGCCCGCGAATCGGAGAAGCGTTGGCAGGCGGCTAAGCCACACGGCGCGCTCGACGGGGTGCCGATCACCATCAAGGAGAACATTGCCACCAGGGGCCTGCCCGTGCCGCTCGGCACGGCGGCGACGGTGCTGAAGCCCGCGGCGGAGGATGCACCGGCGGCGGCGCGCGTACGCGAGGCGGGGGCGATCATCCTCGCCAAGACCACCATGCCGGACTACGGCATGCTGTCGTCGGGTCGCAGCTCCTTCCACCCGCTGACGCGCAATCCCTGGAACCTCGCCTGGAATCCCGGAGGCTCGAGCGCCGGTGCGGGTGCTGCCGCCGCAGCAGGCTATGGCCCACTGCATCTCGGCACCGATATCGGCGGCTCGGTGCGTCTGCCGGCTTCGTGGAACGGCATCTTCACCCTGAAGCCGAGCCTTGGTCGCGTGCCGGTCGATCCGCCGTTCTTCGGCCGTTGCGTCGGTCCGATGACGCGCACGGTGAACGATGCGGCGCTGCTGATGGCGGAGCTCTCCAAGCCCGATTTCCGCGACCACATGAGTTTGCCGCCCGCGACCATCGACTGGAGCGCAGGTCCACTTGAGCCGAAGGGCCTCAAGATCGGTCTTTATCTCGACGCAGGTTCGGGCTTGCCGGTCGATCCCGAGGTCAAGGCAGCAGTCGAAGCAGCAGCCAAGCTCTTCGCCTCTGCCGGCGCCGTCGTCGAACCGCTTGAAGGTTTCCTCTCGCCCGAGATGCTACATCTGCAGGACCTGTTCTGGCGCGTGAGGAGCTGGGTCGATTTCTCGGCGCTGAGCCACGCCAGGCAGGCGAGCGTGCTGCCCTTCATCGCCGACTGGTGCCGCGCCGGAGCCGACGTTTCGGGTGCGATGGTGATCAACGGCGTGAACAACTACATGGCGATCCGTGCCGCTGCGACGCGCGCCACGCAGCCCTTCGACTACGTGCTGTCGCCGACTTCGCCCGTGCCGACGTTCCCTGCTGAGTGGGAGACGCCGACCAACGACGTCAACCGACCGCTCGAGCACATCTCCTTCACCATGCCGTTCAACATGAGCGAGCAGCCGGCGGCCTCGATCAACTGCGGTTATACGAAGGAAGGCAAGACGATCGGCCTGCAGATTTCCGGCCGTCGCTTCGACGATGGTGGCGTGATGCGCGTGTCACGCTGGTACGAACAGGCGCGCGGCCCACAGAAGGCGTGGCCTCAACCGCCAAAGTAAGGTCACCGACGCAAGGTGAAGCCCCTCGGCATCCTGATGCTCGATACGCGGTTTCCGCGCATCGAGGGCGATATCGGCAATCCGGCTTCGTTCGACTTTCCGGTGATCTTCCAGCGGTTGGAAGGGATCGGCCCGTCCGATGCTGTCGCCGCCGAACCCGACCGCCCGCGCGTCCTGGCCGCACTTGCGCACAACGCGCAGAAACTGGCCGATGCCGGCGCCGTCGGTATCTCCACGAGCTGCGGGTTCCTCGCGCTATTCCAGAAAGAGCTCGTGTCGGTATCGCCGGTGCCTGTGGCAACGTCGGCGCTGCTGCTGATCCCCGAGCTGAAAGGGCAAAAGGTCGGCGTGCTCACGGCCTCCGCACGCAATCTGACGCCGCGTCACTTCGCGGCCGTTGGCGCGCCGGAGGATACGCCCATCGAGGGTATGCCGGAGCAGGGCGCCTTCGCCGCGACCTTTCTTCGCGATGGCCCGACCCTGGACCGCGACGCGGTCGAGCGCGAGGCGGTCGAGGCCGGGCGGACGCTTCTGAAGAAGCATCCCGCTCTCGACGCCGTCGTACTCGAATGCACCAATCTGCCACCTTACAAGGCGGCCTTGCAGCAAGCGTTGGGCCTGCCGGTCCACGATGTGCTTGATCTGTTGCGCGGCTTTCGCGCACGGCTTGGCTGATCCGATCTGGTTGGGCATTGAAATTGCTGTAATAGTCGCGGCAGGGAAGCTGAAACGAAGGGGGTTCCTGAAAATGCGTAAACTCGGAGTCTTGCTCGCGGGCGCACTGCTCGCCGCCCTGCCAATACAGGCATCGGTACAGGCGCAGGAGATCGGTATCGGTCTCGATATTCCGCTGTCGGCGCCGGGCGATGCGACGGGCGGCCAGCTGATCCGCCGCGGCGCAGAGATCGGCATCGACATGGCGAACGCCTCAGGCGGCGCGTTGGGCAAGAAGTTCAAGCTCTACGTCACCGATTCGCAAAGCACGCCGGCCATGGGCGTCGCCAACTATCGCCGCCTCGTCGGCGAGGACCATGTCGTTGCGGTGACCGGCTTCTTCCATAGCTCGGTCGCGCTCGGCATCAACGAGGTCGCCAAGGAGATGGGCGTGCCGACGCTTGCCGTGCAGGCGTCCGCCTCCGACATCACCGCCAAGCACTACGACATCGCCTTCCGTACCCATGCGGTCGATCCGGTGCGCGTCGCGGCCTGGATGGAGTTCATCAAGAAGAAGGGCTTCAAGAAGATCTCGATCATCGCCGAGACGACCGACTACGGCATTGGCCTCACCGACGAGACGATCGCGCAGAACAAGTCGGGCAATTTCGGCCTCGACATCCAGAAGATCGCTGTCGACAACAAGGCCACCGACTTCACGGCGCAGCTCCTGCAGATCAAAGCGTTCAAGCCCGATCTGGTGCTGAACATCGCCGTTGGCCAGCCGGTGGATCTGATCATGGATCAGGCCACCACCATTGGCCTGCTGCCGAATACGCCGATGCTGATCTCCTACGATGCGCCGACGCGTCCACAGTACTGGCAGCTCCATCCGAAGAACGGCACGGGCATCTACTTCATCGCCTATTACTCGCCCAAATCGCCGCTCTCCGATCTCGGCCAGGAATTCTCCAAGGCCTACAAGGAGAAGTACAAGGAGGATCCGGTGTACGGCGCGCTGAACGGCTTCGGCGCGATCATGATCCTGCAGCAGGCGATCAAGGCCGCAAACAGCACCGAGCCCAAGGCGCTGATCAAGGCGCTGGAGACCGGCACCTTCAAGAGCTGGCCCGACGCGCAGGTGACCTTCCCGCGCGCCGATGGCGTCTACTTCCACAACTGGGTGCCGCCGATCCTGATCGTGCAGTACACCAAGGCGAACCAGGATTGGAAGGAAGCGGACGTCATCGTCTCGTATTCCAAGAAGTAACGCGTCCGGTCGAAACTAAAGCCTGATGTTTTCGACCGAGCTCGTCATCCAGACCGCGATCTCGGGAGTCATGATCGGCGTGCTCTACGCCCTCATGGCTCTCGGGATCACGTTCATCTACTCGATCATGCGCATGATCAACTGGGCGATGGGCGAGTTCTACATGATCGGAAGCTACCTGCAGTACGTGCTGGTGGCTTTCCTGCTCGGCCCCGACCTCTGGTGGCTGGCGATTATCGTCTCGACGGCAGGCGTCTTCGTCTTCGGCCTCGTCGTGCAATGGGGCCTGCTGAAGCCGATCTTCAAGAAGCCGCCCGAAGCGCGCGACGATTATGCAACCGTCGTTACTTTGGCTCTTCTCCTCTTGTTGCGCAGCCTCGCGACAGGCCTTGCCGGTCCCAATCAGTTCACGCCGGGTTCGACTTTGCCGATCGTCATGGTTGGACCGCTGCCCGTTGCCGGTGCACGGCTCGCCGCTTTCGTCTTCGCTCTCGTGGCGCTTGGCCTTTTCTGGGCGCTGCTGCGCTACACCTGGTACGGACTTGCCTTGCGTGCCACCTCGCAGAGCCGCGTCGGCGTGCAGACCGCGGGCATCGACGTGCTGGCCGTGGATCGCATCGCCTTCGGCATTGGTGTCGGACTGGCCGGCCTCGCAGGCGCGCTGCTGGCGCCGGTCTTTCTGGTCTTCCCGACGAATGGGCTCATAACCACCGTCAAGGGCTTTGAGATCGTGGTGATCGGCGGCCTTGGGTCGATTCCCGGTGCGCTGATCGCCGGCGTGTTGCTGGGCGTCGTGGAATCCTTCGGCGCGGCTTTTATCGATTCGGCCTACCAGAACATCTACGGCTTCGTCTTCGTGCTGCTGATCCTGGTGTTTCGCCCGCACGGCCTGTTCGGCGAACGCGGCCGGGAGGCGTGATGGCCGCCGCGCTCGAAACCGTGGGCCTGCGCAAGCGCTTCGGCGGCCTGCTCGCGACCAACGACGTGTCGCTGCAGGTCGAGAAGGGCGAGATGCGCGGTCTGATCGGACCCAACGGCGCCGGCAAGACGACGCTGGTCAATCTCGTCACCGGCGTCTATGCGCCCGACGCGGGCGAGGTGAAACTTTCGGGGACGAGCCTCACGGGTCGATCCATGCATGAGATCGCGCGGCTGGGTCTGGTGCGGTCCTTCCAGGTAACGCGGCTCTTCGGCAGCATGACGGTGCGCGAGAACCTGATCACCGCCTATCTCGCGCGCGAGAGCCATGTCCATGGTGCCGGTGCGACGGCGCGGGCCGATCGCATGATCGACCTCACCAAGCTCGGACATCTCTCCGAGACGCAGGCCAAGAAGCTTTCCGGCGGTCAGCGCGCGCTCCTGCAAATGGCCTGCGGCTTCATGGTGCCCGGCAGCTGCTACGTGCTCGACGAGCCCTTCGCGGGCATCAACCCGGTGATCAAGGACACGATCATCGACATGATCGTCCAGGTGAACCGCGAACATGGCGCGACCTTCCTGGTGGTCAGCCACGAGATGAGCATCATCCGCCGCCTTTGCCCCAAGGTGACGGTGATGATGGAAGGCAAGGTCGCGGCTCACGGCACGCTCGACGAAGTGGCGCGGTTGCCCGAGGTGATTGCGGGCTATCTCGGCAAGGCGCTCGAATGACCGCGCTGCTCTCCGTCGACGCCATCCATGCCGCCTACCAGCCAGGCGTCGACATCCTGCAGGGCATGTCGCTCACGGTGCCCACGGGTGGCTTCGTGCTGGTGATCGGGCCCAACGGCGCCGGCAAGTCGACCCTGCTCAAGACCGTGTTCGGCCTGCTCGCGGCCCATCGTGGCTCCATCACGCTCGGTAGCCAGGCGATCGGAGGGCTGGCGCCGCATGCCATCAAGCGGCTCGGCGTGAGCTACGTGCCGCAGGAGCTCAATACCTTCCCGCATCTAACCGTCGAGGAGAACCTCCGGGTCGGCGGCTGGACCTTGCGGCGCGAGCCCAGGCTCCTGAAGGATCGCATCGCCAAGGTGCACGACATTTTTCCCGTACTGGCGTCGCGCCGGCGCGACAAGGCGGGAAGCTTGAGTGGCGGGCAGGGGCGCATGCTCTCGGTCGCACGCGAGATGATCACCGAGCCGCGCCTGATGCTGGTTGACGAGCCGACAGTCGGACTGGCCCCCAATCTCGCCGACCAGGTCTATGAGTTGCTGCAGACCGCGCGGAAGGCAATTTCGACCACCATCCTGCTCGTCGACCAGAATGTGAGCGACGCGCTACGCCACGCCGAGGACGTGGTGATGATGAACCTCGGCAAGGTGAAAGCCGCAGGACCCGTCGCCGAGTTCGGCGAGAACCGGGTGCGCGAGCTGATCCAGGAGTGTCTGCTGGGATGAACGAGTCCTTCCGCCGCTCCACCATCGCCATCCTTGTCGCGGCTGTCGTGCTCGCGCCGCTGCCGCTGATCGCGGGCGGCTACGCGCTGCACGTCATGACGATCGGTTTCTACTACGTGATCCTGGCCGCGAGCTGGAACCTCCTGGCGGGGTACACCGGCCAATTCTCGCTGGCGCATCATGCTTTCGCCGCCATAGGCGCCTATACGTCGGGCCTGCTCGGCTATCATCTCGGCGTCGGGCCATGGCTCGGCATTCCCGCAGGTGTCGTGCTCTCGGCGATATTGGGAGTGGTGCTCGGCTGGCTGGTGCTACGCATGCGCGCCATCTACCTCGCCATCGCCACCTGGGCGTTTGCCGAGACGGTGCACATCTATCTTACCGCCGACTATGGCTTTACCCGCGGCGAGCTCGGCCTCAGCGTCAAGCCGCTGTGGGGCAATGTCGATCCGCTTCCTTACTACTACACGTTCCTCATCCTGACGGTCGTGCTGCTGATCGGCATGCGCGCGCTGATCGACTCGCCGCTCGGCTACTTCATGCGGGCGATCAAGGACGACGAACTGCGCGCGCGCAGCCTTGGCATCGACACGACCAGGGTGAAGGTCTCGATCTTCGCGATCTCGAGCGCCATTGCCGGATTGGCCGGCGGTTTCTACGGTCACTACATCGTGCTGCTCACGCCGCAGACGGTGGACTTCAGCGAGATGGCCAAGATCGTGATCATGGTGGTGATCGGTGGCTTCGGCACCTTCCTCGGGCCGATCATTGGCGCGATGCCGGTGCAGGTGATCATGACGTGGCTGCAGAAGTACGGCGAATGGGACCTCGCGGTCTTCGCGCTGATCGTGATCCTGCTGATGCGCTTCAGCATGGAGGGGCTCGCGTCCATCTTCACGCCATTCTGGCGGCGGATCTGGGCACGTCATGCCTGATACGCAATACGACGTCATCGTCGTGGGCTCCGGCTCGGCCGGCCTTGCGGCGGCGCTGGCCGCGTCGGTCGATGGCGCCAAGGTGCTGGTGCTGGAAAAGTCGGGCGTGCTGGGCGGCACGACGGCGATGTCGTCGGCGGGCACGTGGGTCCCGGCCAATCATCACATGATCGCCGCCGGCATCGAAGACTCGCCTGCCGAGACCTTGGCCTATCTGCGCACGACCGCGCCGCCGGGCTGGGCCGAGCAGGAGGACGAGCTGTGGCAGGCGCTGGCCGAGCAGTCGGCGCCCATGCTGCGTTTCCTCGAGGACAAGACGCCGCTCGTCTTCGAGTTGGTGAACCATCCGGATTTCTACGTCGAGGCACCGGGCGGCAAGCTTTTCGGGCGCATGGTCTCGCCGACCCTGATCAGCCGCTACAAGCTCGGCCGCTGGTGGAACAAGGTGCGGCCCTCGGTGAAGCCGCAATACTTCACCTACAAGGAGATGATCGGCGGCATCCTCAAGGATCCGTGGCGCAGCATCGTGAAGATGGGTCCGTCGCTCGCCTGGCGTTTCCTCGCCGGCAAGGTCGGGCTGGGCAACGGCCTGATCGTGGGGCTGACGCGCGGCTGCCTCGATCATGGCTGCACGCTCATGGTCAACGCCGAGGTGAAGCGCCTCACGCTCGACGGCGGCGCGGTCACGGGCGTGGAGGCTGTCGTCGATGGCGCGCGCGGCACTTTCCAGGCGCGCAAGGGTGTGGTGCTGGCGACCGGCGGCTTCGACTGGGCGCCGGACTACATGCCGGAGTACTTTCCCGGCATGGAGCTGATCGGCGCGCCGCGCAGCAACACCGGCGACGGACAGCGCATGGCGGCCGAGGCGGGGGCCGAGCTTGCGCACATGGACCAGGCCAACATCGCCCCGGTGACCTTCACGCAGTACGAAGGCCATCGCCACGCCCAGCCGCTGTACGAGACCTATACGGCGCATTGCATCCTGGTGAACCGCAACGCCGAGCGCTTCGTCAGCGAGGGCAGCGCCTCGCTCGGTTCGGCGCTCGACGAGCGCGGGCCGGACGGCAAGCCGAAACACCTGCCGGTGTGGCGCATCTTCGACAGCCGCTACCAACACACGCTCGGCATGCACTATGCCGCGAAGGATCCGAACTTCGTGCGCAGCGCGCCGACGCTCGAGGAGCTTGCACAGAAGATCGGTCTCGATCCGGCGACGCTGCGCGCCACGGTCGAGCGTTTCAACGGCTGGGAGAGGGAAGGCGTCGATCACGACTTCCATCGCGGCGAAACGGCGTGGGAGCGCTACTACACGAAGGACAAGGCGCTGGGCACGGTGGCGGAGCCGCCGTTCTTCGCCGCGCCGTTCCTTTACGCCAGCCTCGGTACCAAGGGCGGGGCGCGGACCAATGCGCGCTGCGAGGTGCTGCGGCCGGACAGGAGCGTCATCGGTGGGCTCTATTGCGCGGGCATCGCCATGGCGCATCCGATCGGCACCAAGGCCGTCGGCGCGGGGACAACCATCGGTCCTTGCCTTACTTTCGGCTACATCGCCGGGAAGGCCGTCGCGCGCCGCAACACATAGGCGGCCGCAACGCCGCGTGTTAGCGTGCGCTCATGCTCCTCCGTTTCCTGGCGGCCGTCCTGCTGTTTGCGGCACTTCCGGCCTGGGCTCAAACCGCGGCACCAGATTGCACGGTCGATGTCGGCGTCACCGCGGGGCCGGTGCTGGACGTGACCTATCGCTGCCGCAGCACCGCGGCCGTCACGTTCAGCGCGGACGACAAGGTGGTGGCCTCGCACGTCCAGGATCTGCGCGACGGCGCGGGCAACAAGCCGGCCGCATCGGGTGACGGCTGGACGGTCCAGCCGGTGAATGGCCTCGCCGAAGTGCGCTATCGCTACGATCTCGCCGCCTATGCGACCGAGGCGAACAGCACGTCGACCGCCCTGCGCCGCGGCGAGAGCGTGGTGTCGGGCCTGTCGGGCTGGCTTCTCGAGACGAGCGGGCTCGGCCGAGAGCCGGTCATCGACATCCGTGCTCACACCGCAGAAGGGCTCGCCTTCGCGACCGGCATGCCCAAGGTCGGCGACGCTTACCGGCTCGCCAACACCTCCGTCGGCTTCGCGGGCTACACCGCGATCGGCAAGATCAGCCTGCAGGAGATCGCGGTGCCGGCGCCGGGCTCGCTGCGGCCGGGCGAGCCGAAAAAGGAGGGCGTGCTGCGGCTTGCCATCCTCGACGGCGTTTCCGACAGCGGCCGCGCCGATCTCGCCGACTGGGTGAAGCGCACGGCCGAGGCGGAATCGAACTACTGGCAGGGCTTCACCGCGCCCACCCTGTTGCTTACGCTCATCCCGACGGCGGGCGAGCGTACCGTGGGCTTCGGGCGCACCGTGTCGGGCGGCGGCGCCACGGTCGCGATCGCCGTCGGCACGCCGGTCGACAAGCGGCGGCTCTTCAACGAGTGGGTGCTGGTGCACGAGCTGATCCACACCGGCATGCCCTATGTCATGGGCCGCGGCACCTGGCTGATGGAGGGCGCCGCCACCTATGTCGAGCCGATCATCCGCGCGCGCGCCGGTTGGAAGACCGAGGACGAGGTGTGGCACGAGTGGGTGATGAACATGCCACGCGGCGCCGCCGTCTTCGGCGAGGGGCTCGCCAGCGGCCGCGAGCCCTACTGGGCGGGCGCGATCTTCATGCTGCTGGCCGATGTTGGCATCCGCCGCGCCACCGACGGCGCCAAGGGCCTCGAGGATTGCCTGGGCGGCGTGCTGTGGAGCGGCATGGATGCACGCGGACGGCTCTCGGTCCCCGACTTCGCTCGCGTCTGCGATCGCGCGGTCGGAACCAACGTTTTCAGTACCCTGGTCGATCAGCATTTCCGCAAGCAGAACCCGATCGATCTCGGGGCCCTCTGGAAGGATCTCGGCGTCGGCATGGTGAACGGGCAGATCACGCTCGACGACAGCGCGCCGGAGGCCAAATGGCGCAAGATGATCGTCATGGGCCCGCCCGGCCGCCCGCCGCGTCCCGTCAAGCTGCCGTGGCAGTCGTGAGCGGCGCCTGGCTGGAAGACCTCACCTGGCCCGAAGCGAAGCAGCACTTCGATAACGGCGCCGTCGTCGCGATCCCGATCGGGGCGGCCGCCAAGGCGCACGGCCCGCATCTGCCGCTCAAGACCGACGCGCTGACGGCCCGCGCGCTGGCGCAAGGACTCCTGGCGCGCCTGCCCGTCGTTGCCGCGCCCGTGCTGGGTTTCGGTTATTACCCGGCCTTCACGAATTTTGCCGGCAGTCAGCATCTGACGGCCGACACGTTCAAATCGGTTGTGCGCGAACTCATCGCCAACCTTACCGCGCACGGCGTCAGACGGATCGTTCTGATCAATACAGGCGTGTCGACCGAGAAGCCGCTCGATGAAGCGGTGGCGGGGCAGGGCGACATTCTCGTGCTGCACACGCGCCTGCTGGGCAAGGCCGCCGAGACGCTGATCGAGAACCGCGAGGGCGGTCACGCCGACGAGCGCGAGACCTCGGTGATGCTGGCCCTCGACCCGCGCGCCGTGCGCATGGACAAGCTCACGCTTGACGGCCCTTTCGAGCAGACCGGCGCCACGGGCGATCCCACCCGCGCCACCGCCTTCAAGGGCGAACGCCTGGTCGCAGCCCGTGTCGACGACATGGTGGCCGCTCTCGTGAAGCGCTGGCCGGACCTGGGTTAGTTCACCTCCGTTCGAAGTCGATCCGCTCGTCGACCGGCAGGCCGCTCAGGTGCCGGCGCAGGCAATCGAGGCCGAGCTCGGCGGCGCCGATGCGCACCCAGTCGCGTCCGCCGATCAGCCGCGCGGTGCGCGAGACGGTGCCCGAGGCGTCGGCGATGCCGATGGTGATCGTCGCGCCGAAGTCGGGCCGGTCGGGACCTTCGTCGAGCTGCATGTCGACGACCAGCGCATGACTGGCGCCGCTCTCCTTCCGCAGCGCCTCCGCCGTCAGGCCGCCATTCACCACGCCGCGCTTGAACACCTTCTCCGCGCCGACCATCGGCGCGATGCGCGCGGCGATGTTGCCGCCGGTGAAGGTCTCGCCGACGGCGAGCGTGTGGCCGCCTTCCTGCAGCCGGGCGAGGACCGCGCCTTCCAGGGTTTGCGTGTCCTCGGCGACGATGAAATTCCCGAGCCTCTTGCGCACCTCGGCGATCGCCGGCGCCAGCCGCCGCTCGAGATCGGCCTCGTCGGCGCCGCGCGCGGCGAGCTTGGTCTCGAGCTGTGGATAGTGCGCCTGGAAGCCGAGCTTGATGCCTTCCGCTTCGGTCAGGCCGGGGATGTTGGCGAGCATTTCATCGGCGCGGCTTTCGCCGATTCCGAAGGAGTGAAAGCGCTTCAACCTGGTCTGCCCGGTGATACCGCCGAGCTTCAGCAGCCGCGGGATGACCTGTTCATCCAGCATGCGGCGCATCTCGCGCGGTACACCCGGTGTGAAAAGAAAACGCGCCTTGCCGATGGTGACGGCGAAGCCGCAGGCCGTGCCGATCGGGTTGTCGATGAACTCCGCGCCCTCCGGCAGCATCGCCTGCTTCTTGTTGTTCGCAGGCATCACGCGACCACGTCGTGCATAGGACTGCGTCATGCGTTCGAGCCAGTAGTCGCTCATCACCAGCGGCACGCCGCACGCTTCCGCTGCAACTTCTTGAGACAAGTCGTCCACGGTCGGCCCTAAACCGCCGTTCACGATCACGGCATCGGAACGTTCCCCGGCCAACCGGAACGCCTGTAACAATGAAACGCGATCATCGCCCACGGTGGTACCCCAGTGGACGTCGAGCCCGACTTCGCCTAAACGCCGCGCGATGTGGCTGTAGTTGGTGTTGATGGTCTTGCCGGTCAGGATCTCGTCGCCGGTGCACAGGATTTCTACGCGCATCTTGCTCCTCGTTTTCGCAAGGGAGTATCGCGACAAACGTAGTTGTCCTCCAGAGGCGTGATGCCATTACTGGTACAACCAAAGAGTGATGTGTTTGGAGGGCGTTCGGGATGGCGGTGGATTGGCGGTCTTCTGTGGGCACGCCGTCGCTCTCCCTCGACGACAATGAGCTGGCCCGGGACTACGACCGCATCAGCTCGACGCGTCAGTTCGAGGCCGGCAAGCGTCTGATCGAGGAACTGAAACCGCGCCTGGGCGAGCGCGTGCTCGACGTCGGCTGCGGCACGGGACAACTCGCGGAATACATCGCCGACATCGTCGGCCCGGCGGGCTACGTGCTGGGGATCGATCCGCTGCCGCTGCGCATCGAGCTTGCCGAGGCGAAAGCGCGCGCCAACCTTGCGTTCAAGGTGGGCGATGCCTACGACCTCGACGGCCTGCCCGACAGCGGCTTCGATGCGGTCGTGCTGAACTCCGTCTTCCACTGGCTGCCGCAGAAGACCGGCCCGCTGCTCGCCTTCGCACGGCTGCTGCGGCCAGGCGGCCGCATCGCCATCTCGACGGCGCTGAAGGGCCATCGCACGCGGCTGCAGGAGATCGTGCAGTCGGTGCTGACCGAGCCGCAGTTCGTCCGCTTCCCGCGGCCGCGCGAGAGCCTTACCTTCCGCGTCGACGCCGAGGAGATGCGCGCGCTGTTCGAGACCACCGGCTTCGGCGCCACCATGATCGAGGTGCGCGAGACCGAGCAGCGCTTCCCGTCGCCCGAGGCGGCGATCCGCTTCTCCGAGGCGAGCTCGTTCGGCAACTTCCTCGGGCACCTGCCCGACGAGCTGAAGTTCCGCGCCCGCGCGATCATCCGCCAGCGCCTGCAGGCCATCACCACCGCCGACGGCATCGTCCAGCGGCACCGCCGTCTGGTCGCGGTTGCGGTGAGGAAGTAGCCTCCGTCTCTCAAACTCGGGTTCCTCTCCCCCGCCAGGGGGAGAGGCTAGGAGAGGGGGCTGCACGAGCTTTCGATTCCCCCTCACCTGTCCTCTCCCCCTTAGGCGTTTCGCGTACGCGAAAGCGCCACAGGGGGAGAGGTGGAAGAAAGAGAGACGAGGGAGGGCATCATGGATCAAGTCGCGACGGGCTATGGCCTCATCGAGGGGCCGGTGTGGGATCCCGCGCAGGGGCTCTACTACAGCGACGTGCTGAACGGCGGCGTGTTCCTGCTCGACAAAGCAGGCAAGGTCTCGCAGGCCGTGCCCAAGCGGCGCGGCATCGGCGGCATGGCGCTTCATGCGAAGGGCGGCCTGGTCGTGGGCGGCCGCGACATCGCGCATGTCTCTCTCTCCGATGGTGCCACCAAGACGCTGCTCGCGCTCGATGCCATCCCCGGCGCCACCGGCTTCAACGACCTCACCACCGACAAGGCCGGCCGGATCTACGTCGGCTCGCTCGCCTTCAAGGTGTTTGGCGGCGGCGAGATCAAGCCGGGCAACCTGCACATGATCGACCTCGATGGCCGCATGCACACCGTGTCCGACGGTGTGATGCTGACCAACGGGCTCGGCGTCTCGCCCGACGGCAAGCGGCTCTACCACTCCGACGCCCGCGCGCCGCTGGTGCGCGTCTACGACGTGCGCGACGACGGCTCGCTGAGCGCCTGGCACAAGTTCGCCGACCTCGGCAGCAACGGCGTGCCCGACGGTCTCAAGGTCGCTTCCGACGGCTCGGTCTGGGTGGCCGATGCCCATGGCGGCCGCGTCGTCGTGTTCAACGTCGATGGCACGCATCGGAAGGACATCGCCGTGCCGCTGCCCATGGTCACCAGCCTGTGCTTCGCCGGCGACGACCTGCGAGACCTCTACATCGTCACTGGCTCGCGCGGCGGCCCGCACGACAATTGCGGCAGCATCTTCAGGCTGCGCGCCGACGTTCCGGGCCTCGCGCTTCATCCCTGCCGCGTCCAACTTTAGGGGTCCCCTCCGTCGTCCCGACCGAAGCGAAGCGGAGTGGAGGGACCTTCTCTCGACGACTTGCGGCCAATCGCTGAGAGAAGGTCCCTCGGCTTCGCTCGGGACGACGGGATCAATCACCCAACCGCCTTCACCAGCCCCTCGATCTCCTTGAGCCGCTTGTCGACCTGGTCGGGCTTCTGGCCGCCCAGGTTGACGATCAGCCGGTCGACGCCCAACGCCGCGTATTCCTTCATCGCGTCCATTGCCATCGACATCGGCGGCGTGATCACGATCTCGAAGGGCTTTTGTCTATTTTTGCCCGCTTTTTTAAAAGCGGCATCGAGCTTCCCGAGCGCGTCCTTGGTGCCGGCGGGATCGCGGTTGAAGCCGTACCAGCCGGCGCCGTAGCTCGCCGCGCGCCGCCACGCCGCGTCGGCATAGCCGCCGATGATGATCGGGATGTGCGGCTTCTGGATCGGCTTGGGATCCATCCGCATCGTCTCGAACGACACCCACTTGCCTTTGAAGTCGACGACCGGCTCGGTCCACAGCCGCCGCAGTACCTCGATGAACTCGTCGCAGCGCGCGCCGCGATCCTCCCAGCTGTAGCCGCAGGCCTCGACCTCCTCCTTGTTCCAGCCGACGCCGATGCCGAAGTCGAGCCGGCCGTCGCTGAGCCAGTCGAGCGTCGCCATCTCCTTGGCCGTGTAGATCGGGTTGCGCTGGGGCACCAGCGCCACGCCCGTGCCGAAGCGCAGCTTCGACGTGACGCCCGCGAGATAGCCGAAGGTCGCCGTGACATCGAGCATGCCGCCGCCCGGCGGCACCGGGATGCGGCCGTCCTTGGCGCCGGGATAGCCGTAGGTGTTCCTGTCGAACAGCGCCACGTGCTCGCCCATCCAGATCGATTCCAGCCCCATCCCCTCGGCGCGCCTGCCGAAGTCCTTGATCATCGCGGGCGTCGCGTTGGGCGACATGAAGGTGGCGAAGACTCCGATTTTCATGGGGCGTTTCCTTTCGTTGAAGCACCAACGCTACCACCCTCCCCATTCAAATGGGGAGGTCCCTCGTCATACGAGGGGGAGGGGTCATATCGCGGGCCGAAGGCCCGCAGGCTTGACCCCATCGCCCCGTATGACGGGGCACTTCCCCATTTGAATGGGGAAGAGAAAAAAGCGCGCGTTTCCGCCCTCAGCCATTTCGACCATTTTCGCCATTTATTAATGGCGTTTTCAAAGGCCGGTGCGCCAAAAGTCCGGCCCGGCAGCATTTCATCGCTGTCGGGCCCGCCGATAAATGGTCGGAAATGGCGCCTAAATGGATCGAAAATGGTTTTGCCTGCATTTTCCCTCGCCAGGGACAGGGGTGAACTCCCGTCGCGCACCTTCGCACGACGGCAGTTCTACCCCCGCAGGCCGCGCCCGCTCATTTATGAGCAATGGATCGCCGCTCCACCCGCCGCTCGATGGGCACGACCTTCCGCGTCTCCATCGCGCCGCCGCGCAGGATGGCGACGGTGGTCTCGCGGCCGATGCGTTCGGCGTTGAGCAGGCGGATCAGGTCGTCCGCGCCCTCGATGGCGATGCCGTCGACCGACAGGATCAGGTCGCCCGCCAGCAGCCCCGCCGCCGCGGCCGGGCCGCCCGCCATCACCTCCGAAATCCGGATCGCCCGCGCGCCCGCGCCATGGCCGGCCGCGAGCGCCGCGAGCCCGATGCGGCGGGGCAGCGGCACGGTCTCGGCGGCAATGCCGATATGGGCGCGCCGCACGCGGCCGTGCTGGATGAACTCGCTCACCGCGAACACCGCCGTGTTGGAGGCGACGGCGAAGCAGATGCCCTGCGCGCCGTTGATCATGGCGGTGTTGATGCCCACCACCTCGCCCAGGCTCGAGACCAGCGGGCCGCCCGAGTTGCCGGGATTGAGTGCGGCATCGGTCTGGATCACGTCGTCGATCAGCCGGCCCGAATAGGCGCGCAGCGACCGGCCGAGCGCCGACACGATGCCCGCCGTCACCGTCGATTCGAAGCCGAGCGGATTGCCGATCGCCACCACGAGCTGGCCGCGCCGCAGCGCCTTGGAGTT
>Ga0153954_1000841_pt1 | contig 20223 bp, 17 predicted proteins | sample TSFL038MetaG_FD_102277 | JGI IMG/M metagenome (GOLD analysis project Ga0153954, IMG submission 102277) | Attine ant fungus gardens microbial communities from Florida, USA - TSFL038 MetaG | ecosystem: Host-associated > Fungi > Mycelium > Unclassified | place: USA: Florida, Wekiwa Springs State... | reverse complement strand
CGCCAGCATGATGACGATCGACAAACTGATGCAGATGCAGCGTTAGCGAACGCCTTCAGATGAACGACATGCCGCCGGACAGCGCCACCGTCTGGCCCGTCATGTAGGCGTTGCCCATCAGCATCATCACGATCTGCGCACATTCCTCCGGCTGGCCGAAGCGACCGAGCGGAATGCGCGCCGGCGATGAGGCCAGGCCCGAGCGCACCATGTCGGTCTCGATCAGCGACGGTGCGACGGCATTCACCGTGATGCCGTCCTTCACCAGCCGGGCGGCATAGCCGCGAGTCAGGCCCTCCATACCGGCCTTCGAGGCGTTGTAGTGCGGACCGATCCCGCCCGCGCCGCGCGCCGCGCCCGAGGAGATGTTGACGATGCGGCCCCATTTCTTCGCGCGCATGCCTGCAATGACGGCCTGGGTGCAGAGGAAGACCGACTTCAGGTTCACCGCGATGGTGAGATCGAAATCGGCCTCGGTGAGATCGTCGACGGTGCGGATCGGGCCGACGCCGGCATTGTTCACCAGGATGTCGATCGTCCCGAACTCGGAGGCCACGGCCGCCATCATCCGCGAGACCTCGCTCGACCGGGAGACATCGGCGCCGATCGCCATCGCCTGGCCCACCCTTGGCACGGATCGACTGCGCGACGGCCTCCGCCTCGGCCTTCTTCTCGCGGTAGTTCACGGCAACGGCCGCTCCCGCATCGGCAAGCGAAACCGCGATGGCCTGCCCGATGCCGCGCGAACCGCCGGTCACCAATGCAACGCGCTTGTCCAATCCGGTCATTCGCCGCTCCCTAATTCCTGAACAACGGTTTACCATGCCCGTCGAACGCATAGGATTTTTAAGGAGGCCCGCATGGCGCGGCTCGGTTTCGGCGCATTCCTCGCACCCCATCACCCGATCGGCGAAAACCCGCTGCTACAGTTCCGGCGCGACATCAAGTTTGTCCAGCATCTCGACGAGCTGGGCTTCGACGAGTTCTGGTGCGGCGAGCATCACTCCTCGGGCTGGGAGATGATCGCCTCGCCCGAGATGTTCCTCGCCGCGGCGGCCGAGCACACCAAGCGCATCAAGCTTGCCACCGGCGTGATCTCGCTGCCCTATCACAATCCCTTCAACGTGGCGCAGCGCATGGTCCAGCTCGACTGGATGAGCGGCGGCCGCGCGATCTTCGGCTCGGGCCCGGGCGCCCTGCCGTCGGATGCCCATACGCTCAGCATTGATCCCATGACCCAGCGCGACCGCCAGGACGAGGCGATCGGCATCATCCGCCGCCTGTTCAAGGGTGAACGCGTGACGCAAAAGGGCGCCTGGTACAATCTCCAGGACGCCGCCCTGCAGCTTCTGCCCTACCAGGAGGAAATGCCCTTCGCGACGGCCTCGCAGATCAGCCCCTCGGGCATGACCTTGGCCGGCAAGTACGGCATCGGAATCATTTCCTTGGGCTCGATGTCCACCGAGGGCCTGACCGCGCTGCCGACGCAGTGGGCCTTCGCCGAGAAGGCGGCCAAGGAGAACGGCACTACCGTCGACCGCAAGAACTGGCGCGTGCTGCTCAACTGGCACATCGCCGAGACGCGCGAGAAGGCAATCGACGAGGCGCGCCACGGCCTGTTCCGCTGGCACAACGAGTATGTGACCGGCACGCTGCGTCCCCAGCAAGCGCAGTTCAAATCGCCCGACCACGCCATCGAGACGATGACCAGTCCGGGCTCGGCCGCGGTGATCGGCACGCCCGACGATCTCGTGAAGATGATCAAGTCGGTCTACGAGCAGAGCGGCGGCTTCGGCCACTGCGTGGGTTTCGTGCACGACTGGGCCAATCCGGAGAACACTTTCCGGAGCTGGGACATGGTCGCGCGCTACGTCATCCCCGAGATCAACGGCTACGTGACCAAGCTGCGCGAGTCGCAGAGGTTCATCATCGACAACCGCGCCGTGTTCGAACGCGCCCAGCAGGCGATCATGTCCAACATCATGGCGAACAAGGACGCCGCCGAGGCGCTCAAGGTCACCAACTCGCCGCGCGTCTCGGCCGCCGCCGCGCAGATGCCGGATTTCGAGAAGGCCAAGGGCAAGGCCGCGGCCGAATAGCCGCGGCCCCGCCGCTCATTCCCTTGTGAGGCTATCGCCGCCGCCCGTCCCGGGCGTGGTGCGGCACAGTCTCACTCGTTTCCCGCGCCATTGCTTTCAGCAGGGGCCCAGAGCACCATGACTGAAGCAATTTCACTCCCTGGAAGCACGTCCGCATGATCTCTCTTCGTCTCGTCGCCGCTACCCTCCTGAGCGGACTTCTGGCCTCCACCGCCTTCGCCCAATCGCCCCCCATCATGATCGGCGCTTCGACGCCGTTGACCGGTCCGGTCTCCCACTATGGACAGCACGCCCGCTGGGGTTCGGAACTCGCGATCGAGGAGGCCAATGCCAAGGGCGGCATCAACGGTCGCAAGATCGAGATCGACTATCAGGACAATCGCTGCAATCCCGCCGAAGCCGTGAAGAGCGTCACGCAGATGCTCGCGACCAAGAAATACGCCGCCATTTTCGACGGCCTCTGCAGCTCCGCGGCGCTCGCCATCATGCCGCTGGTCGAGCGCGCCAAGGTGCCGTTCATCGTCGCCAACGCCTCGGCGACCTCGATCGCCGAGAAGTCGGGTGAAGGCGGCAACAAGTGGACCTTCAAGGTCAATCCAACCGACGCCAGCATGCTCGACGCGCTGGTCGGCTGGCTCGACAAGGAAGGCAAGGACGACAAGATCGCCTTCCTGGGCGAGGACACCGACTATGGTCGCGCCGGATCGGCAGGCTTCGAGGCCGCGCTTGCCAAGCACGGCAAGAAGCTCCTGATGACCGACTATTCGCAGAAGGGTGCGGTCGACTACACCGCGGCGCTGACCAAGGTGAAAGCGAGCAAGCCCGGCATGGTCGCGCTCTATCTCATCGACGCCGATTTCCAGAACGGCATCAAGCAGTGGTACTCGCTCGGTGGCGGCGTTCCCCTCACCGGCCGCGTGCTGATCGAGCAGGTGCCGAAGGAGATCCTGGCGAGCGGCTTCATTGACGGCACGATCTCCGTGCAGCCCTACGACACCACAGTCGACACGCCGGCCAACAAGGAATTCGTCGAGAAGTTCACCAAGAAGTTCAACGAAGCGCCGATGCTGATCAGCTTCGAGTCCTACGAGACGATGAACATCCTGCTCGACGCCATCCGCAAGTCGGGTGACGCGAGCCCGGAGAAGATCCGCGACGCCCTCACCCAGACCAAGTACAAGTCGATGCTGGGCCCGACGCTCGAGTTCGACAGCCACAACCTCGTCCACAACGACGCCGTGATCTTCGGCGTCAAGGGCGGCAAGCTCGTCATCCTCGGCATGAGCAAGACCTGATCCCGCGCCCGGCGGGACGGTAACGGAATCGGCATCGTGGACTGGTCTTTCTACGCGCAGCTTCTGCTGAACGGCATCGTCATGGGCGTGATCTACGCCCTGGTGGCGATGGGTCTGTCGCTGATCTTCGGCGTGCTGGAGATCGTGAACTTCGCCCACGGCGAGTTCTACATGCTGGCCTCGATGCTGGCCTATTTCCTGACCGCGCAATGGGGCTTCGGTTACTGGAGCACCATCGTCGTGGTGACCGTGGTCGGCCTGGCGGTCGGCTATGTCCTGTTCGAGGGCCTGCTGATCGGCCTGCGCGGCGAAGCGTTCGAGCGCAGCATCCTGCTCACCATGGGCCTCTCCATGGTGCTGCAGAACGGCGCGGTGTTCCTGTTCACGACCAACCCGCGCATGATCGAGACCCCGCTCAGCTACCAGAACGTCCAGCTGGGCGACCTGCGCATTCCGATGGCGCGCCTCTACGCGCTGATCCTGGGCGTGGTGGCGTTCGGCGCCCTCTACCTGATCCTGCACCGCACCCGGCTCGGCAAGGCGATGCGTGGCGTGGCCCAGAACCGGGTCGCCGCCATGATGGTCGGCATCGACGCCCGCGTCGTCGCCCGCCTCGCCGTCGCCATCGGTATCGGCCTGTCGGGCCTGGCTGGCGCCGCCCTGGCGCCGATCTACGCCGTGCATCCGCTGATGGGCTTCGCCTTCGTCTTCAAGGCCTTCGCCATCATCATCATCGGTGGCCTGGGGAATGTCTCGGGCGCGGCCATCGCCGCCTTGCTGCTGGGCATCCTCGAGAGCTTCTCGGGCGGCCTGCTGCCGCTTGCCATGACCGATGCCGTCGCCTTCGTGGCGATGATCGTCGTCCTGCTGGTGCGGCCGCAGGGCCTGTTCGGCCGCGGCGTGCGCGTATGAACTCCCGGCAGCTTCTGTTGGCCGTGATCGCCGGCCTGATCGCGCTGTTCGTCATCCCACTGGTCACTGACAACGAATACATCATGGCGCTGGGCATCAGCTTCGCCGCCATGTCGGTGCTCGCGGGCGGCCTCAACCTGATCTACGGCTATACGGGCCTGCTCTCCTTCGCCCAGGTCGGCTTCTTCGGCATTGGCGCCTATACGGCCGTGCTGCTGGTCGTCGATCTCGGCTGGTCGCTCTGGGCCGGCGTCGCGGCCGGCGGCGTGCTCTGCGTCATCGTCGGCCTTCTGGTCGGCTATTCCTCGCTGCGCCTGTCGCGCCATGCGTTCGCGATCGTCAGCCTCAGCTTCGCGCTGCTCTGCGCCATCGTCGCCCGCGACTGGCCGGAAGTGACCCGCGGCTCGATGGGCATTCCCGGCCTGCCCACGCCCGAGCTGAAGTTGCCGGGCCTGCGCTGGCGCATCGTCGATCCATCGGACTACTACTATCTCCTGATGGGCTTCGCCGTGATCGCCCACGGCCTGATCTACCTCGTGGTGACCTCGCGGCTCGGCCGCGCCATGCAGGCGATCAAGCTCAACGAACCGCTGGCCCAATCGCAGGGCGTCAACCCGCTCTCCTATCGCCTGCTGGCGCTCTCGTTGTCGGCGCTGCTGTCGGGGATCGTGGGCGGCCTGTTCGTGTTCTATCTCACGATCATCGATCCCTCGATCTTCGACTTCTACTACACCGAGACGATGCTGATCTCGGTAGTGATCGGCGGCCCCGGCAGCTTCTGGGGCGTGCTGGGCGCCAGCGCGGTGATGACCGTCCTGCCCGACCTGCTGCGCTTCACCACCGATCTGCGCATGGTGCTCTACGGCGTCGCCCTGATCGCGGCGATGATGCTCTTCCCCGGCGGCATCGGCGGCTGGCTCTATCGCCGCCGCCTCGCCCGCTGGCGCCGGCCGCAACCGAAAAGCACGCCATGACCGCGCTTCTGCAGGTCCGCGGCCTGACCAAGAAATATCTCGGCCTGACCGCCGTCAACGACGTCTCCTACGAGGTCGAGGCGGGCGCCATCGTTGGCCTGATCGGCCCCAACGGTTCGGGCAAGAGCACCAGCATCGACTGCATCTCGGGCTTCCAGCGCGCCGACGGCGGTACCTGGTCGCTGGACGGCGTCGACCTCACTGGCCTCGCCCCGCATCGCATCGCCCGGGCCGGCCTGACGCGGAGCTTCCAGACCGTCCGCGCCTACGATGAACTCACCCTGCTCGAGAACCTGCTGGTCGCGGCGCAGGAGAATGACGGCATCGGCTGGCTGCCCGCCCTGCTGCATACCGCGAAAGTCCGCGCCGCCGAAGCCGTCGCCACGGCCCGCGCCCGCGACCTCCTGCAGACCGTGGGCCTCGCCGACTATGCCGGGGCGCCGGCCGCGATCCTGTCTTACGGCCAGCGCAAGCTGCTCGCGATAGCCGCCAGCATGATGTCCCATCCCAAGCTCGTCGTGCTCGACGAGCCGGTCGCCGGCGTCAATCCGACGATGGTCAAGCGCATCGAGGCGGTGATCCGCAAGCTCAACGAGGAAGGCGTCACGCTGGTGATCGTTGAGCACAACGTCGATTTCATCATGTCGCTCTGCCGCCGAGTCGTGGTGCTCGAGCAGGGCCGCAAGATCGCCGACGGGCCGCCCAGCCTGATCCGCAGCGATCCACGCGTGCTCGCCGCCTATCTCGGCAAGGCGGGTGCCGAGGAAGCGACGCACCATGGCTGAGCCGATCCTCACCCTCGACAAGCTCTCGGTCGGCTACACCGACGAGCCGATCGTGGTCGATTTCTCGATCGCCATCCCGGCCGGCAGCATCACCACGATCATCGGCCCCAACGGCGCGGGCAAGTCGACGCTCCTGAAGGCGATCTACGGCCTCAACCGCCACTTCGGCGGCACGGCGACCTTCCGCGGCCACTCGATCGAGAAGCTGCCGCCCAAGGAGCGGTTGAAGCTCGGCATCGGCTTCGTGCCGCAGGGCCGTTGCAACTTCCCACTGATGACCGTGCGCGAGAACCTCGAGCTTGGCGCCTTCACCCTGCGCGGCAAGGCGGTGGAGCAGGCGATCGACCGCGTGCTGGCGCAGTTCCCGTTCCTCAAGACCAAGCTCGGCGTCATGGCCGGCAATCTGAGCGGCGGCGAGCAGCAGATCCTCGAGACCGCGATGGTGCTGGAGGCGAGCCCGCAGCTCCTGCTGCTCGACGAGCCCTCGCTCGGCCTCTCGCCCGGCAATCAGGACCAGATCTTCGAGACGATCTCCCGCCTGCGCGACGACGGCCTCACCGTTCTCGTCGTCGAGCAGAATGCCCACGGCGCCCTGCACGTCTCGGACACCGGCATCGTCATGGAACTCGGCCGCCTGTTCATGGTCGGGCCGGCGGCCGAGGTGGCCTCCGACCCGCGCGTGAAGGTGGCCTATCTCGGCGGCACCTGATCAGGTCACGCGGCCCGTCTTGGCCGGGACCGCGGCTTTCAGAGCAGCCTTCACCTTCGAGGCTTCCGGCTCGGCGATCTGCCTGATGCGGATCGTGCGCTCGACGAAGTTGTTCTCCTCGCCCTCGATCTCGAGATCGAGGAAGCGCGTCGTGCCCGGCGTATAGGTCCGTCGCGTCTCCTGGACGGCCGCATTGGTCTTCTTCGCAAGCTTTGCCTGGATGGTGCGTACCGTACGGACGGTGAAGTGCCGGATGGGACCATTGTCGATCTGCACCTCGTAGGCGCCTTCGGGGTCGACGCCTTCGACGGCAAGCGGCTGCTTGCGGCAAACGCTGACCCGGATACGGCTCTCGTTGGTGCGCGGATCGCGCCGCGCATCGAGCACCGTCAGGCCCTTGTTGCTGGGATTGCGCAGCAGCAGTTCGTCGTACTCCTCGGGCTCGAAGCGCAGGCTTACCGTCTCGCCGGGCTCCAGCGGCGGGATGGTGACGAACTTGCCCCGCCCCTCCTTTAGATCCGCGACATGGATCAACTCCTCGTCGCCGTGCCAGACGCTGCCGAACGGCAGGCGCTGCTCGATCACCATGCCGGTAAGGCGCCGGCTGCTCGGATTGCCGATCGTGACCTCGCGGCCGCCATCGCGCGTCTCGAAGGTCATGGCCTCGTAGTCCGCCATGCGCTGGTAGAGCTCGGCCTGCGTGGCGATCCAGTAATGCTTCTGTTCCGCCAGATTGATGCAGTAGCGCAGGTAATCGAGCGTGCCGCGGCCGTTGTTGATCGAGGGATCGCGCGCCAGTTCCGGATGGTACTGGAAGCTGTAAACGCCATTCTCCAGCCGGTCGTCGACGCCCGGCCGGCGCGCGCCGTGGCCGTTGAACACCGTCTCCACCAGCTCGTAGGCCGTGTCGTATTCGTGCGTGCGGTCCCAGCCGCGCAAGGGCCGCCATTCCTTATCGGTCGTCACCACGGCGTGATACGGGAACCAGACTCCCGGCGTGGCGATGGTGCGCCGCACGTCGGTGACATAGGTGAGCTGCCGGTCTCCGTCGCCGGTCGAGGCCACGGCATCGGGGTTGCGCACGCCGTATTCGATCATGTGGTAGAAGCAGAAGGTGCACATGCCGAGCACCTCGTTGTTGTGCGCATAGAGATAGTCCATCGCATCCAGGGTCTCCGGATGCATGTGACCGCCCGAATGCCGGCCGCAGGTGCAGACCGTGATGCCCAGCGACTTCTTGGCGCCCTCCACCAGGTTGAACAGGCCCTTGCCATGGATCGCCGTCGGCGGGTCGCCGATCGAGCTGTCGTTGTGCAAAGCGGGCTCGATGAAGCTGTGCTCCGTCGTGCGCCCGACCCAGTCCTTCGCCATCGAGAAATCGATGTTGGTCGAGAAGGTCGGGTCCTCGATGTCGTAGCTCGCCGGAATCAGGTTCTGGATCTGGTAGTCGAGGAAGTTGTAGTCCCGCATGCCATGGACGTCGTGGCGGAACGACAGAACGCCGTCATAGGCGCCGAACGAGCGCAAACGCGTATTCCAGAGATCGCCCAGGCCCAGATCGAGCATCAGCCGGCGGATGAAGAAGAGCAGCGTGTCGCCCCAATGCACCGCGTTGGTGAAGTGTCGCACCGGCTCGACATTGAGATGGGCTTGCATCATGCCGCCGATCATCTCGAAGACCTGGTTGGCGATGAACACGGTCTTGTCGGTCGTGACGATGGCCGGGCCACGCTCGGTCACGGTCGCCGTCGAGGCATTCTCGACGTCGCCCGTCAGCTCGACGAGGTTCGCGAGTACCTTGCTGCCCGCCGCCGGCTCGGCCTTCTGGATCGCGAAGCCGCGGAAGCTCGACACATAGAGCTTCTCCCAGTCGTCATTGGCGAACGGCGAGCCCGGCAGCCACTGCCAGCCCGTGAAACCTTCGACCGAAGCCGGCGTGCAAGACTTCAGGCCCAGCAGCTTCGGCGGCAGGTTGGTCTTGCCCGTCACGATCAAGCGCCGATCGGCACTTCCGGCCATCCACTTCTCGAGACGCGCGATGGTCTCGGGCGCGAGATGGCCTGCATTGGGGATCAGCAGCGCCCGCAGGCCGGCGAGCTTGTCGTCGGTGAGCTTCGTCTCCTCGATCATCTCGTGCTTGAGATTGCAACGGGAGAGCAGCAGCCGCGCGGCGTTGGGCGCGAGGTAGGCATACTCGCCCTTGAGCCAGGTGCGCGGCATGCCCCAGGCATCGGTGAAGGTATAGGTCTCCTTGGCTGCATGCGCCTCGGCGGCGTAGGCGGCACGACTCTTCTCGCTGAACAGAACGGCAATCATCACTCAACCCTCACTCACTCCAAACGCCTGGCGCATCGCCTGCACACCCTGCTGATGCGGCGTCCACAGACGCCCGCCGACCACGCCACCATCGACCACGAGATCGTGGCCGTTGATGAAGGTCGACTCGTCGGAGGCCAGGAACACCGCCGCCTTGGCGATGTCATCGGTCCGTCCGGCGCGCGGGATGGGTTGCAGGCTGGCCATGTTCTTGGCTGCCGCCTCGGCGTAGCTGTCGGCCTTGTTGGCTTCCACGCCCAGCGCCTTGGCGAAGATGCCGGTGGCGATGCCGCCCGGCGAGATCGAGTTGCAGCGCACGTTCTTCTCGCCGAGCTGCATGGCGGCGCAGACCGTCAGATGGTTCACGGCGGCCTTGGCGGCGCCATAGATCATCGAGGTCGAGTACCCGGCACGCCGGCCGGCAATGCTGCCGTTGTTGATGATGCTGCCCCAGCCCTGCTTCATCATGATTGGCGCGGCATGCTTCATGCCGAGCATCACCGAGCGCACCAAGGTCGCCATGGCGGCGTCGAAGCCCTCGACCGGGATGGTCTCGATGCCGCCCACGGGCGCCGGACCGCCGGCATTGTTGAACAGCGCATCGACGCGGCCCCACTTGGCGAGGCAGGCATCGAACACCGCCCTCACGTCGGCTTCCCTGGTCGCATCAGCCTTCACGAAGATGCACTTGTCCTCGCCCAGGCTCGCTTCGAGGCTGCGGCCCAACTCGTCTCGGCGGCCGGTGGCGACCACCTTGGCGCCCTCCTCCACGAAGATCTCGACGGTGCGCCGGCCGATGCCGCTGGTCGCGCCTGTCACGATGGTGATCTTGCCGTCGAGCTTGCCCATACCCGTCTCCCCTTTTGCGGGGCGGGATGATACACCAACGCCCGCAAGGAGAAGCGCGAATGACGGTCTTGGGCGTTTTGGGCGGCAGCGGCGTTTACGACATGGCCGGCCTCAAGAATCCGCAGTGGCGGAAGGTGACATCGTCCTTCGGCGAGCCGTCCGACGAATTCCTGTTCGGGGTGCTGGACGGGCTCGACGTCGTGTTCGTGCCGCGCCATGGCCGCGGCCATCGCCATTCGCCGACATCGATCAACTACCGCGCCAATATCGACGCGCTGAAGCGTGTCGGCGTCACCGACATCCTGTCGCTTTCGGCCTGCGGTTCGCTGCGCGAGGACCTGCCGCCCGGCCATTTCGTCGTCGTCGACCAGTTCATCGACCGCACCTTCGCCCGTGAGAAGAGCTTCTTCGGCGAGGGCCTGGTGGCGCATGTCTCGATGGCGCATCCGACCTGCAATCGTCTGGCGCAGGCCGTTCACGAATGCGCCAGGGAAGCGAATTTCCCCATCCGCTTCGGCGGCACCTACATCGCCATGGAAGGCCCGCAGTTTTCCAGCCTCGCCGAATCGAATCTCTATCGCAGCTGGGGCTGCGACGTGATCGGCATGACCAACATGCCGGAGGCCAAGCTCGCTCGTGAGGCCGAGATTTGTTACGTGACCGTCGCCATGGTCACCGACTTCGACTGCTGGCATCCCGACCACGAGCACGTGCAGGTCGCAGACATCGTGCGCGTGCTCACGGAGAACGCCGAGAAGGCGAAGACGCTTGTTGCCATGATCGCCCCGCGTCTGAAGGCGACACGGCCCGATACCTGCCCGTCCGGTTGCGACCGTGCGCTGGAGCATGCGCTGATCTCCGCGCCGTCGGTGCGCTCACCCGAGATGGTGAAAAAGCTCGAGGCGGTCGCGGGCCGCGTTCTGAAGTAATAAACGGGCCGCAGTCAGAAACCGTGCCCACAACTCGGCGTCTTGCAAGCAAGCTTTTCGAGCGGCCTTCGACCTGCGCGACTTCCGCCTTCAGCTTGCGGGCGTGAGCAGCGTAAGATCAAGATACTCGCACATGACAGAGTCACCGGACGGGCTGTTGAATTCCAGCGAGACCGCGTCGCCGACCCCACCGCCGCCGGACTCAAAATCGTAAGAAGCCGCAACCGTGACTTCAAACATCACCGAAGCCCCCGGCGGAACAACGATGGTTCTCACCTGAGGAAAGAACCAGTCGCTCGGGCGATAGCCAGTGAATATCTTCTGGTCCGTTCCAAAGCTGCCGAGAAAACTGCCGCCCTGCGCGTAGAGTGATGCAACAGGCGCCGTTCCTCCTGTCTGTGGATACGGCGTATTGTCCAATGGTTGCCCGGTCCCCGGATCGTTGCCCCAGCCGAGCCATCGGATCACATCGAGCGAGACGTTGAGGTCGGCAACGACCTGACTGCCGGAAAAGAATCCCGTATCCGCCGAAATGTCGCAAGAACCTTGAAAGTGTGCGGAAGTGTCAGCGTTCAGAACTGCATAATAATCGTTGTTATTCGTCCAATAGAAATAGAATACGAATTGATAGATCGCGCTGCCGCTGTTTGCGAGGACATCGAACTGCACCGAGCTTCTCAGTTCGCTGGCAGTCATGTTGCGGAGAACGCCCAAATCGAAGGGGAACATCCATATCCAAAAAGGCTCGTCGAAATATACGGTGGTGTAATAATAGGGCGTGGCAAACTGTGTGAAGGCCTTGCGCCGCTCCTCGGCGACCGCGCGACGGAGAGCCTGCGCGGCCGAGGGATTGCTCGCCGTCTTCACCCTTTGCGCCAGGAGTTCGCGCCGTTCGCTCGCGGCCTTCGTCAAGAGACTCTCGTACTGCCGAACGTCCAGGCCGCCCTTCATGAAGGCGCCTTCGAGCAGTTTCGCGGCGGCCTTCTGGCTTGGAACGATGGGGAGTCGGCGCGGGAGGAGATCGGATTGCGGCTGGCGGGCCGCGCGGATCGCGGTGATACGCTTGATAAATTCGGCCTCGTCCATGTTGAGCGTTTTCTTCAGCCGCGCCTCATCGAGCTTCACCGTCGCCATGGCAGTCCTCCTTGATCCGCGTATGCCTGATGCTGCTCACCGATCTCAACCTTCCGTTGCAGCCTAATCCATCCGGAGGACCGGCGCGAGCTTCCGCCCTGCAGCACAAAAACGCCTGATTGCCTGGGTTGTGCGCTCAAGGCTTCCCGAGCGAGCCTTCTCATCTCCATTGACCAAAACGGATGACGGCGGGGAGTTAGCGCAGCTGCGCAGCCCCTCCTCGAATTACTTTCCCGTTTGTTTAACGGGCAGCCTAGATCGCCGGCGCCAGCCGGTGGGCGACCTGCGAGGCGTACTTCGCCGCGATCGGCAGGAAGGCGCGGAAGTCGAGATGGCTGCTGCGGCCAGCGAGGTCGCTGAGGCAGCGCACGTTGACGAACGGGATGTCGGCGCCCCAGCGCCGCGCGACCTGGGCGACCGCGCCGCCTTCCATCTCGACCGCCTTGGCGGCGAATTCGCCATGCAGGCGCTGCCGGTGGTCCTCGGCGTTGATGAAGCTGTCGCCGGTCAGGATGGTGCCGAAATGGATGCCCGGCGTGCGCGCGCCGGCGCCGATCTCGGCCGGCAGCGGCTCAAGCTCGAGGTCGACGACAGCCTCCTTCAGGCGCGCCACCAGTGGCTCGGACTCGGGGTAGCCCGGCTTCCAGTCGTCGGTCCCGCGCGAGGGCCGGCTGCCGGGCTGGATGGTCAGGAAGTGGCCTTCACGATGCGTGCCGTAGTCGTGCTGGATATGGTGGGTGCCGACCACGATATCGCCCACGCCCAGCGCCGGATCGAGGCCGCCGGCGACGCCGCACAGCATCAGGGCGCCGCAGTCGAAGCGGTCGAGCAGCAGCGAGGTCGCCACGCCGGCGTTCACCTTGCCGGCTCCCGATTCGACGAATACCGCCTCGCGGCCGGCGATCCTGCCGCGCCAGAAGGCGAGACCGCCGATCCTGTGCGCCTGCCCCGACTGGTCGGAGAGATGGGCGAATTCCTCCGGCAAGGCCGATATGACGCCCAGAAGCCTGCTCGCCATGGCCGAATGGGCTATAAGGTCGCCGCGCCCATGTCCACCGCTCTCCCCGACCGTCGCACCTTGCGCGACGCCTGTACCGCCCTCGCCCGCGACGCCGCGCGCGAGATCATGCGTATCTACGCCGGCAATCTCGGCACGCGGACCAAGGCCGACAAGAGCCCGGTCACCGACGCCGACCAGGCCGCCGAAGTGGTGATCGTCGCCGGCCTCCGGAAGCTGACGCCGGGCCTCGTCGTCGTCGCCGAAGAGGAGATGGCCGCCGGCCATGTGCCGAAGCTCGACGGCGGACCGTTCTGGCTGGTCGACCCGCTCGACGGCACCAAGGAGTTCATCAAGAGGAACGGCGAATTCACGGTGAACATCGCGCTGATCGAGCACGGCCGGCCGACGCTCGGCATCGTGCTCGCCCCCGCGACCGACACGCTGTGGCGCGGCGACGCCAGCCTGGGCGCCGACAAGAGCGACAAAGGCAGCGAGTTCAGCGCCATCACCACCCGCAAGTCTCCGGTGCATGGCCTGACCGCGTGCGCCAGCCGCAGCCATGCCATCTACAGCGACCTCGACATCTGGTTCCGCAACAATGGCCTCACCGTCGCCGATCGCGTACAGGCCGGCTCGTCGCTGAAGTTCTGCCTGATCGCCGAAGGCAAGGCCGATATCTACCCGCGTTTCGGTCCAACCAACGAGTGGGACACGGCGGCCGGCCAGGGTGTGCTCGAAGCGGCAGGCGGCGAAGTCGTGACGACCGACAACAAGCCGCTCGCTTACGGCAAGCCGGGCTGGGGCAACCCGCACTTCATCGCCCGCAGCCTGGACGCGCGATGAGGGGCTCGCGATGAGCATCGCCGAGGCCGCGCGGCTCATCCGGGCGGGCGAACTGGTCGCCTTCCCGACCGAGACGGTCTACGGGCTGGGCGGCGACGCCACCAACGAGCGCGCCGTCGCGAAAATCTTCGAGGCCAAGGGCCGGCCGCAGTTCAATCCACTGATCAGCCACGTGGTCGACGCTGCCGCGGCACAACGCTTCGTGCGCTGGAGCGAGACCGCCGACAAGCTCGCCGCCCGCTTCTGGCCGGGGCCCCTCACCTTCGTGCTGCCGCGCTCCGAGGGCTCGCCGATCGCGCTGCTGACGACAGCCGGGCTCGACACCGTCGCCATCCGCGCGCCGGCTCATCCCTTGGCCCAGGAGCTGATGCGCGTGGCGGGCGTGCCGATCGCGGGACCGTCCGCCAACCGCAGCGGCGCTATCAGCCCCACGCAGGCCGCCCATGTGGCCGAATCGCTGGGCGAGCGCGTATCCCTGATCCTCGATGGCGGGCCCTGCACGGTGGGTCTGGAATCGACCGTGCTGGACCTCTCGACCGCCACGCCCACCCTCCTGCGGCCCGGCGGCGCCACGCGTGAGGCCATCGAGGCGGTCATCGGTCCCATCGCGCTCTCGGAAGCGCTGCCGACCGGCACGGCTGCTCGCAAGTCGCCGGGCCAGCTCGCCAGCCACTATGCCCCTGCACGCCCCATGCGGCTGCGGGCGACGAGCGTCGGCCCCGACGAGGCCCTCCTGGCCTTTGGCGCCGACGTGCTTCCTGGTGCCCGCCTCAGCCTCAATCTCAGCCCCTCCGGCGACCTCACCGAGGCGGCCGCCAACCTCTTCGCCCAGATGCGCGCGCTCGACCGGCCGGAGATCAGCCGCATCGCGGTCATGCCCATTCCGGCGACGGGCCTCGGCCTTGCGATCAACGACCGCCTGCGCCGGGCGGCCGCGGATGACGGGTCGCGCCACGGCAGCTAGTCTTCGTCCCAAAGCGAGGAAACATGCCCGACAACATCATCCAGCCGCCCATTCCCACCACGCCGGTGACGCCTGCGATCCTCGACAGCCTGCGCGCCATCGTGGGCGACAAGGGCCTGATCGTGGACGAACAGGACAAGCAGCCCTTCGTCACCGACTGGCGCCGCACGCGCTCGGGAACGGCCGCGGTGGTCGTCCGGCCCGGCAGCGTCGAGGAAGTCTCGAAAGTCGTTAAGCTCTGCTACGACAACGGCATCGCCATCGTCCCGCAGGCGGGCAACACGGGCCTGATGGGCGGCGCCACGCCGTGGCCGACGCACCAAGGCATCGTCCTGTCGGTCGGCCGCATGAACAAGGTCCTGTCGGTCGATCCGGTCGGCTATTCGATGACCGTCGAATCAGGCTGCGTGCTGCAGACCCTGCAGGAAACGGCGGCGGCGCATGACCGCTTCTTCCCGCTCAGCCTCGGCGCGCAGGGCTCCTGCCAGATCGGCGGCAATCTCTCGACCAATGCCGGCGGCGTGCAGGTGCTGCGCTACGGCAACGCGCGCAACCTCGTGATGGGCCTCGAGGTCGTGCTGCCCAACGGCGATATCTGGAACGGCCTGCGTTCGCTCAAGAAGGACAATACCGGCTACGACCTCAAGCACCTGTTCATGGGCGCGGAAGGCACGCTCGGCATCATCACCAAGGCGGTGCTGAAGCTGTGGCCCGCGTCCAAGGACGTCGCCACCGCCTGGCTCGCCGTGCGCGATCCACAGGCCGCCATCGAGATCCTGTCCGAAGCGCATTCGGCTTCGGAGGACAACGTCGAGTCCTGCGAGCTGATGAGCCGCGAGGCCACCGAGATGGTGCTGCGCCATATCCCGGGCGTGCAGGACCCGCTCAAGGCCGACACGCTCTGGTACATCCTGATGCAGTGGTCGTCGTCGCGGCCCAAGGCCGAAGGCGCCGAAGGCATGTCGGAGAAGATGGAGCAGTTTCTCGCCGAGCAGATCGAGGCAGGCCGCACCCTCGACGCCGTGATCGCTCAGAGCGAGGCGCAGTCGCGCAACATGTGGAAGATCCGCGAAGGCGTCGCCGAAGCCGGCCGCGCCGATGGGCCGGGTCTCAGCTATGACATTTCCGTCTCGGTCTCCAAGATCCCCGAGTTCATCGACAAGGGCATCGCCGCGGCGCAGGCGGTCCTGCCCGGACTGCGGCCGCATCCGCTCGGCCATATCGGCGATGGCAATGTGCATTTCGGCTTCGGCGCGCCCAAGGGCATGGACCGGCCGACGCTGCAGCAATACGCGCCGGCCGTCACCCGCGCAGTCAATGACCTGATCACCTCGATGGCCGGCTCGATCTCGGCCGAGCACGGCATCGGCATCGAGAAGCTCGACGAGCTCGCGCACTATCGCAGCAAGATCGAGCTCGACACGATGCGCACCATCAAGCGCGCGCTCGACCCGAAGAACATCATGAACCCCGGCAAGGTGCTGCGGCTGTGACGTTGTCATCCCGAGCGCAGCGAGGGATCTTTCCTGAGGCCTTAGGGATCCCTCGCTTACGGCGCATGAGAATGCGCCTTACTCGGGATGACAAAAGGCTTGGGACAAGGAGTTAGTGGCGTGACCGCGTTTATCGAAAAGCTGCGGGCCATCGTCGGCGACAAGGGCTTGATCCTCGGCGAGGGCGACAAGCATCCCTATCTCACCGACTGGCGCGAGAATTATCTCGGCAAGGCGCTGGCCATCGTGCGTCCGGGCTCGACGGAAGAAGTAGCGGACGTCGTGAAGCTCTGCGTCGCCGAGAAGGTCGCGATCGTGCCCCAAGGCGGCAATACCGGCATGTCGGGCGGCGCCACGCCCGATGAGGACGGGCGCGAGATCGTGCTGTCGCTGACGCGCATGAACCGCATCCTGGACATCGATCCCATCGGCTATACGATGACCGTCGAGGCGGGCGTGGTGCTGAAGACCATCCAGGAAACGGCGGCCCAGCACGACCGGCTCTTTCCACTCAGCCTTGGCGCCGAGGGAAGCTGCACCATCGGCGGCAATCTCTCGACCAATGCCGGCGGCGTTCAGGTCCTGCACTACGGCAACACGCGCCAGCTCGTGCTCGGCATCGAGGTCGTGACGCCGGCCGGCGACATCTGGAACGGGCTGCGTGCACTCAAGAAGGACAATACAGGCTACGACCTGCGCGACCTCTATCTCGGCGCCGAAGGCACGCTCGGGATCATCACCAGGGCCGTGCTGAAGCTCTGGCCCAAGCCCAAGGATCACGCGACTTCCTGGTCGGCGATCTCCTCGCCACAGGCCGCTGTCGAGCTGCTGAGCGGCGCCTATGCCGCGTCGGAGGACAATGTCACTTCCTGCGAGCTGATGGGCCGGCAGGGTATCGACCTGGTGCTCCAGCACATTTCCGGCACGACCGATCCGCTTTCAGAGAAGCACGAATGGTATGTGCTGATGGAATGGTCCTCGACCCGGCCGCGCCGCGAGGGCGCCAATGCCGAGGGCCTGCGCGAGAAGATGGAAGCCTATCTCGGCGAGGCCATGGAAAAGGGCCTGGTGCTCGACGCCGTGATTGCCCAGACCGAGGCCCAGTCGAAGGCCTTGTGGGCGCTGCGCGAGAACCATACCGAGGCCTCCAAGAAGGAAGGGCCTTCGATCAAGCACGACATCTCGGTTGCGGTGAGCAAGATCCCCGACTTCATCCCGCAAGGCACGGCCGCCATGACCAGCGCCCTGCCCGGCTGCCGCCCGTTGATCTTCGGCCATGTCGGCGACGGCAACCTCCACTTCAACTGCCAGGCGCCCGCCGGCTGGGACAAGCCGCATTTCATGGAACACGGCGAGGCGATCAGCGGCGGAATCTACGATTTGGTCGTGGCCTATGGCGGCTCGATCTCGGCCGAGCACGGCATCGGCCGCATCAAGGTCGAGGAGCTGACGCACTATCGCAGCCAGATCGAGCTCGACACGATGCGCACGCTGAAGCGCGCCCTCGATCCACAGAACATCATGAATCCGGGCAAGGTGATCCGGGTCTGATCCTGGTCCATTGATCAAAATGGGAAGGGCAAGGCGTGTGGGCGTAGACTCCCTGTCGCGCGAATTGCGTACCGGGAACCACTCATGTCCGTGGCAGCGCCAACCCTCGAGAAAACCGTTTTTGAACCGTTTAGGCACCGTTTTCGACCGTTGGCGGAGAGGCGCGACAGCCGGGAAGTGCCGTGGCGTCGGGCTTTTTGCGGCTCGGCGCCCGAAAACACCGATAGTAAACGGCTAAAACCGTCAAAACGGCTGGACGCCCGGATCGACACGCCGCGCACATCTGGCGGGCTGGAACGCCGGTTCCACTCGGTTGGAAGCCGCTCTAGGCTTCCCCTGTTCTTGGGGGAACCAACATGACCGCAGCTTCGATTGGAGTACCGGCGTCATCCCAGAGTCGCAAAGCAGTGGGTGCCGCCGTCATCGGCAATGTCCTCGAGTGGTACGATTTCGGCGTCTACGGCTTCGTCGCCGTCATCATCGGCAAGAAATTCTTTCCCGGACAGGATGAGATCACGCAGCTCCTGTCCGCCTTCCTGACCTTCGGCCTCGGCTTCCTCGCCCGGCCGGTCGGCGGCATCATCATCGGCCGCATGGGCGACACGCATGGCCGCAAGGCCGCGCTGCTGCTCACCATCTTCCTGATGGCGGCCGGCACGTTCCTGATCGGCATCCTGCCGACCTACGAGACGATCGGCCTGCTGGCTCCGATCCTGCTGCTGCTGGCACGGCTGATGCAGGGCTTCTCGACCGGCGGCGAATGGGGCGGTTCGACCTCGTTCATAATCGAATGGGCGCCCAAGGAACATCGCGGCCTCTATGGCAGCTTCCAGCAGATGAGCGTCGTCGGCGGCCTGCTGCTCGGCTCGGGCTTCGCCGCACTCCTCAACTCGCTGATCTCGCCCGCCGCCATGCAGGACTGGGGCTGGCGTGTGCCCTTCCTGGTCGGCGGCATCCTCGGGCCCGTCGGCATCTACATGCGCCGCGCGATCGAGGAGACGCCGGCCTACAACAAGGTCGTGTCGATCTCGACGGCGCCCTCGACCGGTCCCAGCGGCCTCATGCTCGCGGCCAAGGCGTTCGGCTTCACCATCGTCTGGACGGTCTGCTTCTACGTCCTGCTGACCTACATGCCGGTCTGGACGCAGAAGTACATGAAGCTCAGCGCCGCCTCCGCGCTCTGGTCGAACACGATCGGACTGGTGGTGCTGGTCGCCTCGATCCCCATCATGGGCCACCTGTCCGACCGCTTCGGCCGCAAGCCTTTGCTGATCGGCTGCTGCGCAGCCTTCATCATCGTGCCCTTGCCGATCTTCACCTATCTCGCCGGCGGCAACGTGCCGTTCAGCATGGTGGTCGCCGTCCAGATCCTGTTCGCGATCCTGATCTCGATGTTTTCCGGCGCCGGCCCCGCAGCCATCGCCGAGATCTTCCCGACCCGCAGCCGTTCGACGTGGATGACGACGGGCTACGCGCTCGCCGTTGCCATCTTCGGCGGCTTCGCGCCCTACATCGCCACGTGGCTGATCGAGCACTTCGGCTCGCCGACGGTGCACAGCTACTACCTGATCGCAGCGGCCATCGTTTCGATCCTGGTGCTCTTCGGCCTGAAAGAAACAGCCTTCGACGAACTGGCCTGACGGATGCTGATCCGGTTCGACGGCAAGACCGTGATCGTGGCCGGCGCCGCCCGCGGCATCGGCCGGGCGATCACGCGCGCCTTCGCCGCCGACGGTGCCCGCGTGCTGGCCTGCGACCGGCTGGTAGACGAGATCGAGAAAGTGGAGGGCGTCGAGGCGTTGGCCGTCGACGTCACCGATCCGGCGAGCATCGAAGCCGTCGTCGCCAGGGCCGGCGGCCGCGTGGACGTGCTCGCCTATGTCGCGGGCGGCGTGCTGGGCCAAGTACCCAAGCCGCTCGAGGAGGTCCAGCCCGAGGAGTTTGCGGGCATCGTCGATGCCAACCTCAAGGGCTGCTTCCTGTTCGTCCGCGCCGTGGCGCCGTCGATGAAGAAGGCCCGTCGCGGCCGCATCGTCACCATCTCCAGCCGTGCTGGCCTCGCCACAAGCCTGACCGGCATCCAGGCCTATGCCTCTGCCAAGCACGGCCAGGTCGGGCTGGTGAAGCAGCTCGCGCAGGAGCTGGGACCTTTCGGCATCACGGTCAACTCCGTGGCGCCGGGCTTCATGGCGACCAGCCCCGACTACGAGCGCCAGTGGAACTCCTATTCAGAGGACTTCCGCAGCACCTTCACCGATCGCATCGCCATGCGCCGCATGGGCCGGCCCGAGGACATCGCCGACGCGGTGATCTTCCTCGCCTCGGATCATGCCTCATGGATCACCGGCCAGATCCTGCCGGTGACCGGCT
>Ga0153954_1000840_pt1 | contig 20273 bp, 16 predicted proteins | sample TSFL038MetaG_FD_102277 | JGI IMG/M metagenome (GOLD analysis project Ga0153954, IMG submission 102277) | Attine ant fungus gardens microbial communities from Florida, USA - TSFL038 MetaG | ecosystem: Host-associated > Fungi > Mycelium > Unclassified | place: USA: Florida, Wekiwa Springs State... | reverse complement strand
CGGCAGCAGCGTCTTGCGCAGCAGCGTGTCGGAGGCCGGAACGAAATCGACCCAACGCAACCAATGGACGGTCTTTTGCTGCGCGTAAGCCGGTGTGCGACCGCTGGCGAGAATGCCCGCCATGCCCGTGGTCGCCATCGTAGGCACCACAGAGGAACAGGAACAAGACGGCGCCGCGAAACGACTGCAAAGAAAAACCCGCTGGTTTGAGAACCAGCGGGGAAAGTCGCTTAGGAGGCGCGCGCGGACCAACGCAGCGCGCTAAGCGGCACGCTAGCAGGCATGCATAGGGAAGCAAAGAAATCTGCGGCGGCATCGCGAAGGCACTCGTCCGCTGTGTTCGTATATCCGAACTCCAAACTGCGACTCTGTTCGAAAGTTCGAACATCAATCGAGATACCCAAGACACGTTCGTCTCGCTCGCCTCAGATTCGCTTTGTACTATCGTCACGTCGTTCTCTTCACAATCAGATGTCGAGACGACTGCCGCAGAATCTGAGGCACGTGCATCGCCTCACTCAAGAAGGCGCACAGGAAAAATCAACACGGAGGAAATCATGAATCGCACTGGCAGGCGTAACGTAGTGGCAGGCATATCGGCAATGATGCTCACGGCCCAAGGCAGTAAAGCGAGCGCACAAAAGAAGTACGATGACGGCGCATCAGATTCTGAAATCAAGATCGGCCACACAAATCCTTATAGCGGCCCCGCGTCTTCCTACGGGGTGATCGGAAAAGCTCTCCAAACCTATTGGGCAAGCGTGAACGACCGAGGCGGAATCAACGGACGCAAGATCAACTTCATCACACTGGACGACGGTTACAGCCCTCCAAAGACCGTGGAATGCATTCGACAACTGGTCGAACAGGACAAGGTTCTCTGCACCTTCAATCTGCTTGGCACCCCGACCTGTACGGCAGTCCACAAGTATCTCAATCAGAAGAAGGTGCCGATGCTCTACTTGGCAACCGGCGCCTCCAAGTGGGGCGATCCACTGCATTTCCCTTGGACCATGGGTTATCAGCCTGACTACAACACCGAGGCGCAGATCTATGCCAAACACATTCTGGCCAATGTCAAGGACGCCAAGATCGGCGTCCTGATGCAGAATGACGACTTTGGAAAGGACTACGTGGATGGCTTCAAGAAAGGGCTGGGAGGCAACGTCGACAAGATCGTGAAGCACGTCACGTACGAGACCACCGATCCAACCATCGATTCCCAGATTATTGAATTGAAGGGCTCGGGTGCGAATGTGTTCTTTCTCAACGGAATTCCGAAGTTCGCGGCGCAGGCGATGCGCAAGGCGGGCGACATCGGATGGCATCCCAGGATCTACTTGAACAATGTCTCTGCGCAGGTCGCGAGCACGATGCAGCCCGCCGGCTTCGACAATGTACAGGGCGTCATTACCGCGGCCTGGCTCAAAGATCCTACCGACAAACAATGGGAGAACGACGCCGAGCTGAACGAGTGGCGTTCCTGGATGGCGAAATACAATCCAAGCGGCAATCTGGCCGAGGTCAACTATGTCTATGCCTATTCGGTCGGACACCTGATGGAGCAGACGCTGAAAAACTGTGGTGACAATCTGACACGAGCCAATGTCATGAAGCAGGCCACGAGCTTCAAGAATTTCCGCGTGCCGGGCCTTCTGCCTGGTATCACGGTGAACACGAGCGCGACCGACTTCTATCCGGTACAGGCGGTGCAACTTCAGCGCTTCAAGGGCGAGACATGGGAACTTTTTGGCGAAGTGATGCACGCCGAGAGCAGCTGATCCTGCACCGACAACTGCTGTCGATCTGACGCGCCGCGAAGAGGGTCGACGTCATGCCTCTTCGCGGCCGCCGCCTCGACCAAGCCTGAAAATCGCGAGCCCACGGAGGCACTATGGTCATCCGACCGATTCCGAGCGTCGCCTTCTTTGCAGCGCTCCTGTTTTTCAGCATGTCTCCGACCTATGGCTGGTGGGAATACGCAAAATGGGGAATGACCATCGAAGAACTGAACACGGCAAGCGGCGGAAAGGTGCAACTTTGCAACATGCGCGAGCCGATTTGCCGCCCGCGCTATGATGGCTACGTTCCCAACTACTACGCCTCTCATTTGACGGTCTTTGGCTTGCCAGCCGGGGCGGCCTTCTGCTTCGATGACAGCGAGCGCTTGGAAAGGACAGTCATTGTGTTCGACCAGCCCGGCCCCACAGTCGACAGCCTGTTAAAGTCCCTGCAAAGTTCCTACGGCCCCCCGGCAAAGGTCGGAGGGGGTCCGATTCGGTTCACGACATGGCGTGACACCGAGGATAATACGTCCATTGTGCTACTGGACATGTCGCCAATCTACGCGACCATCGAATACAAGCCACTATCGAAGCAGTAGGCTCTCAGGAAAGGCCGAGCCGGCGCATCTTCTCCCAAAGCGTCGTGCGGGAAATGCTCAACAAGGTTGCGGCTTTGCCGATTTCACCTTTCGTCGCCCGAAGCGCCTCTTCGATCTGAAGCCTTTCCGCCCGCTCACGTGCCTCAGCCAAGCTTATAATGCGATTCCCGGGTTCATCTGCGAGTGATCGCTCGGGAAAAAGAATTGCCGCAGTCAGCTGGGTCAACCCCGAGGACAGGCTGATCGCCCGGATCAACCGATTTCGCAATTCTCGAATATTTCCTGGCCATGCGTGTTCACACAACGCGGCTCGCGCCGTAGGAGTCAGAGACGGTATACGCCGCCCCAACGTTCTCGAGATTTCTGCAACAACGTGTTCCGAGAGCGGCACAATGTCATCCGGTCGAGCCCGAAGGGGCGGAATACGCAACTCGATCGCGTTCAGCCGGTAGTACAAATCAGCACGAAAACGTCCTTCTGCCACCAGAGTGCCCAGAGTGGCGTTGGTCGAGGAAATGATACGCGCCTTGCTGACGAACTCTCGTGTGCTCCCAATCTTGCGATAAGTGCCATCCTCGAGAAGCCGCAGGAACTTGCTCTGCAAGGGAAGCGGAAGTGCCGACACCTCATCGAGAAAGAGTGTGCCGTTCTCCGCAAGCTCTATGAGCCCTGGCTGTTTGTTCGGCGAACCGAAGGCGACGCTACTATCATAGCCGAACATGATGCCTTCCGCCCGATCAACCGGGATCGTCGCACAACTCACGACGATGAATGGCAGTTCTTGCCGCTTCGAAGCATCGTGCAGTTGGCGCGCCGCGAGTTCCTTGCCCACGCCGGTCTCCCCTACAAGCAGCACAGGTGTGGACGCATCCTTTATTTGTCGAATCTCGAACTCGAGATTAAGCATTGCAGGCGATCGCGCGAAGGTTTCGCGGCCGTCCGCATGGTTGCCCGCAGCCATCTGGCGCGTGCACAAATTGGAGATTCTGCCAAGCAGATCCTCCACCTTGAAAGGCTTGGTTAGATAGTCGTCTGCGCCTGCTCGCATGAGGCGCACGGCCTGGCCGATTTCCCCAAACGCCGTAATGAAGATTACGGGTGTGGCGCCGAGATCAGCAAGGATACGGCGAAACAGCTGCTCGCCATCGAGATCGGGTAACCGGATATCGCAAATCAGGATTTGGCACGCCGATTCCCGGAAGCGCAGCAGCGCCTTCTCGCCGGTAGGCCACCACACCACGCGATAACCTTCCAATTCGAGACGTTGCTTCAGAGACTCTCCCAATATTGGATCGTCCTCGATCAGGCCGATTTTAGGACCGAGGGTCAGAAGCGAACGGTTCGTCGGCTTTGGAGCGATCATAGTGAATCCTCCAGCCCTAGCTCAGCCCCCAGGGGTAGTGTCACGGTGACGCGACATCCGTGACCGCCATCCATGGCCGTCGCATTGATGCGGCCCCCCAACCCTCCGATCAGATCGCGAATGATCTGAATTCCCAGCCCTCGTGAGGGGCCGATCAAGTTCGACAGGCTATTGTTCGTCAATGCTGCCGAAACCTCTTTGGGCAGGCCCGGCCCATGGTCCTCGACCTGCAGAACAAGCGACCCTCTACCGGATAAATCACCAGTGGTCTCAAGTCGCGCTCGGAAGCCGACTTCACCGCCCCGTGGCGACGCCTCGCAGGCATTGCGCAGCAGGTTGAGCGCGATCTGCCGAGTCTCAGTCGCCGCGACGTTCACCGGAGCAGAGATGCCGCAATCCCAAACCAACCGAAGCTGCCGGCGAGCCAGCTCAGGTTCGATCAGAGTCTGCAAATCATCCAGATCTCCTTTCGTCAGCTGGCGCCGTTCGCAAGGCATGCGGTGGAAAGCCAGCACTGAACTAACTACGCTCTCAATGCTCCAGAGCCCGCGTTCGACCAAGTCGAGGCTTTTCGCACGAATATCTGGATCATCGCCGAATTTACGCACCGTATTGAGCGCTGTGGACATGCCACCAAGGGGATTACGAACTTCGTGAGCGACAGTGGCAGCGAGCCTGCCGAGAACGCTTTCGCGCTCGCGCTGGGCCAGACCGGCCGCCAGCGCTTCGCGTTCGCCGATTGCCTGGGCAAGATCATTGTAGCCGCGAAGCAGACGGCCAAATTCCGTCGATTCGGCTGGAAGCATCGACGACGGAACGCGCTCGAAATTACCTGCCCGTGCCTGACGTAGCCGTTCGGTCAGCAACCGGACCGGCAGCACCATACGACGGACGATCATGAAGCCGATCGCCGCAGCACCCAGACCCGCCGCCACAGTCGCCAACAGCAGCTTGCGCCGCAGTACCTGCCGCTCGGCGAGCAACGGCTTGAGCTCAAGGGCTACATACAGATTCGCGACGGAATGACCGCCGCGAACGATGGAACGGGAGGCCCATCCCGTCCCGGTACGGGCGTCGAAGACGAACCCTCTCCCCTGTTCCAGTTGTCGATGCAGGGTGATGTCCCGCAGGGGATCGCCTTCGCCGGCAGCACCGGCCGGACCAGACACGTCGGCAAACACCGAACCGTCGGGCAGTTGCACTATCGCACGCTGCTCCTGCATGCCTTGGTGGAACCACATGGTCCGGTGCAAGGCCTCGCTCGTGTTGGACAGGTTTCTTGCGACGACATGCGGATAGATCGTCGTTGCAATGCCATCGAGGTAGACAGCAGCAATCTGGCGGACGCCGACTTCCTGTTCATGCGCCATCGACGACATCATCACGCGCGACACGGCGACAGCGACACAAAAGATCAACGCACCCGATACGATCGGCACCCGGGCCGTCAGGGGCAAGGTCGGAAACCAACGCGCAAAACGCACGCCTTTGGACGAGATTGCCTCACTGCATTCGACGCCTGCCGAGAACTGCGATCGTACTCGCGCCGAATTGCGCGCCTTCAGAGCTTCGGAAAAGTGGAACGCGTTCGCCCAAGCCGGCCTCGATATATCAGGCGGCAGGTTTTCTGTCGGACTATGAGTCATCGGCAGTCTCCGATGTCCAACAAGCAGGTGCCTCGAGAATTCCTTTACTCGGTGCTCATACGCGTTCGGCGACGCCAGAGGCGTTCACCGTAGGGCCGCTCGCCTCCGATTTGAAGCCTCTTCGTTGACAAAACTGAGACCCACGGAAAGACACGGCGACTCCAGCCCTGTTTCCATGGCTCCGGAGGTGAGGATCCGCTCTCCTGATATCACCGAACTCGTCTATTTCTCGGCGTGTTTCCCAGCGTCGGACGACTTGAACGGTCGCAAAAGCACACGCAGAAGTGCAACGACGCCGGATAAGAATGCAACGACCACAACGATGAGGGTGACTTTCTCCATGTATCCTCCTCGTGCCGTTCTTAGCGAAAGGGCCGCCGCTCGAAATGATCGGCGGCCTGGCGAATCTCGAGGGCGATGTCCGGCCGACCTGTGGTGATCTGACGGACCGGTTGCGCCAGCCAGTAGGCGATGTCCTCCGCTTCGTTCGGCGCCCAAACGCCAAACTTGGCCTCGCCCACCTTCATCAGGCAAAGGTCCATTTCCGCCGACAGCAGGCCCTTCTCCACGGCGACGAGACAACCGTCCGTCGCATTGAACCGGTTGAGGGCAGCAGCGAGGCCGCCAAGGGCCTCGGCAGATTTCTGATTGACTGACACCAGCACTTTTTGGCTGGGTAACAATTCGCGGATCTTTTCGAGCGGAGCCGGGTAAGAGCAGCACAGGATGGTCCGCGTTCCGAGGTCGCGCTTCGCAATCACGTCGACCAGCCGTTGCTCCAGTCCGGGATATGGCCTGCCCTCGGCGTCGCTCTTGATCTCGATATGCAGTTCCAGAGACGTGTCAGCAAACACATCGAGCACCTCATCGAGCATGGGAATGCCCTGCCCGCTGTCCTCGCGCAACCGGATATCAGCAAGCTCGGCCGCGCTCCTCCAGGTGACCGGTCCCCACCCTTCAGTAGTGCGATCGAGGGTCGGATCGTGGATCACGACCAGCTCGTCGTCGCGCGAGACATGGACATCGAACTCAACGCCATCGACACCGAGATCGCGCGTACGACGAAACCCATCGAGACTGTTTTCCGGCCACAAGTTGCACGCGCCGCGATGCCCGATGATCTTCACCATTTGGGACTCTCGGTCATTTGGCATTGTCGACGCGGCTTTCCACCAGCCCGCAGCGCGTCGGCTAGTGCTTGCCCTTCTCAACGGCAGCGGCCTTGCTGGCTGCCGCGTAGAGATCGATGCGAGAATAGACACCAAAGGCTGAGCCATTATCCAGGAAGCCACCGCCAGGCCCCTCGGTCTCGGTCAGGATTCGATTGGCTTGCTCAATGCTCAGCGAGGGAAAGGCAATCGTCAGCAGATAACCCGCCTCGGGCGCAAGCTTGCCGACGTCCTCTGCAGCGGCAGCGGCTTGCAAGTGAACAACCGGCAAATCGTAGGTCTGGGTCACAACATAGAACGCCACGTTCGCTGCGGGATAACAGAACCGCCCGATATCCTCGTTTGCGCAAGTCGCAACGGCTTTGCCGCAGGCGGCCTCCAAAGCCGCGGTCATGTCCGCCCGTGCACGCTTGAGGGCGGCCTGGAAATCGCTGATCGGCCGAGCGCGCCTCAAGGAACGTCCCATATAGATCGGATCGTTGGCGAGGAGGTGCGCCAGGGTATAAAGTGCCAGGCTGCGACCGCCGACGACATCCATCGCGTAGTGCGCGCCCATCAGGATCCGATCGTTGCCGTACTCCGCGGCCCTCGTCACCATTTGCGGGTAGCGATCCGGTACGAGAACCGCCAGGAGGACCGCCCCCATATAACCGTAAGTCGTGTGGCCGCTCGGATAGGACGGGCTGTTGATCAGGTTCATCATCGGTCCGTGATTGTAGACAGTATTGTCTGAAGGAACGCCGAAGTAGTCGCGGCCAATGATGCGCGTGATGCTGGGCTCGGTTTGAAAGGGCCGCGAATTGCCATAGGCATCGGCATCCGCGCTTCCCGCTGCGCGTCCGTAGGATCTGCCGAAGACGTCCGGACCGCCGGCGATGTCCTTGAAAATCGCCAGCGCCTCCGTTGAGACAGCCGCCTTCCCATCTGTGGTTCCGTTGCCGAAGAAGTATTTTGCGGCATTCGAATCGGCTGCGCTGCTCGCGTTCGCATAGGCGATCAGGTCCGCAACCGATTGGGACAGGTTGGTGAAGTGCTCGCGATCAATGTAATGGGCTCGCGCTTGATAGGCCGCACCCAATGTCGTGCCAAGCCCGTCCGCCACATTCGCCAGATTGCCGTCGGTGATGAACGCGTCCAGAAGCGCCTGCTGTTGCTGTTCGGCAAACGGGAGCAGTGTCGGCTGCCGGATCTCGCCGATTTGTATGCCGCCCGTGACGGCATAGTTGGCCGAAAGGGCTGCCCTGCCTTCAGGCGTGCCGGCCAGCGCAGATACCGGCGCAAGCCCCTTGAAGGTTGCCAGGCTGGTCGGCGACTGCGCTTGCGCCTGAAAGGGCAGTGCGCAAAGCGCCACCAAAACCACCAGACTTCTGCCGATCATGATCCCTCGCCTAATAAAAATCTTACTCATCCCATTCACAAGGGCGCTTCATCGCTCTACGCCACAATTAGCCGCACACCCACGATCGTCAGGACAAAAGCCAGAAGGTATCTCAATCCCGTCTCCGGGAGACGGGGCGCCAGGTAGCTACCGAGCATGATCGACGGCACTGATCCAACGAGCAGAGATACCAACATCGCCACGTTAATCGAGCTCGTGAGCCAATGTCCCGCACCAGCGACAAGAGCAAGCGGCACGGCGTGCGCTATGTCGGTACCGACGATCTTCACCATAGAATATCGGGGATAGAGCAGGATCAAGGCCGTCACGCCAATGGCACCAGCCCCTACGGATGAGATCGAAACGGCGACACCCAGAAAGGCACCGACAAATACGGTGAGCCACGCGCTGGCCCTCGCGCTAAGTGGCCGGCCGATCTCGCGACGTCTGAGCAGCCAGGAGCGAAAGAAAAGAGCAATCGCTGTCAGAAGAAGCGCGATGCCCAGGATCAGCGTAATGACACTCGATGTCTCCCCGCCATGTGCTGCGAAATCGGCGAACAGGAGAAGCGTGATGATGGATGCCGGCACGCTGCCTCCGGCGAGAAGCGCAACCACGCCCCAGGCGACGTTATTGCGCAATCCATGCACCAGCGAGCCGGCGCTCTTTGTGAGCGCTGCGTAAAGGAGATCCGTGCCGACGGCGGTCATCGGATGGACACCGAAGAGCATGACGAGCGCCGGCGTCATAAGCGCACCGCCGCCTACACCGGTCAGTCCTACGACAAACCCAACGCAAGCGCCAAGGACAACGTAGAGTGGATCAATCATGGGTCAACGACCCTATTCTAGTACCGACAGAATTAGGTCGAGGACCCGGAAATTCCGTTCATTGGCTTCGACTGGGTCGGAAATTCCGAACACCCCTCCCCCGTTCATGTTCGACTTTCCGAACATACAATCGCGTCGCCATCTGCCTCGACTCTCAGCTAGTTCTTGAGCGACATCGCCTAGCTCGATCATGCTCCAAAATTCTTGGGCCATTCTCGAGGGGCATCTCTTGCATTTCATTGGCTTCGGTCGCTCCGTCGCTTTGTCGCTTGCAACCCTTTTTCTCGCAGGCTGGGTCTACTCTGGGATAGCCACCGCTGTCCCCAAAGCACCCGATGTGATCCCCGTTGTTTCGGGGATGCCCATCGTAGTGAACGCTTCCAATCTCTACAGCGAGACCGTCGCAGGCAAGCTAAGCCCGGCCGTCATCCATGCGTTGCCGCATGTTTATGTGCCTAACCGGCGCAGCAACACGGTATCAGTGATCGACCCTGACACATTGCAGGTCGTCGATGTCTTGAAGGTCGGACGCAATCCGCAACATGTCGTACCATCTTGGGACCTCAAGACGCTTTGGGTCGCCAACAATGCCGAGGGCCGTACCGATGGCAGCCTGACACCGATCGACCCGGAAACAGGCCAGGCCGGCAGGCCAATCCCGGTCGACGACCCTTATAACCTTTATTGGACGCCCGACGGCAAGCACGCGATCGTCGTTGTCGAGGAGCACAAACGGCTCGATTTCCGTGATCCCAGAACGATGGCCTTGAAGTTCTCGATCAAGACACCCAACTGCGGCGGCATAAACCATGCCGACTTCTCGATTGACGGCAAGTACGCGATTTTTACTTGCGAGTTTGAAGGCGCCATCACCAAGATCGACATGGTGAATTTCCAGGTGCTGGGCACCCTGGTGCTCACACCCTTCTACGGCCGGCCCAATGTCGTGGCACAGCTCCAGACAATTATGAATGAGAGACCGAACGTCGTAGCGAGGCTCGAGGAATTTGAGAAGCAGCCGCCTCCCGTTACGGAGGGAGCCATCTGCGCCACCTGGGGCATGCCGCAAGATGTGCGCATCTCGCCCGACGGCAAGTTGTTCTACGTGGCTGACATGCTGGCCGATGGCGTGCACGTCGTGGATGGTGAATCATTCCGCGAGATCGGCTTCGTACCCACCGGTGTCGGTGCACACGGTCTCTATCCCAGCCGCGACGGCCGATTTCTTTATGTAGCCAACCGCGGAAGCAACAAGTTATTCGGCCCACGTCATGGCAAGGGAAGTGTATCGGTGATTGACTTTGCCACACGCAAAGTCGTCCAGAATTGGACGATTCCGGGAGGAGGCAGCCCGGATATGGGGAATGTTAGTGCCGACGGCAAATATCTTTGGCTGTCGGGCCGCTTCGACAATGTTGTCTACCGTTTCGACACAGCAACCGGCACCGTCGACCGAGTCAAAGTAGGACGTGAGCCGCACGGCCTGACGGTGTGGCCGCAACCGGGCAGATATTCTCTCGGACATACCGGGAATATGCGCTGACCATTCGGCAACGAGGCGACCAGTGAACATTGCAAAAGGGACCACCCGCCCTCGCTTTTGGCGAAGCCGCAGACGCCGAGGAGTGACGATGAAATTCTGGTGCATTGTTCTCGCCACTCTGGGGATAGCCGATCCGGCGGCTGCGGCCGATGGCTTCGATATCGTAAGTCTCGGCGGCCTCGGCGGAATCCAAGACGGCAATCTCAGCTCCTATTTGATCCGTCCGCATGATGACCACCGTGCCGTGACCTGTGACGCGGGAACCCTTGTGAACGGTCTGCGGGTCGCCGACGAAAAAGGGGCTTTCGCCTCGGTTGATGTACCGGCCAATTCGCAGATGAGCCGCGTCGGTTATGTGCTCACGAACTGGATCAAGGGCTATCTGATTAGCCACGCCCATCTCGACCACGTGGCAGGCCTGGTGATTGCATCGCCCGATGACAGCAAGAAGCCGATCTATGCGCTGCCGTCGGTGAATTCAGCGCTGGTCGAGACTTACTTCAACTGGAAGGCTTGGCCGAACTTCTCGGACCGCGGCAAAGCCCCACAACTGAAAAAGTATCCACTCGAGGATCTGAAGCCCGGCGTCGCGACTTCGTTGCAGAACACGACGATGAGCGTGACCGCCTATCCGCTCAGTCATGGCGGCGTGGAATCGACGGCGTTTCTGATCGAAAGCAACGGAGACGCCGTGCTCTGTTTCGGCGATACAGGACCAGACGCTGTCGAGAAAACGACCAAGATGCACGACATCTGGGTGGCGGTTGCCGAAAGAGCGAAGCAGCGTCGCCTGAAGGCAATCCTGATCGAGGCTTCCTATACGAGCGACCGGCCGGACGACCAGTTGTTCGGCCATCTCACACCGAAGTGGTTGCTGTCGTCGCTGCGCGAACTGGACGAGTTGGCAGGCCGCAAGGCCTTGACTGATCTTCCCGTCGTCGTGAGCCACATCAAGTATTCGCTGACCCGCGAGCAGCCACAGAAGAAAATGTTTGAGGAGCTGCAGTTGGGCAACGATCTCGGCGTGAGATTTGTCGATCCGCAACAGGGAGGTCACTGGCAGTTCAAATGAGCACGGGGTATTTTCGCTACGGTGATCGGCCGGTGACGATCTTCATGCCCCTTGCGGCACGAAGTGCGTCTCAGTGACGTGACTGAGCTTCTGTACCGAATGCTCTTCGCTCGCGAATGCGCCTTTCAATGGACGGCATCGGACCGCCGAGCCATTATCCAATCAAGTAACAAAATTGTCATACAGGGAGAGAGAGCATGAAAATCCTGCGTGTTGCCGCCATTTCAGTGGCCTGTTGGCTTGCCAGCCTGGCCGCCGTTTATGCAGCCGATCCGCTGAACGTCTATACGATCTGGCCCGAGAACTATGCCCGGCCGATGTTCGAGGAGTTCGAAAAGGCGACTGGAATCAAAGTCAACTTCCTCCGCTTTTCCTCGGGCGAGGCCTTGGCGCGCGTAATCGCTGAGAAGAACAATCCCCGTATCGACGTCCTTTTCGGCGGCCCAGTGGAGACATTCGCAGCGGGCATCAAGGAAGGCATTTTCGACTCCTATAAATCGCCCTCCTTCGACAAGCTTCAGCCGAGATTCAAAGAAGCCAGCGGGCAATGGACGGCGATTGCCGACGATCCGTTGGTCTTCATGACCAACACTGCATTCTTGAAGAGCCACAATCTTCAGCCGCCGACATCCTGGGACGATCTTCTCAACCCGGCCTACAAGAACATGCTGCAGATGGCCGACGCCCGCACTTCGGGAACGGCAGTGACTCGCATTTTCTCCGTGCTCGAGGTCAACAAGCGCGACGAGGACAAGGCCTTCACCTATCTGAAGAAGCTGCGGCAGAACGTGCAGGTTTACACGAAGAGCGGTGGCGGCGGCACGTTGCCGGTCGGCTTGGGCCAGGCGGGCGGTGGCATCTTCTTTATCGTGGACGCCCTCGAAACCCGCAACAAAGGCTACGACATTACCATCAGCTTCCCCAAGGAAGGCATCGGAGCCGCCGCAGAGGCGATCGCCTTGATCAAGGGCGCCAAACATCCTGCCGAGGCCAAGAAGTTAATTGACTTTGCGACTAGCGCCGACATGCAGTCCAAGCTGTCGGCCCACAAGATCGGATTCGTGCCGGCAAATCCCGATGTGAAGACGGACCCGGCCGTCGCGGCGGTGCTCAAGGGTGCCAACATCATCCAGATCGACGATGAATACGCCGGCGCCAATCGCAAGCGCATTGTCGATCGGTGGGTCAAGGAAGTCCTGCCGGCCCAGTGACCATGATGCGCGCGGCGAGTGCCGTGAAGCGGCGTCGGGTCGCGAGTGATCCGACGCTGCTTGTGACAGTCCTGATCCTGTGGGTGTTGCTGGCGCTTTTCGTCCTGCTGCCACTAGGACAATTGATTCTTCAGGCCTTCCTGGACGAGGGACGATTCACACTCGCCCCGTTGCTCGAAGTGCTGGCGGATCCGACTCATCGCGCCTCTTTCTTCAACAGCCTGTTCCTCGGCGCATCCGTCGGAGGCTTTGGAACGGCTCTCGGCTTCCTGTTCGCCATAACAGCGGTGCGGGGAGGGCTTGCGCGCCACTGGCTAACCTTTCTCGATGCGGTGGTGCTTCTGCCGCTGGTATCGCCGCCTTTCACAACTTCGATCTCGATCGTCTTCTCGTTCGGGCCGACGGGCTTTATCAGCCACGATCTGCTCGGCCTCGCCAATGTCTCGCCGTACGGGTACTGGAGCACCGCGCTCGCGGAGACGCTGACCTATTTCCCGATCGCCTATCTCACCCTTCGACCGATCCTGGCGGCAATCGACCCCAATCTGGAGGAGATGGCCTTCTCTCTCGGAGGTTCACGCTGGCAGGTATTCCGCACCGTCACCCTGCCTCTTGCCGTGCCGGGTTTCGCCAATGCCTTCCTGCTGCTGTTCGCCGCCTCGCTTGCCGATTTCGCGACACCGCTGATCCTCGCCGGCAATGCCTTTCCCGTGCTGCCGACGCAGGCCTATCTGCAGATCACTGGCATGTTCGACTTCAAGGGCGGCGCCGTGTTATCGCTTGTCCTGCTGGTGCCAGCGGCGGCCGTGTTCTTGCTGCAGCGATATTGGGTGGGGCGGCGCACCTATGTCACCGTCACCGGCAAAATCGGCCAGCGTTCGCGCAGCAAGGCCATTTCGCGGTTCGCCACCGTTCTTCTGACGGCGGCCTGCTTTCTTGTCGCGACGACGATCGTCTATTTCTATGGTCTGCTCGTCTTCGCCTCCTTCGTCGTTGCCTTCGGTGCCAACGACACTTTCACCTGGAACCACTATCGCGTGATCTTTTCCGAAGGCCTGCCGGCCATCAGGGACACGCTGATCATCGCCGGCATCGGCATGCCTCTCGGTGGATTCTACGGCGTTCTCGTTGGCTATCTGATCGCCCGCCGCCGCTTCTTCAGCCGACAGGCGATGGAGATCGTGGCAATGATCAACTACGCCCTGCCCGGCACGATCGTGGGCATCGGCTATTTGATCGCCTTCAACGACCCGCCCATCGCCCTGACGGGGGGCGCACTGATCATCATCGCCTGCTATGTCTTTCGCTACAGCCCGACGGGCATCCGTGCCACGGTGGCGCTGTTACAGCAGATCGATCGCAGCATCGAGGAAGCATCGTCCAGCCTTGGCGCTAGCAGCGGACAGACCTTCCACCGGGTGACGCTTCCGTTGATCGCACCGGCCTTCTTCGCCGGCCTTGGCATCGTCTTTATCCGGTCCATGACCGCTATCAGCGCAACGATCTTTCTTGTCTCGCTGAGTTGGACGCTGATCACGGTGCGCATCCTCGAGAACATGACGGAACTCGCGCTGGGCCCGGCCGCCGCGTTCTCGGTGTTCGTCGTCGTCGCCGTCTTCGTGGTGATCTCGCTGTTGAGCGCCGTGCTGGCCCGCCTGCGCGCACCGACCGCCAGTGCGGCCGCCCGCAGCTTGCTTGGAGGGTGACGTCCATGTCTTCAACCGGCATCCGCCTCGAACACGTCTCCAAGCGCTTTGAACACACGGCGAAGGGCGAAGTCTACGCCGTGCGCGATGTCAACCTGACAGTCGCGCCAGGTGAGCTTCTTACCCTGTTGGGACCGTCCGGCTGCGGCAAGTCTACCACACTGCGTATGATCGCGGGTTTCGAGGAACCCGATGAGGGCATCATCTCGATAGAGGGTCGCGACGTCACGCGCGTCCTGCCCAACAAGCGCGGCATCGGCTTCGTCTTCCAGAACTATGCTCTGTTCCCCCATCTTTCGATTTTCGAGAACGTCGCCTATGGCTTGAAAGTCCAGGGCCGTCCGGACGCCGAGATCATCCGCAGCGTCACCGAGGTTCTGGAACTTGTGGGCCTCGCCAAATACGAGCGACAACAGCCGCATCAGCTTTCCGGCGGCGAACAGCAACGCGTGGCTCTCGCCCGCGCCGTCGTCTTTCACCCCAAGGTGCTTCTATTCGACGAGCCGTTGTCCAATCTCGACGCCAAGCTTCGCGTGGAGATGCGCGAACAGATCCGAGCACTACAAAAGCGCATCGGCATCACCACCGTCTACGTCACTCATGACCAAGAAGAGGCGATGGCGATCTCCGATCGTATCGCTGTCATGGATCGCGGACAGGTCGCTCAGGAAGGCTCCGCGGAGGATCTCTACTTCCGGCCAGCCACCGAGTTTGTGGCGCGATTCATCGGGCGCGCTAATCTGGTGCCGGGACGGGTCATGTCGAGCGGTGACGTCGAAGTGGCAGGTGTGCGGCTAGCACTCCCCACCGACAGGCCCATCGGCTCTACCCTGCAACTGGTGATACGGCCGGAAATGATCGACCTTGCTCCCGGCCGGCCTGGCGATCCTGAAACAGGTCGCGTTCTACAGCGAACATTCCTCGGCGAAAAGACCGACTACGAAGTCCTCATCGGCGAGACGAAGCTGCAGACTTGCCGCAACGATGCCTTTCGAGCCGCATCCTTCGATGTCGGCGACATCGTCACGGTGCACTTTGACATCCATCACGTGCATCTCTTGGCAGAGGAGCAATCATGATCTCGATCAGGTATGCGATGATCGCCGCCGCGGCGACCGCTTTAACCTTCGCGGCCGGACCGGCCGGCGCACAGGGCGCGGTGAACGTCTACTGCTCCGTCCAGGTCGAGTGGTGCACGCTTGCCGCCAACGAATTCCAAAAGGCAACGGGCATCCGAGTCTCCATGACGCAAAAGGGCTCCGGCGAGACGATCGCCCAGCTCAAGGCCGAGGCACAGAACCCTAAGGGCGACGTGTGGTTTGGCGGCACCGGGGACCCACACCTGCAGGCCGCCGAGGAAGGACTGACGGAAGCGTATAAGTCGCCTAAGCTTTCCGAGTTGCACGAATGGGCAGTCAAACAAAACACCGACTCTGGCGGCAGGACTGTGGGTATCTACATGGGCGCGCTTGGCTACGGCTACAACACGGAGCTGCTTTCGAAGAAGGGCGTCAAGCCGCCGGCTTGCTGGGCTGATCTGCTCAAACCTGACTTCAAGGGCGAGATCCAGATGGCGAACCCGAACTCTTCGGGGACGGCCTATGTCGCCATCGCCACCCTCGTTCAGCTGATGGGCGAAGACATGGCATTCGATTACCTGAAGAAGCTGCACGCCAATATCAACGCTTACACGCGTTCCGGCACCGCTCCCATAAAAGCGGTGGCCCGCGGAGAAACCGGCGTCAGCATCAGCTTCATCCACGACGGTGTCACCGAGGCGCTCGCGGGCTTTCCCGTGAAGGTCGCGACGCCCTGCGAAGGCACTGGCTTCGAGGTCGGATCCATGAGCATCGTCAAAGGCGCCCGCAATCTCGCTAACGCCAAGAAATTCTACGATTGGGCGCTCACGCCCGAGGCGCAGAAGCTCGGCGCGCAGGCCAAGCAGTTCCAGGTACCGTCGAACAAGGCGACACCGCTTCCGCCCGAGGCCCCGAAGTTCTCCGAGATCAAGTTGATCAACTACGATCAGGCCAAGTACGGCAAGTCGGCCGAACGCAAGCGCCTGATTTCGCGGTGGGATGACGAAGTGGGCAACCTGCCCAAACCCTGATGTCGCGCTCAGCCGTCGCCTGGTCGATTGCCGGCTTCGCGGCTTTCCTCCTCCTGCCCTGGTATGCGCTCGAGGATGGATTGGCTTCAGGCGCGTGGCTGGCCGGCCTATGGTCCGATGAGGCGTCGGCCAATGGACTGGTGCAAATTGTCGTCTATGACAAATGGTGGTTGGCACCTGCATTCGTGGCGTTGCTCTGCTCTCTTCTCACTTCCCTGCTGCCGTTAACCGCCGAACGCCAGGGCAAGTGGCTGATCTCGACAAGCAGTGCGGGCCTGGCCCTGTTTGCCGCGCAGGCTTTCTCCATCGGCTTGCATGGGTGGACCGCCAGCTGGCTCAGCACGACTTTCGGCGAACTGAACGGGCGTCAGTTCGGCATCGGCGCCGGCGGAACCATCGTCCTGATCTCCTTCCTTTCGCTGCTCGCGATCGGCCTGGCGCTGCGTGGCGCCTTTGGCGGCGATGCATTCGTCGCGGGGTCGATGACAGCGGTCGCTTCGTCCATCCTTCTCTTCACCGCCTGGCCGATCCTGCACATCCTCGTCCAGGCCTTTCAGGATCAGGATGGCATTGTCCGTCCCCTGCTGGTTTTCGAACGTCTTGCAGAGGTTAAGATCTGGGGCTTGGCCTGCCTGATGGGCGGGGGCAAATGCGGCGTGGCCTGGAATACCCTGTTCCTGGCCATCTGTTGCGGCCTTGGTTCGACAGCGCTTGGACTGGCTTTTGCCCTCATCGTCACGCGAACTGGTTTCCGGCTCAAGAGGATTCTGCGCGTGCTGACGGTACTGCCGATCATCACGCCGCCTTTCGTCATCGGCCTCGCTCTCATCCTGGTGTTCGGGCGCTCCGGACTGGTCAACCAGCTTCTGGAACAGTTCTTCGGCATCGCCCCGACGCGCTGGATATACGGGTTCCCGGGCGTGTTGTTGGCGCAGCTCTTTGCCTTCACGCCGGTCGCCTTCCTTGTCCTGATTGGCGTCGTCGAGGGGGTCAGCCCGACTCTGGAGGAAGCGTCGCAAACCCTGCGGGCCAATTCCTGGCAAACCTTTGTCACGGTGTCGCTCCCGCTGATGCGGCCGGGCCTCGCCAACGCCTTTCTGGTCGGCTTCATCGAAAGCATCGCCGATTTCGGCAACCCCGTCGTTCTGGGCGGCGACTACGGCGTGCTTTCGACCGAGATCTATTTTGCCGTTGTGGGCGCCCAGCTCGACTACGGGCGTGCCGCGGCGCTGGCGTTGCTGTTGCTTTCATTGGCTCTCGGCGCCTTCTTTCTGCAGCGCAACATCATCGGAAGCCGGTTGTATGCCACCATCTCCGGCAAGGGTGACGCCGGCCTTCCGACTCCTCTTCCCCGGGCGGCGCAGCGTGCCGCTGAATGGATCGCGTTGCCCTGGGCCGGGTTCACCCTCCTGCTCTACAGCTTCACGTTCATCGGCGGCTTCGTGAAGATCTGGGGCCGGGACTACACGCCGACGCTAGCTCACTACATCAAGGCATTCGCCATCGAACGCTCGCCGGAAGGACTCATATGGTCGGGAGCAGCCTGGAATTCCTTCTGGACGACAGTGAAGCTCGCCGCCATTGCCGCGCCCCTGACAGCAGCGCTCGGCCTCCTGGCCGCATGGCTTTTGGTGCGTCAGCGTTTTGTCGGCCGTGCAGCACTCGAGTTCGCGACCATGCTGTCCTTCGCCGTTCCCGGCACCGTGATCGGCGTCGCCTATGTCTTCGCTTTCAACGTGCCGCCGCTAGAGATCACCGGTACCGCCTTGATCATCGTGATCTGCTTCGTGTTCCGGAACATGCCTGTCGGTCTTCGAGCCGGCATGGCCGCCATGAGCCAGATCGACCGCAGCCTCGATGAGGCCTCTCTCACGCTGCGCGGCCGTGCGCCACAGACCCTGCGTTACGTGGTGCTTCCCCTAATGCGCCCGGCCATCGTCGGCGCCCTGATCTACGGGTTCGTGCGCGCCGTCACAACAGTGAGCGCGGTCGTCTTCCTGGTGACGGCCGAATATGATCTCGCCACCACCTACATCATCCTGCGGGTGATCAACGGCGACTATGGACTCGCGATCGCCTATAGTTGCGCCCTCATCGTCCTGATGCTCGTGGCGATCCTGCTGATCCAGTTCCTTGTCGGCGAACGGCGTCTCGGCCGGCGGGCCGCACAATTGCAGGGAGGCCGGGCGTGAGCGTGGAATTCCGCGATGTCGTGAAACGCTATGGCTCCACTGTCGCAGTCTCGGCAACGAGCTTCACCGTCGAGACCGGCACGCTGGTGACTCTCCTTGGACCATCCGGTTGTGGCAAGACCACAACATTGCGCTTGATCGCTGGCCTGGAGCTTCCAAGTGAGGGGCGCATTCTAATCGCCGGCCGCGACGTCACCCGTTTGGGCGCGAGCCAGCGCGACGTGTCGATGGTCTTCCAGTCCTATGCGCTCTTCCCGCATATGAGCACCCTCGAGAACGTCTGCTACGGCTTGCTGAGATCGGGAAAATCCCGCGCCGTCTCAGAGAAGTCGGCACGAGAAGGCCTCGCCCAGGTTGGCCTGAGTGGCTACGAAATGCGGCAGCCTTCCGAACTTTCCGGCGGTCAACAACAACGCATCGCACTTGCCCGCGCCCTTGTGCTGAAGCCCTCCGTGCTGCTGTTCGACGAACCGCTCAGCAATCTTGATACAAGGCTGCGACGTCAGATGCGTGAGGAGATCCGCGATTTGCAACGGACTCTGGGACTCACGGTCGTCTATGTGACCCATGATCAGCAGGAGGCGATGGCAGTCTCGGATCGTATCATTGTCATGAATGCAGGCCATATCGAGCAACAAGGCACGCCGCGTGATTTGTACGAAAGACCCGCGACGTCATTCATGGCGAAATTCATGGGAGAGTCCAATTCAGTGCGAGCGCAGGCCACAAGACTAAGCCCGCAATACGTGCGTCTCTCCATCGGCCAGCTCTCGGTTGATGTCCCGGATGACCATTCTCGAAACGGCCAAGTGATGGTCGCGTTGCGGCCAGAGGCGATTGCTGTTGATACAGCAGAAGATCAGCCAAACACTCTGGCTGGTATCATCTCGAAATCGAGCTATCTTGGCACCCATATGGAATATGTGATTGATACGGTGATAGGGCCTCTATTCGTCATTTGCTCTCAGGTAGATCGGCCACTCTTGCCCGGCCAGCGGGTTGCACTGAGATTGGCAGCCCGTGGCATGATCACCGTCGAAGACTTGGTATAGTCTTCGTCCTCGCAATGCAGTCGGCCTATCTGTCGGCTCTGCGCCTGACCTCAAAGAGGCGCATCGTCCCACACTGGAGACAAAGGGCCCCAATTATGCCGTCGCGATTGCGGCCGCCAGACGAGGCAGAGAATGCGTAAATTGGAAACCTTCGCGCATTGGGGGATGGCGTAGCACTCCGTTTCATTGTTCTCGCCCTGTCGATGTTGTCGTTTCGGCGCCGCATCAACAGTACTGGTCACGCTGCTCGCGCTTGATGGCTGGGACCAATGCTCGCATCTGCCAAAGTCGGACTACGCGAAGGTCATTTACCCAGAACGCTTGCCTAAGCGGCGATGGCTTGCGCGGAACCGCGATGTCACTGGGAGATCGATTTGCATCCCTTGCTCTGGGTTTTGCAGAGATCGTCGAGCAGCGGCAGCAGCACCGGCACGATCCCCTTCGACATCGCATTGTCGGCGACACCGTTGGGATGCGGATCGGGCACGGTGACCCAGAGGCTGGGCGGCGGCAGGTTCTCGACGGTCGGCAGCAGGTCGACGAACGTCACGCCCTGCGCCTCGACAACGGAGCGGACCTTGTCCGTCACGTCCTGGAAGGGATACGGCTTGAGTTCGT
>Ga0153954_1000839_pt1 | contig 20331 bp, 17 predicted proteins | sample TSFL038MetaG_FD_102277 | JGI IMG/M metagenome (GOLD analysis project Ga0153954, IMG submission 102277) | Attine ant fungus gardens microbial communities from Florida, USA - TSFL038 MetaG | ecosystem: Host-associated > Fungi > Mycelium > Unclassified | place: USA: Florida, Wekiwa Springs State... | reverse complement strand
GGCTGATCGATCCCCATATCGCTCCAAAACGTTTCACAAGGAGATAGGCAATAGAGGCGCACATCCATTTTGGAAGAGAGGCGCAGTAGAAAATCGAGCTGCACCTTGGGCAAAAAACTCACTGCAAATACGTCGAGGGAGCTTTCTTTAATCCCGATGGCCTCCCCCCGTTGATATTCTCGATAAGGAGTGGACCAAAAAGGGTTTGCCCCGCCAAACAATTTTTCCCATAAACCTCGTTGCCACCCTCCCCGATCCCATTCTGGACCGAAGCGAGTGCCGTGCAAATTATATTTTTGGAAAAGACGGGCGAGTTCGAAGGAAAACGGGGTGATTTTTTGGCGGTCTTCCCCCAGGTAACGGATCAATGGCTCCCATAACGGATCGCGCAGCTGATCATCTAATACCTTTACCATCTCGATCTCAAGGGCCAGTGCGACCTCTTCTGTTTTGGCGAACGGGCGTTCCAGTAACAGCAGTTTACGGAATGTCTCCTCCACCGTGCCAATTTCCAAACCAGCCGCAATCCCCGCTTTTTCCGCCAGCTCCAGCATCACCCATGCTTTAAGAGGCGGAGTCGCCACCATCACCAACCGGCGTGCAAACGGATTCTTGATGGCATAGAGCTGCCCCATCATCGCATCTAAGAGCTTCTCAATCTGATTGCTAAAGAAAACTTGCATTGCGCTCTACTTAAGGAACAAATTCAGCAAAAGTTAATTATACGAGAAAGGGATGAATCTTACGAGAGAGGAAAAATTCTGTTTCCGATGGCTAAGTTCTGCTATCTGCAAAGAAAAAAATAACACGATACGCCTTCGGCTGCAAGATCCGCTGCGCGGGCAGGATATGCCAAAAGGGGGCAAGGGAGACAGAGGGTACGGCCGAACTAACGGTCGTCGGCTAAGACGGTGACGTTGGTTTGGTTATAGAGGGTCCGGTAGAGGAGCGCTGTGGCAATCCCGGTGATGGGGATCGTGACGAAAAGGCCTATTCCTAAACAGAGTAAACCGAGAACATTAATCAGAATAACGGCCAAGAAAAAAGCCAAGACCCTCCCCGTGACGCCTTTAACTGTATCCCAGCTTTCTTCGAAGGCTTCGAATATACCCGCGTTTTTATCGAGGATAAAGTAGCTAAATAAACTAAAGCGAAGGGCCACAATAATTCCAGGGATAATTAATAAAAATAAACCGAGAATGACCGCTAAACCAGCAATGAGGCTGGAAAAAAAATAGGTGGGTAGAAGCTTAAATCTATTAAATAAATCAGCAACTTTAACTGGTTCGTAATTGGAAAACTTTAAGAAAGTGTTGGTTATTCCCAAAGTAGCAAGAGCATTGATAACTTGTTGAAAAAAAGTATTGGCTAGCAAGGTGTACCAGGGGCTATTTTCGTTCGCGGGAAGTAGAGTTTGAATTAAAAGAAAACCTGCAGTCAAAACAGTGATGAATAAGATTTCAAGGAGGATCAATTTTCCTAAATTATTGGAGGTAATTTTCCAAGCGTCTCTAAACAATTCGCTGATTTTGAATTTCTTCTGGAGTCTAATTTCTGTACTCATGTTTCTCCTTCGGTTGTTGCGATTTTAATGAGGAAGGGGATTGAGAGCAAGATCGAAAATGCCGAGATCAAAATAGTTCCTAGCACTGAATAATTATAAACGATCCCCATGAGGACGCTTCCAAAAAACCAAGCAATCCCAAAGCACATGTTAAATAGGCCATAAGCTTCCCCTCTGACTTCGGCAGGGACGAGTTCAGCGACGAAAGCGCGGATTACAGAATCGAGCGCTCCCATCCCAATGCCCCATAAGATGACGCCAAGGACGATGATACCGAATGAATGGGAGAAGGCAAAGGGGGCCATAAAGGCAGAAGCAAGAGCTACGTAGATTAAGATTGATATTCCCTTTTGGTCGTACCAGCGTCCGAGAAAAAGTGCTGCCAATCCATTAGCTGCCATAGCAATCGCATACAGAATCGGAATCCAGATCTCTGAAACAAGATGGCGTTCGGCGTAGAAGTAAGCGATCAAGGGAAAGTCGACAAAACCAAAAGCGAAGCAACAGATCGCCGTGATATAAAGCCAAAACTTTTTGCTCCAGCCCTCCTTGTGAATCCGGGGAGTGTGCGATTCTAGATCTTTAGGACGGGGAAATGCCCATTGAGCAATAAAAAGAATCAATAAGCACAAAACAGCTGGAACGATCATAGCTGCAAAGCCGACACGATAACTTCCTTGAAGAAAGAGGATAGTGGCAATCATTAAAGGGCCGATCAAAGCGCCCACCTGATCGAGCGCTTTGTGGATCCCAAAGCCGATCCCCCGTCCGATCCGCTCACTTGCATAGGAAAGCATGACATCGCGCGGTGGCGTACGCAAAGCTTTGCCGATCCGCTCTGTAATCAAAAAAGCTGAGGCCATTTGCCAAGAGTTTGCGAAAGCCAGCAGCGGCACGGCCAGCACATTAATGGCATAGCCAAGGATGGTCAGTATCCAGTAATTTTTTAAACGATCGCTCAAAAGACCAGAAAAATAGCGCAGGACATAGCCAATGAGTTCCCCTGTCCCGGAAACAATTCCCACCGCGGCACCTGTTGCGCCCAAGCTAGCCAAAAAAGGACCGGCAATGCTGCGCGCACCTTCATAACAAATATCGGCAAAGAGGCTGACGAGCCCCATTAAAATTACAAATAAATAGCAACTGCGCCGCAACAGAGAGGCCGAATCCATAAATCTATCCCATTAATCAAATTTACTGCTTTCTAATCTTTTTTGGTTAATTTTTCACTCACTTTTTCGATCAACTTTCCTAAGAGAAAAGGGGCCGGGCCTGCATTCTTGCATTTCCCCTAAATCAATTGTAGAGTTTTTAAAAGAAATGCAAGAATGCAGGCCCGGCCCCTTTTCTTAAGTTTATGAAAATCCTTGAGATTAAAGGGGGATGACTTCCATACTTGGGGTTATGATGCATCCTTTTTTACGTAAAATTTCTTCGTTTACCTACTTAAACATCACTCAGTTTTTGGGGGCCTTAAACGATAATATCTACAAGTTATTGATCGTCTTTTTCTTCATTCAGCAGGATGGGATTGAAAACAGCCATCGGATTCTGGCCTGCACGGGAGCTGTCTTTGTCCTGCCTTTTCTCCTATTTTCCTCCCCTTCCGGCACCCTAGCAGATCGCTTTAGCAAGCGCAACATTATTGTATTTACTAAAGTGATCGAATTGATAACAATTATAGGGGGGGTAGGTGCTTTCTATTTTGAAAGTAAAATAGGGTCTTACGCCGTATTATTTATGCTGGCTGCCCAAAGCGCTTTATTCGGCCCCTCAAAATATGGGATTGTGCCGGAACTTGTCCCACAAGACAATATTTCTAAAGCCAATGGGATGATGACATCTTTTACCTTCCTCGCGATCATTTTTGGGACTTTTCTCGCCTCTTTTCTTCTCGATATCTCGGGACGCCATTACATCGGGTCTGCGCTGTTTTGTACGTTTATTGCAGTGATTGGACTGCTCACTAGTTTGATGATCGAAAAAACTCCGCCTGCAGGTTCAACGAAAAAAGTAAACCCGCTATTCTTGAACGAAATATATAGCACGATCAAACTCATCCGCTGTGAGCCTTCACTCCTGTTCGCGGTTATGGGATCTTCCTTCTTTTTATTTTTAGGTTCCTTCGTCCAACTGAATATGATCCCTTTCGCTGTAGAATCTCTCCATCTGTCCGATGTGCAAGGGGGTTATCTTTTTCTTCTCACAGCGCTAGGAATAGGGACAGGTTCGGTATTGGCTGGCAGAATTTCAGGCAGATTTGTTGAGTTAGGTCTCCCTTCTTTGGCAGGTGTTGGCGTTGTGATCTGCGCTTATCTCCTCGATCTCTTTTCAACTCAACTCTTTGTTTGTTTGCCCTTAATAGCTTTATTGGGGATGTTCGGAGGAATGTATCAGATCCCGCTCGATTCCTATATTCAGGTGGCGAGTCCCAAAAAATTTCGGGGGCAGATTTTAGCTACCAACAATTTTTTCAGTTTTTTTGGGGTTTTGATCTCGTCAGCATTGATCTTTTTAATTGCTGAAGTCTTTCATCTAAAGGCAGATAAAGGTTTTACAATCATTGGTACGATCATGTTGGGAGTGATCGTGCTCTTGACTTATCAATTTTTTGATTATTTAACGCGCCTCATCTGCTCAATCCTATCGCGTTTCCATTTCAGTACAGCGTACCATGGATTGGAAAACATCCCTCGCACTCCGGCTGTTTACATCTGCACCCATTCGGCTTGGAATGATACCCTGCTTATTTTGGGAGCGCAAAGACGGCGAATCCGTTTCTTTATCGAAGAGGAACAAGACCATTCCTCCCCGTGGCTGCAGAAACTGTACCGTTGCTTACGCGTCGTCTTTTTCCCCACTCTAGAGTCGTTAGAAAACAATCCAACTTCCCTCAAAAAAATTCAAGATTGCCTTCGCAAGGGGATCTCGGTGTGCATTTTGACGCCCAATGAAGATCTAAGCGAAGAGATTGAAAAGCTAAAAGAGTCGTATTCTTTTACTGAAATTTTAGATACCACCCACTATCCCCTGATCCCCGTCTTGATTGAAAAAGGGGAAAAAAGTAAGAAGCGCTCGCCGTTTCTGACACGCCTGCTCAAAAAATTCCGCGTTCCCGCCTCAATCTCTTTCGGTTCGATGATCTGCGGCCCTTTTAGACCTCCCCAAACCGATGAGGATGAGGATCTTGTGCTGGAACCGGTCACAACCTAGTTTCAACAAATATGTAAGCGCAGAGTCGCAGAGACGGGGAGACGCAGAGAGCGTTAAGAGTCTTTAGATGCGATGGAGAAATGTTATGACTTTATTTTTCCTCTGCGTCTTGGCGACTCTGCGACTCTGCGTTGAAAAATGGAAGATACCAGCATGCTTTTGCGATTATCTTAGGCGGATAGGACCTTCCGGCCCGACAGCTCCCCTCGGCTCAAGGCGGGGCGCTTGCGAAGGGACTACGGCACCTTGCGTTTGTTGGCGAAGGATTTGCGGAGTGGGAGTTTTGGAGGTTGTTTCAGCTGCAGTCAGCGGTTCAGTCAAGATCCCTAAAACTTTCCAGAGCTGCCCGTTTTCTTTTATGAGATAAAAGTCATATTTTTGAGTGGTGTTGTCTAGGCCTGTGATGTCGAGGGTGACAATCGCAGTATCTCCTTGCACTTCCGAGCCGCTCACCCAAATGGCGCGGTTTTTGGTGAGCGAGAGATGGGTCAGTAGGAAGAACTTAAATTGTTCGATAGAGGTGACATTGCGGAATAAATTGGCGGTGAGCGACTCGTAAACCATAGGGACTTGTTCTTGCTGCAGCGCGCGAATAAAGTTTTGCATCAAGCCGGAGATTTGCTGCCCATCGGTGGCTTGCGCCAATGCTTCAGGATTATTTGCGTCAACAGGGCGGGATGGGTTGTTAGGATTGTAATAGGGAAGCTTTTCGATATCGGGATGGTAATAATTAGGACTCGGCTGCTGCTTTTCAATCGGCGTTGTAGGGTGATAGGTGCTAGACCCCATGTTTGGCATGTAGGTTTGTGCAGCGGCAAGAATCGGCAATAAGCAAAGTTGCAACATGATGTTTATTCCACTTTGAATACAAAGGTTTTGTAGACTTTATTTTCGGTTGAGATCCGGATTTGATAGTTGCCCTTAGGCCACCCTTTAGGAGGGGGAGAGAACACGAGATTGACCATGCTATCCCCATCTTCGAGGACATTGGCTTTCACAGGTGGAATGTTGGAACCCGATTCGACATGGCGCATCATCACTTCGAACTGATCGCCCTCTTTTCCATTATGGATGAAGATGTTCACATAAAGATCTTCTTTGCCAGCTTCGAAGCTTGTTTGAGGCGCTTCGATCTCTCCACTGCTGTTGATTTTAGTACCCAGTTCCACTTTCGGAAATTCGATCGTGCTCACCATCTGAGTGGTTTTGGATTTTGTTTTCTGATCCATTTTTTTGGCAGGGTGCACGAAGAGGTTGAGGATTTTCCACTGACCTTTTTCTTTAATGAGATCAAATTCGACAGGCATCGCTTCGGTCTCATTGATATAGAGGGAAACTTCAAAGGTTGCGATGTTGTTATTGAACATCAACTTATCAAAAGTAGCCGATTCCGATTCGCTGAGGGGGAGGATTTTTTTCACAAAATCTTCGAAATCTGGAAGGGAATTTTCCTCTCGAAAGTGACTGGCGGTTAACTCAGAATAGGCTTGGTCCACTTTTTGCTGCCGCAAGGCCTTTAAGAAGGCTTGGATTGCATCGATCAGTTCGCGCGTTTTATAACTGGAGGGGTTTTGTTCCAAATTGTTTGAGATAGGGGAGACTTTTTCTACATGCATCCCCACGATTTTCCATTCATTATTTTCTTCCTGAAGAGCATAAGTCACTTCTGTGATTTCATCCCCCTTAATGAGATCAATGGTCACTTCCCCTAACTTATCTTCAAAATAAGGTTCTCTAATATTATATGAGTCATGTTCGGTAAAGGCGGGATAACCGCCAATGAACTGCCGATATCCTTCTAGTGGGACTTCTTTTTGCAAATCTTTGCCGAGAAATTTCTTGTAAGCTTGCCCCACTTTTTTCAACTGCAAAGTATCTAAGTACTCTTGGACGGTTGAAATGATCGATAGAGCATCAAGCTTCCCTCCCGTCACCTTGGTTCCTTCGGGGAAAAGCACCCGCATAAACAAGATTTTCCAGGCGCTATTTTCTTGAATCAAGCGGAATTCGACAGGAATATTTTCTTGTTCAGGATTAAGTACCAGGGTGACTAAACCGCGTCCTTGGTTAATTTCATGCGATTTGATTTGGATGTCGCGATAATCGGTCAGGAGCGGGATTTCTTTTACAAAGGCTTGAAATTTTTCCAGAGAAGTGTTGTCTTGGAACCCTTCAGAGGTATCTTCTTCATAAGCATCTTTAATCCGCTTCTCTTTTAGCGTGTGCATGAAATTATTGGCCGGCTCCAAAAGGCGTTGTGTGGCCGAATCATTGGCTTTGATATTAGAAGACAGAGAAAGGGGGGACTGCTTAATTGGAGGGGGCGTATTGGAAGTGTAGAAGTACCATCCTCCACCTAAGAGAGCTACAAGGGCTAAAAGGGGAAGAATAATTTTTGGCCACGAGGAAGAGCGTTTATTCAAATTTTTTCCACACTGAGCACAATAATAAGCATCTTCAGGCAAGGGATGTTGGCAATTGGGGCAAAGCATGGTCAAAGGTCTCGTATAATCAAGGGTTCAATATAGGTATTGTCGGACCTTCACGCAACCGAATTTCGCAAGAAACTGTGAATTTGAATACTAAGATAGGGTAAGAGAACCGCTCCCATACTTTTGGATCAACAGGTCGGCTTTTTTGTAATGGCTTTGGCGCAAACTCTCATAGATACGCAAACCTTTACCATTCATCCCCTCATCGAAGTAGCGGCAACCAAGCTTGTATAAAATTTCTTGATTAGCTGGATCTAGCTGCAACAAAGCCTCATATTCAGCGATCTCTTCAAGCGGGCGTTTCAGATCGTGGTAAATGGCAGCAAGGTGCAAATAAGGCGCAGGATCTTTGGCATCGTATTCTTTCATGATCTTGAATTCTTCGATCGCTTTTTCAGAAGTGGAAATGAACTTAGCGGGAAGGGTCTGCTTGTAGGTATCTAAACTATCAAGGGGTGAGGAAGCCGGCAGCAAATAGAGCTCAGCCAGGAGCAGATAGGCATTTGCCAGCGTCGCGTGGATCACAAGGTTGGTGGGTTGCTGGCGTACCAGATGCAAGTGCTGCTCAATCGAGGCTTGCACCAGCAACTCCCTCATCCGATGCACATCTTGCCAATGGCACCAGCTGCTCATCTTTTCCAGATAGGGGGTCGCAAACACAAAGGGTGCCGGCGGAGGATAATATTGCGTTTCCTTGCCAATCAATTGATCTGAAAGGTGCACACAAGCGCTGGCGAGGGCTCTTGCATGCTCAGGCTGATCTTCCCGGTAAGCGTAGAGGGTTTTATAATTGGCCACAAATTGATCCACGATCTCCTGCAGCTGCTGCGGTTTAGCCGTTTGGTAATAGAGGCGCAGCATAAAATAGGAAAATATGGTGAGGAAAAAAAGAGCCAGTCCGAAGGCTAACAAGGCCGATTTTGCCAAGAAAGTGAAAAAGAAAAGTAGCAATACCAATTCGACGAACATGGCTGTGAAAAGTGCCGCGTTTAAAAGTACGTAGGTGCGTACGAGGCGGTCGAAGCGGGGTAAGAGAGGATCGGCAATAGCTTTAAGAGCCCGATGTTGCGTATCTTCAAATGATTGGGTCGGCATTCTTTAACTTATACCGGACGCTTTAGTTTTTGGTAAGAGTTTTGGAGCGAGTTCTTCCTGATAGAATAAGAGGAGTCCGAACGAGACTACAGTGAGGGAGACATAAAAGGGCCATTCGATCTGCTCGCTGAGGAAGACAAAGCCAAATAGAGCTGAGAAGAGAGGAGTGCTTAACCCCGCAAATGACATAAAGGTGGGGGAAAAGCGCTTTAACAGCCAACCATACATGTTATAGCTAATCAAATTGGAGACGATGATCAGCAAAAGCGCGCAGAGTGCGAAAGGCCAAAATTCGGTGACCGGCACTGGATGCCAACTTTCGGTACAATAGGAATGGCCCAAGGCAAATGTTCCACCCAAGAGCATGCTGACCCCGTTGGCAAAGAGAGGGGAATGCCCTGCATCATTGACTGCTTGCTTGAGCAGGATCCAGCCGTAGACGCTGCATAAAGCGGCGGCCATAACGGCTAGCTCGGCCCAGGAGAACATGAAAAATTGTCCGCCGCGCTCTTCAGCCGTGGTTTGGGCTAAGAGGACTGGCATAATTCCAGCAAATCCCAAGAGAAGCCCGCTCCATTTTTTAGCCGACATCTTTTCCCTGAAAATGAAGAAAGATAAGAGGGCTGAAGCAAATGGGGACAGGCTATAAATAAAGCAGGTTTTGAAGGATGTGAGATATTGCAAACCCCAAAATTCAAAGACGTTTGTTAAATAAATGTTGAAAAGGGCGAGTTTTAGGAAGAGCCAGCCATCTTTTGATTTAATTTGGAAGCTCTTTGGGTGAAAAAGGTACTGGTACCCAAGCAACAAAAACCCTGCCAAAACCATGCGAGAGCCCACAAAGAAGAAGGGGGAAGAATATTCGAGCCCTGTTTTGGCGATTGTAAAGATGCTGGCGAAAAGAGCGTAGAGTAAAAATACAAAAAACATGGGATTAGTATAGTATAAATTAAGTTAATTAGAAAGGAGAAAGGGACGAAGGGACCGGCCGAGAGACACAAGTGATATTGAATAGCTCCCTTAGTCTACAGCTGATGTCTCTTTGCCACAGGGGTCGTCCCTAAGTCCCTTGTGTCGCTTGCGTCCCTTGCGTCGCTTGTGTCTCTTCAGTCCCTCGGCCGGTCCCTTGCTCCTGCCCTTGCTCTTTTTCCCCATCCTTCACACACCTGAACCCCAAATGATTCAAGGAAGTATCAGGACACGTTTTCATCCGGGCGGTGATCCGGTAGCCCTTACAATAGCTGCGGTGGCACAAAAAGGACCCGCCGCGGTGCACATATTTTTTGGCATACGGCTCTTCGGGATCAAAGCAGGTTGAAGGGCCTTGAGGGTTAACTAAGAGCCCTTTTTGCGCGTCTTGGCTGTAGGTGCCCACATTGTAAAGATCGCTGCACCACTGCCACACATTGCCCGCCATGTCGTAGAGACCATAAGGATTGGGTTTATATTGATGCACGGGAGTTGTCCCCACTGCTCCAGCGGGTTTATCGCTACGGTAGGGAAATTCCCCCTGCCAAATATTGATTTGGGGATTTTCTTCGGAAAATTCTTCATTTCCCCACACGTATTTAATTCCCTTTTGCTCGCCGTAAGCGGCAAACTCCCACTCTGCCTCGGTAGGGAGGCGCTTGCCTGCCCACGTTGCATAAGCTACCGCATCGTACCAAGAGACTTGAACGACCGGATGATCCTCTTTTCCTTCGATTGAACTCTCCGGCCCCCACGGATGGCGCCAATCCGCACCCGCTTTCCATTCCCACCAGCGGCGATTGGAATTTAAGGGTAATGGGCCGTTAGCTTGTTTAAACACCAATGAGGCAGCCACAAGAAGTTCTTTAGAAGGGGGCGGCGTCCCGGGCGGGACTTGCACCATGATCTCTTCGAGAGTGGGCGGTTTCTCAGCAGTGGTCACATAATGAGTTGCCTCCACGAAGGCTTTAAACTGCTGATTGGTCACAGGGGTAGCATCCATCCAAAATCCATCCACTTTTACCGGATGGGGCGGTTTTTCATCCCGCTTAGCCTCAGGGTCATCAGAACCCATCGTGAACTCTCCTCCCGGAATCCAAACCATCCCTTCCTGTTTTTGATCTTGTACGCTGGTGTCAAAACGGCTAGGTAGGTTAGAGCAACAACACGAGGCGACGAGTACGGATAACCAAATCATGGCTGCAGTTCCTTCTCTATTTGGGCGGCTAAGGTGGGATTGACTTTGCGCAATTCTTCCAAAGTTTTTTCGATCTTCTGCTTAAGGCTGGCGCGGCTTTCCTGTTCCGTTAGCAGAGGGCTGTTTAAAATCTTAATTTTGAGGAGCAATCCTTTTTGGTTTTGAGGATTGATCTTGAGAGCTTTATCTACGTAAATGAGGGCGGTTTGAGGATTTTGCAGGTCGATCTTGTAAGCGGCGGCGCTTAAGAGGGTGTTCACATTATTGGGGCGGTAGCGTAAGGCATTATCCAAAGCTGTTCCTGCCTCTAATCCATCCCCTAAAATTAAATAGATATCGGAAAGCACTTGCCACCCTTCCCCATCAGTGGGGTGAATTTTCAAAGCGGAGAGAAGCACTTGAACGGCTTTATCCCCCTCCCCTTGATTGGAATATAGGAGGGCCAAATATTTGGTTGGATCGGGATATCCTGGGCTTAAAGCTAAAGCTTTCTCCAGGGCAGCTTTCGCCGCATCATCTTGGTCTAAAAGAAAAGAAGAAAGGCCGACGAGGAAATGGTAAAAAGGAAATTCCTGCATTTTTGCCGAGATCCCATTCAATAAGGCATAAGCGGAGCGTAATTCCGGCATTTTGGAGATGGGCAAACCCGATTTGTCGTGTGCCGCAATCGCATAATCGATCAAAATTTGCCCTTTCAGCAATTGAAGATAGAGATTTTCCGGATCCAATTGAAGCTTTTGCTCCACTTGGGCTAAGCGTTCTTTCAACCCGTTGGCGTCGAGCGTATGCTGCTCGATAAAGGAGGAAATTCCAAAGGAATGATTGCCCATCTCTTCTGCTTCTTGAGCATACTTTAAGGCTATTTTGGGGTTTCCGATCTGGCTGTAAAAGCGGGCGAGTAAAAATTTCCCCTCCCCGCTTTTATTGAGAAGGGTCTTTTCGGCGGCATACAGGCGCGCGGTTTGGTCGTAATCCCCCTTGTCTAGGGCCGCTTGAAAGGCAGCAAGTTTTAAAGCATCGTCCCACTTGTCTTTGGGAGGGAGACCTTTTAGTGATTTTTCGGTGAGGGTGTTGTTGTTTAAAGGGGCGATGATCCCTGAAAGGCGTAATGCTTGTGCCCCATCGAGCTTTGGAAGCAATTCTTCGGCTTTTGCTTTGGCTGCTTCAAATTGTCCCGAGCGGGTTAAGCTCTCGAGATAGAGAAGTTGCTCTGGAACAGTAAGGAGGGCATTTTTTTCCATGAATGCAAATTGGGCATTGGCGATATCGTAACGCAGCACATCCATTAAAGCTTGCGCATACTCAACCCTTCCTAGCGCATCTAGAGGAGTTAGGCTATAGTTTTTATTCCAGGCTAGAACGGCGTTGTAGGGATCGCCTTTTCGGGTGAAAATTTCCGCTATGAGAGGGAGCGCTTGTTTTAAATACAGCTGTGGCGGTTGCCCTAAGGCTAAGGCTTGGCGCATATACAGTTCAGCTTGCTCGAAATTCCCACTTGAGAAATCGCCCTGGGCCCGTTCAAAATAAAATTGCTGTAAACCTGGGGAAAAAAGATCGGCCTCTCCTAAGCTTTGTTGAGCAGTGGAACCTTCAGCAAAAGAGGTATTTTGAATCGCTTCTAAGGCTTCTTCAACGAGTGCCGCTTGTGGTTTGGGATCGGAGACGAGTTGGGCCAAGGCAGCCGCTAAAGAAGCATTGAACCCCTTTTGATGGATTAATTGAGACAATTGTTCAGCTAAAGATTCTTTTTCGGAAAGCGTACCCCATTTTTCTACGAGAGAGGCATAGATTGGCAGATCGTCAAAATGCCCTTCTTCGATCAATAGATGAATCTGCTTTAATACTTTTGTCAAGGCATCTTGCCGCTTTGTTTGGTATTCGGAAGCTTGGAAGGGGATCCGCTCAAAATAGGCGAAGGCAAGTTTGTAATAAGGTGTAGCGGCAAGAGGGGGGCGATCTTCTGCGTCTTTTAAATAACTTTGTCCAATCAAATACACCACTTCCTGTCGCTCGGCATCTGTTCCAGAAGTCGCAATTTTTTCCAACTGCTGCCGCGCTTGAACTGTATTGCCTTCCTCAATTAAAGTGGAGGCTGTTTGACTTGCAAACCAAAAAGGGGTGAAAGAGGAAGCAAAGGCAGATTCCATCCAGATGGATAGAGGGGGAGGAACAGCGAGTTTTTCCAACTTGTTGAGATTTTCTGCGCTGCTGTTTTTGAGGAAAGTTTGCAAGGTGGTTAAAAACTGGTTCCAAACGGATCGCTTCTTAGCTAAGTCTTTTAGCGCTATTTGCATCGCGTCGCTTTTTCGCTCGATGAAAGCGTTATAGGCTTGGTTGACAGAGGCCTCTTCACCTAGGCGTAAAGAGGGATTGCTCTCTTGGGCGAGTTTGAATTGCCTGTCAGACTCTGAAATATCCCCTTTTGCCCGAGCGATGTAGCCCGCATAGAGAGCGGTTTTACCGGGCGACAATTCGCTCTTTACTTGATCGAGTTCTTGAGCTGCCTTTCCCCAATCGCGCTGATTAAACGCTTCAAAGGCTTTCCAATCTGGATCGGGTTTTAAGAAAAACCAATAAAGGCCAAATAGGAGGGATAGCCCAAGGAGGATCGAGAGGAATATTTTGTTCATAGTCTCTTATGTTGAGTTTTGCCTTTCGTAAAATGGCTGTTTTTCCTTAAAACGGAAAGAAAAAATTCAGCAAGTGATTTTATGCGCTATTTGATCCTATTTCTTTGTTGCACGGTCCATTTGCAAGCCGAATTACTCGACATCAAAAAATACAATGAAAAGATTAAAGTCGATTTACAATATGCCGAAGAAGGCAATTTATTGGGGTATCCCTTTTATCCCTGTCATCATGTATTTGTCGATCCGTTTGTGGCGCAGCGCCTGACAAGAGTGCAAAAAGAGCTAGCCAAGGAAGGGATCGGATTGATCGTGTACGAAGGCTACCGACCCGCTTCAATCCAGCACATGATCAATCGCGCGAGACAAGAACATCAAGTGGATATGTATTTCGATGAAGCACCCCATTACCGTAAAGGTTTGGGAGTCGATGTGGGGATTTACTACCTTGATGGGCAAAATATCGCTCTTCCCACCCCTTGGGGTATGGATTGCGCCGAGGCTTATCAAGATTACCCTTACCACAGCGCGATGGTTTATCACAACAAGGCCCTCTTAGAGAAGGTAATGATTCACAATGGCTTCCAGCCTCTGCGGGATAGATGGTGGCACTACGATCTAAAAGGGTATGAAATGGCGCCCGATTTGGATGTGGAAACGTGTGAATTGTACCCTTGCGCGGCACGTAGTTCAACACAGTTATAAATTTTTAATGAAAATTAAATCGTTCCTTGATTTAATCCAAATTAATTAATTAGTGCGGAATTTTATGCAGAAACCGAAGATCCTTGTCATTGAAGATGAAGAAGATATAGCTGCTCTCATCAAATTGCAAGGAGAAATAGCCGGCTATCGCGTGCATGTGGAAGTCGATGGTTTGAATGGCTTGCGCGCCGTAGAAAGGGAAAAACCGGACCTTGTCGTTCTCGACATTATGCTGCCTGGTCAAAGCGGCCTCGATGTGTGCCGCAAAATTAAAACAACTCCTGAATTGCGCGACATCCCTGTGATCATTATTTCCGCCAAGAGTGAAGAATTGGACGTGGTCTTAGGGCTCGAGCTTGGGGCTGACGATTATGTAACCAAACCCTTCTCGCCTAAAATCTTATTCTCGCGCGTGCGCGCAGTCTTACGCCGTGGCACAGAGCCAGAGACAGCTCCCAAAAATCTCGCCTTTGGACCCTTTACCTTGGAAGTCGAGCGTTATCAGCTGCGCAAAAATGACAAGTACATCCCGGTAACTCTCTCAGAATTTGGCATTTTGCGCCGCCTCGTCTCCAATAAGGGAAAAGTGCTCACCCGCAACCAGCTTCTCGACGATGTGCAAAATAACGATGCATTTATCATCGACCGCAACATTGACGTACACATCGCGGCCCTGCGCAAAAAATTAGGCCCCGGCTTTGAGTGGATCGAAACGGTGCGCGGCGTCGGCTACCGTTTCAAAGAAGATGATGAGTAAGTGGTTCTTTCTCGCTGGATTGGGCCTCATCGCCCTCGGAGCCTTGATTTGGCTCTTTGAGAAAGCTGGTTTACCTCTTGGCCGTCTCCCCGGCGATGTGCAATATAAAGGGGAGCATGTGCAAGTCTATTTCCCTATTATCACTTCAATCTTGCTCAGCATCTTGTTAAGTTTTCTCTTTTGGTTGTTTCGCAAATAGGATTATGAGTACCAAAAATTGCGAATCCAACGCGTGATGCGCCACGACTGCTCAGAAGGGGTAGTAGGCGTGGATTGAGTTGCTAACATCCTAGAATTCTTTCTGGTTATAATTACTATTTTTGCGCAGACGATTATACCGATTTGGATCAAAATGGGAATGGATAATCTTATGTTGAGAAACTTGTACTTGTCCGGTTTTACCTAATTTTGAAACAAATTTGCGTTGAGTGACTAGCACCTCTACATATTTTTCCCCTTTAGCTTTGCTGTGGGCAATAGCTAGGGTTAGGGCATCTTGCAAACTTTCTTCATCAGGGGAACCATTTTTAGGGGTGCGAATCACCACATGGGAGCCCGGATAGCCTTGCACATGCAGCCACCAGTCGCTTCCTTTGGCGTAGCGAAAGGTTAAAAGGTCATTTTTGGCTGCGCCTTTTCCCACCCAAATGGGCAAGCCTGCCTCAGAGATAAATTCATCATAGGGAAGCCCTTTTTGAGGAGGGGTCTTTACCTTTTTTTCCGGAGGCTTTGGCAGATCTTCTACTACTTTAGCATGGTTGAGAAGCTCAAGTTGCTTTTCGAGGTGGCTAATTTTTGCCTTTTGTTTTTCGATCGATTGGGCGGTGGTTTCCAAACCGCTCTGTTGTCTTTTAGCGCGCTTAAGCAGCTCTTTTAGGTTTGCATGGGGTGATTTTTTAGGGTCCAGGGGGATGGTTATCTTCTCTCCAGTGTCCCAATCGGTGACTTCGGTTGAAGAAGATCCTGGTTGGACCAAATAAAGATTGGATTGGAGCAAAATTCCTTGGCGATGCAGCGTTTTCCATTTGGCGCAAGCCTCTTTCTCCCGCTCAAGGGTGCGTAAGGTTTGTTTTCCTTTGGTCAGAGCAGTTTGCAGGCGCTCAATAGCTTCTTGTTGCGCTATTTTAAATTCAAGAACCGCGCTAGTGAGGTCTGAAGGGGTATCAATAACCTGACGAGAAGGCTTCTGGGGAGGATTAAACTGCGCGTCTTTCACCGGAAAGAGAGAGGCTTCAATCGTTCCGTCCCTATTTACCAAGTAAAGATTGGGTTTCTTTGGGAAAAGAGCAGCAATGAGACGGATTTCATTCTCGAAACGAAATTCGATCAATCGATCTTCATTTAATAGAAAAATTCCTTCGCAAATAAGATCACGGAGCTTTTTTTGGAAGAAATGGGAAAAAGGGTCTAGTGTCGTGGCCTGAGGTTTGCTCAAAAGATAAAAACCCACCTCAGAAGGATGCAAAGAAAGAAGAACAGGAATATTTTCAAAATAGAGCTGATAGGTGCGAAGCTTTGTCAATTCAAAGCGGGTCAGCTTTTTGCCTATAATTTTTCCCCGAACTTCCTCGGTGAGGGCCTTTAAATCTTCATAGGTTAGTGTCATTGGTTTTTATGATCTAGCCAAGGTCTCATTTTCCCGCGCCAGTGCTTCCTGCAACTTGACTGCGCGGTCGGTATTTTCCCAGGTGAATTCCTTTTCCTTGCGTCCAAAATGTCCTCCAAATGCTGTTTTAGTATAGATAGGACGGCGCAAATTCAACATCTCGATCATCCCTCTAGGAGAAAGGTCGAATACTTTGGGGATCACAACAGCGAGCTGATCTTCACTGACCACGCCCGTTCCAAAGGTATCGACCTTGATCGAAATGGGATAGGGCACTCCAATGGCGTAGGAGACTTGCACCTCACAGCGGCGGGCAAGCTTGGCAGCCACAATATTTTTGGCCACATAGCGGGCGGCGTAGCAGGCGGAGCGGTCTACTTTGGTAGGGTCTTTTCCGGAAAAAGCCCCGCCCCCATGGCGACCCATTCCCCCATAAGTGTCGACGATGATTTTCCGGCCGGTAAGGCCACAATCCCCTTCAGGGCCACCCACCACAAAACGCCCGGTGGGATTGATATAGAAGAGCGTTTTATCGTCGATAAACCCTTTAGGGGCCAAGCGGTGGATAAGCGCCTTCATATCTTTGGCAATGACACTCTGGTCTATTTCTGGACGGTGTTGAGTAGAAATAACCACCGTGTGTATCCGCAAAGGGTTATGCTCTTCATCGTATTCTACGGTCACTTGCGATTTTGCATCGGGACGTAAATAAGGAAGCTCTCCACTGGTACGTAAAGTTCGCAGTTCGCGCACGATTTGATGGGCAAGCATAATGGGTAGGGGCATCAATTCCGGTGTTTCATCGCAGGCGAATCCAAACATGAGTCCCTGATCCCCGGCGCCTTGTGCCTTGTATTGGGAGTCGTGTTCGTTGACTCCTTGGGCAATGTCGGGAGATTGCTTGTTAAAAGAGACCAGCACGCCGCACGATTTGTAATCGAAACCAATCGAACTGTCGGTGTAGCCAATTTCTTTGACCATTTCCCGTGCAATATCGGGAAAATTCGGGTGTGCCGTAGTGGTGATCTCCCCAGACAACACAATTAGGCCGGTGGTGACCATAGTTTCGCAGGCAACTCTAGCGTACGGATCGATCCTTAAACAGGCGTCGAGGACAGCGTCAGAGATCTGATCAGCCACTTTATCGGGATGGCCGATGGCGACAGATTCGGAAGTAAAGAGAAAATGGCTCATGGAATTCACCCTCAAATTTTGGTATAAGAGTAAGCAAGGAGGATTTATCCGACAAGAGAAGCCAATTGCAAAACGATTTAGCCTCTCTAGAAAGGATAATATTAACCACTAAGCACACTAAGCGCCCTAAGAACGCTGAGATAGCCTCAAAACAATCGCTTAAGGCAGCGGCGAAGCCTTAGTGTGCTTAGTGGTAAAATAAGTACTTACCAACTCTGCAATTACCTCAGGGGGACTCGTGAAAGCAACTGTACGCGGTTTTTTGTATCAAACTAAAGATGGGGACTGGATTTTATCAGAGGATCCCCAGCTCAAAAGTTGCTGCATTAACGCTCCAGGGAAGATGGGAGAGCAAATTGTGCTCGATGGGGAGTTTCAACCTTCAGGGAGAGCAGTTGATGTGAAGGGAACCTTGCAGATTGTAGACGGAAGGATCCATTTAACCCATGCTGAAATGGTTCCTATAGCGGCTCCCACGTTCGTTTGGCTAGTAGGCCTGTCTTGTTTGGTATTATTCCTAACGATGTGGATGCGGCGCAAGCGCCACGTTTTCCATCCTGCGCCCTAGGATATCTTCGCCGTTTATTCTAAACTTTTCCGGATCATCGGTCGCAAAATAGCGGTATGTTCCTTGTGATTGGTCATTCTCCAATTGAAGCTCAGCAAGCGTGTGGGCGATTTTTTCGGCACAAGTGTAAGCAGAATCGACAATTTGAACGCCCGGCCCCATCTCCTCTTCGATGAGGCGCTGCAAAATAGGGTAATGGGTGCATCCGAGCAAGATTGTGTCCACTTGTGCCTCTTTGACCGGTTTCAGGTATTCCTTCACGATCAGACGCGTAGCAGGGTGATCGATATAGCGCTCCTCCACCAAAGGGACAAATAGGGGGCAGGCTACCGAAACCACTTCTGCGGTTGAAAGTTTATTTAAAATTGCTTCTCGGTAGGCGCCCGATTGGATCGTTCCCTTCGTCCCTAAAACGGCGATTTTACCGCTTTTGGATACTTGACAAGCCTTCTCAGATCCTGGTTGGATCACTCCAATGACCGGTATTTTGAACAGTTGCAGCAATTTATCTAAAGCATGCGCTGTGGCTGTGTTACATGCTACAACCAATAATTTGATGGAATGTTCAAAGAGGAAGATCGCATTTTCGATCGAAAAGCGGATCACTGTCTCTTTGCTCTTTCCTCCGTAGGGAATCCGGGCGGTATCGGCGTAGAAAAGAATATCTTCCGCTGGAAGGCGTTCCACAAGGGCCCGCATCACCGTTAATCCTCCGGTGCCTGAATCAAAAACCCCGATTGGAGCGCGGTGTATGGTCATCTTAATCCGGAATCTGCAACTTCTGACCGACGATGATCTGGTCGCTGGCCAAATGGTTGAGCTCTTTCAATTTTTTCACACTCGTTCCATTTTGCTTGGCAATCGTCCCTAAGCTATCTCCCGCTTTTACCCGGTAGATCTTTCCTGCGGCGGGGAGAGTCGAAGATGACGGCGCCGAAACAACGGCCGCTTCCCCTTCTTTGGATTGCATCGCTTCAGCAAGGGCGCGGATCGCTTGTTGCAAATGGTCGATGTTGCGGTTTTGCACTTCTAAAGACTTTTCTAAGTCTAAAATGCGCGTTTTATAATCAGTTAAGATGTTCGCAGTATCTTGCGCTTGGTGGCGTAGGTCGCTCGACAGCCCTTTAGAAGTCGTGTCGTGGCCACTCAGGCGAGCTTCTACGGCCGCAGTTTGGTTTTTGAGCGCCTCTTTGACCACCTTGATCGAATCAGCGGTTTGTTGTCGCACTGAATCTAAGATATCTTCTTGATTTTTGAATTTTTCTTCGAAAGTGCGGATTTCCGTCTCATGGTTGCGCACTTCATGGCGAATCTCTTCTAAGCCATCGAGAATTTCGCGCAAGACAACGCTTTTGTCTTCTTCATAGCTATAACGATTGCGTGCTCCCTCTCCAGTTGCCGGGGTGGTCATGCCAAAGAAGAAAGGCAATAAAAAGAGGGCCAATGACCCTCTTATTGATTTAAATACGCATGTTTTGGTTTGGAACATAGAGATCCGTTCCTCTCTTACGTCTTAGCGTTGATAAACCTTGAACTCAGCACGGCGGTTTTGCGCCCAAGCTTCCTCGTGGTGATCCATCACCAAGGGGCGTTCTTTCCCGTAAGAAATGGTGAAAATATGGTCAGGATTGACTCCTTCGGCAACCAGCATGCTGCGGATCGAATTGGCGCGGCGTGCTCCTAAGCTTAGGTTAAACGCTTCCGGTCCCCTTTCATCGCAATGCCCTTCAACGAAGACGTAGATATTGTTATGCCCTTTCATGTAATCGGCCACGCGGTGAACGACATCTGCGCTCGCCCCTTTGACGAGGTGGCTGTTGTAATCAAATTGCACATTGCGAAAGATTGGGGCAAGCTTCGAATCGGTCGATGGATCGCGGAACGCTTCAATTCCTGGAATCGAACTACCAGGATCTCCAGGAGTCTCTTTTGGTTGGGGAACAGCCATTTCGGCGATCGGCATTTGGCTCATTCCGCTCTGATCTTCCAGAGGAATGAAATCTTGCCCTACAGGTACATAACCATCGCCATTTTGAATTGCGTAAAAGTCATCGGGATTATTTACCGCACGGGAATCCCCATTTACGCCCCAGAGAGAGTTAATCCCTTTCCCCATTTGACGTCCGCAGGTTTTAGTGTCATCCCAAACTTCGTAAGAGCTTCTTTGGCAGGCTGTCAGGGCAACGCATGCAGCCAGGAGTAGTGTGAATCTATACATAAATTTTCCTCAGCGCTTGAATGATTTTTAAAGACTGAATCCTAGCAGAGTGGGTGAATTCTTGGTAGTGATTACTCACGAGAATTCGCTCCTGTAACGAGAAGGGGGCAGGGACAAAGAGACGG
>Ga0153954_1000838_pt1 | contig 20374 bp, 18 predicted proteins | sample TSFL038MetaG_FD_102277 | JGI IMG/M metagenome (GOLD analysis project Ga0153954, IMG submission 102277) | Attine ant fungus gardens microbial communities from Florida, USA - TSFL038 MetaG | ecosystem: Host-associated > Fungi > Mycelium > Unclassified | place: USA: Florida, Wekiwa Springs State... | reverse complement strand
TTAAGTGCCAGCACCGCTTCCTCCAGCATCTGCTGGTAGAGCTCGTAGCCGACTTCCTTGATATGTCCCGACTGATCCTCGCCGAGGAGATTGCCGGCGCCGCGCAGATCGAGATCATGCGTCGCAAGCTGGAAGCCGGCACCGAGCGTATCGAGCGATTGCAGGACGCTCAGCCGCTTCTCGGCCTGCGGCGTCAGCTTTTTGTTGAGCGGCGTCGTGAAATGCGCATAAGCGCGCGTCTTCGAGCGTCCGACGCGGCCGCGCAATTGATAGAGCTGCGCCAGGCCGAACATATCGGCACGATGCACGATCAACGTGTTCGCGGTCGGAATGTCGAGGCCGGATTCGACAATCGCCGTCGAAAGCAGAATGTCGTATTTGCCGTCGTAGAAGGCCGACATGCGCGCTTCGAGCTCCGAGGCTGGAAGCTGGCCATTGGCGATGACATATTTCGCCTCCGGCACATTCTGGCGCAGGAAGGCGCCGGCATCCTCGATGTCTTCGATGCGCGGGCAGACGTAAAAGCTCTGGCCGCCGCGATAACGCTCGCGCAGCAGCGCTTCGCGCACGAGCAGCGGATCGAAAGGCGAAATGGAGGTGCGAACCGCGAGCCGATCGACCGGCGGCGTCGCGATGATCGAGAGTTCGCGCACGCCGGTCAACGCAAGCTGCAAGGTGCGTGGGATTGGCGTCGCCGAAAGCGTAAGGACATGCACTTCGGCGCGCAGCTCTTTCAAGCGTTCCTTGTGCTTGACGCCGAAATGCTGCTCCTCGTCGATGATGACGAGGCCCAGATCCTTGAACGCGATCTGCTTGCCGAGCACGGCATGGGTGCCGACGACGATGTCGATATCGCCTGAGGCAATTCCCGCTTTCACGGCTTTCAAATCAGCCGTGCCGACCATGCGTGAAAGCTGCGCGACCTTGACCGGCAGGCCGGCAAAGCGCGCGGCGAAATTCTTGGCATGCTGGCGCGCCAGCAGCGTCGTCGGCACGACGACCGCCACCTGCTTGCCGTTGATCGCGGCGACAAAGGCGGCGCGCAGCGCGACTTCCGTCTTACCGAAGCCGACGTCGCCGCACACCAGCCGGTCCATCGGCCGGCCCGAGGCGAGATCGTCGAGCACGGACTCGATGGTTGCGGCCTGATCTTCGGTCTCGTCGTAGGGAAAGCCGGTGCAGAACGCTTCATAAAGCGGCTCGGGCGGCACGAGCCGCGGCGCCTCCCGCGTCTGCCGCGCGGCAGCGATGCGCAACAGGCCTGCGGCCATTTCGAGCACGCGCTTGCGCATGCGCGCCTTGCGCTTCTGCCAGCCGGCGCCGCCGAGCTTGTCGAGTTCGACATCCGTGCCTTCGGAGCCATAGCGCGACAGCAGTTCGAGGTTTTCGACCGGCAGAAAGAGCTTGTCGCCGTCGGCATAATGGATTTCGAGGCAATCATGCGGGGCGCCCGCGGCCTCGATCGGTGTCAGCCCATGAAAGCGGCCGATGCCGTGATCGACATGGACGACGAGGTCGCCCGCGGTGAGCACACCGACCTCGGCGATGAAATCCTGCGCACGGCGCGTCTTCTTGCGGCCGCGGATGAGCCGGTCGCCGAGAATGTCCTGTTCGCCGATGACGGCAAGGTCCGGCGCCTCAAACCCCGTCTCGAGGCCGATGACGGCAAGCGCCACGGTCGTCTTCGACGTGCGCAAGGCCTCTTTGAAAGACGAGACGGGTTCGAGCGCCTCGACGCCGAAATCCTTCAGCACATGGCCAAGGCGCTCACGCGAACCTTCCGACCAGCCGGCGACAACGACGCGCTTGCCTTGCGCCTGCAAGGCCCGCACATGCTCGGCCGCAGCATGAAAGACATTGGCGCCCTCGTCGGCGCGCTCGGCCGCGAAATTGCGGCCGATCTTGCCGGCGCAGTCGACGACCAAGGCCTTGCCGCCCTCTGGCGGCGAAAAAGGCGTGACGCGGGCCGTGCCCTGCGCGGCGAGCTGTTTCGTCCATTCATCGGCCGGCAGATAAAGCATATCCGGCGGCAGCGGCTTATAGGGCGAGTTTGCCGGATCGGAATCATGCGCGCTTTTACGCGCGTCATAATAATCGCTGATTTGCGCGAACCGCTCGGTCGCGGCTTCGTCCGTCAGCGGATCGAGCACCAGCGGCGCATCGCCGATGTAATCGAACAAAGTGTCGAGCCCGTCGTAAAACAGCGGCAGCCAATGTTCGACACCCGGATGACGGCGGCCCTCGCTGATCGCCTCGTAAAGCGTGTCGCCGCGCAAGCCGCCGCCGAATTCGGCGACATAGCCCTGGCGGAACCGGCGCATAGCGTCGGACGTCAATTGCACCTCGCTCACCGGCACGAGATCGACGGCGCGCAAGGTTGCGACCGTGCGCTGTGTCTCCGGATCGAAGGTACGGATCGATTCCAGCGTATCGCCGAAGAAATCGAGCCGGATCGGCTCCGGCATCGACGGCGCAAAGAGATCGAGAATGCCGCCGCGCACCGCATATTCGCCGGTGTCGCGGACAGCCGAGGCGCGCACGAATCCGTTGTTCTGCAGCCATTCGGTGAGGCTCGTCATGTTGACGGCATTGCCGGGCGCGGCGGAAAAAGATTCAGCGGCGACTTTTTCGCGCGGCGGCACCCGCTGCAAAATGGCGTTGATTGTCGTCGAGAGGATGCGCGGCTTTTCCGCCGCCGTGCGCGAGCGCGCAAGCCGCGACAGCACCGTCATCCGCCGCGCGGAAATTGCCGCATTGGGCGAAACGCGGTCATAGGGCTGGCAATCCCAGCCGGGAAAATCGAGGACCTCGATCTCCGGCGCAGCGAAGGCTAGCGCTTCATTGAAGGCGCGCGCCCGCTGCTCGTCGCGCGCGACATGGACGAGCACCACGGCACGCTCTTCCGCCGCCGGCGCCAGCGCGCGGCTCAAATCGGCGATGCAAAAGGCATCAAACCCGTCCGGCAGGGAAGCCAGGACGAGCGTGCCCTTTTTGGCAAGTTCGGCGGTCGCGCGTTTAAGGTCTGTCACGGGTCAAATCGTTCGAATGGCCGGCGCCGTCAGATATGGATCGGCCCGGCATGGGTGTGGAACTGCCGCAGCTTTCGCAGCACCGGCGTGTCGTAGTCCGGCGGGATATCGGCCTCGCCCGTCAGCCAGGTGAGAATGTCGCGATCCTGCGCCTCGAGAAGCGCCTCGTAGTCGGCAAGGTCCGCCTCGGTCAGGCGGTCGATCTCGGCATCGGCGAAACGGCCCATCAAAAGGTCCGTCTCGCGCATGCCGCGATGCCACGACCGGAACAGGGCCCGCCTGCGGCGCGGGTCGGAAGGCTGGGTCATTCTCTTAAACCGGCTGTCGATTCTGATAGGTTGAAGCGAGATTTGCGCGAAAACGGCACCCCGCCCGGCCGTGTGGTAGCGCCTTCGCAGCCGCACCACAATCTTTGATCCGCAGGCGCCGTGGGCTATAAAGGCGCGCATGTCAAAAGGCTCGCCCCAGGCTCATTGGTCGCGCCCCCTCGCCGATCTCGTCGACGCGGTGATCGACCCTGTGCTCGCCCGCCAGGGCTTCGGCGAGTCCCAGATCGTCCTCTATTGGGAAGATATTGTCGGCGAACGGCTTGCGGCAATGTCCGAACCGCTGGCGCTCAAATGGCCGCCGCGCGGGCCGGCCCGGGCGGACCACGCGCCGGCGACCCTCGTCATCCGCGTCGAAAGTGGCTTCGCGCTCGAGTTGCAACATCTTGCCGCAATCGTGATCGAGCGCGTGAACGGCTATCTCGGCTTTGCCTGTATCGATCGCCTTGCACTGCGGCAAGGCCCGCTCGCGCGACAAAGCGCGGCAAAACGCGACCGCCGCCCGCCCTCGGCCGAAGCCATCGCGGCCGCGGCGTCAATGGTTTGTGACATCGAGGACACGCCGCTGCGTGCGGCCCTCGAACGGCTGGGCGCGCGGATTATCGAACATTCACTTGACCGCAAGCCTGCCACGTGATCGGAGACCGTCCAGACGCTCAGCGCGGTCTCGATCAAACTTTTCTTCGGGAGTACTCATGTTTCAAGATCAGCGGCGTTCCGCGCGAAAAGCGCTTGGGATCATACTGGCCCTGGCCGTGGGCGGATTTTTTGCCGCCGAGCTTTGCACCGCACAGGCGGAAAACGTCACGATCCCGATGGAAAAATTGAATGCGCCGCAAGCGCTGCCCGACATCGTCCAGGGCAAGGCCGATGCGCCGGTATCGATCATCGAATATGCCTCGATGACCTGTCCGCATTGCGCCCGCTTCCACGCCGAGACCTATCCGACTCTGCGCGACAAATACATCAATACGGGCAAGGTGCGCTTCGTGCTGCGCGAATTCCCGCTCGATCCGCGTGCTGCCGCCGCCTTCATGCTGGCGCGCTGCTCGGGCGACGGCGACAAGCGCACCGCCGTCATCGATCTTCTCTTCAACGCGCAGGAATCCTGGGCCTATTCCGACACGCCGCTCGATGCGCTCGCCAAGCTCATGAAGCAGACGGGCATGAGCAGCAAGGACTTCGAAGCCTGCCTCAACGATCAGAAGCTCTACAACAAGGTCGTCAAGGAACGCGACGACGCCGGCAAGGATTTCAGCATCGACGCGACGCCGACCTTTTTCATCAACGGCGTGAAATATAGCGGCGAGATGTCGGTTGCCGCCTTGAGCAAAATCCTCGATCCGCTCGTCGCAAAGAAGTAAGATCGTGCGGATTGGCAGAGACAGGAGGTTTTCATGAACCTGCTGCAACTTCTTCTGAACGTGCTTTGGATTGCCGTCGGCGGCATCTGGATGTCGGTCGCCTGGGTTATCGCCGGCATCATCATGGCGCTGACGATCATCGGCCTGCCCTGGACGCCGGCGGCCTTTCGCATCGCCGCTTATACGTTGCTGCCCTTCGGCAGCCGCGCCGTGCCGCGGGCGGAATTCCACGGCCGGGAAGATCTGGGCACCGGACCGCTCGGCCTCCTCGGCAATATTCTGTGGCTCGTTCTCGCCGGCTGGTGGCTGGCACTCGCCCATGTCATAACGGCCGCGCTCTGGGCGATCACAATTGTCGGCCTGCCCTTTGCCTGGGCGCACCTGAAGCTCGCCGGGCTTGCGCTCTGGCCGATCGGCAAGATCATCGTGCCGGCCAACGCTTGAGCTCGGCCTGAAAAGCACAAGCGATTTCCGATCAATCCGATACGAGGCCAGCCTCCATCGGACCGCGACCTGTGATTGCCGTGAAATCCGCTGTGTAAAGCGGGCCCTTGCGCACAGGAAAAGCACGGCCCCGCCTTGCACATGGGCGCCCGGTCCCGGCGTAATCGCGGCGGAGAACCTTGATTCTGGCGGCTTTGCCAGCAAAAGACTTGCCCAGCAAAATTGGCCAGCAAAAGAAGTGGCCAACGAGAGGAACGCGTGACAGCGAAAGCATGATACGGCGATGAAATTCCAAAAACTTCACATCGCCGGGTTCAAAACCTTCGTCGAACCGACGGACTTCCTGATCGAACCGGGGCTGACCGGCATCGTCGGGCCGAATGGCTGCGGCAAGTCCAATCTCGTCGACGCCCTGCGCTGGGTCATGGGCGAAAGCTCGTCCAAGAACATGCGCGGCGCGGAGATGGACGATGTGATCTTCTCCGGCAGCGGCAATCGGCCGGGCCGCAACATGGCCGAGGTGCGGCTGACGCTCGACAATGGCAGCCGCACTGCGCCGGCCGCCTTCAACGACAATGAAGTCATCGAAGTTGCCCGGCGCATCGAGCGCGAGGCGGGTTCGAGCTTTCGTGTCAATGGCCGCGAGGTCCGCGCCCGCGACGTGCAATTGCTGTTTGCCGATGCGTCGACCGGCTCACGCTCCCCCGCCATGGTGCGGCAGGGACAGATCAGCGAACTGATCTCCGTCAAGCCGCAGCAGCGCCGCCGCATTCTCGAAGAGGCGGCCGGCATCGCCGGGCTTTATTCGCGCCGGCACGAGGCGGAACTGCGTTTGAAGGCGGCGGAGGACAACCTCGTCCGGCTCGAAGACGTGGTGAAGCAGATCGAGGCGCAGATCGATGCCTTGAAGCGCCAAGCGCGGCAGGCGACGCGCTATCGCAACGTGGCATCCGACATCAAGCGCAACGAGGCGCTGCTGGCGCTGGTCAATTTCCGCGAGGCCAATGCGCAAGTCGCCGCCGCCGCGGAAAAAGTCGAGACCGATCTTAAGCGCGTCGCCGACGTGACCTTGCATCAGGCCGAGACCGCGCGCCTGCAAGCCGTCGCCGCACACGAACTGCCTCCCCTGCGCGAGGCCGAGGGCAATGCCGGCAGCGACTTGCAGAAGCTGGTGCTGGCGCGTGAAACGCTCGACGGCGAGGAGCGCCGTGCCAAGGCCCGGCTTGCCGAACTCGAACGGCGCATCGCCCAGATGAACGCCGACTTGGGGCGCGAGCAGGCACTGATTGAAGATGCGGCCTCGGTTCTGGGGCGGCTCGACGGCGAAGCCGAGGAACTCACGGCGCTTGGCGGCGACGACGCGGAAGTCGAGACCAATGCGCGCGCCAGATTGGCGGAGACGGAAGCGGCCTTGGCCGGGTCCGAAGCCGCGCTCGCCACGGCACAAAGCGCCTTCTCCAATGCCGAGGCTGAGCGCAATGCCTTGAACAAGGGCCTGCGCGACGAGACGCAAAGATTGTCGCAATTCGAGGCCGAGCTTGCGAAGGTCAGCGCCGAACTCGCGGCGCTGCGTGCCGAAATCGAAAGCGCCGGCGCGGATGACGGGCTTGGCGCTGCCTTCGAGGCGGCGCGGGCGGCAGCTGAAACGGCGGAAAAAGACATGCTTGCGGCCGAAGCTGCGCATGTCGAGGCCCGGCGCATCGAGGCGGAGACGCGAGGGCCTTGGCAAGACGCCGAGCGCAAGGCGCAAAGCCTTGCGACCGAAACGCAGACACTCGCCAAATTGCTTGCGACGCCGAGCGGCAGCCGCTGGCCTTCGGTGGTCGAGGAAATCACCGTCGCTAAGGGTTACGAGGCCGCTTTAGGCGCCGCGCTTGGCGACGACCTCGACGCCTCGATCGATATCGCCGCGCCGGCACATTGGGACCTGCTTGCGACAACGGACGACCCCGCCCTGCCCGCCGGCGCCGAGCAGCTTGCGCTGCATGTCGCGGCGCCACCGGCCCTCGCGCGGCGGCTGGCGCAAATCGGCGTCGTCGCGCAAAATTCCGGCAAGGCTTTGCAAGCCGAATTGCGGCCAGGCCAAAGGCTTGTCTCGGTCGAAGGCGATCTCTGGCGTTGGGACGGCTTCTGCTGCGCGGCAGAAGCGCCGACCCCGGCCGCGCGGCGGCTTGTGGAGAAAAACCGGCTCGGCGATCTGACCCGTGACGCCGAGGCGGCGCGCCGCACGGCCGACGAAGCCAAAGCCCGAGCCGAGACAGCGCAGGCGGATCTGCGGCTCAAGGCCGAGACCGAGGCCAAGGCGCGGCAGGCGCATCGTGACGCTTTGCGTGCCGTCGAGCGCGCCCGCGAGGCCGCCGCGGAAGCCGAGCGCAAGAAGGCGCAGGTCACCGCGCGCCTTTCCGGCCGCGAAGAGGCGGCGCAGCGCCTGACCACGAGCCGTGACGAGGCGCGCGCCAATCAAGCCAAAGCGGAAGCGGCATTGGCGGCATTGGTAGCGGCCCCCGAGCTTGCCATGACGCTCGAGGCGGCGCGCGCGAAGGCGGCGCAGGATCGCACCGCGACCGCCGAGGCCCGGGCGCGTCTGCAGGCGCATGTGCATGAAACGCAAGCGCGGACGAAACGCCTTGCCGCCATTGGTGACGAACGCGGGTCCTGGCAGACGCGGCGCGAACGGGCCATGTCGCAGATCGGCGAATTGGATTCGCGCATCAAAGAGGCCGCCGCCGAGCAGGAAAAGCTCGCCGAAGCGCCGAACGAATTTCTGCGCCTACGCCGCAATCTGATGGATCAGATCGAGACAGCCGAGACGGCCCGCCGCGCTGCTGCCGATGCGCGCGCCGCAGCGGAAGAGCGTCTCGCCGAAGCCGATCGTGCGGCTCGCGCCGCGCTCGACGCGATGAGCACGGCGCGTGAGGAAAAGGCCCGTGGCGAAGAACGGCTCGGGGCCGCGCGCGAACGTTTCGCGGCGATCACGCACCACATTGAGATGGAGCTGCAATGCGAGCCCGCCGCCCTCGCCGCGCTCGCCAAGATCGAGCGCGACGCGGCGCTGCCGGAGGCCGCAAGCGTCGAATCCAAGCTCGAAAATTTGAAGGCCGAGCGCGAAAGGCTCGGCAATGTCAATCTGCGCGCCGACGAAGAACTCACCGAGTCCGAGACGCGCCGCTCAAGCCTGACAACCGAGCGCGAAGATCTGACCGAGGCGATCCGGCGTCTGCGTCAGGCGATCCACAGCCTGAACAAGGAAGGCCGCGAACGCCTGCTCGGCGCGTTCGATGCGGTGAACGCGCATTTCAAAGACCTGTTCACGACGCTATTCGGCGGCGGCGCGGCAGAATTGAAGTTTGTCGAATCCGAAGACCCGCTGGAAGCCGGCCTTGAAATTCTCGCCCAGCCGCCTGGCAAGAAAATGCAGGTGCTCACGCTGCTCTCCGGCGGCGAGCAGGCGCTGACCGCACTGTCGCTGATCTTTGCCGTCTTCCTCACCAATCCGTCGCCGATCTGCGTGCTCGACGAGGTCGATGCGCCGCTTGACGACGCCAATGTCGAGCGCTTCTGCGACCTGCTCGACCAGATGGCGAAGCGCACCGACACGCGCTTTGTTACCATCACGCACAACCCCATCACCATGGCGCGGATGGACCGGCTCTTCGGCGTGACCATGGCCGAGCGCGGCGTCAGCCAGCTCGTGTCCGTCGAACTGGCTGAGGTCGAGCGCTTCCTCGAAGCGGTTTAACGCTTAATCGTCGAACACGCCTTCAAGCGCGTAATGGCTCACCGTCTTGCGGTTAGCAATCAATTGCTCGGCCGTCGGCTCGCCCTTCATGGCGCGCGAGATCGCAAGCTTGGTCGCTTCGTAATTGGTGCGATAGAGATCGCGCCGATCAAGAGTCTCATCCGTCGCACAACGCGGATCGAGCCAGATCATGATGATCATGCAAAGATCGTCGGCCTTGTCCTTCGGCAGAATACCTTCTGAAAGACAATCGACGATGGCGTCGCCCGTCGCCGCCTGGACGATGCCGCCGAGCAGTTCGACATAGGCCTCCGAGCGCACCGTCATTTTGGTGGTCATCATCGTCGCCGGCCGCACCTGCTGATTGAGATCGCGAATGACGAACATGCGCGGATGCCCGGCGACCTGACCGGCCATGGAAGCGAAGGCGTGGCCGACCGGCCCGCGAATATCGCCAATCAAGACCTCGGGCATGGCATCGGTGAATTGCCCTTCCGCTGCCAGAACCGTCGCCTCACCCGTACGCAACCAAATCTCGCTCATATCGTCACCCCTAAGCTTTCGGTCCCGCATAACATTCGCGCGCGGATTGTCCAAGACCCGGCGTGCCTTCACATCCGCGTCAAGAGCTTCGCTTTGCGGGATCGCGAACGGCCAAGTTCAGCCGCGGTTAATGGCGCGATTTCGATAGTGCGGCGAGAGAGTCACGGCGAGCCGGCGACTCTCAGAACATATAAAAGGGGAAGCTTGATGTTGAAGAAAGTAATCGCCGCGCTTGTGTTGGTTTCGGCCGTGGCCTTCGCGCCTGCGGCAATGGCGGACCATGTCGTGGTCGTTCGCCACGGCGGCGCACATTGGCACAATATGCACCACCATCACGATGTCGTCGTGGTTCACCACCACGGCCACGACCACCACGGCGGCTACTAAGCCAACGCGTCTTGCGCGACTGACCTTTGCGCCATCGCGCCGGGCACGTCCGGCGCGGTTTTTTGGGCGAAGCGACAAAGAATAAAGAAAGCTCACAGGATTGCCACAGCCCCGCGCCCGAGGCTAAGGTAAAAAAGCCCAGAGGTGAGCTGATGGGAATAAACGGAGAAACGCCCGATGAAGAGAGTATCTGTATTTGCGGCCGGCGCGGCCGCGCTGTTGCTGTCCTGCGTATCTGCCTACGCCGTTGAATCGGAGTATAAGGCCACGTCCACCCATTCCGCCGCCGATGTCTGGGCGAAAGTGGGCGATTTTTGCGGCATCGGGAACTGGCATCCCGCTGTTGCCAAATGCGAATTGTCGCATGGCAACAAGATCCGCACGCTCAGCCTGAAGGGCGGCGGCACGATCGTCGAGCGTCTCGTGAAATGGGACAAGGCTGACCACAGCTACACCTACCGCATCGTCAAGAGCCCGCTGCCGGTGAAGGATTATATCTCCACCATCAAGGTCGTCTCTGACGGCTCGGGATCCGATGTCATCTGGTCCGGCAAATACAAGGCGGTGAAGGGCACGACTGACGACGCCGCGAAGAAGATCATTGACGGCATCTACAAGGCCGGCGTCGACGCGCTCGCGCAATAGCGCATCCTATTCTGACTTCGCTGTCATTTTCCGACAGCGAAATCATCTTCTCTCAGGCGGTCTTTTGCTTGGTGCAAGAGACCGCCTTTTCATTCCAAGGATCGGTTGAAGTATCAACGCGCCGGAAATTCCATCTTCGCGATAAAGCCGTGCGGCTCGCCATAAGGCGGCTGCGGAAATGGCGCGGCGCGGCGCACCGCGGCAACGGCTTCACGATCGAACTCCGGATAGCCGCTCGTGCGATAGATCTCGGTTTGAACCAGCGCACCATTGTCGTCGACCCAGAAGCCGACCACGACTTGGACATCCTCGTGCAGAACGCGCGTCGGAAAATGCCGCTGGCGCATGATCAAGCCGAACAGAACCGACAGATAGCGCATATCCTCCGTGCCGCCTGAGACCGGCGAAACTTCTGTCTTCGCGGCAAAGGTGAAATTCGGCGACGGTTCCAGCGAGGCAAGTTCGCGCGCAACGGCGCCGCGCTCATCGTCCGGCAAAGCCGCGCGATGCTTGGTCTTGCGCATCCGCATCGCAGCTTTCTTGTCCTTGATCGGCGCGGCCTTGTTCAGGGCCTCGGCGTCCTTGTCGTCTTTTTGCTCCTGCGGTGAGGTCGTCTGGTCGGCGGCTTCGGGGGCTGCGTCCTGCGCCGGCTTCGGCGCATTGGGCGTGGGTTTCGTGTCGTTGGCGGGCGTTGGCGGTGCCTGCAACGGCGACCTTGTTCTGTCGTCGAGCGCCTCGCGCTTGATCTTTTCCTGGTTGGCCGCACGCGGCGCATCGAAGGCAGGCTTTTCCTCTTTCTGGTACTGCGGCTTTGGCGGTGGCTGTTTGGGCTTCGGCTCCGGCTTTTTCTGTTCTGGTTTCGGCGGCGGCGGGGGCGGCGGAGGCGGCGGCTGGACGATGACCTGGACGGGGATCTCCTTCTCCGCCGGCGCAGCCTCCTTGTCCGGCTCATCGATAAGGATCAACAGCGCGAGAACCGTGAGATGCAGCAGCAGAACCGCGATGAGGAGATGCGGAAACCGCCGCCGCGCGGCGCGCCAGAACGGATCGGCGAAATCGAACAGCCGATCCTCGGGGCTCACCACCACAGTTTCTTGCGGGTTGGAAGAGAGGTCGGTCACGGAGCGCTTTCACTTTGCCGGGGCGAGAAATTTCTGCGCCGCCGGCACAATCGATTCAGGCCATGAGATTCAGGCCATGAGATTCAGGCCATTAGATTCAGGCATGTGCAGCGATCACCCGACTCTCGCTTGCCCCCCAATCCGGCCTTTTGTCACATCCGGCTTCAAGGCGGCAAGCACGGCGAAAATTCTCGCGCTTTCATGGCCTTAGAATATGCCTCGAATAGCTTGACAGTGACAGACGGCATTTTTATGTTGCCGCCGTTTTCGGGGGATCGTGTCGGCCAGACGTTGATGTTTTCTGGCCGCGCTCGCTTTTTCTGCCGCGGCACTTTATAGAGCGCCAGACCCGCTGCCCAGAAGGCGGAATGGCAATGACGCAAGGTGAGGAATCGAACGGCCGGGGGAGAGCCGACCATACCAACAACGGGCGAAGCGCCGACGATGACGCCGTCCTGCGGGCACGGCTTTCCAAATTATCGAACGCGCTTCAGCAACATCGAGATCCCGCCGAGCCGAGTGTGCCGGAGCTTTCCGGCGAATCGCTCGGGGCCAGCAATCTTGGTTTTCGGGTGCTTGTCGAATTCATCTCGGCGATCGTCGTCGGGGCGCTCATCGGCTGGCAGTTCGACAAATGGCTGCATACCGGGCCGATCCTTCTCATCCTCTTCCTTGTGTTGGGGATGACAGCGGGGATGGTGAATATCTATCGGATCGCGGCTGGTCCGACGCGCAAACGCGATTGAAGCTGAAACTGGTGCCACGGCACCGCAAGATTATAGGGTGCGGGTTTAGCAATGGATCCTATTCATCAGTTTACCGTCGAGCCTTTCGTGCCCTTGCACCTTTTCGGGCTCGACATCAGCTTCACCAATGCCTCGCTCTTCATGCTGCTTGTCATCGGCCTCGTCTGCATTGTGATGCTGATCGGCACCTCGCAGCGGTCGATCGTTCCCGGGCGGCTGCAATCGGCGGCCGAAATGTCCTATGAGTTCGTCGCCTCGACCGTGAAGATGAGTGCCGGCACCGAGGGCATGAAGTTCTTTCCGCTGATCTTCACGATCTTCATGTTCATCCTGGCTTGCAATCTGCTCGGCCTGCTGCCCTTCAGCTTTTCGATCACCAGCCAGCTTGTCATCACCTTCGCGCTGGCGATCGTGGTTATTCTCGTCGTGCTCGCCGTCGGCTTGTCCCGGCACGGCCTGCACTTCCTGAAGCTGTTTGTGCCATCGGGCGTGACGATCTGGCTGTTGCCGTTCATCGTCGTGATCGAGGTGATTTCGTTCCTGATCCGGCCGATCACCCTCTCCGTCCGTCTCTTCGCCAACATGCTGGCCGGCCATATCACGCTGAAGGTGATGGCGGGTTTCGTCGTCGCCTTGCTCGGCGCCGGTGTTGCGACGTGGTTTGTCGCACCGCTGCCCTTTCTCGCTAATGTCGTCCTTTTGGGCTTCGAACTCTTCGTTGCTGTTCTGCAAGCCTACATCTTCACCATTCTTTCTTGCGTCTATCTCAATGACGCAATTCATCCGGGCCACTGAATAAAGAGCGCAACAACAGATCGGTTGCCCATCAAAACACAACGGGAGTCTAGTATGGCAGATGCACTCGCAAGCCCTGGCGAAATCGTGACCGCAGGGAAATATATCGGCGCAGGTCTCGCAGCGATCGGTACCGGCGCCGCCGCTATCGGCGTCGGTTTGGTTTTCGGCCACTTCCTGTCAGGCGCGCTGCGTAACCCGACAGCCTCCGATGCGCAGTTCGGCCGCGCCTTCGTCGGCGCCGCGTTGGCGGAAGCGCTCGGGCTTTTCGCCTTCCTCGTCGCGCTGCTGCTGTTGTTCGCAATTCATTAATTCAACGGCGCGGGCTGCCTGGTGCAGCTCGCGCCCCTTTTCATTTGGCAGGAACTAAAAATGGCAAGCGGTCTCGAACAAACGACAGCCACTCAGGCGCAACCGGCTCCTGCCCAGGAGAAGTTTCCGCCGTTCGATACGACCCATTTCGGTTCGCTGCTGATCTGGCTCGCGCTGACCTTCGGCCTGCTCTACTGGATGATGTCGCGCGTGGCGCTGCCGCGCGTGTCCGGTATTCTCGAAGCGCGGCACAACAAGATCAACGCCGACGTCCTGGCAGCCCATGCCAAGCGCAAGGAGGCCGATCAGGCCTCCGCCGACTATCAAAAGACATTGGCCGACGCGCGCACCAATGCCCAGACCTTGGCGCAAGAGACGCATGCCCGCCTCGCCGCCGAGGCCGATGACAAGCGCCATGCGCTCGAGGGCGAATTGAACGCCCGGCTCGCGGCCGCAGAAAAGCAGATCGAGGCGACCAAGGCCAAAGCCATGGCCAATGTCGATCAGATCGCGCAGGACACCGCGGCAGCGATCCTCGAACATATCACCGGCAAGCCGGCGGACCCGGCCGCAGTTGCCGATGCCATCGCCAAGCTGAAAGCCTGAGAGCGGAGCGCGTCATGCATTTCGATGCAGAGTTTTGGGATTTCATCGCCTTCGTCACCTTTGTCGGCCTGCTCGGCTATTTCGGCCTGCACAAGAAGATCGCCAGCGGGCTCGACGCGCGCGGCGCACGGGTGAAGGCGCAGATCGACGAAGCGATCGCTTTGCGCAAGGAAGCCGAAGACTTGCTCGCCTCCTTCGTGCAGAAGAAGAAAGAGGCGGAGGACGAAGCCAAGGCGATCATCGCGCAAGCGCAAGTCGAGGCGGAGCTCATCGCCAAGGAAGCGCATGAGCGCGTCGCCGATTTCGTCCAGCGGCGCACCAAACAGGCGGAAGACAAGATCGCTTCGGCCGAAACGCAGGCGCTCGCGCAGGTCCGCGACGCCGCTGCCGATGCCGCGACCAAAGCCTCGGAGATCGTGCTCAAGTCGCAAGCCAAGGGCGCTTATGGCGACGAGCTCGTAAATCAAGGCATTGATAGCCTCAAGCGCTTGCTGCATTGAACGAGCTGCGTTTTCTGCACGCAACCCGGCTCGAAAACGCGCCAGCGCGGCCTTGAAAAGGTCGCGGTCGCATGGCTAAACGCGGCAAGTGTGTACGCGCACTTTAGTTTTCGCCACGGGTTTAGGCCTTGATCAGCCGTTTGGCGGCTGCGCCACCCGCGGTTGCGCCTGACGAGGTTGGGATGACGCGTCTTTCGCGCCGGTTTTTCACTTTCGGACACGACCGCTCCATTCCTCGTGCCGCCGGCATGACGGGCATCGCCGCGGCGCTGGCCCTGTTCGCGCTCTTCCCGGACGCATCACGGACCGCCTCGGCGCAGGGCGCCAACTGCGCCGCGCTACGCGCCCAGATCGCTGCGCTCGATCGCGCCAACACGCGCGCTAACCCTTATGCCGGCACGATCCGCAGCCAGCGCGCAGGCCTCGCGCGGGCCGAGGCCTATGGCCACCGGCTCGGCTGCGACCGCCAGCAATTTTTCTTTTTCGGCTCGGCGCCGCCGCCGCAATGCGGCCAGGTCAACGCGCAGATCGAACAATTGCGCGGAAGCCTCGGGCAGGTTGAAGCCAGCGCCCGTTATGTCGTCGATTCACCGCAGCGCCAGCAGTTGGTCGCGAGCTACAACGCCTATTGCCGCCAGCAGACCGCGACGCAGGGCAGCTTTTTGGGTGGTCTGTTCGGTGGCCCGAACCCCGCCCCGCCGTCATCGGATCTCGCGCCGCCGGCGCTCGATGCCGCTCCCCAACAGGATGTCGCGGGGAGCCCGACCGGCGGGTCGGAAATACTTTGCGTGCGTCATTGCGACGGCGCCTTCTTCCCCATCGCCTATGCGCCGGGGCGCGACCAGGACACGCTGACGGATTTCTGCAAGGCTTCCTGCCCCAATACCGAGGTGAGCGTCTATTCGCGCGTGCCGGGACAGGCGATCCAGACCGCCGTGGGGCTCGATGGCAAGCCCTATATGAGTCTGCCGGCGGCGCTTAAGTATCAGAAAACGCTCGATTCTTCCTGTTCCTGCCGCGCCGCGGGGGCGACCTGGGCCGATACGCTGGCGAACGCCGAGGCCATGCTGAGCCACAGCAAGAAAGGCGAGATCGTCGTCACGCAGGAGAAATCCGACGAGATGGCGCGCCCAACCACCGCCGCCGCGGGCAAGAAGGGACGCAAGACTCCAGCTGCCGACACCGACGCGACCGACAACAACGACGACATCATCAACCAGGATGCCGCCGCGGCCGCGCAAGTGCCGACGGCGAGCACCGATACGGCCGGCATTTCCGCCGGCGGCGTCAATAACCAGACGTCTTATCCGCAAGGTACCGGCCAGACGACTCAGGTCACCGGCGCCGATGGCGTCACCCGGCACGTCCGGATAGTCGGACCTCAGCCTTAGCCCGGCCGATCAGCGGGAGAAGACCGGCAATCTCCGGACCCTGCTCGCGCCCGGTCAAAGCCAGCCGCAATGGATGAAAAAGCGCCCGGCCCTTCCGGCCGGTCGCGGTTTTCAACAGATTTGTCCACTGCCCCCAGGTCGTCTGATCCCAAGGCTCGGCGGGCAAAGCTGCGCGCGCCACGGCGATGAAATCAGGTTCTTCGATCACCGGATTGATCTCGCCACTGACGACCGTCCACCAGCCGGCGACATCGTGAAACGTCTCGAGATTGCCACGCGTCGCCTGCCAAAAAGCCTCGGCCCTCGCGCCCGCGATGCCGATTGCCGCAAGCCGCGCCTGGACGGCCTCGAAAGACATCTGATGCAAGGTGCGCGCCGACAGAGTTTTGAGCTCCGCCGGATCGAACTTGGCCTGGTTGCGGCTGACATGCGCGAAATCGAACTGGCCCGCGAGTTCGCCGAGCGACTGAACCGGATGGACCGCATCCGACGTACCCGTCAGGACGGCGAAGGCCGCAACCGCCAGCGGCTCGATCCCTTCTTCCCGCAAAGTCCCGATGGACAGGGCGCCGCTGCGCTTCGACAGGCCCTCCCCCGATGCCGTCGTGAGGAGATTATGATGCCCGAAGACGGGCGCCGCGCCGCCGAGTGCCTCGAAAAGCTGGATCTGGACCGCGGTGTTGGTGACATGATCCTCGCCGCGGATGATATGGCTGATCGCAAGATCGAGATCGTCCACCACCGACGGCAGTGTGTAGAGATAGGTGCCGTCTTCCCGGATCAGGACAGGGTCCGAAAGCGAGGCCGCATCGATATGGCTCTCGCCGCGGACAAGATCGTCCCACCGCACGACGACCGGATCGAGCCGGAAGCGCCAATGCGGCCGGCGGCCCTCGGCCTCCAGCACCGCCCGGTCTTCCGCCGTCAGATTGAGCGCCGCCCGGTCGTAAATCGGCGGCAGGCCGCGCGCCTGCTGGCGTTTACGGCGCCGCTCAAGCTCCTCGGCCGTCTCATAGGCTGGGTAAAGCCGCCCCGCGGCCCGCAATTTTGCCGCCGCCGCATCATAGAGCCCGAATCGCTGCGACTGGCGGACGATTGCATCCGGCGTAATCCCGAGCCATTCGAGGTCCGCCGCAATCGCCTCGGCATATTCCTCCCGGGAGCGCGCCACATCAGTGTCATCGAAACGCAAAATGAATCGGCCACGGTCCTTCGTTGCGAAAAGAAAATTGATGAGCGCCGTCCGGGCATTACCGATATGAATTCGGCCGGTCGGCGATGGAGCAAAACGGACAATAGGCGGCATGGTCTTCCTTTCATTTACGCCTACCCTTGCCGCCGCGGGGCCGCAAGGCTGATGCTCGATCACCAGTTTCCTCGCCGCTGGATTGCGTTCTTTGGCCAGTGTAAGCAAACTGAGAAGGTGCGGAGGCGCCGCTGATGACGCTAGCCTGGGCCTTGGCCCTTACATGTCTTGTTCTGGTCATCCTTAATCTGATCAGCGACGCCATTGCCATTTGGCATTCCAAGCCGCGGGCGACCCCCTTACCGCCGCCGGCCGACGCACCACCCGTCAGCATCGTGCGCCCCTGCTGCGGCATCGACAATTTCTGCGAGGAAACACTGGGATCGAGCTTCAAGCTCGATTATCCGCGTTACGAGGTGATCTTCTGCGTTGCCCGCGGCAATGATCCCGTCGTTCCTGTCCTGCAGAAACTGATTGCGGCCAATGCCGGCGTCCCAGCCCGGCTGATCATCGGCGACGAACAGGTCAGCGCCAATCCGAAGCTCAACAATTGCGTGCGCGGCTGGGATGCGGCGCGTTACGACTGGATCATTCTCGCCGATTCCAATGTGCTGATGCCGCGCGACTATATCCAGCGGCTGCTCGCGGCCTGGAAGCCGACGAGCGGGCTTGTCTGCTCCATGCCGCAAGGCTCGCATCCGCAAAACGTCTGGGCGGAGCTCGAGATCGCCTTCCTCAATACCTATCAGGCGCGCTGGCAATATGCCGCCGATGGTGTCGGCACCGGCTTTGCCCAGGGCAAGAACATGCTCTGGCGTCGCGACATCCTGGAGGCTGGGGGCGGCATCCGGGCGCTGGCCGCCGAGATCGCCGAGGACGCCGCCTCGACGAAAGTCGTGCGCGCGGCCGGCCTCAACATCAATCTCGTCGACAGCCCCTTTCCGCAGCCCCTCGGCAAGCGGACGCTGCGCGACATCTGGAACCGGCAAATTCGCTGGGCGCGGATGCGGCGCAAGACCTTCCCGCTCCACTTCCTGCCGGAGATTCTCTCGGGCTCGGCGACGCCAGCGGTCATCGGCGCCTATGCCGGCGGCCTTTTCGGCTTCAATCCGCTGCTCGCAGGGGCCCTCGTCCTCGCGGTGCTCTACTGCGGCGAAGCGGCGCTGGCGCGCTCGAACCGCTGGTATTTCTCCTGGCGCATGCCGCTGCTCTTCCTGCTGCGCGACGCGATGCTGCCCGTCGTCTATGTCGACGCCTGGCTCGTCAATGATTTCGTCTGGCGTGGCACGGAAATGACGATGCGCGAGGAGGAGCGGCCGAGCACTTAAGCTCGACCGCCGCTCAAATAGAAGTTCCGCGCTATTCTGCGGCGACGAACGTCGCCGGCCGTTGCAGCCGTTCCGCCTTCAGCAGCTCCGCCACCAGGAAAGCGATCTCGATCGCCTGCTCGGCATTGAGGCGCGGATCGCAATAGGTGTGGTAGCGGTCGGAAAGATCGGCTTCCGAGATCGCCCGCGCACCGCCAGTGCATTCGGTGACATTCTTGCCCGTCATCTCGAGATGCACACCGCCGGCATAAGTGCCTTCGGCATGATGCACGGCGAAGAAGCTGCGGATCTCGCTGATGATGCGATCGAACGGCCGCGTCTTGTAGCCGCTCGCCGCCTTGATCGTGTTGCCGTGCATCGGATCGCAGGCCCACAGAACGTTGCGGCCCTCGCGCTGAACGGCGCGGATCAGCTTCGGCAGATGATCGCCCACCTTGTCGGCACCGAAGCGGCAAATGAGCGTCAGCCGGCCGGGCTCATTGGCCGGATCGAGCCGGTCGATGAGCTGGAGCAGATTTTCGGGCGTGAGCGACGGGCCGCATTTGAGGCCCAGCGGATTCTCGATGCCGCGCAGATATTCGATATGCGCGTGGTCGAGCTGGCGCGTGCGATCGCCGACCCAGAGCATATGGCCCGAAGTCGCGTAAAAATTGCCGGTCGTCGAATCGACGCGGGTCAGCGCCTCTTCGAAGCCGAGCAGCAGCGCCTCATGCGAGGTGTAGAAATCCGTCTGCCGCAATTCCTGATGCGATTCCGGATCAAGCCCGATCGCGCGCATGAACCCGAGCGTCTCGGTGATGCGGTCGGCGAGTTCCTGATAGCGAGCGGATTGCGGGCTGTCCTTGATGAAGCCCAGCATCCAACGATGCGCGTTTTCAAGATTGGCATAGCCGCCCGTCGCGAAGGCGCGGATCAGGTTCAGCGTCGCCGCCGATTGCCGATAGGCGTTGAGCTGGCGCTGCGGATCCGGCAACCGCGCCGCCTCGGTGAAGGCGATGTCGTTGACAATGTCGCCGCGATAGCTCGGCAGCGAGAGATCGCCCTTCTTCTCCATCGGCTCGGACCGCGGCTTGGCGAACTGGCCGGCGACGCGGCCGACTTTCACCACCGGCAGCGCGGCGCCAAAGGTCATCACCACCGCCATCTGCAGGAAGACGCGGAAGAAATCGCGGATATTGTCGGCCGCGTGCTCGGCGAAACTCTCGGCGCAATCGCCGCCCTGGAACAGGAAGGCTTCGCCCTTCGAGGCCTTGGCGAGCAGCGCCTTCAGTTTGCGCGCCTCGCCGGCAAAGACGAGCGGCGGAAACGACGCAAGCTGGCGCTCGACATCCGCGAGCGCGGCGCTGTCCGGGTAAACCGGGGCCTGTTCAATGGGCTTTGTCCGCCAGGTTTTCGGCGACCAGGGTTCGAGAGGCATCACACGATCCGAAGCGCCGACGTCTTGGCGCAAAACAGTTTATGAACGGGAATTTCCAGATTGCAGTAACACGATATGTGACGCTTGGCGACATTCGTCAACGGAACGACAGAATCCAGTTAATCGCCTTGATTTAAAACGGATTATTGCGTTCGCTCCTCGTCCATCAGCGCCGCGGCCTCGCCCGGGTCGAGCATGACCTGCTCATAGCGGGCGGTGCGCGTATGCAGCGTCACCAATTCCTCCGCCGAGGTCGGATGGACCGCGATCGTGGCATCGAACGCCGCCTTGGTCGCCCCCAGTTTGATGGCAATCCCGAGGAGCTGCGCCATTTCGCCGGCGTCGTCGCCAACGATATGGACGCCGAGCACACGGTCGCTCTCGCCATCGACGACGATCTTCATGAAGACCTTTTCGGCGCTGCCCGAGAGAGTG
>Ga0153954_1000837_pt1 | contig 20395 bp, 21 predicted proteins | sample TSFL038MetaG_FD_102277 | JGI IMG/M metagenome (GOLD analysis project Ga0153954, IMG submission 102277) | Attine ant fungus gardens microbial communities from Florida, USA - TSFL038 MetaG | ecosystem: Host-associated > Fungi > Mycelium > Unclassified | place: USA: Florida, Wekiwa Springs State... | reverse complement strand
TTTTTTGTGCAGATTTTCGGAAAAATTTTGAGAGCATATGAGTACATATGGTCGAAAAATTTCGCAGAAAAGATGCCAAAAAGGGCAATTTTAGCGAACAAATGGAATTTCGAAAGAGGTCTAAAATCAAGAATGGGGTAAACGTCTTCATAAAAAGCCGCTATACCGTTTTTGAAGCTCTCCACAAAAAGAAAACCAAGGATCGAAATACCAATCTAGCGCTTCTTTAGGGCAAACTTGACGCGAATGCATTAAATCCGCTTGAAGGACCTTGAGGACATCTCGCGCTACTTTTTCCGAATCGATGCTCAAAATCAATTCGTAATCGCCGTAAGCGCTTTTCATCCCTAAATTAAAGCTGCCTACCACAAAAAAACGATTATCAACGAGCATCATTTTTTTGTGAAGAATGACATTGGGGACACAATATTCGTAAATGGACGTGTTTTTCAAAGGGGCGAGATAGGCATCGCTAGCCTGACACAAATGGTAAGTTTTCCCGTAAAACATGGGAACGTAGCACATTCTATTGGCCCATATGAAAAGCCCGGCCCCTCCACAGGATTGATCATCAAGTCCATTTGTAATCAAGGTCAGTTTAACGCCGCGGTTGACTGCATCGATGAGGGCTTCAAATATGGGGTCAGTGGGAAAAAAATACAAATGGGCAAGGATAATTTCTTCTTTAGCCTCGCGGATCAATCGAATGTATTCTTCAGCAATGGCGTTTTGATTTTGATGAGGACCACCCAGAAAATAGTTGATCTGATGATGTCCTAATGTTCTCAATCTTTTGGAGTGGTCAAATTGTGGCAGACAGATATTTTTTTCGCTTAAGGGGTTGTAACGTGTTCGACCTTGAAATTGATCAGGATCTTCCTGAAAAATACAGGTTTGATTGTATTCTTCCCAAATGGCATACAAATGAAAAAAAATTTTTCTCAACTGTACGGCAAGGGGTCCTTTGCCTACAACGTCTTGGTCTCTCATCGATGTGGGTAATAACTGATCGACCGCGCATGTCTCTTTTTTTCCTGGCAGGGTAAAGGTGCCGACACCGCAATGGTGCTCTTCAAAGTTAGTACCCCCTACTGAAAAGCACTCCTCATCGATGATGACTAGTTTCACATGATTATCAATGGTTGTGAGATCAGGAAAAAGTTTGACAATTTGCGTGTGATATTCGAGATGAAAATTATGGGGATATTGACTTTGAAGGCGATTGAGCAACTCAAGATCTGAAGCTTGTAGGAATACTGGCGAGGCTAACATATGGACTTGCAATTGAGGAACTTCTTTGATACGAGTTTCTATTTCTGCCAAAAGAGTTTGTGCAGTTTCGCCACCAAAAAAACAGACAAGCGCCTCTATGGAATGCTCAGCATGTCTAATAAATTCGAGATCCCAGTTGAACATCTCAAGTCCATTTTCACACACAATGAGCTTATTGTTCTCACTCCATCCCGAGGTAGAAAATAGGCATAATAAAACGATTATAGCAGCTCTCATAGCCCGTAATTATCTGAAAATGCTTTTTGTAAAAGAGAACGTAACTGCGCTCTAGCATCCTGAAGCGCCTTATCTGTCCAAGATGAACCTAATAAGGTGAAACTATTTTGCCGCATGGCTTCTAACACTTGAGTTCCGCCCACTAAAACATCCTCAATATAGGGATCTGGCAAGAGGCCTAAAGCGATCGAGCCTTGATGCAAAAAACCATGCCTTGTTTTTCTTTGTGCGGCTCCCCCTATTTTTTTCCCGTTGATCATCACATCATATTTAGTGGGTTTGGCCATACAAAAGCGGCGGCAGTGTTCATCCAAGGGAGGTTGCTCTTCAGGCAGCAAAATGGCCGGTGTTGAAATCATTTCTCCAATGGCCCACACAACGCGACTGTTCACAAAGGCATAGTTATCTAGAGGATTCGAGGAAAACCATTCCGATGTTGAAGGGATGAGGACCGAAAAGGCTAAATCGCAATTGTGAAAAACAATTCCCCCACCAGTAGGGCGCTTGGCTAAATCGAGTTGATGTTTTCTAACCCCTTCCATATTTATAAAAGAGGAAGGGTCGATAAAATGGCCGTATGTGGCTGCATCCTGCTCCCAATCATAAAGATGGAGAATTGCTTCCCTTTCATCTTTTAAATCAGAAAGAAGAGCCGTATCAAGCTCCATATTGGCTGCAGCTGAACGTCTCCCCGTATCTAAATATTTCCAAACCATAGAAAATTAGAAAAATATAAAAAATAAAGGTTAACAATTTATTAACATAAATTCAACGGATAAAATTACACTCCAAAAAAAGAAGTTGATAGACACTTTTTTCCAGGATAAAATGCGATTGCCTAATTTTACCCATTCTTATATACGCTAAAAGGATGCTTACTGTGCAAGCACCCCCTAACTTAAACAGCAAATGATGAGACTCCTATGTTTGATAAATTCACGAACCGAGCCAAACAAGTCATTAAACTGGCAAAAAAAGAAGCCCAGAGACTGAATCATAATTATTTAGGAACTGAACACCTCCTATTGGGCTTATTAAAATTAGGGCAAGGTGTTGCGGTCAACGTTTTACGCAACCTAGGCCTGGACTTCGAAACAGTACGGCAAGAAGTGGAAAGGCTTGTCGGTTATGGTCCGGAAATTCAAGTTTATGGTGATCCTGCGTTGACAGGCAGAGTTAAAAAAGTGTTTGAATATGCCAATGAAGAAGCTTCCAGCCTTGGCCATAATTATGTTGGAACGGAGCACCTACTCTTAGGTTTATTGCGCCAAACAGATGGGGTAGGAGCTCAAGTTTTAGAAAATCTCAATGTCGATCTGCAAGAAGTGCGTAAAGAAGTGCTTCGTGAATTAGAGACATTTAATCTTCAGCTTCCCCCTTCGAGCGCTGGAGGAGCAGCTGCGTCAAAAACAGCTGAAAAAAATTCTGAAAAACTACCCGCTTTGCGCGCCTATGGCTATGACTTAACAGAGATGAGCCGTGAAGGTAAACTTGATCCTGTGATTGGCCGAAGCCAGGAAGTGGAACGTTTGATTTTGATTTTATGCCGAAGACGTAAAAACAATCCGGTATTAATTGGTGAAGCAGGTGTTGGTAAAACGGCTATCGTAGAAGGGCTTGCACAGAGGATTGTCAAAGGGGAAGTGCCTGACAATCTCCGTAAGAAAAAGCTCATCACACTCGATTTGGCTTTGATGATCGCAGGGACTAAATACCGCGGTCAATTCGAGGAGCGGATCAAAGCTGTCATGGACGAGATCAAAAAACATGGCAATATTTTACTCTTCATCGACGAGCTGCACACAATTGTAGGCGCAGGAGCTGCTGAAGGAGCCATTGATGCATCAAATATTTTAAAGCCAGCCCTTTCACGAGGAGAGCTTCAATGTATTGGAGCTACTACACTTGATGAATATCGCAAACACATTGAAAAAGACGCCGCTTTAGAACGTAGGTTCCAAAAAATTGTTGTGCAGCCACCCAGTGTCGACGATACCATTGAGATATTACGTGGTCTGAAGAAAAAATATGAGGAACACCACAATGTGGTGATTACTGATGAAGCTCTTCAGGCTGCAGCCATTCTTTCCGATCGTTATGTGCATGGACGTTTTTTACCAGATAAAGCGATCGATTTGTTAGATGAAGCGGGAGCTCGCATGCGGGTTTCCATGATGAATCAACCTTCTGACATTGCTAAACTAGAAAGTCAGATCGAAGAAACCAGGCGTGCAAAAGAAAAAGCTATCAGCACACAAGAGTATGAAAAAGCAGCACGTTTGCGCGATGATGAGAAAAAACAAAGGGAAAAACTCCAAGCGATCCGTACAGAGTGGGAAACCCATAAAGAAGAGCATCAAGTGCCAGTTGATGAAGATGCAGTCGCTCAAGTGGTCGCGTCTCAAACAGGTATTCCGGTAACCCGTTTGACTGAAGAGGAAACTTTAAAACTGTTAAAAATGGAAGAGACTCTGCGCTCTCAAATCATTGGTCAAGATGAAGCGGTTGATGTGGTCTGTCGTGCCATCAGACGTGGTCGCACAGGTATTAAAGATCCTAACCGCCCGACCGGTTCTTTCCTCTTTTTAGGACCAACAGGTGTGGGTAAAACCCATTTGGCTCGCTTGCTCGCCATCCATATGTATGGCGGCGAAGATGCTCTGATTCAGGTTGATATGTCTGAATATATGGAGAAATTTGCTGTCAGTCGCATGACAGGGTCTCCGCCAGGTTATGTTGGCCATGAAGAGGGTGGACAACTCACTGAGCAAGTGAGACAGCGCCCATATTGTGTCGTGTTATTTGATGAAATTGAAAAGGCTCACCCTGATGTCATGGACCTTTTACTTCAAATTCTCGAGGAAGGGCGGCTGAGTGACTCCTTTGGCCGAAAAGTTGATTTTCGCCATGCGATCGTGATCATGACCTCCAATTTGGGAGCCGACCTCATTCGCCGATCTACCGATATTGGTTTCGGGGGAAGAACAGGTTTTCCAGATTACAAGACCATTCAAGAAAAAATTGAATCTGCGATGAAAAAACACCTCAAACCAGAGTTTTTGAACCGATTGGATGGGACAGTCATCTTTAAACCCCTGGAAGAAGCTTCCCTTTCCGAAATTGTTCATCTCGAAATAGAGAAAGTGAAAAAGCGCCTTGCAAAACACCAGATTTATGTCGAAATTGATGAAGATGCGATCCATCATCTGGTCAAAATGGGCAACTTGCCAGAAATGGGCGCTCGCCCTCTACGTCGAGTTATCGAACAATATGTCGAGGACCCCCTTGCTGAAAAACTGATCCGCGCCCCTGGCGAAGCACGTAAGTACTTAATCAAGGTGCAAGACGAAAAACTGATTTTCGAAGAGCAAGAAGACCTTACCCCCGCCCCCGCAGCCTAACTTTTCGTGCCCGTGAGCGTGCCCATGCCCGTGCCCGATCGCTATATAATATAAGATTTTGGGCTAGAGGGGGGTCGGGCACGGGCACGAAAGAGAATTATGTCAGCGGCAATTTCACCTGTTACCCTCATAAAGCTTGCAAGTTATGCTGGTATCCTTACACTATTAGCTATGTCATCTGTTTCCCAAGTCAATTGCTTTGATCAATTTTTTGCACATCCTGATGTTAAAGTTGCTTTTCAGGTCTTAGAGAAAGTGACACTGATCGTACTTTCCGTCTTAGCAGCTTACAAATCCCCAAAACTTTTTTTTCCCTTTTTCGGAGCAGGTGTGGGTTTAGGGGTGTGTATGCATTGGAATAAAAGAGTCCAGTGGCCCTGTGACCAACAAAAACACTGCCATCGGCATGATCATAAGTGTGGGAAAGAAGGATCAGGTGGTTGCTCTCAAGGGCAGCTAGAACAATGGTCTGATCAGGTTTTGCCTCCTCCCGTTGGACTTGCTGTCAACGCGGCGATCTTGTATGACCACATCGGCGGTCACTCCTCTACTTACGTTCCCATCGTGGGTCTCAATGCAGGTTATTGGATAGGCTGCATCCTTGGCGACATTCTTTCAGGCATTGTCCAGGACACCACCGAACTTATTAATCCTACGTCTAATCAATGATGGCGCCGCCAAGGCATATCTCTTCTTGATAAAAGACAATTGATTGGCGGGAAGTGATCGCTTTTTGAGGTGTGTCAAATAAGACAATGAGATGATTGCCCTCTTGATGGATCGTACAAGGGACATCAGGCGCTCGGTAGCGGATTTTTGCTGTGCAGGAAAAAGGGAATCGAGGTGTTGCTCCCACCCAAGTTGCCTCGGATGCTGAGAGTGATGTGCGGTAAAGATCGGGATGCTGCTCTCCCCTTTCGACAACAATGACATTACGCGGCACATCTTTTTTCACAACATACCATGCCTCTCCTGCTCCCCCCAATTTTAACCCACGCCTTTGACCAATCGTGTAGTAAGCAATGCCATCATGTTTGCCCACAACTGTCCCATCGCCCAATTCAAAATGGCCAGGTTGATTGGGAATATATTGACTCAAAAACTCTTTAAAATTTCTTTTTCCGATAAAGCAAATTCCCGTGCTATCTTTTTTTCTTGCTGTGACAAGGCCTGCCTCTTCTGCTCGCGCCCTTACCTCTTTTTTCGTCATTCCCCCTATGGGAAATAGAACACGCTGTAAAATAGAGCTTTTTAAGGTATATAAAAAATAACTTTGGTCCTTATCAGAATCATTTCCTCGCCCCAAAATGTTTTCTGTTCCCTGTAGAAAGGTACGGCAGTAGTGACCAGTGGCGAGATAATCTGCCCCGAGCTCGAGTGCTTTATTGAAAAAAACCTTAAATTTAATTTCTCGATTGCACAGAATATCGGGATTCGGCGTGTAGCCTGCAGCAAAGTCTTGCAAGCATTTGGCAAAAACCTGTTCCCAGTATTCTTTTGAAAAATTGACACTATAATGGGGAATGTCTAATTGGTTACACACAGCGACGACATCTTCATAATCCAGTTGTGCAGGGCAAGGCCCCTCCTCCTCTTCCCAGTTTTTCATGAAAAGACCGATCACCCGAAATCCTTGCTCTTTTAAAAGAAGCGCTGTCACTGAGGAATCGACACCTCCTGACATTCCTACAATCACAGTTTTCATAAATTAATTATTTAAAGAACTTTCCCAAAGCTTGATGTAATCTAGCAATTGTTCTTTATTGGGTTTGGTGCGGAAAAACGTGCGCGCTTTTTCTTGTGCACAGAGGTGAGCCAGCTTAGCCAGAAGATTGAGGTGGTGGCGATCTTCACTGGCAAAGAGAAAGAAAAGCACATAAACAGGCTCCCCATCTAAGGCTCCGTAATCGATAGGATTTTCAGGATATACCACCTCGATCACATCGTAATGGGTATCCAACAAAAAATCACGCGTATGAGGGACGCCAATCCCATGTCCAAATGTCGTTGGCATCATCCGTTCACGATCAAGAAACAGCTCTGTCAAGACGTCTGCATCAAAATCAAATCGGGTCGACATCCGTTCCATCGTTTTGCGAATGATCTCTTCTTTCGAACTACCTTTAGCTTCCTCTAAAACCTCACCTCTATAAATGGCCCGGTAGAGGCTAAACTGAAGGTTATTGATTTTTGCATGCTCTTCATTCTCTTCCTGCGAGCGATCTGAAAAAGCGACGTCAACTTTTTGTTGCATCAACCAATCTTCAATTTCTGCTCGACTAAACCGGTATTGTTTATTGAGGCGATAAGCAGGAATTTTTCCATCGGCCAGCCAACGACGCACCGTCGTCTCAGAAATATTTAGCAGTTCCGCGACATCTTTTATTTTTAAATCCATACTTCCCTCTTAAATCCCTTTAAAGAGGGCAATAATGTCTTCCGGTTTGTTCAATTGCAAGATTTTTTTACGTCTTTCTTCGTCTTTGATAGCTAATGTTAATCCAGAAAGAAGTTGTAAATATTCTGTTTGCTTATCATCAGGGCCACCAATCATGAAAACTAGCCTCACAGGCACACCATCGAGCGCGTCCCATGCAATCCCTTTTTGATGAATACCAATCGCAATAAAAAAAGTTGTGTAACCAGATAGTTTCGCATGGGGAACTGCCACTCCCATTCCGATACCGGTAGAGACAATACGCTCTCTTTCCACGATCGCTTGATGAAAGGCTTCTTTATCTAATAGCTTCTTCTCTTCTGCTAATAGCTCAACAAGAGCACTGAGCGCTTCATCACGATCGTCTACTTTGAGGTGCATGACAAGTTTTGGATTCAGGTATTTTGAAATCAAAAAACTCGGCAATTGTTTTTCAGACTTGTGTTTGGCTGGAAACATGATTTAGTGCACTCCAGTGTGGCCAAATCCACCTGCGCCTCTTGTCGTTTCAGCTAAAGCCGAGGCTTTGACATAACGTACACGCACAACGGGAGCCACGACTGCTTGGGCAATCCTCATGTTTGGTTCTACAACGAACGGGTTTTTTCCATGATTGATGAGGATCACTTTTATCTCTCCTCGGTAGTCGGAATCAATAGTTCCAGGTGAGTTCAAAACGGTGATTTGATGTTTGGCAGCGAGGCCACTGCGGGGACGGATTTGGATTTCATAACCTATTGGGATTTCAAAACAGAGTCCTGTCGGAATGATAGCTGTCTCTGACGATGGAATGATCACAGGGTGACGCAGATCTGCTCTTAGATCTGCACCTGCCGCCTCTTCCGAGGCATACTCTGGAAGCTCTTTATCCGTAAGAACGAGAATTTCTAAATCTCTATCCATAAACCTCAAGGGATCTTTGCTGATTCTGCTTCTTCTGTCAATAAAAACAATTCTTGCAATTGTTTCGAAGGGATTTTTTTTGTACGCGCCGCATGCATAGTCACGAATTCTCGCTCATTACCTGTCAAAAAACAGAGGAGTTGCACCAATTTTATTTTTAACTCCTTTCGTTTGACGATGCAGTCGATCATTCCGTGCTTCAGCAAGAATTCTGATTTTTGCGCACCTGGAGGGAGTTTTTGCCGGATCACTTGCTCCACAACTCTAGGACCTGCAAAACAGATGAGAGCATCAGGCTCTGCGATGATCACATCCCCTAAAGAAGCAAATGATGCTGTCACTCCACCAGATGTGGGATTGGTCAAGATCGAGATAAAGGGGATTTTTGCTTCATGCAACCGGGCAAGTGCTGCTGACGTTTTTGCCATCTGCATTAAAGATAAAATCGATTCTTGCATCCGTGCACCGCCGGAGGCTGAAACGATCACAACGGGAAGTTTATGTTCCAAAGCATATTCGATCAACCGAGTCAATCTTTCTCCAACCACTGATCCCATTGAGCCAGCCATGAAATTGAAATCAAGAGCTGCAAGTGCCGCCTTGTTCTCTTCAATGGTACATGTGCCTACAATGACCCCCTCTGTACCGTCTGCTTTCGCTTTTGCTTTTTCTAAACGGTCAGGATAGGCCTCTGTATCGACAAAATTGAGGACATCTACAGGACGTAGCTCGTCGAACATTTCTTTAAATGAACCTACATCCACTAAACTATCAATCCTTTCTCTGGCTGATAATCTATAGTGATAATCACACTTAGGGCAGCAGTTGAGGTGAGCTGTCAACTCTTTAGTATGGATCATTTCTTGGCAGTGGGTGCATTTAAGCCACCCACTAAATCCATCGGTTTTTGTCGTTTCGACTTTAATCTTAGGCTTATCTCTAGAAAATAAACGCATGTGCCAAATTATAAGTAATTGGAAAAATACCGACTAGCTTTTTTAAATCTGTAAGATTTAATTTAATGGCGAGCGGCGCAGGCTTCAAGACATTTTTGGTATCTTTCAGCAATATTTGCCCAATTGACCACTTTCCAAATGGCTTTGAGATAGTCAGGACGTGCATTCTTGTACTGTAAATAATAGGCATGCTCCCAAACGTCGATCCCTAAAAGAGGAATCAAGCCCGTTGTCCCTTCTAATGGATCTTGATTGTTGCATGTTTCTAACATGAGCTCTTTTGAATTTTTGCAAAAACCTAGCCAACACCAGCCAGAACCCTGTAGGGGACCTGCAGTACTATTAAATATTTCAATAAATGTATTGAGAGAACCCCATCGCTTCTGGATCGCATCGGCAAGCTCTCCGGTGGGAGCTTCGCCACCTCCCCGATTTTGAGGAGCCAGGTTTGTCCAGAAAATGCTATGGTTCAGATGCCCCCCGCCGTTAAAGCGGATAGCCGGTTGTAGAGAAATCATCGTAGACAAATCCTCTTGCTGCTCCGCTGCGCTATATTTTTCTAAAGCTGTATTGAGATTTGTGACATAGGCGTTGTGGTGCTTTTGGTGGTGCAACTGCATAATTTCCGCGCTGATCACCGGTTCTAAGGCATTATAATCGTAAGGAAGGTTGGGAAGGGTAAATTTTTTAACCATTTTGTGCTCCTTTCTATTTTTACTCAGCATAGAGAAACCTGCAAAATTTCGCTAGCGCCTTTTCCATAGTCTAAAATTTAAAATACACATATAATGTTATTTCATTTTCTTAATAGGAGGTAACTATGCATGCAATTCAAGCTGATCATTTTATCACAAATACCTACCTCGAAATTACGCAACCCGAAGAACTTCCTCTTGATCCTGAGCTTGTTAGATTAAAAAAACATTACTTTGGTTTGAATCTTAAAAGTCTTGTATCGATCTCTGAGCTGTTCACATTTCAAGAAAGCTTGATGAACGTATCTTCCCACTTGCGTGACCTACCCGCTTACCAAGAACTGATGGAAAATACTGAACTCTTTGCCATCAAGCTTTTTGAAACTCAAAATAGTCTATTGATGAATCCACTCCACTCATTCGAATTTTCTGGAGCGAGATTTTTGAAACAATACACCCGTGGAAAAGAATCGTGTGCGCTTCATGCCCTCTTGGGCGATAAAATCAATGGCATTTATTGTTATCCAGGCGAAAATTGTGATTTTCAAGTAAAGAAATATTTTGTTTCTGAACTGAAAACTTCATTATACGCTCCAGATCAAGAGACTAGATCTCTTTTTATCAGGGTTATATGGAATTATTTTTGGGAAAATCAAAAAGAAGGTGGTGGTTCGATAGAAGCAAGACTCCTTTTTTCGCAGACAGATCAGGGACGTCAGTTTCAAGAAAAGCTTTTGAGATTGCATAAACAACATGAAGAAACGATGCTGGCTATTAAAATAAAAATAGCAGTCACTTGGCTCAACTTAGCTCAAAAAAAAGGGAGTCTCAGAAAGAGTATCTTATCTGTTGCCACAAAGCTCCAGCCAGATGAAAATGAAATTTGGCTATCCATTTTGGCAAAACCGATTAGTATTTTGGATATCATTGAGCCCAAAATAGGTGATTTTTTAATTCATTTAAATGCCGCAGAAGGGAAAAACATTCTCAATTTGAAGCAACGTCTTTATGAAACTCAACTGGAAAAAGAGAATGCACAGAAGAAAATCATTCTTTCAAAGGAATGCATTGATCATTATATTAATACCCTTCTCCTCCCCCTTTTTTTTCCCAATATGAATGAAATTCAGTTGGGCGCACAAATCTTTTACAAAAACGTTATTGTTTTTGGATCTGTCGGTCTTGTTTTAAAGATCGATGATGAAAACTTTAAAGACCTTGTGGTGATTTATCAGCAAGGAACCCATTTTTGCCGCTGCATTCAAGAAAAAGAAAATTGCGAAAACAAAATGAAGGATTATTCAGAAACCTTTGAGCTGAATAACCTCAAGCTTTGTGAAGTTTTCATCTCTGGGACGACATCATCTCAACAATATGTTCTGGAAACAGCTCTTCCAGATGTGATTGCTGAGTTTTTTCAACAAGACATCCTCAGTCAACTCCCCCATAGCATGGATACCGAGCAAAAATTACCTAGACCGTCGCTGAGCGATAAGTATTTTATAAAAGCTGTAAAGTTACATTTTTATAACGATACTCATACGAAAGAGGCATTATTCGAAATATTTCATAAAATACGAGATCTCAATTCCCAATCGCATATCCCCTTTGTGCCGCTATTAACACTTTTGGCTTCCCACTTTGAAGAGGAAAAACTGCAAAATTTCATGAAAGAAGCAGCCGATTGTAACCCTTATATCACTTATGCGCTTGTTGTTTGTTATGCCAAATTAAGTCAATCTTTTAGTAACAATCCTTTCTTCCGAAATTACGATGCTATAAAAGTATTGACTACCTTACAAAAAGTTTATCCTCAAGACTTGGCGCTTGAAGCATGGCTTAAAGGGTTGGCTTCAGGGTTGCAAAAAGTTTCTTTGGATCTTTCATCTGCAATCAAGCCATTAGAGGAAGCTTTAACTTCACTCGCTCTTGGATTTTCTCAGATGGCGGTTGAAATCCTTGCAAATGTAAAAAATCTTTTACCAGGGTACAAGTTTCTGCATCGGTATTATGCACTCAGTTGGATCTTCAATGAAAAATTTAAAGTGGCCAAAAAAATAATGGAGCAGGTTTCTTTATTACCGGATCTTTATTCAAAAGATGATCCACAGACAATTACAAGCGAGATTTTCAATCTGTTTAACCCCATTATGGGTAAGCAGGCGGAAGTAACAGAATTTGATTCTGTTAACGATCCATTAGATAATTTGATCAAAGCCAATACACCACCTTTCGAGGTGGAATATGTCATCCGCTTTTTCAAACAATTTACAAGTCTTTTGAAATTAAACCCTCAAGAGATCCCGTTCTTCTTTTTTGGAATCAAAAATCTGTCATCAAAAACCTACGCTATAGAAGATGTTAGCAAAATTTTAGAGCCTTTATCCAATTTACTATCAGTATTGGTCTCAATGTGTTATCAAATGGGAAATTTGGATCCTTGGATCAAAGAACACACTAAGAGAAAAGAAAATTCTGAGTGGATGAGTGTAGTTGGCTCCCCTCCATCCGAAAGTGCATTTCCCTTTTTTCAATTTTTAGAAAATGGTACGTTAACACAAAAATCTTTACACTCTCTTGTAACTTGCTCAACAATAGAAACTTATCGCCAATTTCAGAAATACTCCTTTAACGCTTCTTCTGTCACAGGGCCAATCGGATAGCACTTTTCAAACGGGGGGCTATTGTTTGTTTTTGCGAAAAATGCGTGGACGATGGATGGACTTGTAAAAACGATCTGATCAAACAAAGTCAAATCAGGTAAGGGTACTTCTGAAGGCTTAGTATCATAAAGATCCAGAGTAGTGAGCTTGATTTGAGTTTTGAGACAATATTCTGCGATGACTGCGCGCGCGCTTGAGGATTTTGGGAAAAAAAGATGGTTTTTTTTTAAGTCTAGCTGCTCCAAAATCTCTATGATTCCCTCAGCTGTCTGTGGGTTCGCTGTATAATGCACGTTGATTCCATGCTCTTCTAACAGTTGCGTGGTTGCCCTGCCCACACTCAAGTAAGTTTTATTTTGTGGATCGCTTGCATACTGCAAGTAGGAAGAAGCAGCTGTCCGGCTTGTCAAGATCACATGGGTATATTCTTGAAGACGCTCAAATGCTTCTTTCACCTTGCCTTCAAATGGACGCACAGTCGTTTGAATAAGAGGCACATGCAATAGCTCCCCCTCACAAGGAAATCGACTAGGATCAAGACCCAAATATAGAATTCTCATCTGCAATCACCGTTAATTATGCAGTGATCAAAAAGTGAAGGAGGAGGGTAGAATTTAGAAAAGGGAAACTCTTTTATTTGTCGGGGTAAGTGTAGCCCTTACCCCTGCGACCCCTTGAGCCACATCTCGCTTTGCCATATTGCGTCCTCGCTGGGGGGCTGTGTGGAACACTAGCCCCCACGCTTTGCAGCTCAGCTGCGGTGCAATCTGGCTTTGCGATCTGCGGCCATCGGCTGCTCATGCACTCATTCCCCACCGGACGCCTTGGCGTCTCTTAGTGGGGCCCCTTTCGTGTCATTCGCAGTCATATTTGGGAGGGCCCTTCACTTCGCTTCGCTCCGTTCACCCCCCTCCCAAACCCTCTCCCACCCAGGTTTGGAAATTGACCTCACAGGGCGGGAGAGGGGGTATGGGGGAGATGGGTGAGCGATTCAGCCGATTAAAAGATCTACCTTTTCTAAATTCTACCCTCCTCCACTTTTCAATCATCTAAACCAATAGGCCTGAGCCATTCTGCCATCTCATGGTCGTCTTTGTGGATGATGAAGGCAAGTTTGCCTTGTAGAGGGGCTGTCTCTCCGGGGAGACGGAAACGGTGGAGATGGGTCAAACCTAAACGGATGAGGGCAGCTTCTGCAATCACAACCCCATCCACTTCTTTCTGCTCTAATTTTAATAATCTTTCCTGGATCGTCCCTCGGATATCGACAAAGCTAACATGAGGAAAAAGTAACCGTACAGCCTCCTCTCTTCTCACCGATGAAGTGGCCACAATCCCTTCTTTTGGGAATTCTTCGGCAGAACGTATCACTAAGACATCTGCTGGGTCAATGCCTTGAGTCAATGCACCCAGTTTTAAACCAAAAGGGAGGGGATCGGGTAAATCTTTGGCCGAATGGATGCCGATGCGACATTTGCGATCCAGTACCAATTGATCAATCTCTCGCGTAAAAAAATCGGTTTTGTCTAATGAGCGAAGCGATGTGATTTTATCGCGATCCCCTACTGTTTCCACAAAAACAGGGAACAATACCACCTGGGGGCAAATCTTTTTTAATTCTTTTTCCGCTTCTTCGACTTGTCGCTTAGAAAGCAAAGAATTCCTCGCACCCACAACGATTTCTAAAATATTAGGAAATGGCTTCACGGATCGCATCCTCTACTTTAGCAATCCCAATTGTCTTTATTGGCAAATTGGCGTCCTGATTTCGGTTTGGAACAATGGCTGTTTTAAACCCCATAAAGCCAGCTTCTCTAAGCCGCTCTTGCATCCTTCCCACTCGCCTGACCTCTCCACCTAAACCCACTTCTCCTATGATTACCGTTTCAGGGTCGACTCGTCGATTTGTTAAAGAGGAAGCCACTGCTAAGATCACTCCTAAATCAATCGCGGGTTCAATAATTTTCAATCCTCCGGCAATGGAGACAAAAACATCACGGTTATGTAATTGATAGCCCACTCTTTTTTCCAATACAGCAAGTAAAAGGGCAAGACGGTTTGGATCGAGGCCAGCACATCTGCGTGAGGGTGTACTATACACGGTATCAGTGACTAAAGCCTGAATCTCAATCAAAATTGGCCTGGATCCTTCTACAGTAGGAATCACAACAGAGCCGGGGCTCTCCTTTGTTCTTTCTTCTAGAAAAATTTGTGAAGGATTGGAAACCTCAATCAATCCTCTTTCCCCCATTTGAAAAACAGCGATTTCATCAGAGGAGCCAAAACGATTTTTTACAACACGCATTAAACGGTAATTATGCTGTCTATCTCCCTCAAAATAGAGAACAGTATCGACAAGATGCTCCAAAACGCGAGGCCCTGCAATTTCACCTGATTTGGTGACATGCCCAATGAGAAAAATGGAAATCCCTCTCCCTTTAGCGATGTGCATCAATTCAGTTGCTGTTTCACGCACTTGTGAAACTGACCCAGGTGCAGAGGGGATTTCATTTTTATAGATGATTTGAATCGAGTCAATGATCACCACATCAGGTGTAACAAGGTCAATTTGAGCTTTGATTTGAGCAAAATTGGTCTCAGACAAAAGAAAAAGATTTTCACCAGATACATCGATCCGCCTAGCACGCATCGAGGTTTGGGCTAGCGATTCTTCACCACAGACATATAGTACAACAAGCCCTTGCTTGGCAATCGCGTGAGAAACTTGCAAAAGAAGTGTTGATTTTCCAATGCCAGGATCACCTCCGACCAGAGTCAGTGAGCCTGGAACAACGCCTCCTCCAAGCAAACGGTCCAATTCAGGAAGATGAGTGCAAATACGGGGAGTTTTTTCAGGCTGCACTTCATCAATACACACAGGTTTGGAAAGGCGGCTGCTCGTAAAGCGGCTGGGGACTTCATCCAATGCCATCTCTTCGTGTAAGGTATTCCACTGACTGCATTGCGGACATTGTCCGGCCCATTTGAGTTGCGAATGACCACACTCTGCACAACACCAAACCACTTTTTTTTCTTTAACCTTCATGCTTTCCTTTTTTCGAGATTTAAAAGTGCATTTTTAGCAGCTTCCGTTTGTCCCTCTTTTTTAGAGGTCCCTTCACCCTCCCCCCACTTTGTTTCATTGACCCATACGGCAATTCTGAACATCCTCCGATGCGCGGGACCTGTTTCCTCAAGCACGACATAATCAGGGGTTTTCTGGTAGTGTTTTTGGGCATAATCTTGTAGCTCTGCTTTCCAATTGCGGTGTGGTTTAGCAACCATATGAATGACTTCTTGGTGAAAATGGAAAAAAAAGAAAGTCCGTACCCCCTCCAAACCTTGATCTAGATAAAGGGCGCCAATCAAAGCTTCAAAAAGGTCCGCTAAAATGGATTCCCGCCCTTTTCCTTTATTCATTTGCTCCCCTTTACCTAAAAGCAAAAATCGCTCGATATCTAATTTTTGCACATAGCTTGCACAAGCGGGCGCATCCACTAATTGAGAGCGTAATGTGGAAAGAAAACCCTCATCGAGTTCTGGATGGTGAGAGTAAAGATAATCAGCCACTAAAAGACCTAAGACAGAATCACCTAAAAATTCTAGCCTTTCGTTATGGTCCCGTACTTTTCCTTGGTGTTCATTCCAAAATGAGCGATGGGTAAATGCTAAAATAAGAAATTCTTTGTTTCGAAAAGTCCACTTGAGTTTGGCTTCCACAATTTCCGGTTTAAAAAAATCATCTATCATATATATCAACACTAAAACTTGACCCAGCATCATAAATGACACTTATGAAAAAATTCAAATCTCCTGAACTTCAATTCGAAAATGCCTTTGTAAGGGTGTGGAAAACTCAAGTAGAACCAGGCGAATCCTTAGAATTCGATAGCAGCCGGGTAGTTGTCGGACTCGATTCACATAAAGCTTATTGGAACCCTCATACTGTGCAAGAGGGGGAAATCATGATTGTAGAAATGAAAGGTCTTATCGATAGTCCCTTGCCAAGCATCCCTCTTGAGTAATAAGAACTTTTATCGAGAGTATTCTTGAATACTTTCATTTCCTTGCCCGTAAGCGTGCCCGTGCCGGTGCCTGAAATTTATTTAGTGGGGATCGGGCACAGGCACGAAAAGCGGGTTATGCAAGAATTCTACAGGTAATTTCTCCGATTTGGTATAAACTATGCATGCGTGTTACTGTTTCTGCTGAACAAATTAAATTCTTTGAACTGAACGAATATTTAGAACTTGAAGACCTCATTTCAGAGGAGCAGATCAAATTATTAATCTCTTCTATAGCTCGTGTGCGAGCCAAAAGCCCGGGTTATCCTGATGAAAATTGTTTTAGATCTATTCCTTTAGTTGCCGAATTAACCCGAGGGCAAAGATGGGGGCAAATAGCCTCCGAACTTTTACATAAAAAACCTTTACGTATAGCCTATGACCGCTTTTGGGAAACCGTCCCTTCTTTCTCGCAATACCTGGATAAAGAAAGCTGCGGTTTATTGTTAAATCTTGTGAATGGAAATGGCACGTTTTTTAAACAATTTCCTTCCTATTCATTCAAATATATGGACAAACACTGCTATTTCATTCTAGTTTTTACAGCACGCCATTTACCCGATGCACTTAACCCAGTAGTTTTCAGATGATCGACAAAGAAGCTGTAGTCATTTTTATCATTTGCGTCATTTTCTTAGGGCTTTTCGTTGTGGCTGGAGTTAGAGATATTTTGAGAAGAAAACATGACGAAGAGTGAAAAATGGTATCAAGAAGGGCTTCGTTTCAAATGCACTGAATGTGGCAAATGTTGCACCGGCTCTCCTGGCTATGTTTGGGTAAGCGAAGATGAAATGCAAGCCATGGCTGATTTTTTAGCCATCCCTTTGAAAGAATTCGTGCGCCGCTATATCCGCCGGGTGGGCCAGAGGTATTCGCTTGTGGAATCAAAAATCACGTACGATTGCGTCTTTTTAAAAGATAAAAAATGTCTAGTTTACGGAGCAAGACCTACCCAATGCCGCACTTACCCCTGGTGGCCTTCTAATCTTCGTTCTAAAGAATCTTGGGAAGAGACAGCTCTCACCTGTGAAGGCATTGATGAAAATGCGCCGCTTGTTCCATACGAATCAATTGAGGAACAATGTGAAACGGCTTGCAGATAAGACAATACTCATCGGTGCTGGAAAGGGAGGTGTTGGCAAATCGACACTCACGCTCAATTTAGCTGTAGCTTTGGCTGCAAAAAACCTACGTGTGGGCATCTTAGACGCAGATTTATATGGGCCATCCTTACCTATCATGACAGGCTTACGAAACCTTTCCCCTCCTCAAGTGCCAGATGGAATTGTTTCCCCTTTTTTGAAATTTGGTATTTCACTCATTTCGTTGGGTTTTTTTATGGAAGAAGCCCGCTCCATTGTCTGGCGTGGTCCGATGCTTCATGCAATGCTCGACAAACTGATTTGTCAAGTTCAATGGCCTCCTCTTGATTATCTTTTTGTTGATCTTCCTCCTGGAACAGGCGATGCTCCCCTTTCTCTTTCCAAACTTTTGAAGATCGATGGCTCCCTTGTCGTCACAACTCCTCAAGAGGTTGCTTTTCTAGATGTTGCCAAAGCAACTCATGCGTTTAGCTTGCTTCAAGTTCCCGTACTTGGACTGGTTGAAAATATGGTAGGATTTCCCTTTGGGGAAAGTCGTGGTAAAATCTTTTCTGAACGGCTAACCATTCCATTTTTAGGCTCCATTCCTCTCAACTCCAAAATTAGTACATCTGGTGATAGCGGCATTCCCTTCGCCTTTTCTGAAACAAACGAGCAAGTTTTTGCTTCTCTTGCTGACAAACTCCACGATCAGTATTGTGAGCAAAAAGGAAACTAATTTATGACATCAGAAGTCACCATCGATCAAGTCACCCAAAAAAACATTGAGACTTGGTTGGAAGGGGATTTTGATGTTGAGACTAAGCAGACGATTCGTCGCCTGCAAAAGGAAAATCCCACTGAGCTCGTCGATGCTTTTTACCAAAATCTCAGTTTTGGAACAGGGGGATTACGCGGCATCATGGGTGTCGGTACAAATCGGATGAATCTATATACAGTCCGTTTAGCGACACAAGGGCTTGCCAATCACATTCTCAAACAACCTGCAACAGATGGCAGACACAAAGTATTTATTGGCTTTGATTGCCGCCATCATTCGAAAGAGTTTGCGCAAGAGGCGGCGCAAGTATTAGCTGGCAATGGGATCGAAGTCTTTCTCTATACAGACTTGCGTCCAGTTGCCAATATCTCTTTTGGTGTTCTGCACAAAAAATGTATCGCAGGGATCATGATTACAGCCTCTCATAACCCGCCTCAGTATAATGGTTATAAAGTTTACTGGTCATATGGCGGACAAGTGCTGCCTCCCCATGATAAGGCAATTATTGGGGAAGTGGGGAAGGTGAGCTCACTTACGATGGTCAAAAAGGGCTCTTTTCCAAATCCACTCATCCATGAAGTGGATGAAGAAATCGACGCTGCCTATTTAAAAGCGATCCACTCTTGCCAACTTCATCCTGGCGATAATCAAACGCATGGTAAAGAGCTAAAGGTTGTTTATACAAGTCTGCATGGTGATGGAATCACGATGATCCCCCGCGCCCTGCACGATTGGGGTTTTACTCAACTCCATATTGTCGAAAGCCAAGCCAAACCTGATGGAGATTTTCCAACAGTGAAATCTCCCAATCCAGAAGAACATGCAACATTAGCGATCGGCATTCAGCATCTGCAAGACACGGGTGGCGACCTTTTGATGGGCACTGATCCAGACACGGACCGCATAGGAGTTGTGGTCATGCACAAAGGAAAACCCTTTTTTTTCGATGGAAACCAAATGGCTTGCATCCTTCTCGAACACATTTGCAGATCGCTACGCCAAACACAGGCCATGCCCCCAAAACCCATGTGCATCAAAACGATCGTCTCAACTGAACTATTTCGTGCGATAGCCGATCATTACCAGGTGGGATGTCTCGATGTCCTGACAGGTTTTAAATATGTAGGGGAAAAGATCCATCAATGGGAAGAAGAGAAAAAACAGCATGTGGCCGCTCACCATTTTATTTTTGGTGCTGAAGAAAGCTATGGCTATTTGATCGGCACACATGTGAGAGACAAAGATGGGATCATATCAGCAGCCTGTATTTGTGAAGCGGCTCTTCAGATGAGGTTGCAAGGCAAAACACTCATCGATCTTCTCTACGAAATTTATATGACACATGGAATTTTTCGGGAAAAACTCCTTTCCTTGACCTTTGAAGGACGTGAAGGGGCAGAGAAAATTTCCAAAATGATGGCCACCTTACGCCAAAATCCCCCACATCTCATCAATGGAAAACAAGTCATTCTTTTTGAAGACTATCTTAACCACATTTCCCTCTATCCCGAATCGCAACGAAAAGAACCTCTCCTTCTTCCCAAATCTGATGTGCTCCGTTTTTGGCTCGACGATGGCTCCAAACTAGTTATCCGCCCATCTGGCACAGAACCGAAAATCAAACTCTACTGTGGCGTCATGGAAAAACATCACCACCCCGATACTCACTCCCTCGAAAAAGCAATCTCTACCTGCGATAACAAAGCATCCACCCTCCTCACCTCTTTCAAGCATATGCTGACCAATTAAAAAAAATTTAAGTCTTCAACATTCTTGCTCCTTTCTTAACCTGAGTTCGATTTTGAAGTTTTTACTGCAGAGATAGTTAAAGATAAATCATGCACTAAAAAATCAGACAAACTAACAGACTGTCATTCTTATTTGAATCAGGTGTGCGTCAGATT
>Ga0153954_1000836_pt1 | contig 20407 bp, 18 predicted proteins | sample TSFL038MetaG_FD_102277 | JGI IMG/M metagenome (GOLD analysis project Ga0153954, IMG submission 102277) | Attine ant fungus gardens microbial communities from Florida, USA - TSFL038 MetaG | ecosystem: Host-associated > Fungi > Mycelium > Unclassified | place: USA: Florida, Wekiwa Springs State... | reverse complement strand
GTGCGATGCGGCGGCAGTGCGAATATCCGCCAGTCGGGCAGCGGTTGAACGGGGTCAACACGTCCGGTAGCAACGGCGGTCAACTCGTCAACGGTATGCAGGCCGCGCATGGTCGAAACAAGCAAGTTTGACGTTCAGAGCTACCTCAAAACCCCGGAGGAACGAGCCGCCTATCTCGATGCCCTCCTCGAGGATGGCGACCCGTCTTTCCTTGCGCGGGGGCTTCTGGATATCGCAGAGGCGATTGGCCAATGTGAATTCTCCCGGCAAACCGGCTTAAGCATGGACGCTATCCCGCGCGAACTCGCTCCCGGAGGGGACCCGACCGTCGACACAATCATTAAAGTGACAAGAGCGCTCGGGCTTCAGTTGACGGTCAAGCCCATCGATCCGTGAGGGACCAGTGTAAAATATCCCTTATTTGTCAAAGCGGCTCGGTTGCCCGCGTTTTACTTCTAAGATATTGATATTAATGAAAGTATTACAAATCTCTTGACTGGACTTCGCCCCCAAATCGGTTGAGCCCCCCTTAAGGGAAGCCCGATGCAAGCAGCCGATGAGCCTCCGAAATACGCCTACGAGATCGAGCGGGAGAGCAATTACCCGATCTCCTCCTCAGCGGCTGTTGCCATTCTAATGCCCGTTGTCAGAACGGACGCACTGGGTTAAATCCCTGCGGTCGATTTTGTGTGCGGGTCGGAACAGCGCTGAGCTAGATCAATGAGTTAGCTCAGGTTCAAATCCTGCTGCCCCGACCATAGCCAGGATGAAAAAGACTCGAGGGCCGTCATGACCGCGCGCATCTATCAGCCCGCTCGCAGCGCCATGCAGTCGGTGCAGTCGAAGGACGACTGGCTGCTCGAATACGAGCCGGAGAAGCCGCGCGAGATCGAGCCCCTGATGGGGTGGACGAGTTCCGCCGACATGCGGTCGCAGGTGAAGCTGCGTTTCGACGAGAAGGAGGAGGCGATCGCCTATGCCGAGCGCAACGGCATCGCCTACCGGGTCGAAGAACCGAAGCCGGTCGCGCGCAAGATCCTGTCCTATTCCGACAATTTCGCATCGAACCGCATCGTTCCCTGGTCGCACTGAGGAGGAAGAGGTCCGGCCGGCTCACGACCTTCGGCTCCGTAGCTCAGTTGGATAGAGCAGCCGCCTTCTAAGCGGCAGGTCGCAGGTTCGAATCCTGCCGGAGTCGCCAGCATAATCAATCGTTTATGCTCATGTCTGAATGAAATAGACATGTGCGCGTCAAGGTCCAATCGCACCGTCGCTCGGGCGCGCGTTAAGAACGCTTCGTGAGCCTTAGCGCCCCGCTGCCGCACTCCCGCGACGAAGGCTCCCTCCGCCTCTCTGTGTCGCGCCATTGCGAATGCGATCGAGACGAGGGCTGGGACCAGCGGCGGATGCAACCGAAGAGGGAATTCCCGCCAAATAAGCGCGAGCAAGCGCTGGTAAACGCCAATAAACGCTAGTAAGCGTTAGTCAATTTACTAGCATTTACTAGCGTTTATTTTTTCGAATCGAGACTTTTCAATGAGTTGCGAGCGATGTTAGTAAAAAATTTTCGTCCCTCATCCCGGCTCGCGCAGCGGTTGTAGGCCAAGGTTCCAAACAGCAACGGCCCCTCATTTCCCGCTCGTCAAGCAGCGAGGAGGAGTAAGATTCCGGCAGAAGGAATGTATATCACTAATTTCTGATTTTGTCGAGCCAATTACGGCGCCGGTCGACCGATTGAGTTTTAACGCTCGGCCGATCAGAACGCGAATCGCCGGCGTTGCGAGCCCGCGCCTATCTCGTCAACGGTTTAAGAGGCGATACTCATGAATCAGATAAAGCCTTTTCCCACCCGAGAAGCCGTCCTGCCGGGCAGCGCTCGGCTCACCTGCCCGCCGGGGATCAATCCGCGTGGACGAAGGCTATGCGAGGAGGGTAGGGGAGGGTCTCCAGCGCCATCATGGGCGCGCGGCGCGCCCATTCGGACGCCGAGACCTCTATTCGACGAAATAGCTGTCGTCGATCTTTCGCACCTCGTACACATCCTTGATCCGCACGCCGACGCGATGGCGGATCATCAGGTTGGCGAGCCCCTGCCCATCGATCAGCACGACCCGCTTGGAGACGCGGGCGATAAAGTCGTAAGCGCTGCTCGGAAAGTACGAGGTGGTGACAAGGACCCCCTTGTTCGCCCGATGGCCTTCGAGCCCGCCGACAAAGTCCCGCACTTCGGATAGGGGGACGGCCTTATTGGGATCGAGCCGTTTGGCCTGCACGTAGACGACGTCGAGGCCGAGTTCGTCCTCCTTGATCACGCCGTCCACGCCGCCATCGCCGACCCGGCCGAGCGCTCGCCCCATCTCGACGCGCCCGCCGCCGTAACCCATGCGCACGAGAAGGTCGATGATGAGGCGTTCGAAGAACCCAGGGCTGAACGAGTGCACGCGCCCGACGATGTCACGCGCGAGCGCCGCGTTGAGGAGTTCGAAGCTCGAGGCGATCGATTCCTCCGTATCATCGCGGGAGCCGGCCTCTTCCGTCGCGTCGGAGGCGGCCTTGGTTTGCGATCGCCATGAGACGAATTCCGGATAACGCTCCAAGGTTCCCAGATCGATCTCGCTCATCCCCTCGGCGAGCAATTCGCGGCCTCGGTCCGTCGCGCGACAATATCCGCGTCTTGGCAGCTCGATAAGCCCCGCCTTGGACAGGTACGACCGCGCCCAGTTGAGCCGATTGGCGAACAACGTCTGATTGCCGCTCGGCAGTCTGAGCTGACGATCCTCGACGGTGATCTTGAGGGCTTTACTGACTTCGTCCTCCAACCCGGAAATACTGATCTCATCGTACCGCCGCCCGATCGTTTGCAGCGTAGGCAACATGAGTTGCTGAAAACTGGGCACGCCCATGTGTTCTTATGCTCCCCCACTCAACCCAGAGCTTACATGCGAAAGACGCCGAAACGGGTTGGTTCAACCCCCGTATTGAGCGTCGACGAAAACGCGAGCGACAAAACGCGCCGCGTTTCCCGCGGCGTCACAACGCCGTCGTCCCACAGACGGGCGGTCGCGTAGTAAGGCGATCCTTCCGCCTCATATCGCGCCCGAATCGGCGCCTTGAACGCCTCCTCGTCGGCCTTGGGCCATTCGCGCCCTTCAGCCTCGAGCCCGTCGCGCCTGAGCGTGGCAAGCACGCTCGCCGCCTGTTCGCCGCCCATCACGCTGATCCGCGCGTTGGGCCACATGAAAAGAAACCGCGGGGAATAGGCGCGTCCGCACATGCCGTAGTTGCCGGCGCCGAACGAGCCGCCGACAATCAGGGTGATCTTGGGTACGTTCGCGCAGGCGACCGCCATGACGAGCTTCGCGCCGTCCTTGGCGATGCCTCCCGCCTCATAGCGCTGTCCGACCATGAAGCCGGAGATATTCTGCAGGAAGAGCATCGGAACGCCGCGCTGGGCGCAAAGCTCGACGAAATGCGCGCCCTTGAGCGCGCTGTCGGAGAACAAGACGCCGTTGCTGGCGATCACGCCGATGAGCATGCCCGAAAGGCGTGCGAAGCCGGTGACCAGCGTCGTCCCGTAGCGCGGCTTGAACGCGTCAAACTCCGAACCGTCGACGATCCGGGCGATGATTTCATGCGCGTCGACCTGCTGGCGGAGGTCGACGGGCGCGATGCTCTCGAGTTCTTCGGCTGGGTAGGCGGGCTCGACCGGCTCGGCCCAATCGACGCTAAGCTTGGGCGCCCGGTTGAGATTGGCGATCGCGCGGCGCGCCAGCGCCAGCGCATGCGTATCGTCGCGCGCCAGCATGTCCGCGACGCCCGAGACGCGGGTGTGCAAGTCGCCTCCGCCAAGGTCTTCGGCGCTCACCGTTTCACCGGTCGCGGCCTTGACGAGCGGCGGCCCCGCCAGAAAGATCGTCCCCTGCTTCTCGACGATGATCGTCTCGTCCGACATCGCCGGCACATAAGCGCCGCCCGCCGTGCAGGAGCCCATCACCACCGCCACCTGGGGCACGCCGGCGGACGACATGCGAGCCTGGTTGAAGAAGATCCGGCCGAAATGCTCGCGGTCGGGGAACACCTCGGCCTGATGAGGCAAATTGGCGCCGCCTGAGTCGACCAGATAGACGCAGGGGAGGCGGTTCTCCATCGCGATTTCTTGCGCGCGCAGATGCTTCTTGACGGTCAGCGGATAATACGCGCCGCCCTTGATCGTCGGGTCGTTGGCGACGATCATCACTTCCCGGCCGTGGACAAGGCCGACGCCGGTGACGAGCCCGGCGCCGTGGACGTCGCCCTCGTACATGCCAAAAGCGGCGAGCGCGCCGACTTCCAGGAATGGCGAACCCGGATCGATCAGACCTGCGACGCGTTCGCGCGCGAGGAGCTTGCCGCGGGAGACGTGACGCTCGCGAGCTTTGGGCGAACCTCCCTCCGCCGCGATGCGTCGGCGTGCATCGAGTTCCTCAACGAGGCGCCCCCACTCGGCAGCATTGGTTCGGCTTTCGCTGCTGCTCGTTTTCAACGCGCTCTTTATTCGCGCCATCGTGATTTATTTCCTCAATCGCAGCAACAAACCCTGCGGAACCCGACTGTTGTTATCGGTGTTCACCCGTGACAGTGCGGGTAAACCGATTGCTAATTCCATAATTTGTTTGAGCGAATGCTGTGCTTCCGCACGAGCACCTAAGCTGTTGTTTATTTGCAACATGTCGAAGCGGGCCGAGCTGGCTAGACAGATCTGTCGAGACTTTGCGGAAGGGGTTTGGTTTAGCTTCATAAGTCAGATCGCGTCGTATCGTTCAATTTTCCAAGGCTCGGCGTGCGCTCCGGCAATCCACGCTTTCCACGACGGAAGATCCATCATTGCATTCATATAGTCGCGCGTAGGCCGAGAGACGGGCGCATCGTAAGTATAGAAGCGGTTAACCACGGGCGCGAACATCGCGTCGGCGGCCGAGAATCGCCCGAATAGAAAGGCGCCTCCCTTGCCGAACATCGCCCGCGCGTTCGCCCAGGCCGCCTCGATGCGCGCGACGTCGGCGCGCGCCTCGTCGCTGAGCGCGATCGCTCTGACCGGCCGGCGGAAATTGGTTGGACACGCCTGTCTGAGCGCGCCGAATCCGGCGTGCATTTCGCTCGACAGGGCGCGCGCATGACCGCGCGCCGCCTTGCCTTTCGGCCAGACGTGCTTTTCGGGAAAGGCTTCGGCGATATACTCGATGATCGCCAGCGACTCCCACACGGCGATCTTGCCGTCCTGCAAGGATGGACATTTTCCGGTCGGCGCGTACTTGAGCATGGTCGCTCGCGTTTCCGGCTGATCCATCGGAATGACCACTTCCTCGAACGGGATTTTCAGCTGCGCGAGGAGGATCCAGGGCCTGAGCGACCACGACGAATAGGCCTTATTGGCGAGGATGAGTTTCAGCGCCATGAGGAGCTCCCGGTGCGGTTGAGCGACGAAAACGATTCCGCGCGGGTCATGCTCTCAAGTCAAGGCCGGCGCCAGACGAGCGCAACTCTGCCTTCCCGATTCGATCCGTCCATTCGAGCGGGCGGGGAACCTTCCAATGTCCGTGGCGTTCCTACAACTCTGTCGGCAAAAACGGAGGAACGCTATGAAAATAGCAACGAAACTGGCGATCATGCCGGTCGGCGCGCTGGCGCTGCTCGCTCTATTGCCGGTTGCGGCTCACTCCCAGGACACCCCGGCCAACGAGGCCGGCGGCGCCGTGGGCGCGATCGTGCGCGCGCCGGTTGACGCAGCCGCGGGACTCGTCGGCGGGTTGACGGGCGCGAACCAGCCGCGCTTCCATCATTATGTGATCGAACGGCGCATTCCTTCCTACGAATGGCCCGACCATCCGCGCGTCGTTGTCGGCGACGTCTTGCCTTCCGAGGGCGTCAGGCTGTATCGGGTTCCCCCCGAATACGGCGTCACGACTTACCAATACACGATCGTCGACAACGAGGCTGTGCTGGTCGATCCGTCCTCGAGGCGGATCGTGGAAATCGTTCCGTAAAATTCGTCCGAGGGCCGCCGAAAGCGGCCCTCTTTTCTTTGTCTCCGCCGGAGGACGAGCGAAAGGCCCAACGAGCGCGCCCGCATTGACGCGGCCGGCGCGGCGCCCGAGAAGCTCGCTCCATCATCGTCGGGGCGCTTTCCATTGTCAGCGAAAAAGGTTGGGCTTCTCGTCGTCGCCGGCGGCAAGGGCGTGAGACTCGGCGCTGAGCGGCCGAAGCAATATCTCGCCTGCGCCGGCCGTCCGCTGATTGTCCATACCCTGGATGCGCTCGCGGCAAGCTTCCCATTCCTGGCGATCAAGGCTGTGATCCGCCCGGAAGATCGCGCGCTTTACGACCGGGCCATATCGCATCTCGCCCAAAGCGCGGCCGCGGTTCTTGGCCCGCCCGCCATGGGAGGCGCGACACGTCAGCAAAGCGTTCTCTCAGGGCTCGAAGCCCTGGCCGAAGCGGGCCCGGAGATTGTGCTCATCCACGACGCCGTGCGGCCCTTTCCATCGAAAGCGCTGGTCGCCCGCGCGATCGATGCGGCGGAACGTCACGGGTCGGCGGCGCCCGGAACGGCCATGAGCGACACCGTGAAGCAGGTCGACGCGGAGGGGCGGGTGCTCGCGACGCCGCCGCGCTCAGGCTTGCGGGCCGTGCAAACGCCGCAGGCCTTTCGCTTTCCCCTCATCCTCGAAGCGCACCGGCGCGCCGCCGCCGCCGGCGTTGGCGACCTCACCGACGATGTGGCGGTTGCCGAATGGGCGGGCGCGCCCGCTTATGTGTTCGAAGGCGACCCCGCCAACGTCAAGGTGACCACCATGCAGGATCTTGAAGCGGCCGAGGCGCGGCTGAGCGCCGGCCTGGCCGAGACGCGCGTCGGCCAAGGCTTCGACGTCCACGCCTTCGCGCCCGGCGACCATGTCTGGCTCTGCGGCTTGCGCATCCCTCACACTGCGACGCTCAGCGGACATTCGGACGCCGACGTCGGCTTGCACGCGCTCGCCGACGCGATCTATGGCGCCCTCGCGGAGGGCGACATCGGCCAGCATTTTCCGCCGTCCGATCCGCAATGGAAAGGCGCGGCGTCCCATATCTTCCTCGCCCATGCGGCCGAGCGCGTCCGGGCGCGCCGCGGCGCAATCGTTCATCTCGACGCGACGCTCATCTGCGAGGCGCCGAAGGTCGGCCCGCACCGCGATGCGATGCGCGCCCGCGTCGCCGAGATCGCCGGCCTTGACGTCGGCCGCGTCGCGGTCAAGGCGACAACGAGCGAGAAGCTCGGCTTCACCGGGCGCGGCGAAGGGATCGCGTGTCTCGCGACAGCGACGATCAGGCTGCCGTGGGCCTAGGCCTTGTGGTGGACCTCTTGAAGCCCGTAGACCGGGGTCGGAACGCCCTCGAGACGCGCCTTCAATTGCAGCGCGACGAATTGCGAATAGTGGCGCGACTGGTGCAAGTTGCCGCCGTGGAACCACAAGGCTTCCTGCTGGGTCGGCTTCCACATATTGCGTTGCTCGCCCTCCCACGGGCCCGGGTCCTTCGTGGTGTTCGAGCCCAGGCCCCAGACCTTGCCGACCTTGTCCGCCATCGCCTGGCCGCAGATCTCGGCGACCCAACCATTCATTGAGCCATAACCCGTCGCATAGACGATCACGTCGGCGGGAATCTCCTTGCCGTTCTCGAGTTTGACGCCTTTTGGCGTGATCTCCTTCACTTGCCCGGATGCGAGCTTGACCTTGCCGTCAATGATGAGCTGCGAGGCGCCGACATCGATATAATAGCCAGAGCCTCGGCGCAGATATTTCATGAACAGGCCCGAATCGTCCTCGCCGTAATCGAGCATGAAGCCGGCCTTCTCGAGAGCCTTGTAAAAGTCGGCGTCGACTTCCCGAATCTTGTCGTAAACCGGCTTCTGAAGCGACGCCAGCAGGCCGTAAGGCAGGGAAGCGAAGATCAGGTCGGCCTTGGCCGTCGTCATGCCACCGTTGACCGCGCGCTCCGAATAGAGATCGCCGAGACCGATCTCCATGAGCGTATTGGACCGCACGATATGCGTGCTCGACCGCTGCACCATGGTGACGTCGACGCCGGCTTCGTAGAGCGCCGCACAGATGTCATGCGCCGAATTGTTTGAGCCGATGACGACGACCTTCTTGCCCTTATAGGCGTCCGGTCCCGGATGAGCGGACGAATGATGCTGCTCGCCCTTGAAGGTCTCCATCCCCTTGAATTTCGGCAGATTGGCCTTCGACGACATGCCGGTTGCGAACACGAGCTGCTTGGGATGGAGAGTGACCGTCTTCCCGTCACGATCGACGACGACCGCCCATTCCTGTTTTTTCGCATCGAACTTGGCGCTCTTGACCGTCGTCTTGGTCCAGTAGTTCAGCTCCATCACCTTGGCGTACATCTCGAGCCAGTCGCCGATCTTATCTTTGGGCGAGAACACCGGCCAGTTCTTTGGGAAGTCGATATACGGCAGATGGTCGTACCAGACGGGGTCGTGCAGGCAGAGCGACTTGTAGCGATTGCGCCACGAGTCCCCGGCGCGCTCGTTTCGTTCCGCGATGATCGTGGGCACGCCGAGCTGCCTCAAGCGCGCGCCAAGCCCGATCGCGCCCTGGCCGCCGCCGACAATGAGCACGTAGGGCTGCGTTTCATAGCCGAGTTTCTCGGCTTCCTCGTCCCGCGCCTCCTTCCAGCTCTTGGCCCCGGGGTGGACGCCGTGCCTCGCGCCGAGCACGCGCGTGAAGCCCGCCTTCTCTTCATGGCCCTTGAGCTCGGTCATGGTGGTGAGCAAGGTCCAGATCAGGCCGTCCTTGACACGGATGAGGCCGTAACCGCGCGCAATGTCCGTCTCGAAGGCGATCCAGGATTCGAGCACTCCGTTGGCTTCCGTCGCAACCTCGCCCTCTGGTATGCGCCAGTCCCGCGGCTTTACCCGCTTGAGGCAATGGGAGAGCATGTCGCGGACCTGATCGCGCCCCTCCATCGTCTTGATGTTCCATGTGAATGCGACCAGGTCGCGCCAATAGCCGTCCGCGGCGAACATGGCCGCGGCTGCGTCGATGTCGCCGGCGGCCAATGCGGCGTCGAACTTGCCGAGAAACGCCGTCATGCGGGCATTGGGCGCCGTGTCGAGCATCATTTCCTCCCAGATGTTTTCGCTTGGTCCGCCGAGTATGCCCGTTAGCGGGAAAAATGCGCAAGTTTCGATGGGCAGGCAAGCAAGGCGGGGCGGAGCGCGTGTCCAGGCGATGGCCTGCGCGGGGTGGGCCTAATCGGGCGGAAACGGCACCTGATTATTGTGTGGCGGTTTTGTGACGATCTGTGCCAACCTGACGATGAGGCGCGAGAGGCGAAGGCGACAGTCAGCAGCGCGAGGCGAGGTTCCGATGACAGACCAGGCTTTGACCCCCAGTCCGGCTCCCGCGGGTTTGATGACGCGGAAACCTCTCAGCGACATCATCGCCGAAGGCGAGGGCCATGCCCTCGGCAAGACGCTGGGTCCGGTCAGCCTCACCGCGCTCGGGATCGGCTGCATCATCGGCGCCGGCATCTTCGTTCTCACCGGCACCGCGGCCGCGCGCTATGCGGGGCCGGGCATCATGCTGTCGTTCATAATCGGCGGCATAGCCTGCGCCTTTGTCGGCCTCTGCTACGCCGAGCTTGCGGCGCTCCTGCCGGTCGCCGGAAGCACGTACACCTATACCTACGCCACGCTCGGCGAGATTTTTGCCTGGATCATCGGCTGGGACCTGATCCTCGAATACGCCATGGGCGCCTCGACGGTCGCGGTCGGCTGGTCGGGCTACATTACGTCGCTGTTGCGCAATTTCGGCATTCATATCCCGCCCCAATACGCGGCCGCGCCCTGGACGGAGGTCAAGCTGCCGGACGGAAGCATGGTTGCCGGCGTCATCAACATTCCCGCGGCCCTTGTCGTCCTTGCGCTGACCGCGATGCTGATCGGCGGCACCAAGGAATCGGCGCGGCTCAACAACATCATGGTCGCCGTAAAGCTCTTCGTCGTGCTCGCTTTCATCCTGCTCGGGGCGGCCTACGTGACCTCCGCCAATTGGCGCCCGCTCGTTCCGGACAATACCGGCGAGTTCGGCCATTTCGGCTGGTCGGGCGTGGTGCGCGGCGCCTCGGTCGTGTTCTTCGCCTTCATTGGCTTCGACGCCGTCTCAACCGCGGCGCAGGAAGCGAAGCTCCCGCAGCGCGACATGCCGATCGGGATTCTCGGCTCGCTTCTGATCTGCACGATCCTCTATGTGCTGGTGGCGGCGGTGGTGACGGGCCTTGTGCCCTATACCGAGCTCAACGTCCCGGATCCGATCGCCAAGGCCGTCGATGTCATCGGCATGACCTGGTTTTCGGTGCTCATCAAAATCGGCGCGCTCGCCGGGCTCACAACCGTCGTCCTCGTTCTGCTCTACGGGCAGAGCCGCATTTTCTTCACCATCGCCAAGGACGGCCTTCTCCCAAAAATGTTCTCGGACGTGCATCCAACGCTCGGCACGCCCTACAAGAGCCAACTGCTCATCGGAATCGTCGTCGCCGTCGTCGCAGCGCTCACCCCGATCGACGTTCTCGGCGAAATGGTGAGCATCGGCACCTTGTTCGCCTTCGCGCTGGTCTGCGGCGCGGTGGTTTATCTGCGCAAGAGCGACGCGGAGATTTTCCGGCCGTTCCGCACGCCGGCGGTGCCGTGGGTGCCGAGCTTGGGCATCGCCTTCTCGGTGTTGCTGATGGTGTTCCTGCCTTTGGCGACCTGGGTGCGGTTGGTGGTCTGGCTCGCGATCGGCCTCGTCGTCTATTTCGCCTATGGACGTTCGCATTCAGTCCTGATGAACGGCAAGCGCTGAGCGGGCGGGTTCAACCTCTCCCCGCGGCTTGGTGTGCATAACCTTGGCGATGAGGCCGCGCCGCGCTGTCACCTGGGCTATAGTGCGGCGCATGCCTCTTCATCTCATCAAGCTCGCCGTCGGGGCGGAATCGCTCGCCGACCTTCGCGAATGGATGGCCGAGCGCATGGCGGAGGCCAAGCGCCGCAAAGCGCAGCTCCGGCACGCCCACGTCACCCGGATGACGCCGAAGCGGACCGAGCAGATTCTCGGCGGCGGCTCGATGTACTGGGTGGTCAAGGGGCTGATCACGGCCAGGCAGGAAGTCCTCGGCCTCGAGCCGTTCGTCGATGCGGACGGGATCGGGCGCTGCAAGATCTGGCTCGGCCCCAATGTCGTCGCCGTCACGCCGCGCCCGATGCGCCCCTTTCAGGGCTGGCGCTATTATCAGGCCAAGGAGGCCCCGCCGGATATCGATGAGGCGCAGCCCGGCTTCGCCGCGATGCCGGAAGCCATGCGCCGCGAACTGGCGTCGCTCGGGCTCCTTTAGGGGCAGAATCACAAGACTTGGCGCAAAACATCTACGACAGGCCCGATTTCTTCGAGGGCTACAGCCGGCTCGACCGATCGGTGCGTGGACTGGACGGCGCTCCCGAATGGCCGGCTTTGCGCGCGCTATTGCCCGATTTGCGCGGCAAGCGCGTGCTCGATCTCGGCTGCGGTTTCGGCTGGTTCGTCCGATGGGCGGCCGGGCAGGGCGCGGCCAGCATCCTCGGCGTCGATCTCTCGGAGAATATGCTGGCGAGAGCGAAGGCCGAGACCGCCGATCCGCGCGTGCGTTATCTCAGGGGTGACCTGGAAAGCCTTGAATTGCCGCGGGAAAGTTTCGATGTCGCAGTAAGCTCGCTTGCGCTTCATTATGTGGAGGACTTCGCCGGGCTGGTCGGCCGGGTGTTTCGCTCGCTCGCGCAGGACGGCGATTTCGTCTTTTCGATCGAGCACCCGATCTACATGGCCTCGACGCGGCCCGGGTGGCTCACGAGGGAAGAGGGCGGCCGGATTTGGCCGGTCGATCATTACGCCATTGAAGGTGAGCGGATCACCGACTGGCTCGCCGAGCGTGTGCGCAAGCAGCATCGCACCCTGGCCACGACGCTGAATGGGCTGATCGACGCGGGCTTCGCCATTCGCCGGGTTGTGGAATGGAGTCCCTCGCCCGAACAGGTCGCGTCCCAGCCCGCGCTCGCCGACGAGATGGAGCGGCCGATGATGGCGCTCGTCGCGGCGCGAAAGTAGCCGCCAGCCCGCGCCGCCGGGGCCGTTTTCTGGCCTCGCCGCTTGCCAAGCGTGGCCGCGCAACCAATTTAATCTGCTGACAAACGTTTGGTGTCTCCTTTGGACAAGGACAAGAACAGCGCGCTCGCGAGCCGCAACGGCGGCGAGGCCATCTCGGCTTTCGTCGAGGCCGCGAAGAACATTCCCGCGCCGGGCGCCTCCGGCCGCGGACGGCTGATCTTCGCCCTCGACGCCACCATGAGCCGCCAGCCGACCTGGGACATGGCGCAGTCGCTGCAGGCGAAAATGTTCGATGCAGCCGCTTCGCTCGGCGGCCTCGACGTGCAACTCGTCTATTTCCGCGGCTTCAACGAATGCCGCGCCTCGAATTTTGTCTCAGGGGGGCAGGGGCTCGCGCAGCTCATGAGCCGGATCGACGTGCGCGGCGGCTCGACCCAGATCCGCCGGGTTCTGGCCCACGCCCGCAACGAAGCGGGCCGAGCCCGGGTCGGGGTGTTTGTGTTCATCGGCGACGCGATGGAGGAGAACCCGGATACGCTCGCATCGCTTGCGGGCGAGCTTGCGCTCCTCGGCGTCAAGGCTTTCATGTTCCAGGAGGGGCAGGACCCGCTCGCCAGGCGCACGTTCGGCGAGATCGCCCGGCTGACCGGCGGGGCTTACAGCGCCTTCGACGCAGGCGCTTCCGCAAGGCTCGCGGCGCTCCTGCGCGCGGCTGCGGCCTATGCCGCGGGCGGTCACGCGGCCCTCGCCCGCGAGGCGGCGGACGATCCGGCGGCGCGCCTCCTCCTGTCGCAGATGCGCAAAAATTGAAGTTGGCGTAATTTCGCCCCCGACGGGAGATGAGGCTGGCCGTTTGCAGGCTGGCGAAAGACTCGTCAAATCGAAAGCCTTACGACAATGAATCTCGTTATAGGCTTGATCTTGCTGTTTCTTCTTCTGCAAGCGATCAAGCAGTTCGGCCGGATGGATGCGGCGACGGCGGCGCGAATCGTCCGGCATGGCGGCGGCGTGCTTGGCATGATCGGCGCGCTTCTGCTCGTTCTGCGCGGTCGGATCGGCCTCGCGGCGGCGGTCGCCGGAATGGTGGCGAATTTCGCCGGTTGGCGCACGCCGGGCGTTGGTTCGGCGGGCTTCGGCCAGAGCGGGGCGAAGCCGGGTCCCGGTCGGGCTTCCTCGGCCCGCTCGACGATGGTGGAAATGCGGCTCGACCACGCAAGCGGCGTGATGACCGGACGGGTCCTGGCTGGCGCCTATGCGGGCCGCGCAGTCGAAAGCCTGTCGCGGCCCGAGCTTGTCTCGCTTCGCCGCGAGCTCATGCTCGACGACCCCGACGGCGCGCGCCTCCTAGAGGCATATCTCGACCGCCGGTTCGCCGGCTGGCGTGAGGCAGACCAGGGTCAGCGTCAGCGGCGGGACGGGAGCGGGGCGATGTCGCGCCCGGAGGCGCTCAACGTCCTGGGGCTCGCCGAAGGCGCGAGCGCGGCGGAAATAATCCGCGCCCACAGAACCTTGATGAAGAAGTTTCATCCAGATCATGGCGGCTCGACCACGCTTGCCGCGCGGGTCAATCAGGCCAAGGACGTTCTGATGCAGCGACAAGGCTAGGGCGCTCCGTAAAGCGATGCGTCAGTCGTGGGCGGTGAAGCAGGCGAATCCGGTGCGTTTGAGCGAGCGGCAGGCGGCTGCGGCCGAGGCCTCGTCGAGGCCCGCGAAACGCGCGCGATAAAGCGTGGCGTCGCCCTTGCGCACCTTCTCGGTGACCGGCTTGGCCGAGCCGAGCGTCGAGCGGTTGCGCTCGCGGGCGTTGGCGAGCAGCGCGTTGGCCTTCGCGAGATTGTCGGGCGCGCCGATCTGGATCATCACCCCGCGCGCGGGGGCGTCTCCAGCGTCGCCGCCAGCGACGGAAGCGCGGGCCGATTTCTGCGAACGGTCAGGCGGCAGGACCAACGCGCTTGCGGCGGCGAGCCGGGCCTGAATTTTCGCCGACGGCTTGGCGGGGCTTTTAAGCAGATTGAGGTCGGCTGATGTCGGCTGCGCCGTCGCTGCGGCCTTGGCCAAGGGCTGCGGCGGCGCGATGTCTTCGTCGCCGGTCCCGTCGTCGCCCTCGCCGGCGGCGTTGGCGGCGCGGGTCGAAGCGGGGACCCGCGCGAGCCTCGCCTCGCCGGTCGCGCTCGAACGGGCGCGGCCCTGTGCGGCGGCGGCTGGTTCGACGGGCGGGGCGCTCGGCTCGGCCGGCGTCGCTTCGGCGACGGCCGTCGCCGTGTGGGCGGTCGAGGCCTCCGCGATGTGGTCTTCGATCAGGCCCGCCATGATCCGATCGCGGCCGGCGGCCGAACGCCCGCCCATCACCACCGCGATCAGCGACCGCCCGTCGCGGTGGACCGAGGTCAGGAGATTGAAGCCGGAGGCGCGGGTGTAGCCGGTCTTAATTCCATCGACGCCGTCGATGCGGCCGAGCAGATGGTTGTGACTGCCGATGATTTCGCCGTCGAAGTCGAACTGGGCGGTCGAGAAATAATGGAAATAGCGGGGAAAGCGGTCTTCGAGGGAACGACCGAGGATCGCCAAATCATGCGCGGTGGTGATCTGCTGGTCATTGGGGAGCCCGGACGCATTCACATAGACCGTGCTCGCCATGCCGAGCGCATGGGCTTTGCGCGTCATCATGTCGGCGAAGTTGCTTTCCGAACCTCCGACGGCCTCGGCGATCGCGACCGCGATATCATTGGCCGAACGGGTCACGACGGCCTTGATCGCGTCGTCGACGCTGATGGAGTCTCCCGGCGCAAGGCCGAGCTTCGAAGGTTCCTGATTGGCGGCGTGCTCGGAAATGGGGATCGGCGTCCTCAGCGTCATCGCGCCGCGGTCGAGCTGTTCGAACAGCAGATAGAGCGTCATCACCTTGGTGATCGAGGCCGGATGGCGCAGCCCGTTCTCATCCGCGGAATAAAGCGTGCGGCCGCTGTTGGCGTCGACGACGAGGGCTGAAAACGCCGGCGAACCGGGAGCGCCGCCAGGCGCTACTCGAGAGCTATGCGCATAGGCGCGACGGGCGTAGCGTGCATGTCGCCAAGAATGCGCGACGCGCACATGACGCGCATAATGGACTTCCTGTGTCGCGCGGCCATGGGGCGCATAGGCGACATGCCGTGCGTGGCGATGGTGCGCTTGCGCAGGCAGGCCGGTGAGCGAAAAGACCGAGACGGCGATCATCGCCGCCGTTGCGACACGGACAAGTCCGCCCATTCCAAAACGGTCACGCAACGCCATGAAACGCCCCGCCTTCGCGCAACGGTGAGGCCTGGCCGCCAATCACAGTTGCGTTACGCACACATTCGCCAACGATATGCCGGAGCGGTTACGCGGCGGTTAACGGGACTCCGAAGAATGAAGCCGCGGGCCCGTAAGGGATTGAAATCGCTCACGCCGCTCAGCTGGAGAGCGTTGCGGGAAATCAATGTGCGTCTCTATCTCTATGAGTTAATTAATTATTGTGCCTCTCAGTCAGATTCTCGTTCAAGATCGAAAAGGTGTCTTGTTGCGCTGCAATAGAAAGATCTTGACTTTCATTGTGCAGTGCACATATTGGCTCCACTGCGAGTTTGCGCCCAATTTCCGCGAACCGTTTCAAAGGAAGGAGATCCTGATGACAGCAACACCAACATTCGACGACTTCCAAAAATTCTCACGCGACCAGCTTGAGGCGTTCACGACGGCTTCGACGACTTGGTCGAAGGGTTGGCAGGATATCGCCGTCCAATCGACCGATTATTCGAAGAATGCGTTCGCTGCCAGCAGCGCGATGTTCGAGAAGCTTCTCGGCGCGCGCAGCGTTGAATCGGCGATCCAGATTCAGACGGAATTCGCCAAGCAGGCTTACGACGGCTTTGTCGCTCAGGCGACGCGGGTCTCGGAGCTTTACTCGCGGGTCGCGTCCGATGCTCTCAAGCCGGTCACGACGGCTTACGCCAACGTCCAGAAGTAATCGAGCGATCGCTTTCGCCGCCAGACGCGGCTGAAGAGTTTCGATCTGACCGTCGCCGGCGCCTTTCCAGCGCCGGCTTTTTATTTGCGCCTTATTTGTCCCGTTCCTCCGCAAACGCTCCCGTCCGTAGAACCGAGCGGAACAGAGAGCGCAGATTTTGAGTTGCGTAGAGCGAAGCTCTTGCGCGTGACGAGCAAATTGGCAATGCTGCCCGGCGGCGACGACATCTGGCGCAGCCGTGATACAGCGCTTAAGTGAGTCGTCGCGGTTTTGCGTCAGCGTTTTTCGTGAGTTCCAGTCCAATCGGCGTCAATCGGGGTCTTTCGGTGGCTGCCGCCTCAAATCCGTTGGTAGTTCGCCTTCGAGCGGGGATGGCTCGTTTGGCGCGGTGGATCTATCCCGGATTCGGCGCGGCCCCGCCGCATATGGCGATGCGGGCGGTCGCCTCGCGGGAGCCCAAGAGGGGAGGGGAGAATCCAGGGTCGGGCGCGGCGGTCATCACCCGCACCCGGACGCAGACGAAGCGTCCCAATATGTATCGCGTTCTGTTGCTCAATGACGACTATACGCCAATGGAGTTTGTGGTCTCGATCTTGCAGGCCTTCTTCAACAAGGATGCTCAAGAGGCGATGCAAATCATGCTCCAAGTGCACCATAACGGCGTAGGAGAATGTGGCGTCTTCACATACGAGATCGCCGAGACCAAAGTGTCGCAAGTGATGGATCACGCGCGCAAGAACCAGCACCCCCTGCAATGCATCATGGAAAAGAAGTGAAAGGCGCCCGATGCCGATTTTCTCCCGCGCGCTCGAGAAGACCCTCCGTCGAGCCTTGTCGCTCGCCAACGAGCGCCATCATGAATATGCGACGCTCGAGCACCTGCTGCTCGCTCTGATCGACGACGTCGATGCTGCGGCGGTCATGCGCGCCTGCGGCGTCGATCTCGATTCGCTCCGCAAGACGGTCGTTCAGTACCTCGACACCGAACTCGAAAACCTCGTGGTCGACAGTCAGGAGGAGGCCAAGGCGACGAATGGATTCCAGCGCGTCGTCCAGCGCGCGGCGTTCCATGTGCAGTCTTCCGGTCGTGAGGAAGTGACCGGCGCGAACGTGTTGGTCGCGATTTTCGCCGAGCGCGAAACGCATGCGGCATATTTCCTGCAAGAACAGGATATGACCCGCTATGACGCGGTAAACTACATCAGCCACGGGATCGCGAAGCGCCCTGGCGCGTCCGACACGTCACGCCTTCCGCGCGGGACCGATGAGGAACACGACGCGCGCGATTCCAAGGACGCGAAGGACAGCTCGGATTCCAAAAAGAAGGAAGGCGCTTTGGAAGCATATTGCGTCAACCTCAATCGGAAAGCGCGAGACGGGCGCATCGATCCCCTCATTGGCCGCGAGGCCGAAGTACAGCGCACCATCCAGGTGCTGTGCCGTAGACAGAAGAACAATCCGCTGCTCGTCGGCGATCCGGGCGTCGGCAAGACGGCGATCGCCGAGGGTCTCGCTCGCAAAATTGTCAACTCGGACGTGCCGGAGGTCCTGGCGGACTCGACCGTGTTCGCGCTCGACATGGGCTCGCTTTTGGCGGGCACCCGTTATCGTGGCGATTTCGAGGAGCGCCTCAAGCAGGTGATGAAGGAAATCGAACAGCACAAGGACGCGATTCTCTTTATCGACGAGATCCATACCGTCATCGGCGCCGGCGCAACGTCAGGGGGCGCCATGGACGCCTCGAATCTTCTCAAGCCAGCGCTGGCTCAGGGCACGCTTCGTTGCATCGGATCAACGACGTACAAGGAATATCGACAGTATTTCGAGAAGGACAGGGCGCTCGTCCGCCGCTTCCAGAAGATCGATGTCAAAGAGCCGAGCGTCGCTGACGCGATCGAAATCCTGAAGGGCCTGAAACCCTATTTCGAGGAGTTCCACAAGCTCCGATACACCGGCGAAGCGGTGAAAGCGGCGGTGGAATTGTCGTCGCGCTACATCCACGACCGCAAGCTGCCCGACAAGGCGATCGACGTGATCGACGAAACGGGCGCCTCGCAGATGCTGGTCCCGGAGCCGAAGCGGAAGAAGACGATCGGGGTGAAGGAGATCGAGGCGACCGTCGCTTCGATGGCGCGCATCCCGCCGAAGTCGGTGTCCAAGGACGACACCGAGGTGCTCCAGCATCTGGAGGACACTCTGAAGCGCGCCGTCTACGGTCAGGACGAGGCCGTGGCGGCGCTCGCCTCTGCGATCAAGCTCGCTCGCGCCGGCCTGCGCGACCACGAGAAGCCGATCGGCTGCTATCTGTTCTCCGGTCCGACCGGCGTCGGCAAGACCGAAGCGGCCCGACAGCTATCGACCAGCCTCGGCCTGGAGCTGATCCGGTTCGACATGTCGGAATATATGGAGCGCCACACGGTCTCGCGCCTGATCGGCGCGCCTCCAGGCTACGTCGGCTTCGACCAGGGCGGCCTCCTGACCGACGCCATCGATCAGCATCCGCACTCGGTGCTGCTCTTGGATGAGATCGAGAAAGCCCATCCCGATCTGTTCAACATCCTGTTGCAGATCATGGACCACGGCAAGCTGACCGATCACTCGGGTAAGCAGATCGACTTCCGCAACGTGATCCTGATCATGACCACCAACGCAGGCGCTCGGGATCTCGCTGGCGCGGCCTTCGGTTTCCACAAGTCGAAGCGAGAGGGCGACGACACCGAGGCGATCGATCGCCTGTTCGCGCCGGAATTCCGCAACCGGCTCGACGCGATCGTGCCGTTCTCGCGGCTGCCGGAATCGGTCATCGCTCGTGTCGTCGACAAGTTCATCCTGCAGCTCGAGGCGCAGCTCAGCGACCGCAACGTGACGATCGAGCTCACCGATGAAGCGCGCGAGTGGCTGGTCAAGAACGGATATGACGAGGCGATGGGCGCAAGGCCCATGGCGCGCGTGATCCAAACCCAGATCAAGACGCCGCTTGCTGACGAAGTGCTGTTCGGCCGGCTGAAGGGCGGGGGCGTGGTCAAGGTCGTCGTCACGGCTGATGAGACCGGCGCGAAGAAGCTCAGCTTCGTCTATCCGGAAGGCCCGGCGCAGCCCCGGCTCGAGCGCGATCTGATCGCCCGACGATCGCGCAAACGGGCGGAGCCGGCCAACTCGGACGCCGACGACAAAGAGCCCGCTCCCGAAGAGCCGTAACGGGCTTTAGCTGGTGGGATTGGACAATAGGCCCGCGCTTCGGCGCGGGCCGATTTGCGTTCGCCCCTGGCAGGGCGGCGCCGCTCGATAGGCGCCGCGTCGCCGCTGAGCGCGCTCTTGAGGGGCGCCCTTAACCGCCGCTTGCGAGGATGGGCCAGGACGAGGTGAAGCGCGAACCGGCGCTGTCGCGGGCCTCGACACGCAGCGTGCGGTTTTGGCCAGCGGAGAAGGCGAAGCGGAAGTTCGGGTTCTCCGAGATCGAAATGCCCCCATCGACCGAAAACACCAGATCGTCATCCTGATAGACGGCGAGATGATCAACATAGCGCGCCGGTGTGTAATCGTGGGTGCTGTCGTCCATTTGCATGCCGGTGAAGTTCGGATGACGAATCATCACCACCGCCTCGCGCTGGCCGTGCACGATATCCGGCAGCAGGCTGAATTTCAGCTGGCCGAGCGATGAGCCGAGCGCGTCGAGCGTTTTGGCCGCCGGCGCCGAGCAGCCGCCTGCAGCCGAGACCCGACGCTTGGCTTCGATTAGGCTACCGTCGCTCAGTTCGGCGACGAGATGGATATAGGTGTCGGAGTTGACGCGCACCCGGGTTTGGATTTGCACGACGCTGCCCTTGTCGCCAAGGGTGAAGGTTCCCGCCAAAGGCACGGGGTTGTCGTCGATGACGAGGCTCATCTTGACCACGCGCGGGGAATCGGCTGGCGCCTTTCGCACCGACATCGTGATCGGCACCAAGGCGGCGTCCTCGGCCTTGAGCGGCGCGTCGAGCCCGATCAGCGCGGAATTGTCGGAAATGTCGCGGTTTTGGAAGAGGTCGCGCTTGAGCGCGGGCCAGGAATCGTCCGCGGGCGCGGACGTCGCCGCGATCCCTGCGCCGGCTGCGATCAAGACGGCGGCGGACAAGACGGCGCGAAGAGCGGGATGCGAAATCGTCATGAGCCCCAGCCTCCTCAAAAATATGATCCCGCCCGAATTCTCATAAGGCGGCTCCTTAGGCCCTTTGTCGGGCCGCGCGCCCCATGATTACCCACGATGAGCGAGCGAGGGAAGTCC
>Ga0153954_1000835_pt1 | contig 20418 bp, 20 predicted proteins | sample TSFL038MetaG_FD_102277 | JGI IMG/M metagenome (GOLD analysis project Ga0153954, IMG submission 102277) | Attine ant fungus gardens microbial communities from Florida, USA - TSFL038 MetaG | ecosystem: Host-associated > Fungi > Mycelium > Unclassified | place: USA: Florida, Wekiwa Springs State... | reverse complement strand
GTGCTCTCGGACCGAATGATGGATCGATTGATCTTGGCAGCCTTCCGTTGACCGACGTCGCTCCCGCTCATCACGTCTCCTGACAATAACGGACACGGGGCTGCCCTGGGATGGCGCATCAAATCACCGAGGAGATCAGTCATGTCGATCGAGATCACCCATAATCTGCCCAAAGTCGTTGCCGACCACATCGCTGCCTGTAACGCCCACGATATCGAGGCTTGGATGGCGACGTTCGCCCCGGAGGCGATGCTCAACGATATTTCACGCGAGTTCCTCGGCGCCGCGGCAATCCGCGGGTTCGCAGCCAAGGAGATTTTCGGGGACAACGTGACGATGGCGGTACACCGGGCCTGGGATCGCTACGGTAACATCACCGTTCATGCCAAGTTCGACGGGACTTACGACAAGACTAATTTGCCGGATCCCCTGATCCTCACTTTGTACTTCACGTTGCAGGACGGCCTCATTACCCAGTTGATCATCCTTCGCAACAAGACACCGGTCTGATTTTCAAAAGATTGCAAGTAGGCGCAACATCTGTATTGAGCAAGTGCATCGGAGACGGCTTCTCAGCTAGCCTCAGCACGGGAGGTCCAGCATGTTGATCGGCCAACTTGCCAAGATGGCCAACCTCTCGAAAGACGGGATCCGCCACTACGAGGAAATGGGGCTCATCGTCTCGACGCCGCGCATGGCCGGCCAGCGCATCTATCGGGACTATGACCTGGCCGTTCTGGAGAGGATCGAGCAGATCCGCCAGATGCAGCAGCTGGGATTTTCGCTCAAAGAGATGGGTCCAATTCTCCGGGCCTACAGAGAATTGGGGCCGTTCCCAAAGGAGACGGTCATCACGTTTCTGGAACAGCGGCTCTTGGTCATTCGCGAGAAGATGGACGAGTTGCGACGGGTCGAGAGCTATATCAGCAAGAAGCTGGAGGGCTACCGTGCCGACATGGTCGCCACCTGCGGTGACGGTGAGGTCTCCGCCTCCAAGCGGCGCCAACGCCCTACGCAGCCGTCCTAAATCGCCGTGTATATGACATTTGAGACTTGAGGGGGCGATAGTATCTGTTTCCACGAGAGCTCGATCCTGAGCGGCTACGAAAGGGAAACAGCTATGAGCACCTCCTCCAGGGGCACCGCCCTTGTTACCGGCGCGTCGACAGGTATCGGCGCGATCTACGCCGACCGCCTCGCCAAGCGCGGCTACGACCTCATCCTGGTCGCGCGTAACCAGGAGCGGCTGGATGCGCTCGCCGGCCGGCTACGCGCCGAGACCGGGGTTCAAGTCACGACCCTTGCCGCCGATCTGGGTGACAAGGCCGGCCAGGCCAAGGTCGAAGCGGTGCTCCGCGACGATCAGAGCATCACCATGCTTGTCAACAATGCCGGCGTCGGCTCGGTCGCCTCGATCCTCAACGCCGACGTCGAGAAGATGGAGGCGATGATCGACATCAACATCACCGCGCTCACCCGCCTCACCTACGCTGCGGCTCCCGCCTTCGTGGCACGCGGCAAGGGCGCCATCATCAATATCTCCTCGGCGGTAGCCATCGCGGTGGAGAACCTGAACGGCGTCTATAGCGCCTCCAAGTCCTACGTCCTGAGCTTCGGCCACTCGTTGCAGAAGGACCTGGCGGAAAAGGGCGTCCGAATTCAGACCGTGCTGCCCGCCGCCACCGCCACGGAGTTCTGGGACGTTGCCGGCTACGCCCCGCAGAAGACGTCCGACACCACCATGCGGGCGGAAGATTTGGTGGACGCGGCGCTGGCAGGTTTCGATGCCGGCGAGCTGGTGACCATCCCGGCCCTCCACGACGCGGAGGCCTGGACGCGCTGGGAACAGGAGCGCCGCGAGATGGGCGCCAAGTTCCGCAACCCGAAACCCGCCCCGCGCTACCACGTCGCGTGACGGGCGACTAAAGGCACCGCCCCACCGGCGGCGTCTTCCTCTCGAAAGCAGAGACCATGTTTATCGAAAAACTCGGCGGCGCTTTTGCGCGCGCCCTAGGAAAGGTGATTCCCATGTCCAAAGGCAAAGTTCTGGTCGTGATGTCCAGCGCCAACGCGCTCGACCTCAAGGATGGCAAGACCTACACCACCGGCTACTATCTGAACGAGTTCGTCGTCCCCTATCGCAAGCTGATCGAGGCCGGCTACGAGCCGGTCATCGCCAACCCGAAGGGCGACCGTCCGGTGATGGACAAGAACTCCAACAACGCCATGTTTTTCGGTGGCGACGACGCGGCCCGCGCCGACGCCCTGGAGTTCGCCGAAGGCCTGGCGGCGCTGGACCATCCCAAGACGTTGGCCTCGGTCGTGGCCGAAGGGACTCAGGGCTACGTCGGCCTGTTCATCCCCGGCGGCCACGCACCGATGGCCGACCTGCTGAAGGACAGGAACCTCGGCAAGATCCTGACCAGCTTCCACGACACCGGCCGCCCGACCGGCATCATCTGCCATGGCCCGATCGTGTTGCTCTCGGCGCTCCCTGACCCCGACGCCTTCATCGCCTCGATGATCGCCGGCGACGGCAAGGCGAGCTCGCTCAATGCCGGCTGGCCCTATGCCGGCTACCGCCTGACCGTCTTCGCGACGGGCGAGGAACAGGCGCTCGAGGGTCCGAGCGGCCTGGGCGGTAACGTCCAGTTCTACCCGGTCAACGCCCTGGCGGAAGCCGGCGCCCGCGTCGAGACCATCGCCAACTGGCACCCCAACGTGGTGGTCGACCGCGAGCTGATCACCGGCCAGCAGCCGATGTCCGCCCCGGCCTTCGGCGACGCGCTCGTCGAGAAACTGGCGCAGCACGCGGCCTGATTTTTAGACGACCTGAACCTCCGGCATCGCGCCCGTCCAAAGCGGACAATGCCGGAGGTTCGCCTCTTGGGCCGCAGCGTCACGCCCCTCCTCGCATAACGGACGGACAGTGGCGCAAAGGCAAAGCGTCGAAGGATTGAGAAGGTGAAGATCGGTGCTCCTCGGGAGACATTCAAAGGCGAAGCGCGGGTCGCGCTGACGCCGGAAAGCGCGGCTCAGCTCCAGAAATTGGGGCATAGCTGCTTCGTGGAAGCTGGCGCCGGCGATGCGGCTGGCTTTTCGGAGCTGGCCTATCGTGCCGCGGGGGTGGAGGTCCTGCCGGGCGCGGGAGCGCTCATCGATGCCGTGGACATTGTCATCAAGGTGCGTCCGCCGGAAGCTGGCGAACTGGCCCTCATGCGCAAGGGCCAGACCCTCATCTCCTTCTTCTATCCGGCGCAGAGTGAAGCGCTGCTGGGGCAGGCGAAACACGTCGGCGTCAACGTCATCGCAATGGACATGGTGCCCCGGATCAGCCGCGCCCAGAAGATGGATGCGCTCTCCTCCATGGCGAACATCGCCGGCTATCGCGCCGTCGTCGAGGCGGCCACCAATTTCGGCCGGTTCTTCACTGGCCAGGTGACCGCCGCCGGAAAAGTGCCCCCGGCCAAAGTCCTGGTCATCGGTGCCGGCGTCGCCGGACTTGCCGCGATCGGCGCGTCGACCAGTCTTGGTGCCGTCACGTATGCCTTCGACGTGCGTCCCGAGGTCGCCGAGCAGATCGAAAGCATGGGCGCAGAATTCGTCTTCCTCGAGTTCAATGAAGCCCAGCAGGACGGTGCTGCCACTGGCGGATATGCCACGCCCTCGAGCCCCGAGTTCCGGGAGAAGCAGCTCGAGAAGTTCCGGCAGCTCGCGCCTGAGATCGACATCGTGATCACCACCGCCCTCATCCCGGGCCGGCCAGCGCCAAAGCTCTGGCTCAAGGATATGGTCGAGGCGATGAGGCCGGGCTCGGTCATCGTCGATTTGGCAGCCGAGCGCGGTGGCAACTGTGAGCTGACCGTCCCCGACGAAAAGCTCGTGACCGACAACGGCGTAACGATCGTGGGATATGCCGACTTCCCCAGCCGCATGGCGACACAGGCCTCGGTCCTCTACGGCAACAACATCCGCCATATGATTGCGGACCTCACGCCGAACAAGGATGGCGTCATCGTCCACAACATGGAGGACGACGTCATCCGTGGGGCCACGGTGGCGTTTGAGGGCGAGATCACCTTTCCGCCCCCGCCGCCCAAGGTGAAGGCGATCGCCGCCCAGAAGCCGAAGGTGAAGGAAAAAGAGCCGACGCCGGAGGAACAGCGCGCCACCGAGTTGGCGGCGTTCCGCCGGGCCACCCGCTACCAGGTGGCGCTGCTGGCTGTTGGCACCGTGCTGATCCTGGCGCTGGGCTCCTTCGCACCTCCGAGCTTCATGAGTCACTTTATCGTCTTCGCGCTTGCGTGCTTTGTGGGCTTCCAGGTGATCTGGGAAGTTAGTCACGCGCTACATACGCCGCTGATGGCAGTCACCAACGCGATCTCAGGGATCATCATCGTTGGTGCCCTGCTGCAGCTCGGATCGGGCAATTGGCTCGTGCTGGTGTTCGGCGCGATCGCCATCCTGATCGCGTCCATCAACATCGCAGGCGGCTTCCTCGTTACGCGCCGGATGCTCGCCATGTTCCAGAGATCCTAAGGGGCCGACTATGTTGTCTATAGGCATTGTTTCGGCCGACTATATTGCGGCGGCCATTCTCTTCATCCTATCGCTCGGCGGCTTGTCCGGGCAGGAGAGCGCGAAGCGGGCTGTCTGGTACGGCATCGCCGGCATGGCGTTCGCGGTCGTGGCGACGGTTTTCGCCGCGGGCTCCGGCCACTATCCGATGGTCATCGTCACGGTGCTGATCGGCGGCTTGATCGGCTCCCATCTCGCTAAAAAGGTCGAGATGACGGAGATGCCGCAGCTCGTGGCCGCGCTGCACTCGTTTGTCGGCCTGGCCGCCGTTCTCATCGGCTTCAATGCTGAGATCGAGTACGGCCACGTCGCGGCGCTACAGCACGCATCGGATACTCAGGGCTTGGCGGCACTGACCGGCTTCGCCGCCGTGCTGGCCAGCAAGACGGCGACGGAAGTCGCCATCATGAAGGTCGAGGAATTCCTCGGCATCTTCATCGGCGCCGTGACCTTCATCGGCTCGCTCGTGGCTTTCGGCAAGCTTGCCGGCAAGGTAACGGGGCGGGCGGAGAAGCTGCCCGGCGGGCACGCCCTCAACGCCGGTGCCGCGCTCCTTGCCGTCGCCCTACTCATCGCCTTCATGAACGGTGCCGGGATCTGGTCAGTGATCCTGATGACGTTGCTTGCCCTGTTCATCGGTTGGCACATGATCATGGGCATCGGCGGCGCCGACATGCCTGTGGTCGTCTCGATGCTCAACTCCTACTCCGGCTGGGCCGCCGCCGCGATCGGCTTCACCCTCGGCAACGACCTGCTGATCGTCACCGGCGCACTGGTCGGATCCTCGGGCGCCATCCTGTCCTACATCATGTGCAAGGCGATGAACCGCAGCTTCGTCTCGGTCATCCTGGGCGGCTTCGGCACAACCAAGGGGCAGGCGCAGGAAATTGCGGGCGAGCAGGTCGCCATCGACGTCGAGGGCGTGGCCGCGATCCTCAACGACGCGGGCAGCGTCATCATCGCGCCGGGTTATGGCATGGCGGTGGCCCAGGCGCAGCAAGCGGTCAGCGAGCTGGTGCGCAAGCTGCGCGCCGCTGGCAAGGAGGTCCGCTTCGGCATCCATCCGGTCGCCGGTCGCCTGCCGGGTCACATGAACGTGCTGCTGGCCGAGGCCAAGGTGCCCTACGACATCGTACTTGAGATGGACGAGATCAACGATGACTTCGTCCAGACAGACGTCTCGATCGTCATCGGCTCGAACGACACGGTGAACCCTGCGGCGCAGGATGATCCTAACTCGCCGATCGCCGGCATGCCGGTTTTGGAGGTGTGGAAGGCCAAGACCGTGATCGTGCTGAAGCGCGGCCAGGGCACCGGCTACTCGGGCATCGAGAACCCGCTTTTCTACAAGGAGAACACCCGGATGTTCTTCGGCGACGCGAAGCAATCGCTCAGCGAACTGCTTGGCCATATCGGCTGACCGGGCCGCTACCACGACCGCCAATGGAGACTCAGATGCCCTACCTGCAACTCGACGTGAACGGACATTACTCAGTCGCTGCCAAGCGCTTGCTGGCGGCGACCATGAGCGAGACCTACGCCCGCATGATGTCAGTCGATATTCGGCGCATCAGCGTCGCCATCAGGGAGTTAGGCGACGGCGGCGTGTGGAGAATCGCCGAAGCCGGCAGCGACCCTGTGCCGGTATCCGTCATGATGCTGGACATCCGACGCGGCCGGCCGGCAGAGCTTCGCATGGAGGTGGCGAAGGCGCTTTGCGCGCATTGCGTAGACATTCTCGGTCTGCGGGAGGACCGCCTCAACGTGGAATTCTCGCAGCACGCCGGTGACGAGATGTACCACCCGGCCCTCGGCGGCTACAGCCCCGAGTGGGAGCCTGGCGAACATTAGACATGCAGTCACGCCCAAATCTCATCACCGGACTCGTATGGAGGTAGCTATGACGAAAATTGCTGTATTGGGCCTTGGCGCGATGGGGTCACGCATGGCCGCCAATCTTCTGAAGGCCGGCCACGAGGTGACGGTATGGAACCGGACCCCTGCTGCTGCTGCCACGCTTGTCGATGCCGGCGCGAAGCAGGCTCTATCGCCCCGGGCAGCTGCTGACGACGTGGACTTCGTCATCGCGATGGTGCGTGACGACGAGGCGTCGCGGGCAACCTGGCTCGCACCTGACACGGGTGCGCTCGCAGGTTTGCGTCACGACACCGTGGCGATTGAGAGTTCGACGCTGTCGCCCGCGTGGGTTCGCGAACTGAGCGAGGCGGCTGCCGCCAAAAATGTTCAGCTTCTTGAGGCGCCGGTTGCCGGCTCCCGTCCGCAGGCCGACGCGGGGCAGTTGGTCTATCTCGTCGGCGGCGACGAAGCCGTCGTTAAAAAGGCCGAGCTGATCCTGAAAATAATGGGAAGCGCGGTCCATCACGTTGGCCCCGTTGGATCCGGTGCCTTGGTCAAATTGAGCACCAACGCGCTTTTGGGCGCCCAGGTCACCGTGTTGGCTGAGCTCATTGGGCTGCTGCAGAAGTCGGGCGCCGATGTCAGCCGCGCCGTACAGGCGATCTCGAGCACAGCGGTCTGGAGTCCGGCTGCCACCTACCTATCGGGCAGCATGCTCGCGGGCAATTTCGCACCACAGTTCCCGGTGGAACTGATCGAGAAAGACTTCGGCTATGCCGTGTCGGCTGCTGGATCACCAGAAGCTGCCCCTACGATCGCCGCAGCACGTCGCGTCTTTCAACGAGCGATCGAAAATGGATTCGGTGCCGACAACATGACCGGTGTTGTGCGCCTCTTCAAACCAGTGAGTTGAGCACTTAGCGACTTTACTGGTTGCACGCCGGTCAACCCAATCGAGTCCGCGGTAAACGACCGAGGGGACGGCCTGCTTCCGGTGACACACGAACCGAATCAGTGAGGAGAATTCGTCATGCCACTCGTTAGAATCGATATCAGCAAGAATGCGCCCGCTGAACGGGTGCGTGTCGTCAGCCAAGCGGTCTATGGCGCGATGGTCGACGTGGCGAAGGTACCGCCCAACGACAAATTCCAGATCGTGACCCGACACAGTGCCGAGGAGATCATATATCCCGAAGAGGGCTATCTTGGTTGCACTTACACATCGGATTTGATCTTTATCCAGGTGACTTGGGTGGCCGGGCGATCGACCGACGTGAAGAAGGCATTCTATCGCCGCATCGCCGATGAGATCCATGAGAAGGCTGGTGTACGAAAGCAGGATATCTTCATCAGCCTGGTCGATACAGGCCGGGAAGATTGGTCATTTGGCGGTGGAGAGATGCAATACGCACCAAAATCTGAGTGATCGCGCAGGGAGATATAGGCTAAGCGCCTTCTCCTGTTGAGGTTATGGCGGTCAAGCTATTGCACTTGCCTCAAGCCATTCCCGAAGCTTGCTTCTCTTTGCGATCGCTGCATAACGGGGTCGGAAGAGCAAGGCGTCTCAGTCTGTCCGGGGACCTTGGGGTGTGTGCCGCCGGTTCCCGATCCTCGGCGAGACTTACACGCGATGCAGGATCACGGACCGCCTACGAGCAACAGCGACCGTGCGCGGGCGAGACGCCGAGGTTATCATCGGGGTGGGACCCAATCACTGCATCTGTCTTTGAACGATACCGGAACGACCAGGGTCAACCCTTCCCGGACATTGCGTGGTTTGCGAGGCGCTCCCCACTCTCATCATTTGTTGGTCAGCCTGCCACGCTCGATAGCCGATATGCACCATGGTGCGAAGTTCAAGGAATCGAAGACAGCCTCGTAGAACCCGTTTTCCGAGGCCCTTGAGAGATTATCGCTGATGCGGATAGCCGCCAGCATGAGGTCGTCGTCAAAGAACATGATGGGCTCACGGCAAGCGATTATTGTTCAACAGCGGCTCGCAATCGGACCAGAGCTTCATCCCATTGTGCTGAAATTATATCGATACAGCTTCGTACTTCGGAAAGACGTTCTTTACGCAACGTCCAAATGCGATCGCGCGCTACGCGATCGGCATGGACCAGCTTTGCGTGCTCAAGGACCCGCAAATGCTTTGTGATACCCTGCCTGGAGAATCCGGTACCATTGACCAAGCTGACTGTTGCGAGCGGTCCCATATCGGATAGACGGCGAACAATGCTAAGGCGCGTCGGATCGCCAAGCGCTGCAAACACTTCCGAGAGGTTTGGCGGAATCGCAGCAGACGGAGCCACGGTCGGCATGAGGACCTCTCACTTCGCAGCTGTGGCCGCAAGATATTTTGAGAGGAGCACCGTTTGCATCTTCCAACCGCCATCGTTTGCAGTGAACGCCTTAATTCGTCTTTGCAGCGGTATACGGTCGAAGCCGGATTCAGTGATCGTCAGGCGGGTTTCGCTCCCGACCTCCTCAAGCTCGAAAATAATGAGGGTTGTCGGCTCTTTGGAATAATCGACTTCTGGATCAATCGCGAATGGATGCCAACGGAATGAAATCCGCCGCTTGGGCTCAACTGCCTCAACATAGAATTCAAATGCTTTGCCTTCGTGCGGCGCTTGCAGCTTGGCGACCTCGTCGTCGACTGTTGTGGGCTTAATTTTGCCCGTAAGGCGAGATCCGGCTTTGAACGGGCCATCAAATTCAACACCGAACCATGCCCCGAATTTCTGTGCGTCTGCCACCGCGTCCCACACTCGCGCCAATGGCGCATGCAGTAATATGCGCTTTTCGATCTTCTCCATCGTCATGAGCAACTCCTCGGTTGCGCGTCGCTTAGCACAGCGCATTTTGACGCGCAACTAGTTAGTTGCTTCTCTACTTAGGCGGTCAAAATTCGAGACGCGCACGATATCAACTGTAAAGCCTGGGCAGATATTGGCGAATGTCTGGTAACCGATCCCTTCGCCCGAGAGCCGCGAGACCAAGGCCGCGTCGCTACTGCGCCGGAGGCCGCGATGTCGGAGGAGGCTGTCGAGGCATTCAGTTGATGGGTTAGCGAGCCAGATAAGGGCCGCAGCAAGCGACAGGTCCTCCTGCGTCGGCCAGCCGTTGACGCCCTGCCGCACCATGCCCCCAGCGGCTTCTTCATCCCGTGGTACGTTGTAGCCACCCGGCTCCCAATAATGCCGTCAAGGCGGATAGCGTTGAGTCCGGCGACATCAGACATCCTCCTGGCAGGCGGCCCATATTCGAGCCACTGCCGGCTGGGATAAGCGTGCCGCGTTGAGAAGGCCTCCTTGGCAGTCCGCTCTGCCGTCTCTCGTTGGAAAGGGAGCCACATCGCGCAGTCCACCGCGGCCTCGGCCATGCAGGACGATCAAGACGTAGCGCCGCCAAGCGAAGAAGGAATCGCAGGTGAATGCATGTCCCAATTTGTCGTCTATATGACATTTGAGACGGACACCCTTGGCCGTATCTATTCCGCAGAGCTCAACTCCCTGAGCTTCCACGGAAGGAATACAAACATGAGCACCAAAGGCACCGCCCTCGTCACTGGGGCATCCACCGGCATCGGCGCCGTCTATGCGGATCGCCTGGCCAAGCGCGGCTATGACGTCATCCTGGTCGCCCGCAACGAGCAGCGGCTGAATGCGGTCGCCGAGAAGCTGCGCACCGAAACCGGCCGCACGGTCACGGTCCTCCCGGCCGACCTCAACGATAAGGCCAGTCTTGCCAAGGTCGAGGCTGTGCTCCGCGATGACACGAGCATCACCATGCTGGTCAACAACGCGGGCGTTGGATCAGTGGCTTCGATCCTGCAGGCAGATGTCGAGAAGATGGAGGCGATGATCGAGCTGAACATCACCGCCCTGACCCGCCTCACATACGCCGCCGCACCGGCCTTCGTGGACCGTGGCGCCGGTACGATCATCAATATCGCCTCGGTGGTCGGCATCGCCGTCGAAGCGCTGAACGGCGTCTACAGCGCATCCAAATCCTATGTGCTCAGCTTCGGTCACTCGCTGCAGAAGGATCTGGCTGACCGCGGGGTACGCGTCCAGACCGTTTTGCCGGGCGCTACCGCCACGGAGTTCTGGGACATCGCGGGCTACGCGCCCCAGAAGACTGCCGAGATCACCATGTCGACCGAAGATTGCGTCGATGCCGCGCTCGCCGGTCTAGACGCAGGTGAGCTGGTGACGATCCCGGGCCTGCACGAAGGCGAACTCTGGACCCAGTGGGAGCAGGCTCGCCGCGACATTTCGCCCAAGTTCCGCAACCGGAAGCCCGCGCCTCGCTACCAGGCCGCCGCTTGAGGCTCTTGGCGGCAGCCAATCAATCCAGCTCACACCAAACCGCGGCCCGTCACTGTTGGGCGGGCCGCCCTGCTCTGCGAAAGGTAATCCAATGTCTCTCCGCAAAATCGGCGGCGCCGCCGTCGCGCTCGCTCTGGCCGCATTAGCCCCGATGACCGACGCCCACGCGGCGGCGCCAAAAGGCAAGGTCCTTGTCGTCCTATCGAGCGCCCATGAGCTCCAGCTGAAAGACGGCAAGACCTACAAGACCGGCTACTACTTGAACGAGTTCGAGGTGCCATATCGCAAACTCGTCGAAGCCGGCTACACGCCGGTGATCGCCGATCCGAACGGCGACGAGCCGGTCATGGACAACGCGTCGAACAACAAGCTGTTCTTCAACGGTGATGATGCAGCGCGCGCCCAGGCCCTCACCTATGTGCAGGGCATTGATCAGCTCAAGCACCCGCGGACACTGGCGTCCGTCGCCGCCGAAGGCACGCAGGGATACGTCGGTGTCTTCATCCCTGGCGGCCACGCTCCGCTGGTGGATCTCATCAAGGACAAAAATCTCGGCAAGATCCTGGTGAGCTTCCATCAAGCTCATAAGCCGACCGCGATTATCTGCCACGGTCCTGTGTCGCTGCTGTCGACGCTCCCTGATGCGGACGCTTTCGTCGCCTCGATGGTCGCCGGCGACGGCAAGGCCAACAGCCTCGCCAACGGCTGGCCCTATGCCGGTTATCGCATGACGGTTTTCTCGACCGGCGAAGAGCAGTTCCTCGAGAGCCCGACAAGCCCGCTCTACATCGGCGGTGACGTTCAGTTCTATCCGGTAAATGCCCTGGCCGAGGCGGGCGGTCGCGTCATCTCCGTGGCCAACTGGCACAGCAACGTGGTGGTGGACCGCGAGCTGATCACGGCCCAGCAGCCGATGTCGGCCCCCGCGCTCGGCGACACGCTGGTCGCGAAGCTGAAGCAGCACGCCCACGCATCCTAAGCCGTTACCTGACCTTCCGCATCGGGTAGGACCCGATGCCGAAGGTTTCCAGAGCCTCAATTCCAGATGCTGCTGAGCGCGAAGCGGCTTCGAAATGGCCACGTGCCATCGTTATCGGTGTCGGTCCCGAGCAGGGTCGCGGCGAGATCGAGTTGGATCAGCACGGACGTCTGGAATCGCTGTGTATATGACGTATCGGCCTGAACGAAGCGGCCATATGCTCGCTGCCGATCGTGACCGAAAGATGTCTTCGCAAGCGCCGCGCTGCTGCTCTCGCCACGCGGCGCGGGTCCCGGCTGCGCGGTCAATGCGACTCGCCCACGACGCGATGTGATTGGAGCCAGGGTATGGACGGAGCCGAGGGTAAAAGTGCGGGCAAATGCCCTGTGGTTCATGGTTCTGGGGGAAGAACCAACCGAGACTGGTGGCCGGACAGGCTCAACCTACAACGTTTGTACCAGCACTCTCTGCGTTCAAATCCGATGGGGCCGAGCTTCGACTATGCCGAAGCATTCGACACCCTAGATCTCGACGCGGTGATCAAGGATCTCCGCGGTCTTATGACGCAGTCGCAGGATTGGTGGCCGGCAGATTTTGGCCATTATGGTGGGCTCTTTATCCGCATGGCTTGGCATAGCGCCGGTACGTATCGCGTGACCGATGGACGCGGTGGTGCTGGCGGCGGGCAGCAACGTTTCGCGCCTCTCAATTCATGGCCCGACAATGCCAATCTCGACAAGGCGCGGCGGCTGCTCTGGCCGGTCAAGCAGAAATACGGCGCCAAGCTCTCCTGGGCCGACTTGTTCGTGCTGACCGGCAACGTCGCCCTTGAATCAATGGGCTTCAAGACCTTCGGCTTCGGCGGCGGCCGCGCCGACACTTGGGAACCCGAAGAGCTCTATTGGGGTCCTGAAGGCACTTGGCTCGGGGATGAGCGCTACAGCCGCGAGCACGAGCTGGCCGAGCCGTTGGGCGCGGTGCAGATGGGCTTGATTTATGTAAATCCCGAGGGCCCGAACGGCAATCCCGACCCGATCGCTTCGGCACGCGACATTCGGGCCACCTTTGCTCGCATGGCGATGAATGACGAGGAGACCGTGGCGCTCATTGCCGGCGGCCACACCTTCGGCAAGACCCATGGGGCGGGTGATCCATCCCTGGTCGGCGTGGAGCCCGAAGCCGGCGCCATCGAGGACCAGGGGCTCGGCTGGAAGAGCAGATATGGCACCGGTTTCGGCCCTGATACGATCACCGGCGGCCCGGAGGTGACCTGGACTCAGACACCGACACGCTGGAGCAATTACTTCTTCGACAATCTGTTCAAATACGAATGGGAGCTGACCACCAGTCCTGCCGGCGCCAAACAATGGGTGGCCAAGGACGCACCTGAAGATATTCCGGACGCGCATGACGCTACGAAGAGGCATCGGCCGAGTATGCTCACCTCGGATTTGGCACTGCGCTTCGATCCGGTCTACGAAAAGATCTCGCGCAATTTCTACGAAAACCCCGATCGGTTCGCGGACGCGTTTGCGCGCGCCTGGTTCAAGCTCACCCATCGCGACATGGGACCGAAGCTGCGCTACCGGGGCAAGCTAGTACCGAGTGAAGACCTGATTTGGCAGGATCCCATTCCAGCCCCAAGTCATCCACCGATCGATGCGAACGATATTCGGACGCTCAAGATCAAGATCTTGGCTTCGGGCTTAACGATCGCGCAACTCGTCGGGACCGCCTGGGCCTCGGCCTCGACGTTTCGTGGTTCCGACAAGCGCGGGGGTGCGAACGGCGCTCGCATTCGTCTAGCGCCGCAAAAGGATTGGGCGGTCAACAATCCGCCCGTCCTCGCCGAAGTGCTCCGAACGTTCGAAGCCATTCAGAAGGCCTTCAACAGTTCAGCCGGTGGTAGCCGTGCCGTGTCATTGGCGGATCTGATCGTCCTAGCCGGCTGCGTTGGGGTTGAGAAGGCAGCGAAGGATGCTGGTGTCGAAGTGGCGGTGCCATTCACGCCGGGACGCACTGATGCCACCCAGGCGCAGACCGATGCAGCCTCGTTCGCCCCGCTGGAGCCGGTCTCGGATGGGTTCCGCAACCACTACGTACAGGCGCGGAATTTCCTGGCGCCGGAGGAGGCCTTGGTCGACCGGGCGCAACTACTCACCCTCACCGGTCCGGAGATGACGGTCCTCCTCGGTGGCTTGAGGGTCCTCGGTATCAATGCCGACGACGCGACGCATGGCGTGTTCACCGACCGGCCGGGAAAGTTGACGAACGACTTCTTCGTCAATCTGCTCGACATGGGCACGGAATGGAGTCCGGCTGGAATGAATGTCTTTGCCGGCCATGACCGCAAGACGAAGCAGCGGAAATGGACTGCCACACGTGTCGATCTCATCTTCGGCTCGCACGCTGAATTGCGGGCCTTGGCGGAAGTGTACGGTTCAGCCGATGCACACGAGAAGTTCGTCGGGGATTTCGTGGCCGCGTGGGACAAGGTGATGATGGCCGATCGGTTCGATTTGGTGCGGCACTAGACCTTGACCGTGAGGGGGAGCGGTAGCCCTTGACTGATCTCCCCCTCATGACTGACGGCGAGTTCCTGGTGCGTTGTTTGACAGGGCTTTGCTCAACGGCGGGATGCGAGTTGTGGCACTCCGGCTCCCGCGCCGTCCCGGCTACCAGCCGTCGTAACAATCCACGCTGGGGCCATGGGTCCGTCAGCATGCTTGCCGATCTGTGGCAATTGCGGTCGTTCCCCCGGACAATGTCCGCCTTCCGAAACGTTATGGGCGAACATATCCTGCTTCGTGCCAAGCGCGCGGAGATAGGACTGAGTTTGGACGGCAGGTCAGCAAACCAGCGTTGCCCTTCGCCGGGCCGCGGTAGCACGTGGCCACACTCGACCATGGCGGTGGCATCAACGTTGCAGCGTCAGTTCATGACGAGAGAACGCAATTGCCAGCTCAAAGCTCTCGCACGAGCATCGTGACGATACCCGAGCGCCGCGCTATCACATTTATACGCTGCGATTACCTCCAGCGAAGGGCTTCACTCAATGCCCGCAGCGCGGGAGTGACGTGTCTATTAGGATAATACAGGTGCAGACCTGGGAAAGGCGCACACCATTCGTCGAGCACTTGGATGAGCTTCCCGGACAGCAGGTAAGGTGATGCATGCTCTTCAAGCATCAAGCCAAGTCCAGCGCCGGCGAGAACGGCCGCCGCTGCCAGATACCCGTCGTTTACGACGAATTGACCTGATGGGCGTAGACGAATTTCTTTCCCGTCTCGTTCGAAATCCCAAGTCAGCAGACCTCCACTGCCGTCCTGGCGATAGTTTACGCAGTTATGGCGTTCTAAATCCGCTGGTGCTTCTGGCCGTGGATAACTCTTAAAATAATCCGGCGAGCCCACAATGACGGTGCGCGTTGGCGGCCCGACTGGCACAGCGACCATATCCTGGTCAACCGCATAGCCAAATCGTATCCCAGCATCGAAACCATTACTGACAAGATCAGTCAGGCGGCTATCGACGACAACCTCAACCGAAACATCTGGGTAGTCTTTGAGGAAACGGGGCAGAGCAGTAGCGAGAACTGTGTGCGCCGCGTAGGAAAATGTGGTGAGCCTGATCGTGCCGGAAGGTGTGCCTCGCCATTTGCCCATAGCAGCGAGGCCACATTCAACTTCTTTCAAAGCGGGTTCAACTGAGCTCAGCAGCCTCTCGCCTGCTGGCGTGGGCGAGACACTTCGTGTCGTGCGGGCGAGCAATCGGACCCCGACACGGCTCTCCAACCCTTTCATCGCATGACTGAGAGCGGACGGCGACAGACTCAGTTCCGCGGCGGCTCGCGTAAAGCTACGTGTTCGGGCAATCGCCGCGAACGCGACAAGGTCGTCGAGATCCCCCTTTCTCATTAATGAATCCTGCTCACAAGGTCTTTCGGCTTTTGTGGTATATTCCTGCCGTCAGAACAAGCGCTAAGCTACATCAACAGCCAATTGCTGAACAGGGCGCATTAAGTCAATGCGACCTGCCGGAGTTTTGCGATTGCGGCACACGAAACATAGTCGCATTGAACTGGATCGGACTGTCCTCCGACGCGGGTTGTGGCCTCGCCGAACAACCCAACGATGACCGCGGAATCGGGGTGCACCCGGACGACGCTGAGCGGAATGTCCAAAGGCAAACCTTGCAACGATCTGGAGGACATCCTTATGCGCAGCGTCGCTTTCCTTGTATATCCCGGCTATTCAATGATGGCGATGGCTGTGGTCACGGCCTTCGAAGTGGCCAATGACGTTGCGGGCACGACCGGCACCGATCCCGCATACGACATCCATTGCGTTTCAGAAGGGGGCGGAAAAGTCAGGACGTCGGCCGGCATGTTCCTCGACAGCGAGCCACTTACCCAAATGCCGTTCGATACACTCATCGTGTGCGGGGCTATGAGGGCGGAAACCTCGACGCCAGGTGTAATCGCTTATCTGAAGGACGCGTTAAAGCGCCACCGTCGTGTTGCCGCCCTCTGCACCGGCGCCTTCATTTTGGCCGAGGCCGGATTGCTAGATGGCCGACGTGCCACGACAAGTTTGCCGCACGCAAAAGAGTTTCAGAGATTATTCCCCAAGGTGAGGCTCGAACCGGATCGGATCTTTATAAACCATGGGCCTTTCTGGACTTCAGCCAGCGGAATGGCCTGCCTCGACTTAGGCCTATCACTCATCGAAAGTGACCTTGGGGCCGAGTTTGTCAAATCCGTCGCGCGTAAGCTCGTGATCTATCATCGTCGGAGCGGGAACCAATCGCAAACCTCCGCGCTGATTGAAATGGCACCAAAATCGGATCGTATTCAGATGGCCCTGACCTATGCGCGAGACAATCTGCATAAGGCGCTGACGGTCTCTGAACTTGCAGATGCAGCACGTCTTAGCCCTAGGCAGTTCAGTCGGGCATTCCTGGCCGAAACCGGGCAGTCGCCCGCTAAGGCTATCGAAAATCTTCGGGTTGAGGTTGCGCGAGATCTCATGGAGCAAACCCGTCATCCGATTGACGTGGTTGCGCAGCAAACAGGTTTCAGTGATCGCGACCATTTGCGGCGGGCCTTCGTGCGAGCTTTCGGGCAATCGCCGCAGGTGTTCCGCCGCAACGCGCGCATGCACGCGATGGATGTCCCTTTTTCGGACGAGGAGACATGGGACGCCTTGGCACCCACATGACCTAAATCGCGGCCTTTTCGACATTTGCGCCCTGCGGTGAGCATCCTACACCTGTTGCTAAGGGCGGTGCACAGGGAACGAAGATGTCAGGTGCTCTGGCCAATGCGGCCAAGAATGCGGTCGCGGTGTCTGTCTGCCTGTCTGCAGAGTTCAGTCTCACATCGCACATATTCGGTCGGCCTAAGCCGGCTCGATGAAGCGTTCGGCGCGGGTAGTCGAAGCCGCGAGGCAAGCCAGAGGACGCCCAAGAGTGTCGCGGGCGCCATCGGACGCTTCGTGTCACGCGCGAGACAACCGCTTTGCGTTTGCAGGAGGTTAGTATGGCGTACCAAACGATTAATCCGACCACCAATGAGTTGGTCAAGACGTACCCGGACCATACCGATGCTGAAATTGATGCGGCACTCGATGCGGCACACAAGCTTTACAAGTCGAGCTGGTCCAAAGGGCCGATCCAACCTCGTGCGGCGGTGCTCGAGCGCCTGGCTGACCTTATCGACGCACGCGCTGAGGACTTGGCCCGCATCTGCGTCGAAGAGATGGGCAAACTGATTTCTGACGCACGCGATGAAGTCTGGATCATTGCCGAAATCGCCCGCTACTACGCTCGTGAGGCCGAGGGCTTCCTGGCCCCGAAGCAGATCGAGACCGCACTCGGCGAAGCCTGGATCGAACATCATGCGCTCGGGGTGATGACGGTCGTGGAGTCCTGGAACTTCCCCTATTACCAGCTGATGCGTGTCTTCGCGCCCAATTTCGCGGCCGGCAATCCCGTGGTCGCTAAGCACGCCAGCATCGTACCGCACTGTGCAACCGTGTTCGAAGAACTGGTGATTGAGGCAGGTGCACCCAAGGGGGCTTGGACCAACCTGTTCATCACCTCAAGCCAGGTCGCGAACATCATCGCTGACGACCGCGTCGTGGGCGCGGCGATGACTGGCTCTGAGGGTGCGGGTAGCGCCATCGCCGCCCAAGCCGGCAAGCACCTGAAGAAGTCGACACTTGAGATGGGCGGCAACGATGTTTTCGTCGTCCTCGACGATGCCGACCTTGATAAGGCGCTGAAGGACGGCGTCTTCTCGCGTCTCCACATCTCCGGCCAGGAATGCATCTGCGCCAAGCGCTTCGTGCTCCATGAGAGGATCGCCGGCGTGTTCATCGAGCGGTTCATCACGGCCATGGCCTCGGTGAAGATCGGCGACCCGATGGACGAGGACACCAAGCTCGGGCCGCTCTCGTCTGCAGACGCCGTCGGCGCCTTGAAGAAACAGGTCGACAGAGCGGTTGCCGCTGGCGCGACGCTGGCCCTTGGCGGCAAGCCTATCGAGGGCAAGGGGAACTTCTTCGAGCCTACGATCCTGACCAACGTGACGCGGGACAACCCTGCCTATTTCGAGGAGTTCTTCGGGCCGGTCGCCCAAATCTACGTCGTGAAGAACGACGACGAGATTGTTGAGCTGGCAAACGACTCTCGGTTCGGGCTCGCCGGCGCCGTGTTCTCGCAAAACATCGAGCGCGCCAAAGCGTTGGCTTCGCGCATCGAAACCGGCGCGATTTGGATTAACACCTTTGCCAGCACCGCGCCCGAACTGCCCTTTGGCGGCGTCAAGCGGTCGGGTTACGGCCGTGAGCTGTCGGAACTCGGCATCAAGGAGTTCGTGAACCAGAAGCTCGTTCTGGTCAGCAGCGGCTAAAATCTGTGGCACCGGACGGGGGTTACCGCTGTCGGCGCCAGCACGCGCACTGCGGCGGCTTTCGCTCCCAGCCAGAGATCGGTCGCTTTTTTCCAGCTACCCGGAAGTCGTTGGCGCTTATCTTGCGGCCGCCGGTGAAGGCTACGCGCTGCCAAACTTGCGCCGCCGTGTCGCAGCGATCGCACGAGCCTGCGGCATCGACCGGCACCCACTGGATACCAAAGATCCAGCGATCCGCGAGACGCTTCGCGGGATCGCACGCAAGCACGACGCAGCAGCCCGTCGAGCAGCCGCATTGACCACGGCCGAGGTCCGGAGACTGAGCCGAACCTGTGGCACCGACCTCGCCGGTCTGCGTGATCGGGCACTGATTCTGTTGGGATTTGCCGGCGCCATGTGGCGGTCCGAGTTAGTCGCCCTCGATGTGGAGCATGTCACCTGGACGAAAGGCGGCATGAAGCTTCTCATCGAGCGCTCGAAGACTGGTGCCGAAGGTGAAGGCGCCGAGATCACTGTCCCGCTTGGACAATCGCCCGAGATCTGACCGGAGAGGGCGTTGCAGCAATGGCTGACAATGGCGGCGATTTCCACTGGGCCAATATGCCGAAAAGTGAATCGCGGCGGTTCGGTCGAGACCGCACGATTAGTTTCGACGCGGTGCGTCAGATCCTGCTGAAGGCCGATGCAAAAGCAGGGCCGGAAGGAACGTTCGCGGAACCGGTCAGCCCGCACGGGCTGCGTGCTGGGTTCGTGACCACGGCTTATCGCAACGGCGTCCCCGACGAGGAGATCATGGGACATACGCGGCATAAGAGCCTGATTACGATGCGAAGCTACGTTCGCCGTGCCAGGCTCAGCGGACATAGTCCCGCGGGAAAACTGGGTCTTTCACCATGCAGCAGGATGGGGCCGCAGACGTAACGACCGAGTTCAGCCATCCACCAGCAATCTCGAAGACATTCTCGAAACATCAGGCATGCAATGCCATCGGAAGAAGCGCATGTCCCCATCATGGTCGGGGGCCAGTTCTTTGGCAGCGAACGCCAGCGCGAGCCGGCGGCCGAGGTCCGAGCCATTCCTAAATTGTACGCCGACGTAGCGGTCGGAACTCGGATATTCGTCAGTGGTTCGCTTCGTCGGGTCAGCTGTATTCGATGGCCTATATGCTGTTCCTGAGCCGGTACAAACTAAAGCGCTGTCATGGTCTTCAGGCCGTTATACATCCCGATCAAAGGGTCAAGTTCGGGATGAGGGACAGAGGAGACTGCCTCTCCGTCTTCGCCGACTGGCACGACGACATCGTCAGGATCGGCGGCCACGATCTTTGCAGCCGCTCGTCTTCGACGTGTCGGAGTAGCTACTGCGTCGTCCATCGATGCTGCCTTCCGGAACATATCTTCCAGACAGTTACATCACTAACGAACCTGCCACGGCAAGAGTTGTCTTTCCTCGCAGAATCGAAGCGAGCCTTGACTTGGTGCAAGGGAGCAGCACAGGGCCATTGCAGACGAAATTCAAAGACCTTCCGGCGGCTGGCGCGTCGGTCTGCACAGATGATTGCCGCTGGTCGACTCCCATTCACAGAGCGTCCTTCAGATCCTTCGCGCTCATCGTCAGGATCGGGCCTGGGGGAGCGGCGAGCATCGCGGCCTGCCGCTGGGCATCAGCGCAAAATTGGCCGGGACGGCTTGGGAGGTCCAAAAAGATCCAGTACTAGCGGCCGGTGACGACGCGAGAACCCGGCTCGCGGGGCTCTG
>Ga0153954_1000834_pt1 | contig 20430 bp, 23 predicted proteins | sample TSFL038MetaG_FD_102277 | JGI IMG/M metagenome (GOLD analysis project Ga0153954, IMG submission 102277) | Attine ant fungus gardens microbial communities from Florida, USA - TSFL038 MetaG | ecosystem: Host-associated > Fungi > Mycelium > Unclassified | place: USA: Florida, Wekiwa Springs State... | reverse complement strand
GCAGAAGCCATCCAACGCCAAGTACGTGAACCGCTACCTGCACGAGATCGCCAAGGCCGAGAACCGCGATCCGCTCGACGTCATGCTCGACCTGGCGCTCGACGAGAACCTGGAAACCGCCTTCCTCGGCCGCTTCCTCAACGTCGGCGATGACGGCGTGGCGAAGCTCTTGAAGCACGAGGCGGGTGTGGTGGCGCTGTCCGACGCCGGCGCGCACCTCATCTATATGTGCGACGCGGGCTTTGGCCTGCACTTCCTGGCGCGCTGGGTGCGCGAGCGTGGCGACTTCGACATCGTCGAGGGCATCCGCAAGCTCACCAGCCACCCGGCCGATCTTTACGGCATTCCCGATCGCGGCCGCATCGCCTTGGGTGTCCACGCCGACCTGCTGCTGTTCGATCCCGCGACCGTTGGCGTCTCGCCGGCAGAGCGCGTGGCCGACCTGCCCGGCGGCGGCCGGCGCACCATCCGCAGGCCGACCGGCGTGCATGGCGTGTTCTGCAACGGCGTGAAGACCTTCGACGGCAAGGACTACGTCAAGCACGCCAAAGGCCCGGGCCACGTGCTCGACCGCTTCAACCCCTCGCTCGGCCGCCACAGCATGGCGATGGCGGCTCAGTAGGACACATGAGTCTATCGATCTTCTGGCTCTATCTCGGCGCGGTCGTGCTGATCTCCTGCACGCCCGGGCCGAACGTCTTCTACGTGACCACACGCAGCATCCGCTTCGGCTTCGGAGCGGCGATGCTCGGCATGGCGGGCTGCCTGCTGGCGCTGGCCGCCATGCTGGTCGCCTCTGTGGCGGGCGTCAGCGCGTTCATGCTGGCCGTGCCGACCGCCTTCGAGTTGCTGAAATACATGGGCGCCGCCTACCTGATCTATCTCGGCATCCAGGCCTGGCGTGCCCCTGTGCGTGACCTCACACCGCAGAGCACCTCGCCGCGCGAAACGACGAGCCGCTTCGCGCATTTCCGCGGAGGCTTCCTGGTCGGCATCAGCAATCCCAAGCTGCTGGTCTTCGCTGCCGCCTTCTTCCCGCAATTCATCACCCACGACGCGCCCTGGGCGCCGCAATTCGCTTTGTTGGTAGCGACGTTCCTCATGGTGGAAACATGTGCCTACATCACCGTGGGTCTCAGCGCCCGCGGTCTCGCGCGCTATCTCGAGCAGGCGGTCTGGCAACGCCGGGTCAATCGTGTGAGCGGCGTCATCTTCACCGGCTTCGGCTGCGCACTGCTGCGTTATCGTCCGTAACGTTGCCCGTAACGCTTCACGCCTCGCTCTCCGGCGTATAGGATTTCCATAAAGAAATCCTCGGGAGGGTTCACGTGTCGACAATCATGAAAATCAGCAGCCAGAATCTCGGCCGCCGCCGCCTGGTGAAGGGCGGCATGGCCGGCATCCTGGCGACGGGCCTCGCGCCCACCGTCGCCCGCGCCGAGGCCAAGAAGCTCGTCTTCGCGCACATCAATGCCGTCCCTGAGTCCGCCGCGGTCGCGTTCGACTGGATGGCAGGCGAGGTGAAGAAGCAGTCGAACGGCGAGCTCGACATGCAGTTCTTCGGCTCCACGCTGATGAGCAAGGAGCTCGACATCATGAACGCGGTGAAGTCGGGCAACGTCGCCATGGGCAGCCCGGCCGGCGCCGCCGCCACCATCTTCCCCGAGATGGGCATATTCCTCGTGCCGTACCTGGTGAAGAGCTACGACCAGGCCTATGCCATGTTCAACGGCGCCATCGGCGACAAGATGGACAAGGACTTCCAGCAGAAATACGGCGTCAAGACGCTCTGCTACTTCGACTACGGCTTCCGCCACTTCTGGACGGAGAAGAAGGCGATCGCCGAACCCAAGGACCTGCGCGGCGCCAAGATCCGCGTGCAGCAGTCCAAGGTGTTCGCCGACACGATCAACGGTCTCGGCGGCAATGCCGTGCCGATGGCCTGGGGCGAGGTGATCTCGGCCGCCAAGTCCGGCGTGATCGATGGCGGCGACCTGCCGATCGTCAACATGCTGGCGCTCAAGATCTACGAGGTCTCGAAATACTGCTCGATGACCTTCCACAATTACGGCCCGACCAATGCCGTGATGAACCTCGCCGTGTGGAACGGTCTCACGCCGGCGCAACAGAAGCTGATGCTCGACATCTCGCGCGAGGCGCAGAAGAAGATCCGCGACGCGACCGAATCGGTCGACAACTTCGACGCCGCCAAGAAGGCGCTCGAACCCAAGGGCATGACCGTGGTGAAGGCCGACGTCGATGCCTTCCGCAAGGTCGCCGAGGCCAAGATCTGGCCGGCCTACAAGAAGCAGTACGGCGCCATGTGGGACGAGATCGCGGGCTTCAAGGCGTGAAGTTCATCACGACGATTCCCAAGGTCGTCGTCTCGCTGCTGCTGGTCGCCGCCATCGTCAATCTGCTGATCGGCGTCTTCCTGCGTTACGTGATGATCCCGGTCACCGACTACATGGACTGGGATCCCATCCCCTTCACCTGGGTGGAGGAGATGGGCGAGATGATGCTGGCCTGGCTGACCTTGCTCGGCGCGGCGATCGGGCTGCGCGAGCGGTCGCACTTCACCCTGCACGTCCTGCAGCTGACGCCGGCCGGCCAGCGCATCGTGGATCAAATCCACCATGCGCTGATTGCCGTCATCGGCGCGGTCGCCGCCTGGTTCGGCATCAAGCTCTGCATCCTGAACAGCACGCTCACCACGCCCGGGCTGGAGATCAACCTTGCCGTGCTCTACGCCTCGGTCGTCGTGGGCGGCGCGCTGCTGATCATCTATGCGATCTCGATGATCATTGCCCCGCCGCCGCCCGGTGAAGCGGCACCGCCCGAGTAACGCATCCCATGCTCCTTCTTCTCGTCGCGGCGATCTTCATCGTCCTGATCGTCTTCTCCATGCCGATCGTCTTCGCGCTCGGCGTCGCCGGCGTCGCCGGTCTCGCGATCGGCGGCTACGACCTACAGGTCTTCTCCTCGAGCCTCGTCTCGGGCTCGCAGAGCTGGGTGCTGCTCGCCATCCCCGCCTTCGTCTTCGCCGGCGGCCTGATGGAGAAATGCGGCATGAGCCACGCCCTGGTCGACTTCGCCCGCGCGCTGGTCGGCTGGGTCAAGGGCGGTCTCGGCATGTCGGTGATCGTGGTCGCCTATTTCTTCTCCGACATCTGCGGCTCGAAGATGGCCGAGGTCTCCGCGCTCGGTTCGACCTTGATGCCGCCGCTTACCAAGGCCGGCTACAAGCGCGAGGACTCGGCCTCGCTGATCGCCGCCGGCACGGCCATGGGCATGCTCGTGCCGCCCGCCATCTTCATGATCGTGATCGCGCAGGTGACCAACACCTCGGCGGTGGCGCTGTTCCTCGCGGGCTTCATCCCGGCCGCCACCATCATGGTCTGCCTGATGGTTCTGGTGTGGCTCCGGGCCCGCAAATACGACTGGCCGGTCGATACGCGGCCGAGCGTGCCGCTGCTGATCGCCACCTCGCGCCGCGCCGCGGTCCCTCTCGTCGTGCCGGTCGTGATCCTGGGCGGCTTCTTCCTCGGCGTCTTCACCGCGACAGAGGCAGGCGCCGTGGTCGCGGGCTACGCCTTCCTCGCCGAGCGCCTCTACTACCGTAATGTCAGCCTGCGCGAGATGGGCAAGCTCGCCTATGACAGCGCCATCCTGACGGCGTCGGTGGTATTCCTGCTCGCCGTGGCCTCGGTGTTCCAATATCTGATGGGCGTGTCGGGCGTGCCGGCGCTGCTGGCCGACGTGCTGGGCCCGCTGAAGTCGATGCCGTGGCTGTTCCTCATGTGCACCGCGTTCATCACCATGATGTTCGGCATGGTGCTGGAGGGCCTGCCCGCCGCGGTCGTGATGATCCCGATCGTCTTCCCGATCGCGGAGAAAATGGGAATCAATCCCATCCACTTCAACATCGTGACCACGGCGTCGGTCGGCATCGGCCTCTTCATGCCGCCGATGGGCGTGGGTCTCCTGATGGCGCTGCGCTTCGCCAACCTCTCGGTCGGCCAGCACTGGCGCACTTACATGCCGTATCTCACGGCGCTGATCATCGGATTGATCCTGATCATCCTCTTCCCGCAGCTCTCGCTGATGCTGCCGCGGGCGGCCGGCCTAATCCGTTAAGCCTGCTTCACATCCTGCACGGTGAGCCGATGATGCTTGCCGTCGCGCGCCGTCCAGGAGATCGACTGGCCGACACCGAGTCCGATCAACGCCGCGCCGACCGGCGTCATCACCGAGATGCGATGATCGTCGAGGCTTTCATCGACCGGCCAAACGAGCGTCAATGTTCGGACATGGCCGTCGTCGGACTTGAAGGTCACGGTCGAGCCCATGCGCACGACATCGTCGGGCACTTTCCCGTCGACGACCTTGGCGCGCTCCATTTCGTCCAGGAGTTCCTGCGCCACGTCGGGCAGGCGCTCCAGCGAAGCGTTGGCGAGATCCGTCAGGCGCTCGTAGTCGGCGTTGCTGACAACGATATTGGTAGAGCGTGTCCGGGCAACCATCCCCTAAAGGTGGGGCTATTTCGGCTGCCTTTCAACCCGCACGTCACACTGCGCGGGCACGCCTCGTCAAGTAGACCTGCAGGTGCGCATAGGCGATTCGCAGGTTCGGCGTCGCAACCCCGGCCTTGCGGCCCCGGGCAATCATGTCCCCGACGATGTGGTCGGCCTCGACCATCGCGCCCTTTTCGAGGTCGTGCAGCATCGAAGCCGTGAACTTTGAGCCCTTGACCGTCAGGAAGCCCCGGATGGTCTGCATGCCTTTGTCGCCCGGATCATGGCCGGCCGCGGCAGCGACCTTCTGGCACTCGTCGACGGTCTCCATCACGATCGCCCGGCCTTCGTCGGCTTCCAGAATGTCGCCGGACGAGCCGCGCATCAGGCAGTTCGTCGCCGCGAGCGAGCACAGCATGATCCACTTGTCCCAGAGATCCTGGACGATCTTGGCATGCAGGCCGCCATCGACGATCGACTTCTTGATCGCCGCGTCGAGCTCCTGCAGCGCCGCGCGCGGCGCCTGGCCGTCGCGTTCGCCGAAGGAGATCGCGGCGAAGGGGCTGGTGTGCAGGATCGTACCTTCCGGCGACATCGCGACACCGACTCGCGCGAGACCACCGACGACCTTCTCCTTGCCGAACTTCGCATCGAGCACATCGAGATGCCGCATGCCATTCAGGAGAGGCACGACCGTCGTGTCCGATCCGACCGCCGGCGCAATCGCTTCGATCGCCGAGTCGAGATCGTAGGCCTTGCACGTCAGCAACACGATATCGTACGGCCCGCCTTCCGAGCCCTTCGTCACCGTCTTCACCTTCTGGGCGATGTCGCCCTTGGTGCTCTTGATGACGAGCCCGTCGCGCGCGATCGCCTGCTGGCGTGCCGGGCGCACGAGGAAGGTGACGTCACTGCCACTCTGCTGCAGACGGCCGCCGACATAGCCGCCGATCGCACCGGCGCCCAGGATCAGGATCTTCACGATTGTCTCCTTACTTCTTCAGGCCATCGCGGGCGCGGCGCGCCTCGTAGGTCTGCAGGTGGGCGTAGGCGAAGCGCAGGTTGGGCGCGGCGATACCGTGCTTGCGCGCGCGGCCCAGCATGTCGCCCACGATCTGGTGTGCCTCGACGGCGCCTCCCTTCTCCATGTCGCCCAGGATCGAGGCCACTGTCTTGGCGCCCTTGGCCGTGAGGCTGGCGCGGACATTGCCGACCACTTTCTCGCTGATCTTGAAACCCTCGGCGGCGGCGACCTTGCAGCACTCGTCGAGAATCTCGTTCATGATGGTCTCGCCGTCCTCGCTCGCCATCATGTCGCCGATCGTGCCGCGCATCGCCGAGCACATCGAGGCGATCGCGCCCAGCATGATCCACTTGTCCCACAGATCCTGGTTGATGTTGGCGTTCAGGCCTCCGTCGATACCGCCCTTCTTGCCGGCTGCATCGAGCTCGACCAGCGCGGCCCGTGCCGGCTTGCCGTCGCGCTCGCCGAAGGAGACGCCCGAAGCGCCGCTGTGCAGGATCTCGCCGTTGGGACCCAGCATGCCGGAAATGCGCGCCAGACCGCCCGCGATCTTCTCCTGCCCGAAGCGGGCATCGAGCGTCGCGAAATGCGCATGGCCATTCAGGATCGGCACGATGGTCGTATTGGCGCCGACGGCCGGCGCGATCGCGTCCATGGCCGACGGCAGATCGTAGGCTTTGCAGGCCAGGATGATGAGATCGTAGGGCGCGCCCTCGCTGCCCTTGGTCACGACCTTGACCTTCTGGGTGAAGTCGCCCTTGGGGCTCTTCACGACCAGACCGTTCCTCTTCACCAGCTCGGCGCGCTTCTCGCGCAACAGAAAGGTGACGTCGGCGCCGGTTTGGGTGAGGCGCGCGCCCCAGTAACCGCCGACCGCGCCGGCGCCCAGTATCAGGATCTTCACTTCTTTACGCTCCCCGTAACGCTTCTCTGGGCCACCCAATCGGCGAGCCACGCAGCGAGATCGTCCGTCTGATGATGGATGTGATCGAGATTGAGTCCCTCGGCGCGCTTCACGCTTTCGTCGGTGCGGATCCACACCGTGCGCATGCCCATGTCGTGTGCGGGCTTGAGGTTCACCACGATATCGTCGGCGAAGGCCGCACGAGTCGGATCGACGGCGTGCTTCTTCACCAGCTGGTCGTAGATCGCCTGGTGCGGCTTGGGCCAATAGTCGCCGGCCACGATGTCGAAGATCGCCTCGAAGTGATGGGCGACGCCCAGGCGCTCCATGACCTTCTCCGCATGCGGCACGTCGCCGGCGGTGAAGATGAGCTTGCGGCCGGGCAATGCGGCCAGCGACCGCTCGAGCGCCGGATTGGCCTCGATCGGCGAATAGTCGATGTCGTGCACGTAGTTGAGGTAGTGGACGGGATCGACGCCGTGCAGGGTCATCATGCCCCGCATCGACGTGCCGTGATCGCGCCAATACTGCTTCTGCACCCGCCGCGCCTCGTCGACATCGACCTTGAGCCAGTCGGCGATATAGCGGCCGATACGCACGTCGATCTGGGCGAAGAGGTTGCAGCGCGCCGGATAGAGCGTGTTGTCGAGATCGAACAGCCAGACATCCGGATCGTGCTCGGGAGGATCGCGCGGGGGAATGGACATTTGGGGATTGGGCTTAAGGCGAAGCCGTGCGCTTGTCGAGCGGCCGGCCTATAACCGAACCAATGGATATCGCCCTCTATATCTTGTTGGCCGCGATCGCCCTGCTGCTGGTGGGGGTGATGGTCGTGCTGTTGCGGCAGCGGACCGACGATCGCGGCGGCGACGCCGTCCGCCAGCATCTGGAACTCACCACCAACGTCGTCCAGCGCATGGAGCAGTCGCTGCGCGAGCAGGAGAGGGCGCTTGCCACCGTGGTCAGCGAGCGGCTGGCCCGCAGCGAAGAAGCGACGGGCAAGGTGGTCACCGACCTGCGCGAGCGGCTGGTCAAGATCGACGAGGCGCAGAAGAAGATCGGCGATCTTTCGACCCAGGTCGTGAGTCTGCAGCAGATCCTGACCAACAAGCAGGCGCGTGGCGCCTTCGGCGAGGTGCAGCTCAACGATCTCGTGGTCAGTGCCCTGCCGCCGCAAGCCTACGAGTTCCAGAGCACGCTCTCGACCGGTGCGCGGGTCGACTGCCTGCTGCGCTTGCCCAACCCGCCCGGCTCGATCGCCATCGACGCCAAGTTCCCGCTCGAGAGCTACCACCAGCTGCGCGCCGTGGCGCCCGGCGATGCGCAGGCGCTGACCTTGGCTCAACGCGCTTTCCAGACCGCCATGCGCAAGCACATCGGCGACATCCAGGCGAAATACATCCTGCCCGGCGAGACCGCTGAATCGGCACTGATGTTCCTGCCCTCGGAGGCGATCTACGCCGAACTGCATGCCAATTTCGGCGGCATCGTCGACGAGTCGTACAAGGCGCGCGTCTGGATCGTCTCGCCCACGACCATGATGGCGACCCTCAACACCGTGCGCGCCGTGCTGAAGGACGTGCAGATGCGCGAGCAGGCCGGCGAGATCCAGAAGACAGTCGGACTGATGCTCGGCGACGTCAAACGGTTGACCGACCGAGTCGACAATCTCAAGAAGCATTTCGGCCAAACAGAAAAGGATCTCCGCGAGATCGAGACCTCGACCACCGCGATCACGCGACGCGGCGAGCGCATCCTCGAGACCGATCTGGGCGAAAGTCCCACGGCCCTGCCGCCCAAGATCTGACGGGGCGCCGTCGCTCCCACCGTTTCAACCATTTTAGCCGTTTTTAAACGGTGTTTTCTGGCGACGAGTCGCAAAAAGCCTGATTCCACAGCCTTTTCCGGCCCTGCTACCCGTTCATAAATGGTCGAAAATGGTGCCTAAATGGATCAAAAACGGTTTTATCAGGCTAAACGACGTCCTGGACATGCGTGAGCTCCCGGGTCGCGATTCAAGCGACAGGAGTTTATCTCCGAGTGCCTTGCTTCCCCATTATGAGCAATGGATCTAGCCCCAAGGTCCATTTCCGCCGCCGCTTTGCGGCACCGAGCCGCCGCGGCGTGTCGCTATCGGAGCTGACGCGGGCGGTACGGCACCGGCCGATGCATAGCCCGTATCGCCCATCTGCGCCGCCATTGCCTGCAGGCGTGCGATGCGCTCCTCCATTGGCGGATGGGTCGAGAACAGACCCGACAGGCCGCCGCCCGACAGCGGATTGTCGATGTAGAGATGCGCCATCGCGGGATGAGCGTCGGCCGTGGCGTTGGGGATCGCCTGCGTGCCCTCGTGCAGGCGCTGCAGCGCCGAGGCGAGCCACAGCGGATGGCCGGAGATCTGTGCGCCCATGCGATCGGCCTCGAATTCACGGCTGCGGCTGATCGCCATCTGGATCACCGAGGCAGCGAGCGGTGCCAGGAACATCGCGGCTATGGCGAAGACCGGGCTCACCAATCGATTGCCGTTCTCGTCGCGGCCGCCGCCGAACCAGCCGCCGAAGCTCGCCAGCATGCCGATCGCGCCCGAGAGCGTCGCCGCCACGGTCATGGTGAGCGTGTCGCGATTCTTCACGTGGCCAAGCTCATGGCTCAGCACGCCCATCACTTCCTCGCGGCTCAGGTGTCGCAACAGGCCGGAGTTCACGGCGACGGCGGCATGCTCGGGGCTGCGGCCGGTGGCGAAGGCGTTGGGCTGATCCTCGTCGATGATGTAGACGCGCGGCATGGGCAACTGGGCGCGCTGCGTCAGCTCCCGCACGATGCCGTAGAGCTCGGGCGCCTCCTGCGGGCCGACCTCGCGGGCGTTGCTCATGCGCAGCACCATGCGGTCGCTGTTCCAGTAGGCAAAGACGTTCATGCCGATCGCCACCACGAAGGCGATCATCAGCCCGGCCCTGCCGCCCAACAGATAGCCGATCACCAGGAAGAACCCGGTCAGCGCCGCGAGCAGCAGCGCGGTACGGAAGTAGTTCATGGCCGAAAAGATGGCTCCGGAAGGTGGCGAATCAAGGCACGGAACGGCATCATGAGGCCATGACCGATGACAGGAAACCCACGGCCGAGGCCGAAAAGCAGCCCGATCCGCCCAAGCCTGCTCCACCGGAGAAGCCCAAGAAGGTCGAGGAAATCGGCGGCCCGCCTGGCCCTGAGCCGACGCGCTACGGCGACTGGCAATTCAACGGCAAGGTGACGGACTTCTGACGCCCGCGCCCTTTCCGGGGAAAAACCACTAAATGCCCGTGACACGCCGCTTCATGATCGCGGCCATACCCCTCGTGGCAGCCTGCCCGGCCGCCGCGCAAACGCAAGGACAAGTCATGACGATCGAGAGCGGACTGAAAATCATCGACACAACCGTCGGCACGGGCGCAAGCCCCAAAACCGGGCAGACCTGTGTCATGCACTACACAGGCTGGCTCTCCAACGAGGGCGAGAAAGGCCAGAAATTCGACTCTTCCGTCGACCGCGGGCAGCCCTTCGCGTTTCCCATCGGCATGAAGCGGGTCATCGCCGGCTGGGATGAGGGCGTGGCCACCATGAAGGTCGGCGGCAAGCGGACGCTGATCATTCCGCCTCAGCTCGGCTACGGCGCACGCGGCGCCGGCGGTGTCATTCCGCCGAACGCCACACTGATTTTCGACGTCGAGTTGCTGGCGATCAAGTAAGCCTCAGAGCTTCTCAATCCCGGCGCGGGCGCACTCCTCGTCTTCCTGCGCCGTCCCCCCGCCTACGCCGCAGGCCCCGATCAGGACGCCTTGTCGAAAGATCGGCACAGCACCCTGGCCGTAGAACATGTGGTCACCTTCGGCCGCGGCAATGCCGCGCAAGGTCGGATGGTCGGCGCGCGGCGTCAGCTCGCCACTCGGCCGTCCGAAGGCGGCCGATGCCATGGCCTTGCCCTGGCTGCCGAAGGAGCCGGCCCACATGGCGCCATCCATGCGTTGAAAGGCCACGAGCCGGCCGCCGGCATCGCACACGGCGATATTCATCTTGGCGCCGATCTGCTCGGCCTTCTCGATGGCACCGGCGATCACGCGATTGGCCTCGCCAAGGGTGATGGTCATGAAGTCGATCCTTTCGACGGAAAAAGTTACACGCGTTCCAGGATCGACAGGCCCCGGTTGCGATCGATCAGGTAGATCAGGCCGCGATAGTCGACGTAGACGTCGTTGCTGCTGACGCGCTCGGCTCCCGGCGGAACGTCCGGCATCCACCACGCCGCCTGCTTCATCGACAGGGGGTTGGAGATATCGATCACCCGCAGCCCGTTGGCGAACCACGCGGCGGGGACCTCGTTGCCGACAATGGTTTCGACGGGTTGATGGCACGCCGTCATCAAGGGCGTTTCGACGCCGACCAGCTCCGGCAACTGGAAGCAGCCGACCGGTATGGGCCTGGTCTCGTCGGTGATGTTCACCATCCAGAGCGCCGCCGGCAGCTCCGGCGAAAGCTTGGGATCCAGAGGCTGCACGTGCTCGTCCGCGACCAGCATCCAGCGATGGCCGGCGATCGGCACATCGATCGGCACCAGGCTGTGCGTCGGCCAGCCGAACGGCGGACTCCAGTCGATGTGGGAGATCAGCTTCGGCTTGGTCATGTCGCTGATGTCGAGGATGACGCCGCCGCCGTACCAGTAGCTGACATACAGGCGATTGCCGCGCCGGATCGGATGATGGCAGCGATGGTTCTTCGCTTTCCAGCCGGGTGTCTCGCCACCGGCGGTCCACTGCCCTTCCATCCACCACCGGCCGACTTCTTCGGGCTTCGTCGGATCCTTCAGATCGAGGATCATGACGATGGTGCCGACATAGCCCTCCTGCTCGGTGGAGATGTAGGCGTAGCGGCCATCGAAAGTGAAACGGTGCACGCCGGTCCCGGCACACTGCCAATGGCAGATGTCCCGTGGGCTCTCGGGCCGGGTGACGTCGAAGATCCGCAGGCCGACGAAATCGCCCTCCGGTGCAGTCCCGCGCGTCCGCTCGCGGTTCACCACCATGACGTCGTTCGCCACGCGTACCTTGTGCGAATGCAAGCCGGGCGGAATGTCGATCGACGCGACGACCTTCGGATGCGCCGGATCGCTCACGTCCAGGACGGATGTCCCGTGCGGCGGCTGCATATGGCCGACATAGGCGGTGTTGCCGTCGAGGACGACCTGACCGCCACCGGGGATATCGACCCAGGCCACCTCGCGAATGCCGGAACCATGACCCATCATGTCCTCCCCTTCAGACGCTGCGCGAGCCTAAGCGCCGTGCCGAGCGTAGTCGAGCGCGGTCAAATGCTGTAGTGGGGCGGCGTGAACACGATGACCACCCGCCTTCCCGTCACCCTCGACGACGTCCGCGCTGCCGCCGACCGCATTGCCGGTGAAGTGGTGCATACGCCTTGCCTGCGCAGCGAGACGCTGTCGCGCATCACCAAGGCGCAAGTCTGGATCAAGTTCGAGAACCTTCAGTTCACCTCTTCGTTCAAGGAACGCGGCGCGCTGAACACGCTGCTGCAGCTCACGCCGGACGAAAGGAAGCGCGGCGTCATCGCCATGTCGGCCGGCAATCATGCACAAGGCGTTGCCTATCACGCGGGCCGGCTCGGCATCCCGGCCACCATCGTGATGCCGTCCTTCACGCCCAACACCAAGGTCACGCACACGCGTAATCACGGCGCAACCGTTGTGCTGCACGGCAATTCCCTCTCCGAGGCGGCAACGGAAGCGCATCGCCTGGCCGACGACCAGAAGCTCGTCTTCGTGCATCCCTACGACGATCCACGCATCGTCGCAGGCCAGGGCACGATCGGGCTGGAGATGATGCAGGACGTGCCGGAGCTCGACACGATCGTGGCCCCGGTCGGCGGCGGTGGCATGATCGCGGGCTGCGCCGTCGCGGCCCACGGGCTGAAGCCCGACGTCAAGGTGATCGGCGTCGAGACGGCGGGCTACTCCGCGATGCGTCAGCTCATCGCCGGCGAGCCGGTGGAGGCCGGCGGCGACACGATCGCCGAAGGCATCGCGGTGCGCGATATCGGCGCCCTGCCGCTGTCGATCTGCCGCGCGCTGCTCGAAAGGGTGGTCTCGGTCGACGAGGTCGCCATCGAACGCGCCATCGCGCTGTTGCTGGAGGTCGAGAAGACCGTGGCCGAGGGCGCAGGTGCGACACCGCTCGCCGCCCTGCTGGCTTATCCGGAGATCTTCAGCGGCCGCAAGGTCGGGCTGGTGATCAGCGGCGGCAACATCGACACCCGGCTCCTCGCCTCGGTGCTGATGCGCGGCCTGGTGCGCGATGGCCGGATCGTGCGGCTGCGGCTGCGCATCACCGACGCGCCGGGCCAGCTCGCGCGCGTCGCCGCCATCATCGGCAAGGCCGGCGGCAACATCGTCGAGGTTGCGCACGGCCGCCTGTTCGGCGGCGTTGTCGCCAAGGCCGCGGACCTGCACGTCACCATCGAGACCCGCGACCGCCCGCATATCGGCGAGATCGTCGCCGCGCTGCAATCCGACGGCTTCACGGTGCGCGTGCTGGAGGACGTCGAGGCTTAGAGCGCGCGCCTGACGTCCGTCAGCGGAAAATCGTTCCCTTTGAACAACAGTGGCGCATCGAGGCTCTTCGCAAGCGCGTAGCTGAAGCAATCGCCGAAGTTCAAACCCGCCTTGTGCAAGCCCTTGCCGAATTTTTGGAAGGCCTCGCGAGCGATCGTTGCCTGGGCTCTATCGAGCGGAACCAACGAGATTCCCACCTCCTCGATCAGGACATCCAGTTCGCGGTCCACACGCGCGCCGAACCGAAGTTCGAGGACCATCGCCGTCTCCAGATATGTCGGAGCCGCGACGCTGGGAGTCCCATAGTCGACGATTGCATCGATGAATTGCGTCCGCTCCGGCTCATCGGAGAGGATGGCAACCAGCGCCGAGCTGTCGATGACGATCAATCGAACAGCCCGTCCTTGTTGTAGCCGAGCAGTTCGTCCGCCGTCCCTTTGCGCAAGATGGGACGCGCTTTGACCCGTCGTACGATGCGATCGACGGCCTTGTGAATGCGCTCCCTGTCCTTGGGAGCATCGATTTCCTTCAGCCTCGCATCGGCAAGCTCGATCACCGTCGCTGTCATGCTCTTGCCCAACAGGCGGGAGACACGGCGCAATTTCCGTTCAGCCTCGGCGCTCTTTATGCTCACGCCCATTGGCTTTTCCTCTTTCTAGAATTTCCAGAGCGTATTCTAGAATGTGGGCTCTGACAACGAACGTCGCAAGGGCCCACCGCGTGCCGTCTCACCACAGCGTGGGCTTGGCGACCATCAGAAGGAACACGATCACCAGGCCGAGGAACGCCGGCCATCCGAGGGTGAACCACAGACGCATCGCGCGATGGTATTCGGCCGGCAAAGCCGCACCGGTCGCAACGGCCTGCCCCGCCATATCGCGCACCCTGATTTGCAGCACCACGACCGGCGCCCAACAGACGAAGGCTACGATGTAGAGCACGTAGGTCGCCACCAGCCAGGAAGCGCCGGGATCAAAGCCGCTGGCGAAAACGAGCCCGAGCCCGGTGAGCGGCTGGACGATGCCGGCAGGCAAAGTGAACAGCCAGTCGGCCAGCACGGTATTCCGGGCCACCACGGCGATTGCCCGGACGTCACCGCGACGATGGGCAAACCACATCTGGAAGGCCGTGCCGATACCGGTGCCGAACAGAACGGTGCTGCTCAAGACATGAAGCCACTTCAGCCACAGCGAGGCCTCGATGCCGAGGCTCATCGCTCGGTCTCCAGCACCGACCAGAGAAAGATGGCGGCAAGAATGGGCAAGTTCTTCAGCAACGATCCGAATGGATCGAGCCACAGCTTCGGCGCAACCAGGCCGAGGCCGATCGTATAGCCCCCTACGATCACGAGCTGCGCCGCCGCCAGCCAGCGTGGTTTGAGCCGTAGAAGAAGCGCGGCGCCGAGCGCAAGGTCGATCGCGGAAAAGAGCAGCCCGATCGGCCAAGGGGCCAAACCGAGGGCAGAAATAATGCGATCAACTCCGGCATACTGGGACGGCTCGGCCAGGAAACCCGCGACTGCCGAACCGATCCACATCGCCGCGAGCGCTAGCCGAAGCATGGGCCGCAGAAAATAGAGACGCGCATGCCACAGATCTTGTGTCTGTGCCGGCCGCCGGGCGAGGCGCGTTGCCAGAGTGGCTGGCGTGAAGCCGATGGCGGCGGCAAACACGCCGTCCGGTTCACGGCCCGCGTTGCCGGCTAAAAGCTGCCTCAAGCCGGCTGTCCCCATTGGGCCGCCGCCTGCGAGATCGGCGAGGATCGCGACCTGGCGCATCAGAGGCACCGGTATCGAGATTGTCACGGCGGGACCGAGCCCCAACCAGCGCCGGTAGAGGGCGACGATCTCGCCGGTGGTCAGCTTTTCAGGTCCGACCGGCTCGAGCGTCTGCCGCGCAAGGCGGGGGCTTTCCAAGACACGGGCCACCGTCTCGACCAGATCGTCGACATGCAGCGGACGGAAGGCCGCGCAGTCGTCGCCGATCAACGGCGTTATCCAGGGCAGGCCGGCCAGGCCGCGCAGGGTCGAGGTGCCGCCATAGCTGCCTTCACCATAGATCAGCGAGGGCCGCAACACCGTGCCCTCCAGCGGCAGGCCAAGCAGATGATCATCGGCCTGCTTCTTCGTCCGGGAATAGGCCGTGTCGGTCTCCGTGCCGATTGCCGAGATCTGCACGATCCTGGTCACGCCTGCCTGCCGACAGGCTTCGAACAGCGCGATCGGAGCCGCGGCGTGGATCGCTTCCAAATCCTGTCCGCGCCCGCCGTGCAGGACCCCCGCGCAATTCACCACGGCATCGATGCCTGCAAGGCGCGGCCGCCACACGTCGGGCGAAACGTCCCGATTGAAGTCGACCGCCACAGTCTCGATACCGGGCCGGCGGCGCGCGAAGTTCGAGGGATTGCGGACGGCCGCCACCATCACATGGCCCCGCTCCGAGAGGCCGGCCAAAAGATGCCCGCCAATAAATCCGTTGGCACCGGTCAGTAGGATGCGCACACCGTGAGTCTAGCAGGCTCTTGGCAATGGCGATCCACCGGTGTGCGGGCTACAACCCGCCCCATGGCCGCCTCCCAGAACTACACGCCCTCGCCCACGCCCGACCTTGCCAAAATCGAGCGTGCGCTGATTTCGGTCTCGGACAAGACGGGACTGGTCGAATTGGGCAAAGCGCTGGCGGCGCAGGGTGTTGCCATCCTGTCGACCGGCGGGTCGGCCAAGACCCTGCGCGACGCGGGCGTAGAGGTGATCGAGGTTTCCGATCATACCGGCTTCCCCGAGATCATGGACGGCCGCGTGAAGACTCTGCAGCCCTCGATCCATGGCGGCATCCTGGCGCGTCGCACCGATGCCGGCCACGCCCAAGCGATGAGCGACCACAAGATCGCGGCCATCGATCTCGTGGTGGTTAACCTCTATCCGTTCGAGGCAACGGTCGCGCGCGGCGGCGACTTCGCGACCTGCATCGAGAACATCGATATCGGTGGACCGGCACTGATCCGCGCCTCGGCCAAGAACCACGACTTCGTCACCGTCGTCGTCAATCCCGGCGACTACACGGCGGTGATCGACGAGCTGAAGGCCAACAAGGGCGCCACAACGCTGAAGCTCCGCCGCCATCTCGCGGCCAAGGCCTATGCGCGCACAGCGGCCTACGACTCCGCCATCTCGAGCTGGTTCGCGAGCCAAGAAGGCGACACCTTCCCCGAGAGCCTGACCATCGCCGCCACGCGCGTGCAGACGCTCCGCTATGGCGAGAACCCGCACCAGAAGGCGGCATTCTACTCCGACGGCAGCAAGCGGCCGGGCGTCGCCACCGCGCGCATCGTGCAAGGCAAGGAGCTCAGCTACAACAACATCGGTGACACCGAGGCGGCCTACGAATGCGTCGCCGAGTTCAAGGAGCCGGCGGTCGTCGTCATCAAGCACGCCAATCCCTGCGGTGTCGCGCTCGCGAACAACCAGTTCGATGCCTACAAGAAGGCCTATGAGTGCGATCCCGTCTCGATCTTTGGCGGCATCGTCGCGGTGAATACGAAGCTCGAGGCCAGGACGGCGGAGGAGCTGGCCAAGCTCTTCCTCGAAGTGGTGATCGCGCCGGACGCCGAGCCCGCGGCACTGGAGATCTTCGCCAGGCGCAGGAACGTGCGCGTGCTGCTTGCCGGCACCCTGCCCGACCCAAATAGCGCGGGCATGACCTTGAAGAGCGTTTCCGGCGGCTATCTCTTCCAGACGCGTGACAACGGCCATATCGACAAGGCCGACCTCAAGGTCGTGACCAAGCGTGCGCCGACCGGGCAGGAGCTGAACGACCTCCTCTTCGCCTTCACCGTCTGCAAGCACGTGAAGAGCAATGCCATCGTCTACGCCAAGGACGGCGCCACGGTGGGCGTGGGCGCCGGCCAGATGAACCGACGCGACTCCTCACGCATCGCCGCGATGCGCGCCGAAGAAGCAGGCAAGGCGGCCGGCAAGCCCCAGAGCCTCGCCATCGGCAGCGTCGTCGCATCGGACGCCTTCTTCCCCTTCGCCGACGGCCTGCTGGCTGCGGCTGAGGCGGGCGCCACCGCCGTGATCCAGCCTGGCGGCTCGATGCGTGATCAGGAAGTGATCGACGCGGCCGACAAGGCCGGGCTGGCCATGGTCTTCACCGGGATGCGGCACTTCCGGCACTGACCTTTACCTCCGTCGTGGCGAGCCAGATGCCGGCGAAGACCGCGACCAGGCCCAGCACCAGGTTGAGTGTGATCGGCTCGCCCACGAGCTGGTTGGCGAGCAGCGCCGCGGCGATGGGATTGACCGTCATGGTGTTGGCGACGCGTGTCGGCGAGGCGCGCTGCAGAGCCATCACCCAGAGGATGAAGGCAAGCGCGCCACCCGCCACGCCGAGATAGACGCCAGCCGCCCATTGCGCGACACCGAAGCTCGCGAGTACGGCGATGCGGCCGGTGAGCAGACCCGCAACGACCAGCGCCAGCGCACCTGCTCCCATGCCGACAGCGAGGAAGCCGAGCGCGCTCGAGCGCTGGATGAAAGGCCGCGACAAGACGTTGTAGAAAGCCATGCAAAGCACGGCGCCGTTCATGATCAGCTCGCCCTTCCAGGCGCCGTCGGGCGCCGATGACAGGCCGGTCACCAGGGCCGCGACGACGCCCAGCACGGCGATGCAGACGCCCAATGTCTTGCGCAGCGAGAGCGGCTCGATGCCGAGAAGTGCGCCGACCACCATGGTCTGCAACGGCAAGGTCGAGAGGGCGAGGCTCGCGCGCGCGGCCGTCGTGTAGCCTATGGCCACGTTGTAGAAGATGAAGAACAGGCCATAGAAGCAGAAGCCCAGTCCCGCCACCGCCGGCCAGTCGGCACGCGCGGGCCAGCGCACGCGCAGAAGCAACGCCGCCGGCAGCACGCAGAGGAAGCCGATGCCCCAGCGCAGGATGGCCAAGGTCAGTGGATCGGCCGCGCCCACCAGATAGCGCGTGATCGCAGCCGCCGTGCCGCCCAGGCTGCTCGAGACGATGGCGATCAGGACGCCCAAGCCTTCGGTCATGGCGCCATCTTCGCGATCGTCGCCGGCGCTTCCATTACCTGGTTGATAGTTGCTCCGGCCCGGAATCAAAACGGGGCCCCTCCGAGCCCCGTTCTGTCGCGATCTTAAATATTCAGCCGATCAGCTCATACGAGCTCGGGCTCGCGAGCAATGTTCGTTTCAGGGGAGAAGGAGTCTGCTTCATGGGACTCGGTGCGCTCGGCACCGAAAGTCATCACCGCCGCTGACGTGCCGACGTCGAGGCGCTGCAGCAGGACCTCGGTGCCATTGGAGAAGCGCACGCCGTCCTTGTAGGTGCCGTAGGCAGTGCTTTCGAGGCGGATCATCACCACCTCCTCGACAGCGCCGACGCCGTACGCCTTCTGTGTTGCCTCGCCGATGCCTTCCAGCAGCAGCTTGGACTCGGCGGGAATGCATACGGCCGTGTCGCACACGGTCCCGCTCGCAAATCCCATGGAGCCGCTGGCGAAACGCCCGAGGGTGAGCTTTTCGCCGACAGCGGCAGGTCGTGACTGATAGGCCTCGAGTGAATAATCACACATTGCGACCTCCATACTTGCTTGGTCTCGACACTCTCCTTGTTGAGGCATGCACCGCGGGGAATTCCACGGCCTGCCACGCGGAATATTAACGCAAAAACCGTACCGCAATTGTGGCCATGCCTGTGGGCAGCAAGGTCAGCATCGCTGACCTGTCGGACGATCATCCCAGCCGCGGCACCACCTTGTCGGCAAGCAGGCGGAAGCTCTCGCGGCTGAGCGGCGCGCACATCAGGTAGTTCAGGCCGATCTCTTCCTCGAGCCGCGCGATCTTGTCGACGATCGACTCGGGCGTGCCGTGGAGGATGACGCTGTCGACGTAGTACTGCGCGGGGTCCTTGCCGTCGTAGGTGCGCTGCACGGGCGCGGCCTTGCGATGGGGTTGCTGCGGGCCGGCATAGGAATCGACGATCCATTGCGCGCCGCGCCGCGCGACCGCCTCGGCTTCGCTCTCGGTCGCGGCGAGCGCGACCAACCGCGCCATCGGGATGTCGCGGCCCTTATCGGAGAAGCCCGCTTCTGCGAGCTTGCTCGCATAAAGACGACGCTTCTCGCCGATCTCCTTCATCGAGGCGTGCGGGTCCATCAGAATGGAATGACCCTGGCTCGCCGCCCATTCGATGGCCGGCGGCGAGGTCGCGGCCATCCAGACCGGCGGATGCGGCTGCTGCAGAGGCTTGGGCAGCAGCTCGATATCCTCGACGGTGAAATGCTTGCCATGGAAAGAGAAGCGTTCCTCGGTCCAGGACTTCAGCACGATCTCGACGGCCTCGCGGAAGCGATCGGCACTTTCCTCGGGCGGCACGCCGAAGGCACGGAATTCCAGGTGCGAGAAGCCGCGGCCTGCGCCCCAGTTCACGCGGCCACCCGACAGGTGATCGAGCAGCGCCACCTCTTCGGCCAATCGCAGTGGATGATAGAGCGCAGCGAGCGATACTGCCGTGCCGATGCGCAGCCGCTTCGTACGCGTCGCCGCCATCACGCCGATCATGTGCACCGAGGGACAGACGCTGAAGGTCGAGAAATGGTGCTCGGCCAGCCAGACGGCGTCGAAGCCGGTCTTGTCCATGATCTCGATGCGCTCGAGCGCGCGGGCGTAGACTTCCTCCAGCGGCCCGTGCCGGCCGGGCCAGCTGAAGAACTGCAGTACGCCTGTTTTCATGGCGGGTTATTTCCTCCCGCCAAGAGCCTAACCGTCAGGCCAGCGCGTCGTCGAGGGCGCTGCCCAACCGGTCCACGATCTCGTCGATCTGGCTTGCGGTGACGATGAAGGGCGGCGCCAGCAGCACGTGATCGCCGCGCTGACCATCGATCGTGCCACCCATGGGATAGACCATCAGCCCGCGCGCCATCGCGGCTTTCTTCACCTTGGCATGGAGCTTGAGCGATGGATCGAAAGGCGTCTTGCTCATGCGGTCCTCGACCAGCTCGATCGCCTGGAAAAGGCCGCGGCCACGGATATCGCCGACATGCGCGTGGTTACCGAAGCGCTCGCCCAATCGGCGGCGCAGCAGCGCGCCCATGTCGCGCACATTGGCCAGAAGATTGTCGCGCTTGATCGTCTCCTGGACGGCGAGGCCCGCGGCACAGGCCAGCGGATGCGCCATGTAGGTGTGGCCGTGCTGGAAGAAGCCGCTGCCATTCGCGAAAGTGTCGTAGATCTTCTTCGACAGAAGCGTGGCGCCGATCGGCTCGTAGCCGCCGCCCAGCCCCTTGGCGATGGTCATCAGGTCGGGCGCGATGCCTTCCTGCTCATAGGCGTGCAGCGTGCCGGTACGGCCCATGCCGCACATCACCTCGTCG
>Ga0153954_1000833_pt1 | contig 20438 bp, 14 predicted proteins | sample TSFL038MetaG_FD_102277 | JGI IMG/M metagenome (GOLD analysis project Ga0153954, IMG submission 102277) | Attine ant fungus gardens microbial communities from Florida, USA - TSFL038 MetaG | ecosystem: Host-associated > Fungi > Mycelium > Unclassified | place: USA: Florida, Wekiwa Springs State... | reverse complement strand
CCGACCAGTTCGTGGAGAAGGCCCTCGCAGGAGATTAGGCGGCTCCCGATATGAGTCGATGGCCATGGGGGCCTCTCGGCGGAGAACGTTGGCTCCATTCTCCGCGTTATTTGCGGAGAATTCCTTGAATCCGCGGAGATTGGGCACCATAATATCCGCAGGAGATGCGGAGAACATGGCGACGTACATCTACCAATTGCCCGGCTGGCCAAAATTCCATTGGAATCATAGTGATTTAGCGAATCTGCTCGCTGCTGTCAGGCATCGCCAGGGGCGGCTGATCGGCCATATGCAGGCGCTTGGCTTTTCCCTCCGCGAGGAAGCGATCCTCAGCACCCTGACCGGGGACGTTCTCAAATCCAGCGAAATCGAAGGCGATCTTCTCGACAAGCAACAGGTCCGCTCGTCGATCGCCCGTCGTCTCGGGATGGATGTGGTCGGAATGACGCCCGCCGATCGGAACGTCGACGGCGTGGTCGAAATGATGCTCGATGCCACTCAAGCCTACAAAGATCCTCTCACTGTCGAGCGATTATTCGGCTGGCACGCCGCACTGTTCCCGACGGGACGCAGTGGCATGCACAAAATGACTGTAGGCGCCTGGCGAGACGACAAGACAGGAAGAATGCAGGTCGTGTCCAATCCTTACGGCCGGCGTGAGACCGTTCACTATGAAGCGCCGCCCGCCAAAGATCTTGACGCGGAAATGAAGCGCTTCCTCGATTGGTTCAACAACACTGAAGATGAGACTGATTCCGTCATAAGGGCCGCCATTGCACATCTGTGGTTTGTCACCGTTCACCCGTTCGATGACGGCAACGGCCGTATCGCGCGCGCAATCGCCGACATGTGCCTCGCCCGATCCGAGGGAAGCTCTCAGCGCTTCTACAGCATGTCCTCGCAGATTCTGCTGGAGCAGAAGGCATATTACGAGTTGCTCGAGGCAACGCAGAAAGGCGACCTCGACGTTGGTCCGTGGCTGAAATGGTTTCTGGCATGTCTTGAGCGTGCTTTCGACGGCGCCGAGAGCATTCTGGCTGGCGTCTTCCTGAAAGATGAATTCTGGAAGAAGCATGCAGCGGTGCCCCTCAACGAACGCCAACGCGATATCCTCAACCGCCTGTTGGATGGCTTCGAAGGCAAGCTCACATCGTCGAAATATGCCAAGATCGAAAAGACCTCGCCCGACACTGCGCTGCGTGACATCAACAGTCTTGTGGAGCGCGGAATTCTCGTGAAGGACGATGGCGGCGGAAGGAGCACGAGTTATTCATTAGCGGACGAACGACCGCCGCGTCCCAGGACCTAGGGGGAGCGGACTATCCACGGCGCGCACGACACCAGCCTGCCCGAGCCGTTCCTGCGCTGGTTCGCCGGTCGCGGCTGGGAGCCGCGCGCGCACCAGCTCGAGCTGCTGGCGAAAGCGCGCGCTGGCCGCTCGGTGCTGCTGATCGCGCCCACCGGCGCGGGCAAGACGTTGGCGGGGTTCTTGCCGACGCTGGTTGAGCTTGGCGCGCCACCGCAACGCCAGCGGAGCGCGTCGTCCGATGTCGCCGCGGGCATGCCGCCCGGCAAGCTCATCTCCACCGGCCGCGGTGTGCGGCGAGAAGGCGGTCTGCACACGCTCTACATCTCGCCACTCAAGGCGCTGGCGGTTGACATCGCGCGCAATCTGGAGCGGCCGGTCGCGGAGATGGGGCTGCCGGTGCGGGTCGAGACCCGCACTGGCGACACGCCGACCTCGAAGCGCCAGCGTCAGCGCCGCGACCCGCCGCACATCCTGCTCACCACACCGGAGCAACTTGCGCTCATTCTGGGGTCGCCAGATGCCCCCTATCTGTTCGGCTCGCTCAAGCGGGTCGTGCTCGACGAATTGCATTCCCTGGTCACGTCGAAACGCGGCGATCTCCTCTCGCTCGGGCTGGCGCGGCTGTTCACGCTCGCACCCGATCTCGCCAGCGTGGGCTTGTCCGCGACGGTTGCCGAGCCGGACGATCTGCGGCGATTCCTCGTGCCGCAACCCGCGCTGGCCGATCTCGTGGTCGCCGACGGCGGTGCCGCGCCCGATGTCAGCATGCTCGACACCGCCGAGCGCCTGCCGTGGGCGGGGCACTCGGCACGCCATGCGCTGGGCGAGATCTACGCGCTCATCAAGCGCCACAAAACCACGCTCGTCTTCGTCAACACCCGCAGCCAGGCCGAGAGCATCTTTCAAGAGCTGTGGCGCATCAACGACGATGGCCTCGCGATCGCCTTGCACCACGGCTCCCTCGACGTTGCGCAACGGCGCAAGGTCGAAGCTGCGATGACGGACGGCCGCCTGCAGGCGGTGGTATGCACGTCTTCGCTCGACCTCGGCGTCGATTGGGGCGATGTTGATCTCGTGATCAATGTCGGCGCGCCGAAGGGCGCGTCGCGGCTGCTGCAGCGCATCGGCCGCGCCAATCACCGCATGGACGAGCCCTCCAAAGGCGTGCTCATCCCTGCCAACCGCTTCGAGGTGCTCGAATGCACCGCGGCGCTCGACGCCATCGCCGCGCATGCGCAGGATACTCCGGCCGCGCGGGTCGGGGCGCTCGACGTGCTGGCGCAGCATGTGCTCGGCGCCGCCTGCGGCGAACCGTTCCTGGCCGACGAGCTCTACGCGGAGGTCCGGCGCGCGGCGCCCTATGCCGGCCTCGCCCGCGCCGACTTCGACGCGGTGCTCGATTTCGTCGCCACCGGCGGCTACGCGCTCAAGGCCTACGACCGCTTCGCCAAGATCAGGCAAGGCGCTGACGGCCGCTGGCGCATCAGCAATCCCACGATCGCGCAGCGCTACCGCATGAACGTAGGCACCATCGTCGAGGCCGACATGCTCAAGGTCAGGCTCGTCCGCTCGCGCGCATCCAAGATGATCCCGCGCGGTGGACGCGTGCTCGGGCAGGTCGAGGAATATTTCGTCGAGTCGCTGGTGCCGGGAGATACCTTTGTATTCGCCGGCGAGATCCTGAGATACGAAGCGCTGGTCGAGGACGAGGTCTATGTCTCGCGCGCGACCTCGGAGGATCCCAAAGTGCCGGCTTATGAAGGCGGCAAATTCCCGCTCTCGACCTATCTCGCCGATCGGGTGCGCCACATCATCGCCGACCACCACGCGTGGCGGCCGATGCCCGGCCAGGTGCGGGAATGGCTCGAGATCCAGGAATGGCGCTCGCTGGTGCCCAAGCCGTCACAGTTGCTGGTCGAGACCTTTCCGCGCGCCAACAAGCACTATCTGGTCTGCTATCCGTTCGAGGGAAGGCTCGCACATCAGACCCTCGGCATGCTGCTGACGCGGCGACTGGAGCGTGCGCGGCTGCGTCCGCTCGGCTTCGCGGCCAACGAATACGCGCTCGCGATATGGGGCCTCGGCGATGTCTCACGCAAGATCGCGCAGGGCGAGTTTTCATTCGTCGAGCTCTTTGATGAGGACATGCTGGGGGACGATCTCGAGGCGTGGCTTGCCGAGTCCGCCTTGATGAAGCGCATGTTCCGCTCCTGCGCGATCATCGCCGGATTGATCGAACGGCGCTTTCCGGGCAAGGAGAAATCGCGGCGCGAGGTCACGATCTCGACCGATCTCGTGTATGACGTGCTGCGCAAGCATCAGGCCGACCACATCCTCCTGCGCGCCGCCCGCGCGGACGCCGCCACCGGGCTGCTCGACGTGCGGCGGCTCGGCGACATGCTCTCGCGGATCAAGGGACGAATCGTCCATAAGGCGCTGGATCATGTTTCGCCGTTGGCGGTGCCGGTCATGCTCGAGATCGGCCGCGAGGCGGTTTACGGCGAGGCGTCCGAGGCACTCCTCGCGGAAGCCGAAGCCGCGCTGGTGAAAGAGGCGATGCAGTGACGGAGAAGGGGCCGTGAGCTCGGACGCTGCGCGCCAGGACGGGCCGTCGGCTGCGGCAGGTGGTGACGCCGAGCTCACGCTGCAGGGCATCACACTCGTGGCCGACCGCGCCGGCGCGCTCTACTGGCCGGAGGAGGGCGTCCTCGCGGTCGCCGACCTGCATCTGGAAAAGGGCTCGAGCTTCGCCGCGCGCGGCGTCCTGTTGCCGCCGTATGATACGGGCGGGACGCTTGAGCGGATCGCGGCTCTCGTCGCCCGCTATGCGCCGCGCATGGTGGTCGCGCTCGGCGACAGCTTTCACGACGGTGATGGGCCCGGGCGCGTCTCACCGACGGATCGCGCGGCCCTCGCCGCGCTCCAGCGCGGGCGCGAGTGGATCTGGATCGCCGGCAATCACGATCCGGATCCGGCCGAAGGCGTCGGTGGCCGCTTCCATCCGACGCTGGCGATTGGCCCCTTGGCATTCCGTCACGAGCCGACCGGCGCCGCCGGCGAGATCGCCGGTCACTTGCATCCGGTCGCGCGCATCCGCTGGCGCGGGCGCAGCGTGAGCCGGCGCTGCTTCGCAAGCGACGGGCAGAAGCTGGTGATGCCGGCCTTCGGCGCTTACGCCGGAGGCCTCAATGTGCGCCACCGCGCATTCGCCGATGTGTTCGGCACGCTTGCCTTTACGGCGCACATGCTGGGCGAGGCGCGTATCTATGCGCTTGCCGCTGCGCGCTGCATGGCTGATTAGGGCATGATCCCGAAGAGTGGATGCCGGTGTTCGGAAGGGATCATGCGCCACCAATGAGCTACGCCGCCACGTGCGGATCGATCGTGTTGCAAAAATCGGCGAGCAGATCGGCGAGGCGCCGGGTGGCCGCGCTGGCCGTCGGGGTCGCCACCAGCGCCAGCTCCGTATTGGTGATGGTGGGAAATCCCTCCTTTGCGGTCAGCACGCGGTGCTCGGCGAGCATGGCCGCTTCCGGCAAGATGCTGATGCCGAGACCGGCCGAGACGGCGGCCTGGACGCCCGAGAAATTCGGGCTGGTATAGGCGATGTGCCAGGTGCGGCCCAAGGCTTCGAGCGCGTGGATCGCGCGGTTGCGATAAAGGCAGCCCTGTGGGAACACCGCGAGCGGCATCGGCGTGCGCTGGGCATCGATCGGGTGGCTGCGGCTCGTCACCCAGTGCAAAGGCTCCGGCCACGACGCGATGGCGCCGGGATCACCGCGGTCGCGCTTCATCAGCACAAGATCAAGCTCGCCACGATCGAGGTCGCGGCGCAGATTGACGCTCAGGTCGCAGCGCACGTCGAGCCGCAGGCCGGGTCGCGACCGGGCGAATTTCGAGAGCAGCCTGGTCAGGCGATTGGCCGCGAAATCCTCCGGGATGCCCAGGCGGACCACACCATCTGCGGTGGGCCGCGCCACCACGTCGCGCGCCTCCTGCGCCAGGGCAAGTATTCGTCGCGCATACGAAAGAAGCCGCTCTCCCTCCTCGGTCGGAATGGCCTGCTTGCCGTTCCTGTGCAGCAGCGGACGGCCAAGCGATTCCTCCAGACGGCGGATCTGCTGGCTCACGGTCGATTGGGTGCGGTGAACCCGCTCGCCGGCACGGGTGAAGCCTCCGGCATCGACCACCGACACGAAGCTGCGCAGCAGGTCGAGATCGAGCATGGCCGTCTCATTCATTTTTCAACTGGAATACAGTGCTTCATTTAATTTCCAAATGTCAAGCGGGGCGCCTACTTAGGGGTACGGAACAAGGACAAGGAAACCCGTGTCATGCGCCTCGCCGTTCCCCTTCCGGCGCCTGCCGCCGCCAATGCCCTCAGCCCTGGTGCCGTCAGTTCCATGCCATTCCTGATCGCGATCTTCTGCCTGCTCTGGAGCTCCGCATTTGCGGTCGCCAAGCTCGCGCTTGCCGACTGCCCGCCATTGCTGTTGCTGGCGGCGCGTTTCCTGCTCGCCGGCGTGGTGATGCTGGGGGCCGTGGCGCTGCGCCCCGGATCGTGGCATCTCGGCCGGCGCGACATCGCCGTGCTGGCCCTGCTCGGCATTGCCAACAATGCGCTCTATCTGGGCCTCAACTACGTCGGCATGCGCAGCATCTCGGCCGGCCTGTCGGCGCTCATCGTCAGCACCAATCCGGTTCTTACGGCTGTGCTCGCGGCCGCTTTCCTGGGCGAGCGGATGAATTGGCGCAAGGCGGCCGGCCTGCTGCTCGGGGTCGTCGGGGTTGCGTTCATCGTGGAGAGCCGCATCGCCGGCGGCACCGACAGCCCGGTCGGCATTGCGTTCACACTTGCGGCCTTGGTGTCGCTCGTCAGCGGGACCATCCTGTTCAAGCGGCTGGCGCCGCACGGCGGGCTCTGGATCGGCAATGGTGTCCAGAACCTGGCGGGCGGCTTGGCGCTCTTGCCCTTCGCCTTCACCTTCGAGTCGGTCGGCGAGATCGTCCCGACCTGGCGCCTGTTCGCCGCGCTCGCCTATCTGGTGCTGCTGGTATCGGTGCTCGTCTACATGCTCTGGTTCCACCTGCTGACGGTGAGCGGTGCCACCACCGCGAGCGCCTACCACTTCCTGATGCCGCCGCTCGGCATGCTTTTCGGATGGATGCTCCTTGGCGAGCACGTCGCGTGGCACGATCTATTGGGCATCGTGCCAGTCGCTATCGGGATCTATCTGGTGACGCGCCCGTCAGCGTCGCGGAAGCAAATGTCCCGGCGATCTCGCTTAGCACTACTGCGTCACAAGAGCTGGCGGCCTTGAAAATGGCACCTGTAGCCCGCATGAAGCGCGTCAGCGCGCAATGCGGGACGGCCTTGCCGCATCCAACGAACCCCGGATTGCGCTTCGCTCCATCCGGGCTACAAGCGGTCACGTACGTCACCTGGGGCCACATGCGTCCCTAAGCGAGATGGCCGGGACATAGGCGAGCGGAGCGACGCCGTCCTTCGGACGGCTAAGTCCGGCCATGACGGGGCCATTTCGAGCTCAACCCATCAGAATTACTGGGTCGAGGTACTAGTCCCGCCTGAACACGACCGAAGCAAACCAGCCGGTCAGCACCGCCATCAACGACGTGCCGAGCCCGTAGAGAAAACCATGGTCGCGCGCTGCGACCGTGACCACCTGCTCAAAACCGGATTTGTAGACCTCGAAAGGAGCGGGAGCGCGTGCGATTTGCGTGCCGTCCGCGAACAGCCGCACGTCGACCTCGTAGGTGCCGACCGGCACCTCTGCAGGCAACGGGATCGACGCGCGGAACAACGCAGGCGCGAGGAAGGTGACGCCGTTCGAGACCTCCCGGTAAAGCCCGTGATCGGTCTTGATCTTGATAAAGGCGAGGCGGAAGGGGTCATCGCTCGACGAATCGGCGATGTTGACGCTGGCGCGCTGGGGCAACGGAATATTGTCGAGGCCGAGCTGCAGGCGGCGCAATGTCTCGGCATTCGCGATCGCGTCGAGCGGCCGGTTGGACAGCACGGCGAGATAGGCCGGCGCATTCTCGAACTCGCGCGAGTCCGCGTTGACCCAGATGCCCAGCATCCGCGACTTGCGGAACGTCACCATTGACTGCGCCGGCCCCGCCACGGTGACGACGATGTCGTAGCCGCCGCGCCGCGGGTGCGAGGATTGGTCCTGCTCGATGCCGCCGAACAGCACGAGCTCGTCGCCGACGAAATTGGATGTGATCATCACGCGGTGATTGGACAGCGAGACGACCAGCCGTTCGCCCGCGGCGGGCACAACCGACGCGCCCAGCAATGCGAGCAGGACCGCGAGCATGAATGGAGCGCGCGCCCTCATAGGTTGGTGTCCAGCGGACGGATGGAATAGATGTTTTCCGGCGACACGACGAGATCGAGCGCGAAGCGGATCCCCACCGCGAGCACCAGGAGGCCGAGCAGCAGCCGCAGGCGCTCGCCGCTCATCTTCTGGCCTGCGCGCGCTCCGAATTGCGCGCCGATGACGCCGCCCACCATCAGGATCAATGCCAGCAGCGCGTCCACCAGGTGATTGGTGGCTGCATGCATGACGGTGGCCGACGCCATGGTGATGAGGGTCAACACCATCGACGTTCCGATGACGGTCGCGGTCGGAACCCGCAGGACGTAGATCAGCAGCGGCACGAGCAGGAATCCGCCGCCGATGCCCATGACGGCGCCGATGAAGCCGATGAAGAAGCCTATTCCCCAGACGGGGATGGCGGAGATGTAGATGCGCGAGCGCTTGAAGCGCACCTTGAGCGGCAGACCGTGGATCCAGGTGTGGCTGCCGGGCCGCCGTAACTCGACGGGCTTGCCTTGCCGCACGCGGATGATCGCCCGCACGCTTTCCGTCACCATCAGCGCGCCCACGATGCCGAGCAGAAGCACGTAGGAGACGCCGATGGTGATGTCGAGCTGGCCGATGGCCCGCAGGGTCGTGAACAGCCACACGCCGAAGGCGGTGCCGACGATGCCGCCGGCGAGCAGCATGAAGGCGAGCGCAAGGTCGATGGCCCGTCGTCGCCAATAGCTGATGGCGCCGGACATCGACGAGGCAGCGATGTGGCTCGTCACGCTTGCCACCGCCACCGCGGGCGTGATGCCGAGAAAGATCAAGAGCGGCGTCATCAGGAAGCCGCCGCCGATGCCGAACATGCCTGAGATGAAACCGACGGCCAGCCCCATGGCGAGAATAACGAAGACGTTGACCGGCAGGTCTGCAATCGGAAGGTAGATCTGCACGGATACCGCCCTCGTCTGGAGGCTCAGCTCATCGCAACACCGGCTCCACCGGTAGCGCGAAAAAAGTGGACAGGTCTCCACCGGATTTGCGGCGCGCCTCCGCAATCGCGGTTCGACGAAGCCATGACGGGAGCCGGAGAGGCCGACTTGATGTTTTCATGGCCGGGCAGGACCGACTCGACGTTGCATTGTGGCCAGAGAGCGTCGCCGGCGCGACACCCATGAAGCAGGTCCCGGCTCGGCAGAATGGCGGGCACGGCTTGCCTTGCGGCGAGCATGCTCACCACGCCTCGGGTGTTGTTGTCGCGGACGACTCTTATTGCGCCGATCGCGGGGTGGCAAGATCGAGCGGGATCATGGCCGCCGATCCGACCGCAGCCGACTTGCGCTTGGGTGCGGGCGTTGCCGGCGCTCCGTCGCTCCAACCCCCTGCCGGCGCCTTCACCTGCACGGCGGCGTCAGGCTGCGGGACGGGAGCCCAGCTCTGTACCGCCTGCTTGGCGGCCTTCAAGGTGTCAGGGTCGAGATGGGAAGCGATGTCATCACGCTTCTTGGCGGAATCGGCGTCGCCTTCGCGGGCGGCGAGCGCAAACCATTTGTACGCTTCCGTCATGTTCGACTCGACCCCGATGCCGCGCGCGTAAAGAATGGCCAGATTGTATTGGCTGTCGGTCACGCCATAGTCGGCCGCCTTGCGAAACCACTTGGCAGCGGTCTGATAGTCGGGTCTGCCGTCTACGCCCTCGGCGTAAAGCACTGCGAGATTGTGCAGCGCCTTGCCGTTTCCGGCCTCGCCGGCCGCGAGGTAGAGCCGGCGCGCCGTCTCGAGGTCCTTCTTGACGCCGAGGCCCTTCTCATAAAGGCCGCCGAGGCGGAACTGCGCTGGCGCCAGACCTTGCTTGGCGGCGCGCTCGAACCATTCCGCAGCATCGGTGAGGTTCTGCGGAACGCCGCGCCCCTCCGCGTAACGCGCGGCGACCTCGAATTGCGCGGTGGCATCGCCTTTGGTCGCCGCCGTTCGCAGTGCGCCGAATGCGGCGGGAAGCTTGTCGGGCCCGGTTGCGGGGGCAGCCGGCGGAACCGGGGCGGAGGAGTTCGCCGGATTGGCGGCTGATGCGACCGAGCCCGTGATGTCTCGTTCGGCGGCGGCGAGTGCGCCTCGGGTCTTGGCGGCGGGCTGTGCCTGGGACGGTGGATTTGGCGGCGCGATGATCCCTGGGGCAGGGGTGGCACTGCCGGTAGCGCCCAGCATCGGCAAGGCAGGCGGCTGGCGATTTGCGGCCACCGTAAGGGACGGCGAGGAGGGCTGGGCCGGTGGCGCGGTTGCAGCGGTGACCGCTGGCATCGCCGCCCCATTTTCGATTGGCTTGGCGGCGACCGGCTTGCTTGCAACCGACCTTGCCCCGTGCGTCCGGTTTGCCGGAGCATCGTCCGCAGAGATGAGCAGGGTTCGCGTGATCTCTAGCGCGCCGAGCACCAGGAGAATGGCGCTGCCGCCTGCTATCAGCGTCCGCAACTTGCCCACCCGGCTCGCGAGGCGGCTGGCGGCAGAGGCGATATCGCCGGATGTCTTGGGCCTCGCCGCAGGCGTCTGGCCGGCGGCCTGGGCAGCGCGGCGAGCTGCGGCGATGAAGTTCGACTTGCCCGCGGGATCCGGGATGACCGTAGGCTTGGCGCCGGCGAGCGCGGCCTCCGATGCGGCGATGCGGTCGGCAGGCGAGCCGGGATTGCGGCCGCGCATGCCGGAGCCCGGCTCCAGCGGGTGATCGGGCGGCAGGGTCGGATCGATGGGACGACGCTCAGGGGCGGGGCCGACGGGCTTTGTCGGTTGCGAGGCCGCGGCGGCTTGCGGCTCGATCGGTCGCTGCGCCGCGGAAGGCTGAGGAGCCGGGGTGGGCGAAGGATCAGCCGCGCTGCCGCCTGCGGGGATCACGCTGGGCTGGACCTCCGGGACCGGAGGCCTGGCGACGAATGCCGGGGGAGAGGGAGGCATCGGCGCCGATGCGGCCGCCTCCGGCCTGCCGCGCATATCGGTCTCGATCATCGCCAGTCGGTCGACGACGTGCCCGAGCGTACCGTGGACGGCCTCGAGCGAGTCGAGCGTCTTCCGCTCGGTCTCGCGCAGATCGGCCACGTCGCGCGACAGTGCCTCCACCTCCTCGGGCGCGCTTTGCGCGCCCGAGTGCACCAGGTTGGGCACGCGCTGATGCTCGAGATGGAGCAGCAATTCGGCGAGGCCACGCTCGATGGTCTCGAGATGGTTGAGCCTGGCATCGGACGCGTCGAGCTTCTCGACCAGTTTGGCGATGCGGTCCTCGAGCTGGCCGAGCACCGTATGGTCGGGTTGTGTGAGCTGGATGCGATCGATCTTGTCGACCAGGCCCTTGACGACGGTCTCGAGCTCATGCGGCACGACCTGGCCGCGCTGATTGCGCGCCTCGAGGGCGTCGGCGAGCGTGGCGATTCGCTGCTCCAGCGCCGATAGCGCGCCACTGTCGACTTGGGCCGCCGCGTGATCGACTTTCTCGGTGAGGGCGCGCACATCATCGGACAGCTTCGTCAGCGCGTCGTTCGAGGCGACGTGGGAAGCAATTCCGCGCATCATCACGATCGCGTCTTCGAGCTGGCGGAGCGCTGACGGATCCTGCGCGGTTTCGGCGATGAGATCCACCTTCTGCGTGAGATGGCGGACGGCATGGTCGACGCCGACAAGGTTTTCAGCCGGCGTGAGATCGCGCAACGCATCGCGGACCTCGGCCAGCCCACGCTCGACACCGGCAAGCGCAGGCTCGTCGGCGCCGGCGTGCCGGGTCTGGTCGATGCGCTCGGCAAGGCTGCGCACCTCGCCCTCGAGCGCTTCGATCGCCTTGCGCGGCACGGCGTCCTGCAACACCACGCCGATCTCGGCCAGGTCGTTGCGCAACGTCTCCACGGCCTTGTCGAGCCCGCAAGGCTGCTGCAGCGTCTCAATGCGGGTATTGATCTGACGCAGCTGGTGCTCGAGGCCGGAGAGCTCCTGAGTATGCGCGCGAGGAAGCGCGTCATTTGGCGTCGCCGCAGGGTATACGCCGCGTGCCGCCGCAACGGGCGTGTAGCCGTCGAGCATGCGCTGACGGTCCGCGATCTCGATGAGGGCTTGATCGAGCGGCGTGGGCGGATCCGCGGTGAAGGTCGGTGGCGCCTTGTCGCGATGGAGGTCGGCGAGCGCGCGATCGACCGCGTCGACGCGTTGCTCCATCACTGTCTTGGCGGAGCGGCCCTCGCTGATCATCAGATCGAGGCGGCGGTCCAGCTCCCGTTCCATATCGACCTTCGCCGAGCGGCCTTCCTCGATCAGCTGGTCGAAGCGGCGGTCGAGCTGGGACATGGCGTCGGCGAATTGGCGCGCAACCCCTGAATCTTGCGGCTCGGGAGAGGGGGGACTGGCGGCGCTCATTTGCGCGATCTCGCCGAGCTGCCGGGTCAGGCTGTCGAGGCGGCCGTTGACGTCCGCAAACCCCTGGTCGACGAGCGGGCGATAGCGATCCTCGAGCGCCGAGAGCGACAGGCGCTCGGCCAGAGCTTCGGCCCGGCGCAGCGCGTCGTCGTACGACATGGGGCGCTCGGACGCCGGGTGGTCGTCGTTCGCGACGGTGCGGTCGCCGCCCGACGGGAGCTCAACGTCGCTCTCGTCCGCCGCGGTTTCGGTGTCGTATCCGGGCTCGAAATCCGTGTGCCGTCGCCGCGGGAGGGCTTCCTCGTAGCCAGCAAAATAGTCCTGCTCGCGAGCGGACCGGAAGAGCTCATCGTCGTGTGAGGTACGCCGATCGAGGGGCCGTTCAGGGTAGCCACGGCGCGGTCGTGGAGCAGGATCGCGATCGCCGTCGTCATCGTCATCGCGCTCGCGCGCGTGGTCCGGTTGCGTTGGACGCGAATCCTCGTCGGATTCCGATCCCCTGGGCTCGACGCCCTCTTGCAGAGCCGAATCGAGGATGACGCTGTCGAGCCACGCGTCGACCGACATGCCCAACCGGCGTGCGGCCTCCTCGGCGGCTTCTCGCGTTCGCCGACTAATTCCTCTGCCTTGCCACGGAACGCCAGATTTCATGCCCGCATTCGCATGTTGGGATAGGGAGCAGCGGGGGCCGGCCGGTCGTCTCTCTGGGAACCGGTGCCCATTAACGGAAAGTAGATGACTGCGCGGCCTACGCCCTCGGAAGCGCAGTTTTTTCCTGTTGGGGTAAACAGACGGTTAACGTTTGGGCCAGGGAGAGCCCGATAACGCGGGCTGGCCGACCTCTGTGGCCCGGGAGGCACAGGTGGTCGATCCTCCAGCGCCTCCCCCGGGACCGCGGGCTCAACGCATAAGAGTCAGGCCGCCTGTTGCGACCGCGAGAATGACCAGGGTCGTGCCGAGAACGGTAACGATGTGACGCCAGCCCAATGCCGCGATCGCCGTGAGCGAGGTGGCAAGGCCAAGGGCCGAGATGGCGATGAGCAGCCCCCAATTGGATGCCTCGACCAGCGGCGCTTTGATATGCGCGAACGCAGGCGCGAGCGCGGGAAAGGCGGCGGCAATGCTGTTGAGGATGCAGAGACCAACGAAAACGAGGGCAAAGACCGGTATCGGAATGCGCGCGGCGGCGCTGGCGACCGTTCGCCGGGCAAACCACCAGCCGATGATCAGGACCAACGGCAACATCAGCAGGACGCGGAACAGCTTGACGATGACGGCGGTGTTGCCGACCGGCTCCGACACCGCGTATCCGGCACCCACGACCTGCGCCACGTCGTGGATGGTCGCGCCGAGCAGGACGCCGGTCGATTGAGGATCGAAGCCAAGCGTGGTGCATAAGAGCGGGTAGAGCACCATTGCGAGCGTGGACAGCGCATTGACCGCGACCACGACGAACGCCACGTCGGTCTCCTTGCCCTTGTAGTCGGGCAGGACGATCGAGGTCGCCAAGGTTGCGGACGCGCCGCAAACGGCGGTACCGGCGCCCGCCAGAGCTCCATATGCGGGCTCGAGCGCAAGTGTCCGCGCCAGCAGGAAGCCGGCCGTGAGCGTGGCCGCCATCGCCACGATGACGAGCGCCGCGGTCGGCCATCCGAGCGCGGCAATCTCGCCCAGCGCTACGCGCAGGCCCAGCAAGGCGACGGCCCAGCGCAGGAGCGTCTTCAGGCAGAAAACGATGCCGGGTTGGAAGGCTGGCCGGCGCGCCACCGCATTGAGGGCAATTCCGACGAACAGGGCAATGACCATGGCCGGAATCGGCGCAAAGCGTGCGACGAAGGGGGCTCCAAGGGTCGCCACGACGGCAACCATCGCCGACAGTGCGAGACCCGGCAGCAGGCCGCGGATCGACGCAACGACCGGGAGCGGACGTGCCTGCGAGGGAGAAGACGGGTTCACAGCCACGCAAAAAGACTCACGTCGAAAGGGGAGTCGAAGGTGGAGAGGCGATTGTTATCAGCTCTGTCGATCTAGCAGAATATTGAACTACACCAAAACGCAGATTTGGAAAATAATTTTAGATGCCAACGTGCCGTGCACGGAATGCAGGGGGCCATGACTGGTCCGCCCCCGCAATGGGAAGCCTCGCATTGCGTGTCCCCGCTCGGTAAGTTGCGGGACCACAGGATTCGTCATGGACGCTCTCGGCCTGCCCCGCGCCGCCTGGATGACTGAAGATCTCGTCCTGCTCGAGGAGCAGGCGCGGCGTTTCATCGCGAGCGAATACGCGCCGCACCTCGAGACCTGGAACGAGAATGGCATCTATGACCGGGAGGTCTGGACCAAGGCCGGAGCAGCGGGGCTGCTGTGTCCGTCCATTCCAGAGGAATACGGCGGAGTCGGCGGCAGCTTTGCGCACGAGGCGGTGATCGTGCGCGAGCTCAGCAGCGCCGGCTTCGACTCGTTCGGCGCGCCGCTGCACTCCGGCATCGTCGCGCCCTACATCCTGCATTACGGCACCGAGGAGCAGAAGCGGCGCTGGCTGCCGAAGCTGGTGAGCGGCGAACTCGTCGGCGCCATCGCCATGAGCGAGCCCGGCGCCGGCTCCGACTTGCAGGGTGTACGCACCGCGGCCAGGAAGTCGGGCAACGGCTACGTGCTCAACGGTTCCAAGACCTTCATTACCAATGGCCAGCACGCGAACCTGATCGTCGTCGTCGCCAAGACCGACGCCGCGGCAGGAGCCAAAGGCGTGTCGCTGATGGTGGTGGAGACCGAGGACGCGCCGGGCTTCCGCCGTGGCCGCAAGCTCGCCAAGCTCGGGCTCGATGCCGCCGACACGTCCGAGCTGTTTTTCGAGGACGTGAAGCTTCCGCCCGAGAACCTCCTGGGGGGCGAAGAGGGGCAAGGCTTCGCACAACTGATGAACGATCTGCCGCGCGAACGGCTCCTCGTCGTCGTTCATGCCCAGGCCATGCTCGAGCGCGCGCTCGCCTTGACGGTCGATTACGTCAAGCAGAGGCAGGCTTTCGGCAAGAAGATCGTCGAATTCCAGAACACCCAGTTCGTGCTCGCGGAATGCAAGTCGGAAGCAACGATCGCGCGTGTGTTCCACGATCACTGTATCGAGCGCTATCTCAAGCGGGAGCTCGACACCGTCACCGCCTCCATGGCCAAATATTGGATCACCGACCTGCAGGGAAAGATCATCGATCGCTGCCTCCAGCTGTTCGGCGGCTACGGCTACATGGAGGAATTCCCGATCTCGCGTATGTACCGGGACGCGCGTGTCATGCGCATATATGCCGGGACCAACGAGATCATGAAGCTCTTGATCGCGCGCAGCTTGTGAACGCTTCTTCGCGGAGCGGCACGAAGGGGGAGGTCATGCCCAAGATCGAAATCGCAAAGGTGCGGCCGCAGCAGATCGCGTCCTATCCCAGGGAGTTCGCCTCGGTCATCTCCGGGCGGGAGAAGCAGAAGCTGGGGGACGAGGTCGGCCTGACGCAGTTCGGGGTCAACATCACGCGCATCAGGGCGGGCTCGGCCTCGGCGCTGCGCCACTGGCATGAGCACGAGGACGAGTTCATCTATGTGATCGAGGGCGAGCTTGTCCTGCATGAGAACGACGGTGAGACGGTGCTCAGGGCCGGCGACGCGGCGGGCTTCAGGGCGGGCAGCGGCAATGCGCATTGCCTGATCAATCGTACGACGCGGGATGCGCTCTACCTCGAGGTCGGCACGCGCGCCGAGAGCGAGCGCGTGCACTATCCCGACGTCGACTTCATGATGGAGCGTGACGAGACTGGACGGCGTTATTTCCGCAAATCCGGCGAGCAGATCCTGGATTGAAATGTGAAGCCGCGGCGGCGCCATCAACCACTCCGACTTATATCAAGACAACGTCAACCCGGATTGCTCTCGCGCGCGCCCGCCGTGTAAGGTCGCGGCCCTTTATCGGAACTTCTTCATGGCTCGTGACCAAATCGATATGACGCCAATCGAGACGCGCGACGAGCTCGTCGCCTGGTTCGAGGCGGGGTGCAAGCCCAAGTCTGAGTTCCTCATCGGCACCGAGCACGAGAAGTTGGTGTTCACGGTCGAGGGGCACCGCCCGGTTGCCTATGACGGCCGCCGCAGCATCCGCGCACTGCTGGAGGGCATGCAGCACCTGCTGGGCTGGGAGCCGATCATCGAGGCGGGCAACATCATTGGCATGTTCGACGTGACCGGAGGGGGCGCGATCTCGCTCGAGCCGGGCGGCCAGTTCGAGCTGTCGGGCGCTCCGGTGGACTCCGTGCACCAGACCAGCGCCGAATTGATGGCTCATCTCGCGCAGGTCAAGGAGGTGGCGCGTCCGCTGGGCATCGGGTTTCTCGGGCTCGGGATGACGCCCAACTGGACCCGCAACGAGATCCCCGTGATGCCCAAGGGCCGCTATCGGATCATGACCGCCTACATGCCGAAAGTGGGCCGATTCGGCCTCGATATGATGTACCGCACCTGCACGGTGCAGACGAACCTCGATTACGCGTCCGAGCAGGACATGGTGAAAAAGCTGCGGGTCTCGCTCGCCTTGCAGCCGGTTGCCACGGCCATGTTCGCCAACTCGCCCTTCACCGAAGGCAAGCCCAACGGATTTCTCTCGTTCCGGTCCGAAATCTGGCGCGACACCGATGCCGACCGTTCGGGCATGCTGCCCTGGGCATTCGAGCCGGGCATGGGCTTCGAGCGGTACGTCGACTATGCGCTCGACGTGCCGATGTATTTCGTCAAGCGCGGGGACCGCTACATCGATGTCGCAGGGACGTCGTTCCGCGACCTGATGCAGGGGCGGCTCGCGGAGCTGCCAGACGGGCGCGCGACGCTATCGGACTGGGCCAATCACGTCTCGACGATCTTTCCGGAGGTCCGGCTCAAGCGCTACCTCGAAATGCGCGGCGCCGACGGCGGCCCGTGGCAGCGCCTGCCGGCGCTGCCGGCCTATTGGGCGGGTATCCTCTACGACGATGCCTCGCTCGACGCCGCCTGGGAACTGGTCAAGGGCTGGACCGCGCAGGAGCGCCAGAAGCTGCGCGACGACGTGCCGAGGCTCGGCTTTGCGGCCACCGTCGGTGGGCGCAGCCTGCTGCAGCTTGCGTCAGAAACCCTGGTGCTGGCAGAGCAGGGACTGGCGCGGCGGCACAGGCTCGACGCCAGCGGCCACGACGAAAGCCGTTATCTGCATCCAATTCAGGAATTCGTCGCGCGCGGGATCACGCCCGCGGAAGAGCTGCTCGAGAAATTCTACGGCCCGTGGGAAGGAAGCGTCGACCCGGTGTTCCGGGAATACGCTTACTAAGTAAGTCCACTACGAGTCTTCCGTCTGCGGCTCGCGTACGATCTCTTTCGCCTCCTCGTTGATCGGCCTAGCCGTGCGCGAAGGCTTGCTCAGTGGCACTTGCACCATGTTGGAATGGAGCAGGTCGCGACCGGCGGTGATGCCCTCGGCCTGCTGCAGAGCGAGACGGTCGAGATCGCGGCGGCGGACGCTTTCCTCGACCTCGGCTGCGCGCTCCTCGTCAACGCCGATAGCGGCAAGCGTCTCGCGGCCGAACCTCAGGGCCGATTCATAGGTCTCCCGCAACTCAAACTCGACCCCTTTGGACAGCAGCTGCAGGCTGTGGCGCCGGTCATAGGAGCGCACGAAGATCTTGGTGCCGGAAAACTCGGCCTGAACCAGATCGACGATGTGGCTTGCGGCGTCGCGATTGTCGACGCAAATCGCGACGAGACTCGCTTCCACGAGGCCGGCCGCGCGCAACACGTCGAGCCGCGTGCCGTCGCCGTAATAGACCTTGAAGCCGAAGCCGGCGGCTTGCTGGACCATCTCGGCGTCGTTGTCGATGGCCGTGACGTCGATGCCTTCCGCCAGCAGGCACTGGGAGACGATCTGGCCGAAGCGTCCGAAGCCGATGACCAGCACCGAGCCGTGCGCATCCGAAAAATCATCGGCCTCGCGATCGACCGGGCGCGTCACGCGCCGGAGCAGGGAGTCGGTGAGTGAAGCGACCAGCGGGCCGAGCAGCATGGTGACGGCCGCGATCGCAGTGAGAATGCTGGCCTGACGCGCATCGAGCACATGGAGCGTTGCACCCAACGGAATCAGCACGAACGCAAACTCGCCGGCGCCGGTCAGCACCGATCCCGCGCGTAGCGCATCGCCTCGCCGCGCGCAGGTGGCGCGGAACAGAAGCCATACGATGCCCGCCTTGAGCAGTGTGATGACGACTGCGGCGAGCGCAATCAGCTGCAGATTGGCCCAGACCACCGCCATGTCGATGGTCATCCCGATGCCCATGAAGAACAGGGCGAGCAGAAGCCCGCGAAACGGTTCAATGTCGGCTTCGAGCTCATGCCGATAGTTCGATTCGGCGAGCATCACGCCGGCCAGGAAGGCGCCGAGCGCCATCGACATGCCGGCCTTCTGCATGATCAGGGCCGCACCCAGAACCACAAGCAGAGCGGCGGCGGTCATCACCTCGCGCGAGCCGGTCTGAGCGAGCAGCCGGAAGAACGGGTTGAGCAGGTAGCGCCCGGCGACGACGATCAGGGCGATCGCGGCGGCAATGGTGACGACCGTGCGCAAGCCGTCGCCGAAGCTGCCGTGCACGCCGCCGCCTTCGGGCGCCAGCAGCGGCAAGGCGGCGAGCAATGGCACCACCGCCATATCCTGGAACAGCAGGATAGCGAAGGCGCGTTGTCCATAATCCTGCTGCAGCTGGCCGCGCTCTTCCAGGATCTGCAATGCGATGGCGGTGGCCGACATCGCCAGCGCCAGTCCGGCGATGACGGCGCCGCGCCAGCCGACCAGGCCAACGCCGCTGGCGAGCACGCCGATCACCACGGCGGTGAGGCTCAGTTGCGCCGCGCCCAACCCGAAAATGGCGCGGCGCATCGCCACCAGCCGCCCCAGCTCGAGCTCGAGCCCGATCAGGAACAACAGCATCACCACGCCGAGCTCGGAGACCGGAATGATGCTCTCGGGCGTGCCGAATGCGGCGAGCCCCGAAGGCCCGATGATGACGCCGGCGACGAGATAGGCGACAATGGCCGGCAGTCCGATGCGGCGCGCGATCGGCACGCTCAGGACCGCGGCCGCCAGCAGCACCAGTCCGAAGGTCAAGAAGCCGAATTCGCCGTGCTGCTGATCCATCCTGAAGTCCGCGCTCGAGCCCGCCAGGGGGCGATGTGCAAATATGGTTGATAGGGGCGTGACGGACGCGATTTGTCGCTGATCCGGCACTCGCCGTTGCCGGCGGCCTTCTCTAACATGGATCAAGCCGCGGGGGGCGCGAGCAAGAGACCGCGCATGAAGCGAATGAGGCTCGGGCGAGGGGGCGGATGGCTGGTAGCGCTCTTTTTATCTGTCGTGGTGACCGGCGCGCCTGCATTGGCGCAGGTCGGCTTCGACCGGCCGGGGGGCGACTTTGCAAGTCTGCCGACCCGGTCCGGCGATCCGGCGCAATGTTCTGCGCGCTGCGAGAAGGATCAGCGTTGCCGCGCCTGGGCCTTTTCCTACCCTATGACTGAAAGCGCGAATGCGGTCTGCTGGCTCAAGTCCAAGGTCACGCCGCGGGTGCCGTCGTCCTGTTGCGCGTCAGGCGTGCGTGGAACCGGCGTGATCGAGCCGCGCAATGGCGCGCTCGAGTTCGGGGTCGATCGCTTCGGGGGCGACTACAAGCAATTCGACATTCCCGCCGATCCCGCCGGCAAAGCCTGTCAGCTGGCCTGCGAAGGCGACCAAAGCTGCCGCGCCTGGACCTACGTCCGTCCGGGCTACGTCGGCGCATCGGCTGCCTGCTATCTGAAGAACCACCTCACGCGACCAGCGCACAAGCCGTGCTGCATTTCGGGGGTTGTGCGCTAGTGTTCTGACTCTGACAGTTGTTTCCGTGTCCCGGGCGCAACGCAGCACGAAGTGGTGCGTCGCAGACCCGGGACCGCCCAATAACGGCCCTTGTGGCGGTCCCGGATCGGCGGTGCAGCACTTCGCGCCGCACCGCGTGCGGGACACGCAGAGGTTGGCTGCCCGGCATTGGTTAATTCTGGTCGCGTCAGAAGCCGGTGAAAAGCAGGTCGAGTGCTGCGACGATAGTGTCTCGCTCGGCTGCAATTGTCCCGCGCACGCTTCCCAACGCGCTCTTGCGGACCGTGACAAGCTCCTGGGCGACGAGCACGAACGGCTGCCCTTCTACTTCGACTCGGGGATTGAGACGATCCGCGAACGTGCTGGAGAGTGCGCGCTCGAGTGGTGCCACAACCACGGTATCAAGGCTCCGGACCAGAAGGTCGCTCTGGAGGGCCACCAAGAACGGTTGCCGTTCGCGGCTGCGGGCGAAGGGGTTAGCAACCACGTCGAACTGCTTCAT
>Ga0153954_1000832_pt1 | contig 20455 bp, 16 predicted proteins | sample TSFL038MetaG_FD_102277 | JGI IMG/M metagenome (GOLD analysis project Ga0153954, IMG submission 102277) | Attine ant fungus gardens microbial communities from Florida, USA - TSFL038 MetaG | ecosystem: Host-associated > Fungi > Mycelium > Unclassified | place: USA: Florida, Wekiwa Springs State... | reverse complement strand
GGCAAACTCAACTGGAACTGAACCCAATCCCTCGTTTTTGACTTGCCCTGATCGCCTAGCTTGCCTATTTCGGCGGGCAATCGGGGGTCAGATGGCCTGCTCCAGTTGAGTTTGCCAACCTAGTTTTTTTCGCGACATTTTCCGGGTTGAGAAGCTTTTCCACTCTCGATCGGTCGGAATGTGATTGCTTGGCTAAGATACGAGAGTTAGGAGACCTTTTTTCGCCTCCTTTGGTCCCACCCTGCCCGATCCAGCCCACCCATACTGACACCTTCCGGTCACAACTTGTCAAAATGCCGTAAGGGCACACTTTCTCCGTCACCCCCCTTGGGATACAATGACTCCCGCGGTGGGAGATGCGGTCGGATCTTCTCGAGCCCCTTCTGCGCCCGAAGCGGGTGATCGCTCGATCGGCCTTCCACCATGCCTTGGGGAGGTTCGTCTGCGATGACACCGCCACCCCTCGACCCAAGTACTCTCTTGGCCCGAGCGAGAGCGGGGGATCAAGCCGCCTGGGAAGAACTGTTTCACATGTTCTATCCCAAAGTCGTCCGGGTCGTGCGCCGTAAGCTCGACCGCCCCCTTCGAACGCTGTACGATTCGACCGATTTCGCCAGCGATGTCATGAAGAGCCTCGCCGCTAATCTGGACCGTCTCGAGTTTCCGTCCATCCACGCACTTATGGCTTTTCTTGCGCAAGCAGCCGAGCAAAAGGTGATCGACGAGTATCGTCGGCGTCATACGCTCAAGCGTGACATTACGCGGGAGCGCGCTTTGGGCAGCGTCGAGGAAGACGCTAACAATGTTGAATTAGCCTCGGGGGGGCCCACCGCGAGCGAGATCGTGCAGGCGAGCGAGATCCGCGATCACCTGCTGGCGCGCCAGGATGAAGAGGCTCGCCGGGTCATCGAGCTCAAGCATCAAGGATATTCCAACGGCGAGATTGCCGAGCAAACAGGTTGGAATATCAGGAAGGTGCAGCGCTTCTTCAAGGATCTCCAGGATCGAATGCACGACATGGAGAGACCGCTATGATCAACGGCCTCGCCTCCATCCGCGGGGCCCGCAGTGTCGATGGCGCGGTGGCGTTTGCCCGCTCGTTTGAAACGGAGTGGCGGCGCGAAGAGTCATCGCTCGAGCGGCGTTGGGAAGAAGCCCGTGCCGCGGGTTCCGGGACAATCGCTGCCCTCGTCGGTTTGGTCAAGATGGACCTGGCTGGTCGATTTGCATGCGGGCAAAAGCCCAACGTCACGGAATACCTCGATCGATTTCCCGAGCTGCGCAACGACGAAGACCGGGTCTTGAGCTTGATCTACGAGGAGTTTTGCCTTCGCGAGGAATCCGGCGAAAGTCCTGATGCCGACTTGTTTTGTGGGAAGTATGAGCCCTGGCGTCATTCGTTGGAGTCGCAACTCCGCTATCACCGGCTTCTAAGCCAGGTGGTGGATCCGCAGCAAGCGCTCAAGTTTCCCGAACCCGGAGAGGATTTCGAGGAGTTCCATCTCGAATCGTTACTCGGGCAAGGCGGAGCGGGACGAGTCTATCTCGCCAGCGATGTCTCGCTGGAAGGTCGCAAAGTTGCGCTCAAGGTGTCGCTGGACCGAGGTCGAGAGCCTGCGATCTTGGCCAAACTCGATCACGACCATATCGTTCCGGTGCACTCGGTCGTCTTTCAAATCGAGACCAGTCTGCGCGGTCTTTGCATGCCTTATCGCCCTGGTCTTCCTCTGGACCTGGTGATTCGCCGGCTCATCGGTGATTCCACAAACGCTCCGAATCAAGCTCCCTCGCCCCGATCGGCAAACGCTCCGAGTCAAGCTTCCGCGCCTCAATCGGCAAATGCTCCGAATCAAGCTTCTACGCCCCGACCCGCAAATGTTCCGCGTCAAGCTCGCGCGCTCCGAGATGTCGTCGCCGAGTCGGCTCCTGCGGAGTCGATGGACGAGTTTCTGAACCAGGCCGGATGGCAAGGATTTCCCGACCAGGGCTCGTATGTCGATGGTGTGGCCTGGCTGATCGGGATCCTGGCGAAGGCGCTCTCGTATGCTCATTCGCAGGGGATTATGCATCGGGATGTCAAGCCGGCCAACATCCTCTTGACGCTCCGCGACGGTCCTCAACTTCTCGATTTCAACCTGGCGCATGATCCTCATTCGCGTGACCAGGCCGAGTCGGCGTTACGTGGGGGCACACTGCCCTACATGGCGCCCGAGCAACTCGAGGCCTTCCTGGATCCGCAGTGCTGGGAAAAGGTCAAAGCCTCGGCCGATCTCTATTCGCTCGGTCTGGTCATGCACGAGCTCCTGACGGGCGAACCTCCCGAAGTTCCCGAGCAGGACTTCCCCCTGCCTCGCGCGATCCGGGCTCTGCTCGATCGTCGGAAGTCCTATCCGGTTTCCTGCACGAGAACGCTCAATCCGAATGTACCGCACGCTCTTGAGGCGATCATTGCGAAGTGCCTGGCCACTTCGCCGTCCGATCGTTATGCCGATGCCTTGTCGCTTGCCGAGGATTTGCAGCGTTTCCTCGAACACCGTCCTTTGCGGCACGCCCACAACCCCTCCGCGCGAGAGCGGGCGGAAAATTGGAGCCGAAGAAACCGCAGGAAATTGATTGGTACGGCGACCCTCCTCGTTCTGCTCGGATTTGCCTTTGCGCGGCCGATCATGCGGGTAATCGTACCCCTCGAGCGTAGCGAGAATTTTCTAGCGGCCGTGAAGGATGTCGATTCCTCCCGCTTTCGAGAAGCGATCCCTCGCCTTGAAAGGCTGGTTGAGGAACTTCCTGAGTCCCCCCTACCTCGCTTCTACCTGGGAGTGGCGTTGACCGCCCGGGGCGATATCGATGGTGGCGGCTTTCAATTCGCCAAACTGCTCACGTTTCCGAGCGGAGAGATGGCGCTCCGATTGTGGGGCAGGCAACATCGCCGAGTCGCCGACCAGGTCGAGTCTCTAGGACTCGCGTTGTTCGATCAAAATCAATACAAGCTCGCAAGAGACGCGTTTAACATCGCTCGCGAACTCGAGCCGAATCGGACGAAGTCCCGGGGGGGTGCCGCGAAGGTCTGTTCTTACTTCCATAATTATTCCCAGGCCCACGAACTTCTGACGCAGCTCATCCACGAAGCTGAAACCCGGGATTCGCAGGAAAACCGCAACCTGATCATCGATTGGTACACCGAGCGCTCGCGGGTCGCCATCCGCTGGGCCGAAGACCTGCTCCAACGTGATCCGCGAGGCGCTTCGGCGATCGCGCGAACCCGCTATCGCGAAGCTTTGGCGGATTTGGACAGCCTCAAGCTAAAGCTCAACCCGCTCGATCGAGAACGCGTCTTCCTGGCGGACGTCCTTCGGACCGAAGCGCTGATCGCGCTGGGGACTCTCGACATCGAGGAGGGTCACCCCGAGGATGCTTCAGACCACTTGGCCGCGGCACAGCGGGTTGCCAATAAAGGTCTCGATCCCAGCGGCATGGACCAACGTCAAACCCGCCTCCGGTTGACGCGTAAGCTCGACCTGGCCCGGTTTCGACTTCAGGGCCTGACCATGAAGCACGACCTCTCGAGCAGTAAACACTGCTCTCCGGGCACCGATTGAGGGGTGCCGGCCAATCACGGATCGGCTACGATTCCGCTCCGGAAGGCGGGGAAGATCGCGGGTGAAACTGGCTGTGAATCTTCCGCAGCCGGCTAAGCTCGACACGGGTGTAGATCTGTGTCGTGGCGATTGATGCGTGGCCGAGCATCTCCTGAACCACGCGAAGATCGGCGCCGCCGGCGAGCAGATGGGTGGCGAAGCTATGGCGAAGGGTGTGCGGACTGACATCGCCGTGCAATCCGGCTGCCTCGGCGTGGATTTTCACGATTCGCCAAAGCCCCATGCGTGAGAGGGGCCGGCCAGACCGGGAGACGAAGACGTGGGCCGTCTCAGGCCTTCGCGCCACGAGCGCCGGGCGATCTTTGGCCAGGTAGATGCTGATCGCCTCGCGGGCCCGGCCTCCCAGGGGGACAATTCGCTCCTTGTCCCCTTTGCCGATACAACGGGCCATCCCTGACTTCAGATCGAGGTCCGAAGGGCGGAGCCCGACGACCTCGGAGGCGCGACAACCCGTGGCGTACAAAGTCTCCAGCGCAGCCCGATCACGTCTCCCCAAGCGTAAGTCCGGATTCGGAGCCGTGAGCAGACGCTCCACAGCGGTCGGTCCCAACACCGTGGGGAGCCGGTCCCAGACCGCAGGGGCGATCAGCAACTTGGCGCGATTTTCGGAAAGTAGCCCGTCAAAAATCAAGAACCGAAAGAATGTCGATAGACTCGCAAGATGGCGTCCTACACTGCTGGGAGCGAGCCCGGCGGCCATGAGATACTCGACATAGCCGGTAAGGTCGGCGATATCCAACTCGGCCAAAGGGCGAGGCGCGGCCGACTTCCGCCACCTGATGAAACGGCTGATATCCGAGCGATACGCTGCCAGAGTGTGAGGAGATACCCCGCACTCGGCCATGAGATAGTGGAGGAACGGGCCGAGTGGATCACTGGGCGTTTGCGGTCCTGGAGTAGCCGGCATCGGATCCGGGCCTCATCTTGCGTAAGCCGGAGGAGTCGCATGGGCGACGCACTCTTTACCAATCGGCCGTTCCCGCAGCGCAGCTTGATGCCGAGCGAAGAGACCGCCTTGGCCCGACGGCGGCATTCCTCCGAAATCTCGAGGGCTCGTCATGAATTCATCGATGTGAGTGGTTCCTTGAGAGAGATCCTCTTGGAGTGGTCGGCCTGACTCTGGTAGGGTGGCGACCTTGGGAATTGGTTGTACTCGGTACGAGTGGAGATGAGAAAGCGATGGGCGGAACGTTCGACCGGGCTCGTTTGATCGACCTCCTGAAGCGAGAGAGCTTGAGGTTGGGGACTTTTACACTGGCGAGCGGACGGACGTCCCACTACTACGTCGATGGCCGCAAGGTGACGCTCGCCGCGGAAGGCGCCGCGCTTATTGGCGCGGGGATGCTCGAACAGTTGGCCGATTGCCCCGAATTGGTGGCCGTGGGCGGTTTGACCATGGGAGCCGACCCCATCGTGGGAGCCACTTTGGCGGTTGCCGGGGCGCAAGGACGCGAGCAATTGCGGGGGTTCTTGGTTCGTAAGGAACCGAAGTCGCACGGCACGGGGCAGCTCGTGGAGGGACCGCTCGAGCCGGGCTCGACGGTCGCGATTCTCGACGACGTGGCCACCACGGGCGGCTCCTCACTTCAGGCCGTTGCGGCGGTCGAGGCGCTCGGCTGCAAGGTGGCCCGGGTTGTCGTCGTCCTCGATCGGCTCGAGGGGGCGGCCGCGGCCTTCGCGGCACGCGGACTCGACTTCCGCTCGTTGGTCACCATCCGGGACCTCGGCGTCGAACCGTTGACCTGACCCGGAAATGACTCCACCGCTGCGGGATGCGGCGGTCTATTCATCCGTGGAGACGGATCGTGGAGACGAGCCTGCACCGTGAGCTCAAGGAACGCTACGCTCGAAGTACGGGGGGGCGTTCCGAGGTCGTCCTCAAGGGCTTCCGGGTCGATGCCCTGACCGCCGACGGTATCGTCGTGGAAGTGCAATCCGGAGCCCTCGGCCCGTTGCGCCCCAAGCTCAAAAGTCTTTTGCCAGAACATGTCGTTCAGATCGTCAAACCCGTCGTGCTGTCGCGGCGGGTAATCCGACGCGCGAGGCGCGACGGCGACAATCTCTCCGCCCGGCTCAGCCCCAAACGTGGACGACTCTCCGATGTTTTCGATGACCTCGTGGGTCTCGCGCGGGTTTTTCCGCACCCCAACCTCCGCGTGGACGTGCTCGCCGTCGAGATCGACGAGATCCGGGTCCCGAGACGACGATGGCCAGGCTATGCGGTCGTCGATCGCTTGCTCCGGCTCGTGACCTCGACCGTGACGCTCCGCGAGCCTCGCGACCTTTTCACCCTCCTTCCCGACGTTCTCCCCGGCCCGTTTACCACGCTCGACCTGGCCGATTGCTTGGGAACGTCTCTCCCGTTCGCCCAACGCGTTGCCTATTGCCTTCGGCTCTCCGGCGCGGTCGAGACGCTCGGGAAAAACGGCAACCGCCGGATTTACAGCCAGCTCCCCGTGGGGGAGGCTTCCCCAGGCGTACCGGAAATCGCGCGCTGAGTCGTCCTTCCCGTTCCGTCCAGAAGTGGCGCTCCGTAGAAAATCGGTGCAGGTGTGGGACAGTCGTCACAGGCCGTGGGCTGAAGCGTAAGAATTGGACACGTCGAGCGTCAGGTCATTTCTTCGCGGTATGGCCCTATCATCGAGGCAACCCATGGCCGATCACCCGTTGGTGGACGAGTCCGGATCCGCGTCGACGGCTCGGGCAGGGCGAGCGAACTGGATCGTGCGGCGGTTGTATACGAGCAATCCGTTCTACGTCATCAGCGCCGAGCTTGTGTTTATTGGTTTGCGGGTCTCGTTTCCTAGGAATGAAGGCATGTTCGAGACCTGGGCCCTGACCCTCGGGCTGGGGGCGTACACGCTCTTGCTGGCGATCACGGCCTGCCTCTTGATTCGTCTCGGCCGTGTTTGGGATGACGTCCGGAGCATCTTGCTCTTGGTTGTGCTGATGTTTCTGGCGATGTCCGTGACTTTTGACGACACGCTCGCGTCCCAGCCGAGGTTCGGAGTGGCCTGCGCCTTGGGGGGATTTCTCTTTGCGGCTGGGGTCAGCGAAGGTGTCTTGCGAGCAATTCGGCTTGCTCTGCCGGCTCTCTTCCGTGTTCCCTATTACCTGATCCTGGGACTCTTCTTCCTCTACCCCGCAGTCCTCGTCCCGCTGCTGGACCAACCAGAGAGCGCTGCGCTGCAATGGGCGCTTTTTGGCTTTTCTCCTGTTGCCGGGCTCGCCTTTCTCGCGTTGTTGCCGGCGATCCGCCGAGGTCCGGCTTACGTGACCGAGAACGGTAGTCCCTGGAGGTGGCCTCTTTATCCCTGGGTCCTGTTCGGTCTCTTGGCCTTCGCCGTGTGTGTCCGGGCCAACTACCTTTGCATCTCAATGCACTTCATCGAGCGATCGGCCGTCGATGACTCACGATCGAGCTCGATCTTCGGGCTCTACTTCTTGGTCCCGTTCCTCTACGCGATCTGCGTCGTTCTGCTGGAGTTGGCTCTCAAGACACGCAACCGATCCTTCGTTCGACTTGTTTTAGCCTTCCCGCTCGGCCTGGTTGTACTTTGCCTCGTGGACCCGCCCGCGAATGTGGTGGCTCAAAGGTTCCATAGTTTGTTGATGCGAGACCTGGGAGGTTCGCCGTTCTTTCTGTCGTTGCTGGCTGCGCTTGGCTTCTACGGTTATGCAGCCCTACGCCGGATTTCCATTGCCGGCGATTTTCTCTCAGTCGCATTGAGCGCGCTGGCGTTCGTCGCCCCGGGATCGCTGGGGCTCGATGATCTTTCGAATCTGCGGCTTTGGCCCTTGGTGGCCCTCGGTGGCCTTCAAATCGCGATGGGGGGGCGCAAATCCGAATCATGGCGCTCCGCACTCGGTGCTCAGAGTCTGATCATCGCGGCGGGGGGCGCCCTTCCCGCTGGATATTCTGATACGGAGCGAGGGCTGGTGATTGCGCATCTTGGACTTGGGGCCACTCTCGTGTTCGGCGTCGCCTACCAGGATCTCTGGGGAGTGATCGCCCGTCGGCTGGGCGCTCTGCTCTTGTTCCTTGGCTGCGTACTGGCCGTGATTGACGTATCGGCGATTATCCCTTCCATTTCACCTGAGGCACGATGTGCCTATGCGATTTTCGCGATCGCCATCGCCCTGGGTTACGGAACTCTGATGCGAGATCGCGTGTACCACGTTGCCGTTGCCGCGAGCGCAGCGACGTGGATGGTCATGATGGGGTGGCGAAGTTACGTGCTCCTCCGCCAGTTCATCGTCGGTCTCGACCTGATTACCTGGGGATTCGTCTCGTTTCTCCTGGCGGCTCTTATTAGCTTTCGAAAAGCGGGTGGATGGCACAAGCGGTATTCGCGGCGCGTCTCTGATCGCGATCTGTTGGGATGAGGTACAGACGACCGACAACGATCCAAAAGCTTCGATGAGCGGGATCGCCCCGTCCTCGGACGATCAAGCGGTCTGTAAAGCCAACCCGAAGTAAGGGTGAATCCCTGGAAAACGCTCACTTCCCGATCGCCGCCCCGAGCGCTTGTCTCGTGGCGGCGATCGTCGTTTAACGTGGAATCCAGGCCGCCTGGGGACAGCATCCCCTGATTCCAATCGGTTCCCGCGATGCATTCTGTTTGTTCTTGATGTAATCGTATGCAAAAATGAGGTAATGTGTGAGGCCTGGTCCATCTCAACCGGTTCTTCAGGGATCTGCGAGGAATTGAATCCCCGGGGAGAGGAAACAGGTTTTTTCTGTTTGTGCGTAGTCCGCTCTTTCTCACAGGAAGGGCATCTGCGGGCTCTCCAACTTTACGATCACGCCCGTTGCGAAGGGTCGCTCGCCGGATGCTCCACTGAGACGCAACCTTGGAAGTCGAGCGTCAACAGATCTCCATGGACACATAAACCTTGCCTTGGCGTTATAGAGCGTCAGGAAGGTAAAGTCTGTGATTCAATAGAAACCCTGCCTCGGGATTCGTTCCCGTAGGGCCTTGGCCTGCCGAGGCTTTGGCGAACGGCCTCAGCAGGCCAAGGCCTGCTCCATAAGAGCCGGGCGGTGCGGACATCTTTTCTCTGACTTTCGACTGGTATTTCGAACGAATGAAGTCGTTGAAGCGGGGAATTGAGAATAACCAAAGCGTATGAGAATTTATGGCTGGTTTGCGCGACAACGGCGAACGAAGGAGGGTTCGTTCGGGGCCAGCGGGTTTTTCGCGGGGTCAAACGTGGAGCGATTTCGAAGTGAATCGATAGACAAGAAGAGGTCCTGCTAAGAAAGCCCCCTCGGGTGATGGCGACGCGCTGATTTTTCGGTTTAAAAAAGATTGTGTCTCGACCATGATATGCTATGTAAAGTGTTGATGAAGGTGATTCGAGAAAAATCTCGCGTTGCTCCTGCGGGCGCATTGGTCGCGGAGAAACAGGAGCCAGGGTCGAATATAAAGTTGAAGGGAATCATTGTCATGGTGGAGGATGAGCGTAAATTGCGAGGAGGCGGGAGCGAAATCGATCCGATTCAAAAGGATGTGAGTTGGGATGACACCCTTGGCGATCATGGGGAACGGCCTAATGGTGCTGGGTGTTCACCGTGTCGGATCAATCCTCACGAAGTCTTAAGCAGTTTTGGTTGGCAATCGGATGGATTATGGGGCTAGATTGGGAGTAAGGTATCAATCACTCTCGTCTTGTGTCTGCGTTTTGATTCCGAGGGGTCGAAATTCCATGGCTCGGGTAAGTCGGGCTGCGTCTCGGAGCGTGAGCGCTCGGCGCATGAGCGCCTCGATTTTCTGCTAGGAGTGAAGGAGCAACTTCGATGTCAGAGCCATCGACGATTGCAGATTATTCCATTGCCGCGGTTTCTAAATTGACAGGCGTGAGCTGTCATGCCCTGCGGGTTTGGGAACGCCGATATCATTTTCCCGTGCCGCATCGATCCGCGTCGGGGCACCGTCGCTATTCTCGCGACCAGGTCCAGGTGCTCCGCTGTGTTTCAGAACTCTCGAAAACAGGGCTTACGGTGGGTGACTTACTCACCGCCGCCCGTGATGGTCGCATCCGTATCGATCCTCAAAAGCAAGTCGATTCGGCAACGGTCGCAGACCCTGCCGCGGGTGAGCTCGTGGATCGACTCCTGGAGGGGGACCTCGTTGAAGGCGAAATGTGCTTTGACGCGCTCGCCGCGAAATATTCTGCGACCGATCTCGTGACCCACGTCATCGAACCCGCTATGATTGATGCAGGAGAACGCTGGTATCGCAGGGAATGCGAGATTTTCCAGGATACCCTCGTGAGTGGGTTCCTGCGACGAAAGCTTGAAGTACTGATCGACGAGGCTCGTCGCTTCAACACTCGACCTTCGAGAACGATCGTCGTCGGAACCGTTGAGGGGGATCGTCATGCCGGCGGGGTCTTGATCCTTCAGCTTCTCTTAGAGCAGAAGGGTTGGCGGGTCTTGAATCTGGGGGTCGACATACCCGTCCGTGAATATCAGAAAGCAGTCGCGGTGCGCTGTCCCGACGCGTTGGGGCTCTCTTTCGTATTGTCTCGTAATATCAACAAACGGTTTCGCGAACTCGCACAGATCAACCAGGTCCCGGTATTCGTGGGCGGACGCAGCATACTGAACTATCAGCGGTTGGCGAGGCGAAATGGCCTGATCCCCATCGTGGGACCCATTTGCACGGCTGTCGATCATCTGATGGAAGCCTTCGAAGTTTGGGGGAGGACTCGAAAGTCTTCTGACGCTCTGAATTGAGGAGACGGCGCACTGCACCGGATGGCTGGGCGTTCGAGGGCCGGGAAAAGTAAGCGGGGCGACGAGACGTTCGCAAGGTAGTTGTACTGTACGAATTTGATGAAGTCTTCAAAGCCGAATGGCGAGGTCCCTCGAGATTGAGGGACCTCGCCGTTGTTCGTGTCATAAATCAAGCCACCTTTCGGTGGCTTGATGAGTGGCACGCAATCTCAGTACTGCGGGGCCGCCTTGACCGGAGCCTGCGGGGCCGGAGCGATATAGGGCGCCGCTTTGACCGGAGCCTGAGGAGCGGGCAGGATCTTGGTCGGAGCCGGAGCGATCTTGGTCGGAGCCTGCGGAGCGGGCAGGACCTTGGTCGGAGCCGGGGCGATCTTGGTCGGAGCCTGCGGAGCGGGCAGGACCTTGGTCGGAGCCGGAGCGATCTTGGTCGGAGCCTGCGGAGCGGGCAGGACCTTGGTCGGAGCCGGAGCAATCTTGGTCGGAGCCTGCGGAGCGGGCAGGACCTTGGTCGGAGCCGGGGCAATCTTGGTCGGAGCCTGCGGAGCGGGCAGGACCTTGGTCGGAGCCGGAGCAATCTTGGTCGGAGCCTGAGGAGCGGGCAGGACCTTGGTCGGGGCCGGAGCGATCTTGGTGGGTGCCTGAGGAGCGGGCAGAACCTTCGAAGGAACTTGCTCAGACGCGTATTGCCCAGACGCGTATTGTCCAGAAGCATAGCTCGAGAAATGGCCCAAGCCGGTAGCGCTAAGGGCAAGGATCATAACCGCACTGGTCATCTTGATATCCTCATACTAGTGTGAGGTTGTCGGTCGACAGTCTCGATCGAGTCGGTAAACAGACAAGCCCCTGATGGCTCGGCACGGTCGATGCTTGACAGCGTCCGAACGCCAACACCACCATCCATGTCGGGTGCCTACCATGTGCCGGAATCGGTTCTCGGCTCTCGGTAAGCTAAGCAAATGTCCCCAACCCGCAACGGGGACTCGTCACACGTTGGCCTCAGGACAGTGGCGGAAGCCTGAAGCCGGTCTCTTTTGGCCGGCTTTCGCTCTCCACCCCAGGGGTGGCCACGCATGGTTATCGGCAACTTGCCCGGCTGCGATTACTTCTTTGGCAAGATCGAGAAAATGCCGCTTTCGCGAACTATAGGGTCTCTGCCGAGTTTCAAGGCTTTAGGTCGAGACACTTCCGGAATTGGATCCACGATGGTTGGACCGGATGCCGAACCATCTTGGGTATCGAGCAGGTGGTGAAATTCCTTGGCAGTCCCCGCTGGCCTTGGCCGCTGGCGATGTGATGAAGAGGAATTCGTCGGGATGAATTCTACCGGTAACCGGGAGGCAGCATGCGTATCGGCATCAGGCTTGGCGGCTCAGTCGTCTGGTCGCTTATGGTATTTGCCTTGGCGCCTTGGTCTTTCGGGGCGCCAGTCGCCAAGCAGGTTCAGCCAGTTCCCATCGGAGGGTCACTGTACGGCCTAACGGGGGATCGCCACTTCGGCGTTTACATCCCTACGCGGTTTGGCGGTGAACTGACGATTAAGACCTCGCAAGGAACGTTAGGGACGATTATGGGGCCCGATGGCCACTCCCGTGAAAACGGCAGGGAAATCGGTCAGAATCAACAAGGCTGGTATACGTTCACGGTGACCGGGGCGACTGGAAGTTACTCCGTGGAAACGGCGTTCGTCCAGGTCGGCCAGAGTGCACGTAAGCCGTGGAACTATTACTATTGGCCGACCAAGGCCGATGCGATCCACGAACCGTGGTCCGGCGGCAACGGCCGAGTCGACACGATGCAGCCCCAGGGGGACGATGAGGTCGTTGTCTCCTTCGGCTCCTACATCGCGCCTGGCCAAGACATCATTCGCGCAGGGAATAATGGGATCCTCGAAACGCCCGTGGCGGCGGGGGACGACTCGACCTGGTTCCCTAATTTGTATGACGATATGACATTCCGCGGGGCCAACGGTTCACTTTTCCAGACCCCGTCGCCGATGCTGAAATATGACCAACTCTTCAACAGCTCCGCTCGTGCCTGGGAGGCCAGGTATAGCCAGAACCACGACATCACTCGCTGGCCCGGCCACTGCCTTGGTGGTGCTGTGGCTTCGATTCTGCTCAACGAGCCGATTCCGGCGCCCGGGTCAGGACTGACGGCCGACGAACTGAAGGCGCTTTGGGCCGAGCTCGGTGAAAATCACTACAACCATCAAATTGGCGACTACGCGAACGAGATCCCGGCGGGTCCCCCTCATGCCGGCCTGGACGCTTGCGACTATTCCGTCGCCCGGTTCCATAACATGCTCGAGCAGCACATTCGTGGTGAGCGGATCGCGCTCTTGGGCAATCTCCGAGCCTTCCCGCCGCGGGGTACCCCCAACGAGGTCTGGAACCACGGCGTCGGTAGGTACACCGCCGAGTACCACTCGGTTCCCGGCAAAGGGGAACGTGCTGTCCTGCTCAAGGTCGCTTTGGAAGGAAACTCGGGCTCCTGCCTCAACGGCCAGGACAGCAAGCCGCGCGTCATCACCTATGAGTATTCGTTGGTTTACGGCCTCGACGGCAACGTCGATCAGACGAACCCAGCCGCGTGCGACTGGATCTCCGTGGGTGGTGAGGGTATGTACGCTCCGTTGAACATCCTCCAGGTGGTGCAATCGCGCTGGGCGGGGCACAACCCGTATGTCACCGAGTCGAACGTGCGGGCCATTGACCTTGCCAACGGTGGATCGCGGAGTACCTACGCAGGGGCACCTCCCGTGTTCCGCCCCGTGGGAAACTACGAGGCAGGTCGTCCTATGATTTCGAGTAACACTGCGAGTAACACTGGCGGTGAGAACGTGAATGGCCTCTTGCCGCGTCGCGGGCTGTTCCGAACGTTCTTCGGTGGCGGACGCTAAACGGCCTCTCTGCTCGAAGTCGGCCGGTAGATCGGCCATGCCCCGCCTTCAAGACTCAGCCAAGCTCTGGTCGTCTCGAATGGGGCATGGTCGTTTTCAAATCCCGAAAGGGAACCGGACATCAGGCTGTCAACTTTTCGATTTCGGTATTTCCGTCACGGCCGTTCAAGTTTCCCTGGCCCCCTAGTCGATACCTTTATCTGCACGGACGAGTCCGCCGGATTTCGCCAATCGAGGCGACCCGTGTGACACTCCTGATCCCTCGAACTTGACACGCTTAATCGATAGACGACCGTGGGGGACTTTTTACCATGACCCGAGAACAAGGACTCCAAGCCTGGCCAAGCATTCGCCCCACGCGGTTTGAAGCGTCGAACTCTTTGCCGGTCTTGATACAGGTTCCGGCGGTATCGGGGGGACCTCACCGTCCCCGCAGTTCGGCCTCTTGGGCGCGCGTCCGCCCGACCGCCCGGCGTCGACGCCTCCGTCGCGAGGTTCGCTGGACAGGCTATGCGCTCTTAGCCACGATGCCGCTGGCCTTCGCCATACTCCTCTTTGGAGGCGGCCGGCCTTCGGTTTCACTGGCGTCGTCTGCAATGCCCCAGCAGATCGCGACTCCTCCTGAAAACGAGAGCAGTTCTGAAGCAACAAGGCCTCCATCGATTTCGATCACCATTGAGCCGACCTCGCCTCCGTCAATGGTCGATGTCGAGGCCCCTGTGGATTTCCCTGGATATCTCCTGCCCGACGACGAACGCGAGGAGTCGGCTCATGCGGGAAGTTGATCAGGCGCTCGCCCGGGCCTATGCCCAGCGGACGAGTTCCGAACACGGGGGTGTGCCCCCTGCTCCTCACCTGGCCACGCGTTCGTTGGACGGAAAGAACACGCCCTCCGAGCCGCTTGTTCTCGAAGCGGAGAACTCGGCCACAGGGCGATCTGCCGAGCCTTCGGAACTCCAATGGCCGGCTACGGTGCGCACCCTCGAGCGGCAGTTCGGCGACCGTTTCTCACGGTTGGCGGATGCTTTGATCGAGGCACGCGACCAAAAACACTTGAAGGTTCTGCTTTTCACCAGTTGTCATCGCGCCGAGGGGCGAACCACACTCGTCCTGACGGTCGCTCGAGCCCTGGCGCGGCGCCCGGGTCGAACCCTGCTCGTCGACGCCGATCTCGCCGGCCCCATGCTGGCCAGACAACTTGGCCTTCGCCCCGAGGTCGGTCTCGATGATGTCGTCGAAGATGGGCTGGCCGTCTCCGACGCACTGATCGACGCGCCCGACGACCACCTCACGATCTTGCCGATCCGAGCCCCGATTGCGCGACCTCGCGAGTTCGTGGCGAGTCCCGCCTGGTCGTGTGTTCTGGCGCGGTTGCGCCGGGAATTTGACCTGGTGCTTTTGGATGGCAGCCCGCTCTTTGCCGGCCTGAGCGCGACGGTGCTCCATCGCTCGGTCGACGCCGCGGTCCTCGTCCACAATCGCACCCTGACCGGCGAGCGCGGCTTGCTGCGAGCTCGTGAGGTCCTCGACTCGGGTGGAATCCCGCTTCTCGGTTTGGCCGAAACATTTGTCTGAGTCTTTGAGCGGTTCTGACGGTGGAATCAGAAATCCATCCCACGGAATGGGGTGGCGACTTCGCCCAGGAAGGGCGGAGTTCACACGCGACAGGGAGGCCGTTCGTTGTACGAGGCGCACTTCGGCCTGCGGCGACGCCCGTTCGGCGAGAGCGTGAGTCCGTCGACCTACCTTCCGCTTCCGAGCCGGGAGTCGATCGTTCGTCGCGTGCGCTATGGTCTGGAACAAGGCCAAGGTCCCGTCCTCATCTTCGGACCACCAGGCGCAGGCAAGACGTTACTCGCCAGGGTCCTGGCGCGCGAGTTGGGCGGTACCTCCACCCATGTCACCTTTCCGGCCCTTCCTCCTCTCGAACTGTTGAACCTGCTTGCGCAGGAGCTCGGAGTCGAGATCGGTAACGACGTGTCTCCCGCATTGGCCTTGCGTCGCTTGCGTGACTGGCTGGCTGGATTCTCTGTGCGCGGCGAGCGCCCGCTGTTGATCGTCGACGAAGCGCACCTGATCGATGATGTCATGGCCTTCGAGACGCTGCGGCTCCTCCTGAACTTCGCCACGAATGGTCCCTCGGACCTGTCCCTCTTGCTTGTAGGAGGTCCCGAGGCCTTGCTTCGCATGCCTCCAGGCCTGGTCGATCGACTGACCGCCCGCTGTTTACTGGGAGCTCTCTCCGAGTCGGAATCGGCCGCCTACGTCCTGGGACATCTGGAAGCGGCAGGGGCGTCCACCCCCCTGTTTGATGCCGAAAGCCTCTCCATCCTCCATCGCGCCGCCGATGGCCTTCCGCGGCGTCTCAATCGCTTGGCCGACCTTGCCCTCCTGATCGCTTATGCCGAAGGGCAGGCCGTCGCCGACGGCCATGCCGTCGCGATCGCAGCCAAAGAATTCGAGCTCGACGCTCTCGCCGTCTGACTCAGATTCCCTCGAGGGTCGGTCGGGCGAGTCCGAATTCACGCATTCGAAGTCCTTGCCCGGAACATGGTTCTGGGCGATTTTTTGCGCCTCGGTTCCGGTTCGGGTTGTCGGAAAGGGTGGACTTGTGTCTAGAATGCACTCAGAGTCAACTCCAAGGTGATCACCGGTGATCTCCAATTCTGGTCTCCCGTATCCACCTGCGGCATGCGACGAGGTTTGCGATCATGGACAACAACCACGCCGAAGCAGGCCGACAGGCCCTCGTCGACGCTCATGAGAGCGAGCGCCTAGCCGAGCGATTTCGGGAGGTTCGGAGCCTTACCGTGGCTCTCTGTTCACCTCTTGAAGTCGAAGACTATGTCGTCCAGTCGATGCCTGACGCAAGCCCGGCCAAGTGGCATTTGGCGCATACGACCTGGTTTTTCGAAACGTTCATACTCAAGGCGATTTCCGCATACGACAGCGAGGTCTTGAGTCGATCCAATTATTTGTTTAATTCTTACTATAATGCTTTGGGTGAACGTATCCCTCGAGCGGAACGCGGCTTGGTTACGCGTCCTACGGTTGCGGATGTTTACAGGTATCGAGATGCCGTTGATGTGCGGATGCTCGACTTCCTCGATGGCGGAGATGTCGAGCTTCTGGCTTGTGTCGCCCCGATGCTCGAGCTGGGACTGAACCACGAGCAACAGCATCAGGAACTGCTGCTGACCGATCTCAAGCATGCGTTCTCCCGCAACCCTCTCCGTCCCGTCTACAGCGAACGCGCGGTGGAATCCGCGGGCAATGTCGGTCCGCTGAGCTGGCTACCCCACTCGGGAGGCTTGCGAAAGATCGGCCACGACCGGATCGGTTTTGCTTTTGATAATGAGGGGCCGAGGCATTCGATCTACGTCGAGCCGTTTCAGATTGCGAACCGATTGGTGACGAACGCAGAGTACCTCGCCTTCATCGAAGACGGAGGTTATGAGCAACCGCGGTTCTGGCTCTCCGACGGTTGGAATGCGCGTACCGCACAGGGATGGACCGCCCCGCTTTATTGGGAACGGTCGCCGCGAGGTTGGCGCACGATGACGTTGGCAGGAATGCGCGACCTCAACGAAGATGAGCCGGTCTGCCACGTCAGCTTTTACGAGGCCGGCGCCTATGCGAGTTGGGCTGGAGCTCGGCTGCCGAGTGAGGCTGAGTGGGAGCTGACGGCCGATGATGCTCCTCGAGTCGGTAACCTGCTGGAAAGCGGCCGCTACCATCCTGTCCCTTTGCCATCGCCAACCGATGATGGTTCCCCTTCCCAGCTTTTCGGCGACGTCTGGGAGTGGACGCGAAGCGCCTACAGCCCCTACCCCGGTTACCGTCCGGCGGCAGGTGCGCTCGGGGAATATAACGGTAAGTTTATGTGCAATCAAATGGTTCTGCGCGGCGGTTCATGTGCCACCCCGGCGTCTCACATCCGGTCCACCTACCGCAACTTCTTTCCCCCTGACGCCCGCTGGCAGTTCTCCGGCATTCGCCTTGCCAAAGATGTTTGACGCGAAAGAGGATCTCTAATCGCACGAAGATATTCGTCGGTGAAAGCATCCCCTTCTTCAGGGTAGGGAGCCATCGAGCGCGAATCACCTGGCCGATATCCGCCATGGTACGTCGTTACACTCCTTGTTAGGATAGCCGACGGCCGTCCAGGTTGACTGGCGTTTCGAGCCGAATGATCGGTGTGGAGCGGCCGAGTCAGGAGGGGAGGCGGGAGCCGCCTCGATTGCGCTAGGATGCAGAACTTCTTGGCGGATGCTCCAGCCGCGCTCGACGCTCTGTCGGGTCCGGTTTGTGACTGGTTTGTCTCCGCCTTCCCGGGCGGGCCGACCCCCGCACAGCGGCTTGCCTGGCCTTCGATCGCCGCGCGGGCGAACGTACTCTTGGTTTCGCCGACGGGTTCGGGGAAGACGCTGGCGGCATTCCTCGCCGTGATCGACCGGCTCTACAGGGAGTGGATGGCGGGGGACCTTGCCCCAGGTTTGCGTTGCGTGTATGTCTCGCCCCTTCGAAGCCTGGGTTACGACATCGAGCGAAATCTCTCCGAGCCCTTGGATGCGATCCGACAGGCGCTGAAGTTGGAACGGAGTCCGCTGACCGTCGGCGTTCGCACGGGGGATACGTCGAGCTATCACCGCCGAAAACTGCGTGATGATCCACCGCATGTTTTGATCACGACCCCCGAGAGCCTAGCGCTGATGCTGAGCCAGGAGGCCTGGCATGCACAGTGGGGCGGGGTCGAGCACCTCATCGTGGATGAGGTTCACGCTTTGGTGCCGACGAAGCGCGGGGCGGACTTGGCCGTTTCCCTCGAGCGCTTGGCGGCCCGGGCCAAAGTTGACCCGAGCCGGACGGGGCTGTCGGCTACCTGCCGTCCCGCGGAGCCGGTCGCACGATTCCTGGTGGGGCCTTCTCGCGATTGCCGGGTGCTCGAGGCCGAACCCCCCGAGGGCTCGCAACCGCTCGATTTGAAAGTCGAGTCGCTCCTCAGAGCCGACGAGGCCCCTCATCGCGGTCTCACGTATCGCCGGTTGTTACGTCGGCTCGGGCGCGCGCTGACGCGTGAGCGGACGACGGTCATCTTCGCGAATACCCGAGCTCTCACCGAGAAAATTACGCACGACCTGCGGGGGGACAAATTAGAGGGTGAAGCGAGCATTGCCGCGCACCACTCAGCGCTCGACGCCGCGCGGCGCCGGGAGGTCGAGTCCGCACTCAAGGCGGGCAAGCTCCGGGCCGTGGTCACGAGCACGAGCCTTGAGCTGGGCGTCGACATTGGCACGGCCGACCTGGCCGTGCAGGTGGGTTTGCCGGGAGGGGTCTCGCGTTGTCTTCAACGCGTTGGCCGTTCGGGGCACCGCGTGGGGGCCGCCTCGCGAGGTCTCTTGCTGGCCGCCACTCCGGCCGAGCTGGCCGGCCTCGTCGTCACGGCTGAAGAGGCTCGCCTCGGGAACGTCGAACCCCTTCGCGCCGTGGCCTCGCCTCTCGACGTGCTTTGTCAGCAACTCATCGGGATGGCCTGCGGTGGTGAGTGGTCCAGTCAGGCCGCCTTCGACCTGGTCCGCAAGGCCGGGCCGATGGCCGAACTCTCGCGCGACGATTTCGACGCCTGTCTCGAATTCCTGGCCGGTGAACTCTCCGCTCCTCCCGGCGCTTTCGAACCCGAGCCCGGCGCAGCGCCGCGCTGGACGTCGCCTCGGATCTGGAAGAAAGCCGGGTTTTTTGGGATTAGGAGCCGGCGGGTCATGCGCTGGTTCTGGGGGAATGTGGGGACCATCACTTCGGAGGAGTCGGTCCGCGTGCTTGTTGACGGCGTCGATCTCGGCACCCTCGAAGGAGCCTATGCCGATCGCCTTCAAGCGGGGGATCGCTTCTTGCTTGATGGCCGGGCTTTGGAGTTCGTGCGACTCGAAGGATTGGTCGCCCATGCCCGCGCTTCGGGAGGAGACTCGGGATTGCCGCGCTGGACGAGCGATCGCCAGGGGCTCTCGGCCGGCTTGGCATTCGCGTTGACGCGGTTTCGCGAAGAGGCCGCGGATCGGCTCGCCGATGGTACCGAAGCGCTCGCGAGCTGGCTTCGCAATACGCATCAGCTCGGGGCCGAGGCCGCCTGGGTGCTCACGAACCTGTTCGAAGCCCAATCTCAGATCAGTGAAATTCCCTCGGCCGGCTCCCTCCTCGTTGAGGAATCGCCCCACGATGAGGGCTGGTCCTATACCTTCCATGCCCCCTTGAGCCGATCGGCATGCGAAGCCCTCGGGCGAGCGGTCGCGGCTCGGATCGGCCGGCGGTGCCGTCGCGACCTGGCGATGGAGGTGGCCGACCTCGGTTTCTCGATCCGACTGCCGGAGGAGATCCGTTTGCGTCGCGACGAGCTTGCCGACTTCTTGGTCCCGGCCGGTTTCCTCGACGACGTGATGGAGGGACTCGACCGTGGCGAACTGGCCGCACGTCGGTTCCGGCATGTCGCCGGTACGGCGCTCATGGTCTTGAAAAACCCGGAGAACGGCCGCCGTCGCGTGGGGGGATCCCTCTGGGTGAGCACGCGACTCTATCCGCTGGTCAAGGCGGCTTGCCCCCACCATCCTTTGCTTCGGGAAACCCGCCGCGAGATTCTCGAGGACCTGCTCGACGCGCCTCGAGCGCTTGCCTGGATGCAGGAGCACCCGAAAATCCGCTTCCGCGCTCTGAGCGGCCCCTCCCCTTTTACCCTGGCCTGGGTCGATCCGACACAACCCGAGGCCCTCCGGTTCGAGGCGCCCGCCGAGGCTTTGCGCCGGCTTCATGCTCGCTTGATGGCTTCCCCGGCCGCGATGGGAAATACAGGCTATTGATTCATCGCTAGAGAATTTGAGCGGTTGGCGAGCGGAACGCCTACAAGATCCAGGAGAATTGCGGTAATTCTGTGATTGCGTATTTAATCGTTTGATTTTTTGGGGGAGCTCTTGGCCTACCGGGGCGGTTCGCGATGGTCTCGGCAAAGCAAGGCCTCGTGCTTTGTCAACGTTCGATTGACGGGTCAGCGATTCCTTTTGGTAGGGTGGGCATTGCCCACCAAACTGTTGGCCTCAGCGAAGATCGGTGGGCAATGCCCACCCTACGGCAGGCCGTCTGCACCCGTTTTCTTAGGGTTGACAAAGCACT
>Ga0153954_1000831_pt1 | contig 20457 bp, 22 predicted proteins | sample TSFL038MetaG_FD_102277 | JGI IMG/M metagenome (GOLD analysis project Ga0153954, IMG submission 102277) | Attine ant fungus gardens microbial communities from Florida, USA - TSFL038 MetaG | ecosystem: Host-associated > Fungi > Mycelium > Unclassified | place: USA: Florida, Wekiwa Springs State... | reverse complement strand
CAGGCTGGCCTCGGTCCGCTCCTCAGCGACGGCCAAGAGCCGCTTGGCCTCGCCGCCGATGTCGTAAACCAACGTGAGATAGCGATGTCCCCGACTCCGGGCGATCTCATCTACCCCCACCGCGGTCAGCTGACTCAGATCGCGGTGCGCCAGGCCCCACTGGACCGCAAATTCCACCGCGCGACGCACGCTGTCTCACGAGGTCGGAAAAATCGCGGCGACCTCGCTCCAGCTCAGCCGTTTGGCCCACCTCGCCAGGAACCAGCGGTAGGTTGTCGTCAGTTGATTCTTGCCGTCACACCAGGGCACCATCTCCACGGTGACCCCACACCGCTTGCAGTTCACCCGACGCATGCGGTAGGCCAAGAAGACCATGATTCCCCAGAGCGGCACGAACTCAAACAGCCGATCTTCCAGGCGATCCTAAGTGGGACCAGGACGGCCACAACCGGAACAATGCGGGCGGCGCGTGATCGCTCGTCTCCGCATCGCTCCCGCAATACACGCAACGGCGTACCTGTGACTGAGAACCACCAGTGAATTGCGATCGAGTGTCCATGCTTCCGATAGATACCAGTGGAAGGAGAGAGGTTCTGTTCTTTTCGAGTGGAAACCTTGTCACCGCCTTCCCCCTGCCCCTTCCCCGCTCAGACCGCCCTTGATTCTGTAAGGAAAACAGGCTAGTATTTCTTGCATAATGGGAAGAAAGAAGTTAGCACAAGCCATTGATTCACGCATCGCTGCAGCCATCCACGACCGTGGACGTGGTTCCGTGTTCGTTCCGGTGGACTTCGTGAACATCGGCAGCCGGGAGGCCATTGACGTTGCCCTCCACCGGCTCGCCCGACAGGGGACCATCCGCCGCCTGGCCCGCGGAGTCTACGACTTCCCGAAGGAACATCCGGTGCTAGGGCCGCTCGCCCCGTCCGCCGAGGACATTGCGCGGGCGTTGGCGAACCGCGACCGTACCCGGCTCCAGCCAGCGGGGGCGTATGCCGCGAACGCCCTGGGGCTTTCCGAGCAGGTTCCGGCCAAGGCGGTGTTCCTGACAGATGGTCCGGCCCGGACGGTTAAGATCGGTCCAACCACCATCCAGCTGCGCCGGACGACACCGCGGAACATGGAAGCGGCCGGGCGGCTCAGCGGCCTGCTCATCCAGGCGCTCCGGGAATTGGGCCAAGAGCACATCACACAGGAGCGGCGGGACCACCTGAAACGGACGATTCCGGCAGACAAACGGCGCGAACTACTCAAGGATTTGCGGCTCGCCCCGGCCTGGATGCGCCCGATCTTCCGGGAACTCGCCGAGGAGGAAGCATGAGGCTCGACTTTCTGGCATTATCCGAGGATGAACGCCGCCTGTACCTCGAACAGGCGGCGATTCACCGAAGCCTATCGCCGGTTATCCTGGAGAAAGATTTCTGGGTCTGCTGGCTGCTTGGCATCCTCTTCGAATCCGAGTTCGCAAGCGACGTCGTGTTCAAGGGCGGCACATCACTATCGAAGGTCTTCGGCATCATCGAACGGTTCTCGGAAGACATCGACCTGTCGCTCTCGCCCGCGTTCCTCAAGCTGCCGGAAGCCGGCACGAGCCGCAACCAGGCCAACAAATGGATGACGAAGGCCGAAGCAGTCTGCGGCGTTGCTGTGCAGAACCAGATCGCACCGGTGTTGGAAGCCGCTGTGGCGGGCATTCTCGGCCAGCGTGGTCAGCCGTGGTTCGAGTTCCTCACCGATCCCGGCACGCACTCGCCGGTCCTTCTCTTCCACTATCCTTCGAGCCAGCCGGCCGGGTTCGAGTATCTCAAGCGTGCGGTTAAGCTGGAGTTCGGCTCGCTGACCGACCAGCAGCCCGTTGGCCGCCATCCGATACGGCCGTGGATCGCCGAGGTTTTGCCCGCAGCTTTTCCCGACTGGACATGCGAAGTCGTCGCTCTGGGAGTAGAGCGGAGCTTCTGGGAGAAGGCAACGATTCTCCACACGGAATACCACCGCCCGGCAGGCAAACCGACGCCGGATCGTTTCTCCCGCCACTACGCTGACACGGCAGCGCTGGCGAAACACCCGACCGCGAGTATGGCAGTAGACGACCACGCACTTCGTAGCCGCGTCGTGCAATGGAAGAGCCAGTTCTTCGGTAGTTCGTGGGCCAATTACGACCAGGCCAGACCCCGTACGTTCCGTCTTGTCCCGCCGCCTGAGCGGTTACCCGCTTTGCGCCGCGACTACCAGACGATGCGGGATATGTATCTCTCCGAGCCGGTGAGCTTCGACGACATTCTCGCTACGCTCGCCGATCTGGAGCGGCGAATCAACGGCATCACAAAAGGCTAACTCATGCAGGCCGGTTTCGGATGGACGCTGTTATCACGCGAAGCCCTCCGGCGGGCGGAAAAGCAACTCCGCGACGCCGCCAGGGTGAGAGTCTTGCCTCATCCTCCAGAACTGGGGTACGAGTCCAGCAGTCGTGGCCGTGCGCCGTGTGTGCGTTTGGGAAACGCAGGGCAATAACGAAGTTACGGCTGCGGTTCGCGGCTTGGCATCTTGGCAAGAACGCGCCGCAGCCCGACCTCCCGGCCCCAGACTCCGGCGATAAGAAGTTCAATAGGCGTCTTGTCGCCCCAATTGCTCCACGGCCCCTTGCGTAACAAATGGGTGCTTTGTGTGGAAAGCATGGCGGAGTTTGAACGTGCCAGCGGAATCAGCGTAAATGGCAATTCTCGTCGCCTTCGCCCCGGTGCACCGGCCCACAGCAGGGTACGATTTGGATGATTTGACTCGCATCTACGATTCATCAATAGAAAACTGTATCCTGGGTATGGTGACGCGCGAACTGCCGCTTGCCTGCCTCCTTGCCGCTGCGCCAGAGGTGGTATCCAAGATCAACGGCATTGATCGCGTGGTCAGAGGCTGCGACAATCTGGTCGCAGGCGACCAGCGCTACAGCGCGAAGTTCCGCCTCTTGAGGGCCGCGAGCCAGCAATGCATGTACGTCATGAATCTGTCGGTGCAGGTCAGGCGACAAACGGAGGATTCCCGAATAGACCAACATGGCAGGGATCACGTTGTCGATAGGCGCAACGCTCTGCTGGTAATCCTGCGCGAAGCGGTACTGTGGGTCATGGGGGGCGGCCAGGCGACGCAGTTCGCCAATGGCGAGGGCGGCTTTCTTGACGAGCACGACACGGGAGCCATCGTGCAGGCCCCCCTGATCGTTGAAGGCAGGAAAATGATGGGCGAGTTGTGACACCAAGGTTGCGGCGGGCGTCTGGTCGGCCGAAGGCACTTTGAAGGCGAGCCGGCAGAAAGCGGCGAAATCCTCCACCTGGAGACGCTCAAGAACCGTTCCCGCCTGATGCAAAACGGCCAGCAACTGCTGCACAAAGACATCCAGCACGGGAACATTGGGCAACCCAAACGCCTGACGGACGTCCGAGGCAGTTAGCGCACGGAAACGCGCCGCATTGAAACTACCGGCATCACGCAGGGCGCGGACTCCCAGAGTGATCGTTCGGGAGGCTCCTCTGCCACAGTGCTGGTGCAGTTCCCGTCGAAATCCGTGTCCGAATTGCAGCAGGCAGAAAAGCAGGGCGAAGTTGGCGGCTTCCTCGGCGGAGCGAAAATCATCCGATACCGTGTCACAGTTCTCGCCGAGTGAGCCAAGGGGCAAGTTGTTGATCGCCGCGACATCCAGTTCCTCGGAGAATCGCCGCAGAACCAACGGATCGATAGACACATCGCGCGCGATTCGCACGGCATGAGCGCATGAGGAACGCGCCAACTCGAACGGGTCGCCCCGAAGCGGCGGCGCCTCGTCCATACCCCAGCCACAAGCAACACGATCTTCCATGCTCATCCTATCATTTCCAACGGTCTTTTGCAAATTTTCCCTCAAACATGATTGGACGTGATCGTCCGTCGGCTCTTTTGAGATCCCGCCCGATTTTTTCAGAAAACATGTGAAGCCTTGCACTTAAAGCAGTTCCTCAGTGCCATTCGAGGATGTCCCAAATGCTACGGTGCGGAAACGCGACCCGCCCACCATCGTGCATGTGCTCAAGAGTCCGGTTGAACTCAACCGTCGTCGGCTCTCCCGCTTGTCGATCAGGGCGAGGACTTCGGTCATGAGCAGCAGCCTAACCGTGGGGTCGTGTTCAATGAATATGCCGCAAGCCGTTTCCAACACATGTCGGCACTGACGAACACAATTAAACATTCCAATTTTTTAAATATATCGATAGCCAGTACACATTGAGCGGAACCGGATTCTGGGCTTACTGTTCAGATTCCCTAATTGGCCAAAGGTTCGCGCAAAGCGCAAGAAAGAGCAGTTGGATGGTGTCCTGCCGTTAAACGCGTTGGTTCGTGCGAAACCGCAAGGACTCACTCAATACATCGGTCCGCGGTGGCGGGCACGATTGGGTTGGCCGGTCCGTCCGCAACGACGCCTTGGTGGTCGACTTGAGCAAAATGCGCCAGGTCAACGTCGACGCCAGGGGTCGAGTTGCCACCGTTGCCGGAGGCGCCACCGGCACCAATCTCATCGCCGCCGCGGCACCTCACGGACTCGTCGCGGTCACCGGTACTTGCGGCTCGTTCGGCATGGTCGGGCTGACCCTCGCCGTCGACAAGAGCCGATTTCTGGTAGGATGCGAACGAAGTCACCTCCGCTTCGACACTGAAGATCGGGTGTGGTGCCTTGACGTGCGAGCCAGAGCCCAGTTATTTGGCACGATTCGTAGCGGAATCGCCCTGCCTGATGCGGGTTTTGCCCGGAGAGAGGGATTCGACGATGTTGATCGGTCTGGCGGCGGCGTTCTTACTTGTGACGATGACGGACGGCTCTGCGGAGCGCCCGGACGTCGTCCTATTCTTGGCCGACGACCTGGGGTGGGCCGACTGCTCGCCCTATGGTGGCAAGGCCGTGCCGACGCCGAACATGGATCGGATCGCCCGGGATGGGATGACGCTCACGCACGCCTTCGTTAACTCGCCAAGCTGCGCCCCGAGTCGGGCGTCGTTGCTCACCGGACTAGACCCGATGCGGAATGGGGCGATGCTCAACCACACTCGCCCACGCCCGGGGATCAGGCTCTGGCCCTCCTACTTCCAGGATCTCGGCTATGAGGTCGTCGCCATCGGCAAGGTGGCGCACTATGCGCAGGTGACGGGCTACGGGTTCGACCACGCCAGTCACTATACGTACCACGACGACAAGTGCGTCGAGGCGGCGGTCTCGTGGGTCGAGAAGCGGGATTCCACCCGGCCGCTTTGCCTGATCGTCGGCACAAACTGGTCGCACGTCCCCTGGCCTGGGGACGGGGCTACAAGTGCCCTTGATGTCGCCCCACCCCCAACCATGGTAGATACGCCCGCCACGCGAACGGCCCGGGCTCGGTATGCGGCGGCAGTGGCCAACGCCGACCGCGACCTGGGGCTGGTCTATGATGCGACCCGGAAGTTCCTCAAAAGCAATACCTTCTTCCTGTTCTCCAGCGACCATGGGTCGCAGTTCCCGTTCGGCAAGTGGAACAATTACGACGCTGGCCTCCGGACTCCTCTGCTCGTCGTTTGGCCGGGTCGGATCCGGCCCGGCTCGCGGTCTGACGCGATGGTGAGTTGGACGGACATCCTGCCTACCTGCCTGGAGGCGTCCGGAGGCAATCCCACGCGGGACTTCAGCGGACGGTCGTTCCTGCCCGTATTGTGCGGAGAGACCGACCGGCACCGGGATGAGGTCTTTGCGACTCACAGCGGCGACGGGGCCATGAATCGCTACCCGATCCGCTCAGTGCGGACGAGGGACTGGAAGTATATCCGCAACCTGGACCCGGCGGCCGAACACCACACGCACATTGATAAGGCGAAGGCTGGCGACGGCCGAGACTATTTCGACACGTGGGTCGAGCGGACGAAGACCGACCCCAGCGCCGCGGTCATCGTCGGTCGTTACCATCGCCGACCGGCCGAGGAATTGTATGATCTGCGTGCCGACCCGTGGGAGTTGCACAACCTGGCTGAAAACCCGGAACACGCGGCTACGCTTGCCAATCTGCGACGCGAACTCGATGCCTGGATGGCCGGACAGAGAGACGAGGGGTTGGCGACCGAACGAAAATTGAGGAGCGGCGAGGTCAAAAATTGAGCCTGCGTCCGGCGACAATCCCACTCCAGTCTGGCGATTTTCCCGCGGCGAGTGCCATTGGACTCACCTCGTTGCCACCGCCAATGCCCCACCGATCCGGCCATGTCCGTGGTGCGACGTCGTCGACAAGGGGGAATTCCTCTACGAAAAGAAAGAGTTAAGCCGCCATCTCACGAGCGCCAGAATCTGATCATTTTGACTCGTTTATCGATCATAAAACCGATCACATTGCGTTATGATGTCGCCAAGGGCCCTCCCAGGCCGGGATCTCTCCTATACGGCATCGCGGGAATCTTCCCACAGCCCGCTCAAGTTCTGCTTCGTCTTTCTCGATCCATCCCTCGATGCCCAATCCCGAGCCGTCGTGTTGATGCCGGGCGCGTACGTAATCCGCCAAGACGAGCCGCCCCCAGTCGAGGGGGGCCTGCTCATCGGGCGCCTCGATCCACACCGACATCCCGAAGTCGGTACCCGGGTCCTCGGGGATCCCCCTGCCGATATACTCGAAGAGGTTCAGGTAGCTATAGAGATAGAGGACCATGTAACGCTCGGCTACTTGCATCGGCAAACGAATCAATTTTAGCGTTTATCGATTATTAGAAAATCAATATCAGATACTGCGAGATTCTCGTAGGGCAGGCCTCGACCTGCCGAGGCCATTCGCCAACGTCTCGGCAGGCCAAGGCCTGCCCTACGAATGAAGAAATCGCCTCGTCGGCAATGACAGGGTACCGCGAAGACGTTGATATGGATCAGGTCGAACTCGTCTGACTGAGCGATGGGTCCATGTGTCTCGAAGGCTCCGACGGCTTCGTTACCTCTGAGGCGCCCGCTTGCCGTCCGGCCCAGGCCCCTATAATTAAGAGATGCCTGACAGATCGGCGGTCCCCCACGCTGTTCCGGGCTTTAGGGAGTCTGCAACTATGTTTCGAACTGCGTTCTTGAGCCTCGCCTTGATTCTCGGCTTCAGCTCGGTTGGCTATTCCCAGGCACATGGTCACGCCCACGGTGCGCACGGTACGCATCACAACCGAGGATTCGGCCTCGGCGCTGTGGGTGGCTTCGGCATCGTCGGGGCAGCGCCCTTCGGCTATGGGTACGGCGACTATGGGTACGGAGGAGTCGGCTACGGCGGCTTTGGCTATCCGGGCTATGGCTATAACGGGTCGTTCTACCCGGGCTACGGATATTACCCAAATTACGGCTACTATCCCCAGACGTACAATGGGTTGGGGTCGCTGACAAATTCTATCCAAGGGGCCACGTCGTTTTTCGGCGGTTGGTGATCGGCGGAGCAAGCTGGGTGAGCGTCGGGGCATAGCGCGGTACAAATCTCCTTGTCCAGCAGCACAAGACACCACGCCCGGCGCTTGCCTTCGTGGCTCGAGCGGCGTAGCCGTGAGTCTAACAGGGAAGCCGAACAGTCCCCCCCTCCTCCTTCCGGCCCCTGGCCCACAACTCGATCAAGTCGAAGGTCCACAAACAGACGTGGAACGCCCCGACGCCCACCCAGATGACAGTCCAAGGTCTTGAGGCTTGTCACGGACGGGCCTTCGACTCTCGGTCAGGTTCGGGGCGTCTCACCGCTCCCGACGGGAGGAGACTCACGGCAATTCTCGCGAGCGTTTTCTTTGCTCCTCGATCCACCCCGGGGCCAGGAGCGAACCGTCAGGCGGCAGAGTTTCTTCTGAACCTCTGTACTTCCCCGGGAACAGCAGGCTCGCTGCGACACCACCGAGGAACGCCAGCCCGAGACTGATCACCGAATGGCCCGCTCTCCTGAAGTAGAAGCCATGCTCGTGCAGCGCGACAGGTTCGTCGAAATTATCCCCGAAGGTCGCGGCGGCTGGGATCGGATAGAGCCGATCATGAAGGTTATCAAGCAACCACGTCGTCGGTAGATGCTCACTCGTCGACGGTGCCAGGGAAATCATCAGATACGCCCAGCCGAAGATCCCGAACCCCACCCAGAACACTTGCCACCGGGTCCCTTGGAACCAGGCCAGGATGTTCGTCACCAGGAGTATGGTCAGGGCGACGATTGTAACTTCGCCCGGTCCCCAGTACCTCAGGGCATGGCGCAGAAAGGCCAGCAGGAGGCACAACAGCGATACAACCCCCATGAGCCATCGGAGCGTCATCTTCTTGCAGGGGTGGCGCATGTCGTAACCTCACAGCCCGAGCGATCTCATCTTCCATCCGAGTAACGCCCTTCGGCCTCCAGCAGCCCCCGTCCATCAGGGCGGATCTCCCGCGAGGGCCGACGTGGCGGTACAGCGACTAGCAAGCGCCCCCCTGTTCCGCACATAGGGCGCTCATCATCATCATCTGCGGCTCTTCCATCAACGCACACAGCCGCCGATGCAACACCGGAAACCATTTTATTTGATGATTGATAGTTGGAAACGTCAAACCTAGCCTCTGGCAATGCGGCCGGAATTACCAGGTTACCCGTTTTGCAACCGAAGAACTCACATCAGTGGCGTGAAGCCATCGTGATCTCGCGTTAGCGTTTGCGACGGCGCGGGCGAGCCGAGGGGATGATGTTGAGCAGACGCATCAGGGAGGCGAGATGTAGCGCGGTCACTCTGCCTTGGTTCCGGGCGTCGACGTCGGCAATGGCCGCCAGCAGCACCCGGATCACCTCGGGCCGCCCGGATTGCCAGAGGCGCTCGCCCGGCGATAAGATCCAACGAATGTCAAACACGTACAGGGAGAGTTACGCCATGCCGCCCTCGCTCTGCACCGGACCGCTCCGCCGCCGGGAGTTCCTCCGACTCGGCACCCTCGCCCTCGGTGGCTTGGGCCTGGCTGACCTACTCGCCGATCGGGCCCACGCACACCGGCCCGCCCCCGACACCTCGGTCATCCTCTTCTGGATGTGGGGCGGACCGAGCCAGTTCGAAACCTACGACCCCAAGCCCAACGCCCCCGACTCGATCCGAGGGCCGTTCCGCCCGATCCCGACCGCCGTGCCAGGACTGGACCTCTGTGAACTGTTTCCGCTCCAGGCCAAGGTTGCCGACAAGTTCACCGTCGTCCGGTCGCTTCACCACGACATGTCGGCGCACAACGACGGCTCGATCGAGGTGCTCACTGGCAAGACCCCTGCCCGACCCGACCCCACCTCCACAGCCCTGTCCGAGCATCCCGACTTCGGCATGATCGCCAGCCGCGTGCGGGGCATCCGAACCGACGGCATCCCCCGCTACGTCGGCATCCCCCGACAGCCGTTCATGATCCGCCCGGCCTACCTGGGCGTGGCTCACTCAGCATTCCCGACTGGCGACCCGTCTGCCCCGGCCTTTCGCCCGCCCGGATTGACCATCGCCGCCGGAGTGGACGGAAAGCGGTTGGAGGACCGGCGGGGTCTGATGGGACAGTTCGACGGGCTCCGTCGGAGCCTCGATGGGCAAGGGGATGAGGGCATACCCAGAGGGGGCGACCCGTTCCAAGAGGCGGCCTTCCAGATGCTCACCAGTCCCAGAGTCGCCTCGGCCTTCGACCTGTCTCGTGAGGACCCCAAGCTCAGGGACCGCTACGGCCGACACCTCTGGGGGCAGAGTTGCCTGCTCGCCCGTCGGCTGGCCGAGGCGGGCACCTCGGTGATCACGATCGACGCCCTGGCCCCCACGCTCTCGGATCGCTATTTCAGTTGGGACGACCACATCAACGTGCAGACCCGCTGGGATCTGGGCGACGCGATGCGCTACCGTGCCCCGTTCATGGACCAGGCGATCTCGGCGTTGATCGAGGACGTCTACGTTCGAGGCCTGGATCGCAAGATCCTCATCGTTGCGGCCGGAGAATTCGGCCGGACGCCTCGGCTGGCGCGTGCCGACGGTTTGATCGGGCGAGACCACTGGCCCGCCGCCCAATCGGCACTGATCAGTGGCGGCGGACTGAGAGTGGGGCAGTTAATCGGGGCGACAGACCGCCGAGGTGAATATCCATCCGATCGCCCTCTGACGCCTAAGGATCTGCTGGCGACGATTTACCGACACCTGGGGATCGATCACCGGGCCGAGTTCCAGGACCACTCCGGGCGGCCGATCCCGATCCTGGCCGACGGCGAGCCGATCCGGGAGTTGATCTGAGCGAGGGAACGGGCCGATCACCCCCGTCGACGATCAAGCCAGCGGTCAGCCTCCCGGACTAGCCCCTCCTAGCCACGCCACCGAGTCGCCTGAGCGGTAGCCTTGACCAGCATCTGACCAGATGAATAGAGCGTCTGAGCGAGCCTCACCGGTTGAGAGTTGAATCGGGCGAAAAAGTGGATCTCGAGCCGGCGCGGGCAGAGGGTCAGGGGAGAAGATTACGCGCGGCGACCCTCGAGAGATTCCGCCTGCCTCATTTTATGCAAAGCACGCTTACATAATTCGTAATTATTGACTTACGAAATATCTAGGCTGATTCTCGGCTCTCGCTCCAACGGCGTAGAGCCGAGCGTTGGACAAGACGAGAATCGGGGCGCAATAAAGCGCCCCGCGCAGCGTGCGGGGTGTCTTCAACAAGAACAGACATCGGATTGCGAATGGTTCAGACAAGCCTGCGGCGCCAATGACGCACTCCCAGGCCGGTCAAGACCATCGCGCACAAGGCGAACGTCGTGGGTTCGGGAACCTTGTTGGGGTCGAAGCTGACGTAGGCATAGAACGGTGATGGACCGCTCGGACTGATGGTTTGCGGGGCCATCACCTGGAACGTCGAGAGCGGGAAGGGCAAGGGGTTCCCACCGATCGGCGTAACCGATGAGACCGAGGCTTGCATCGTCGAAGACAGCTTCCCGCTGATCGTTCCGTTGAGCACCCCCTTGATCTCAAGCTCCGAGTGAGCCGATCCGGTGGTAAAAAAGACGTCGATCGTGTACGGCGTGTGGTCGTACGTGAGGCTGTTGGAGTCGGGGAGGCTGAGGGCGGTATTGAAACCGCCCAGGTTAATCGAACCGGGCATATAGAACGACCCGACAGCGGTCGTCCAGGAGATCGGGCCGCCCGGATTTTTGCCGTCAATCGTAGCGAAGGTGGAATAGGAAATCGGGTTGGCCTGGGCCGAGGTTATTCCCAGTCCACTGAATATCGTCAGGCCCAAAATTAAGCTGGAGAATCCGCTCCGTCTCAAGGCCGTGCTCCTTAAAGTCGGGTAAACAACGTCGGCTCAGCAACAGGTGATGCAACCGTTTGCTAATTGTCGGCCAACACTCGACGATGCCCTTAGCGAATTCACCAACGACGCGCCCAGCCGCCGACCGCGCCCGGCTCGTGGAAAAATGGCGCTCGTGGGTCGCGACGTTCGACGCCCAACTCACGGCCGTCGAGGCGGAGCGAGCCCCCTCGTATTCGCGAGCGCCGCCTCGATCTTCGCCTTGGTCGTATCCGATCCGGTAAGTCGCCGAACTTCGAAACGTCTGTGCCTTCGGGATCGCCGCAAACTCGTCGACGTAGCGCCCGACGAACTTGAGTCGTTTGTCGACGAAGATCCGAGTCCGGTATCGGTTCACCCCCACCAGAAGCGCAAACTTCTTGGGTTCCTCCGCACCGGAGACGGCCCACGCTACAACCAGGACAGCCGCAAACGCCAACCCCAGCGACCCCACCACCGCGACCACTCTACATCACCCAACCCTGTTGACCACGCCGATCTCCCTCCGTCGGAGTCTCGAGCGGTTATCGCTTGGATAGCCTACACTCAGGCCAGGGAGTGACCCTGTGGTTCGAAGGAAGTCAAGAGGCCGGCGGGATAGCACTGGTGGCTTGTCCAGTAGTGCAGGCCTCGGCCCACTGGTGGACAAGCCACCAGTGCCACCCAATACACCCATCTACATAACACTGGTTTATTGTACGTCTAACACATAAACTTCAGGGATTTCACTCAGATCTTCCGGGATTTCGTAGGCGATTCCATCGCAATCCGCCCTAGAGCCTCGCGCCATCACGCGCTCCACGCCGACAAGAGATCATCATAGGTTGTCCCGTCCCAGCGAGGTCGAGCCGGCCCTTCGCTCGCGGTCGGACCATTTCGACCGCCCCATCGATGCGCATGGCGGTTCGCCAAACTTATTGACAATTAAATCTGGACCGGAAGCCAGATCTCGAACCCACCCATTCCCGTCAACGGATTGAACTCTTTTCCGTAACGTTCCAAGGTCGGGGCCTCGACGGCCTTATAGCCGGACTCGGGGAGCCATTGGTTCCAGATCGTTGTACAGGTAGCGCGGATGCCGGCGATGTGGCCGGGGTCTCGGAAAACCGCATAGGTCTGTGCCGGCACCAGGAGACTCTTGAGGGCCCTGGGTAAACCCGAAACGTCGGTGACTTCGACGCCGCACATGTAGTCGAAGTTGCCGTCGCTGTCAAAATTGTAGATCAGACCGTAAGCCGCCTCACCCGTCTGCCCCGGGATATTTCCGAGGTACGGGGTAAATCGCTGCCATTGGTCCGGGATCCCGGCGGGCGATTGGCAGTCGTAACGCTCGACAAGGCCGACGAACAACAACGGTTCAAGCGTCTCGAAACGGGGCGGGGCCAGCTCGCGAACGGGCATCGGGTTCATGAGAATCGCCTCGACAATGTGAATATTGTGGAGATGTCCCTGAGCGCGGACTTGCTCCAGCGTCAGCGCGAACTGATCTCGGAAGGCTCGCGTAAACGCCTCGTGGGAGCCGTACCCGGCATCAAGGGCGACGCGGAGGATGTCCTCAGCGCCCTGGGAAAGTCGCCTGGCGGCTTCGCTCAACCGGCGAGCACGCACATACCGCATCAAGGACAGTCCCATGGCCGCAGCAAAGGCACGCGTCAGATGAAACGCCGAAACCTTACAGGCCCGGGCGATGTCCTCGAGCATGAGGGGCCCTCGGGAATGACTTTCGACGAACCAAAGTGCCTTCTGAACCGGATCCATGAGCGTCCCTCGTGATACGTGACGGCACTATACGCCCCGTCGTGAAACGCCGCTTGATCGTTTTTGCGGTCTTTGGATCAGACTTGGGCCTATTTGCCTCCGGGCCCCGAGGGAGAGCGTAGCCAGAGGCATCCGGACCGTCTACTTCTTATCCGCCGCGTGGGATTGGCTATGAGCGGCTGCCGGCGCCTGTGCTGATTGATCTTGTTGGCCCTCGAGCCGCACGGACAGCTCTGCGCGCCGAGGGACGCGGGTTCGCGTGGGCTTTCATCACAATATACAAATTCAATAAATTTAATCATATCCCGTCGTACGTTTTCCCGAAATTTGGGCGATTCTCGCAGAGCAGGCCTTGGCCGTCTCGGCCTTGGCGAACCGCCCCGAGGCCTGCCAAGACCTGCTCTATAACGCATGAAGAGCCGCGTGTTTCTTTTCGGATTCTCGAGCATGCCCTTAAGTCTTGAAACTCATTGCGGATGAGTCGAGTTTCGTACCGGAAATGGCTTCCACTCGATTTCCGTCGCTTGTTCTGCGCAGACTGACTGGTTGCGCGAGCGAAGCACCGTTACAATGGGTCTTCGGACCGTTCCGTGGCCGATATTCTGAGGGTGGGGCAACGTCACATCGAATCAATCAAGCTGCGATCACCATCCCTCAGTAACATCCACATCTTGTCAGCCCGATCGTTCATCGATCCCGGGCGTTGAAGTTCGGTGACTCATTTCGATCGGACGTTCGACCTCCAATCCGCCCCGATAGGGCAGCCGCGTTGACAAGACGGCGTTCTGAGCGATGGTCTTTGACCGACGCCCCTCTCGAACCCCCCAAGTACGAGAATCATGGACCTGCTCACCCGAAACCAGAACGATGCTGAGAGTTTGAACCCCCGTGACTACGAGTTGATCACCCTCCGCGCCTTGTCCGGTCGCTTCCCCGACATCGACTCGGCTATGGCCGAGATCGCTCGTTTGGCTGCGGTTCTCACGCTGCCCAAGGGGACCATCCACGTCATCAGCGACGTCCATGGTGAGGACAAGAAACTTCGGCACGTCATCAACAACGCCTCCGGAACGTTGCGGCCACTCGTGCAGAGCCTCTTCGCCTCGAAGATGAGCCCCGAGGAGTTGCAGGAGTTCCTGACCCTGATCTTCTACCCTGCGGAGGTGGTCGAACGGCTACGCCAAACCCTTGGGGGGCCGGAGCAGGTGCGGGCCTATTGCACCAAGACGTTGCGGCACGAGTTCGAGCTGGTCCGCGTCCTGGCCGCGCGCTACAGCCTCAAGCGAGCGATGGAGGTCTTCCCGCCCGAATACCGCGAGCTCATGTCGGAAATGCTTCATGAGCCGACGACCGAGCGGGACAAGGCGTTCATCGAGGCGATCGTCGACGAACTCCTGCGGCACGGGCGGGCGCTGCACCTGGTCCACCTGACGGCGAGACTCGTACGGAACCTGGCGATCTACGAGTTGATCATCGGCGGCGACTGCTGGGACCGAGGGCCGGGGGGCGACCGCGTCCTCGACTACCTGCGGCAGCAGCCCAACGTCTCGTTCATCTGGGGTAACCACGACGTCGCGTGGCTGGGTGCCTGTCTCGGCCATGAGGCCCTGATCTGCCACGTCCTCCGGATTTCGCTACGGTACCGGCGGCTCCGCCAGCTCGACGAGGGGTATAGCATCCCCCTCACACCTCTCGAGCACCTGGTGCGGACCGTGTACGCCGATGACCCCGCGGCCGGCTTCTTTCCCAAGTTGAGCGGCATGCGGCCCGACATCCTCGTCGCCCGGATGCAAAAGGCGATCGCGGTGATGCAGTTCAAGCTCGAGGGACAGGTCATCGCCCGCAATCCCCAGTGGGGGATGGATCACCGCCGCCTACTACACCGGATCGACCACGCCAGCAAGAGCATCGAGGTCGACGGCGTCCGGTTCCCGCTCAAGGACTCTTACCTGCCGACGGTTGACCCGGCCAACCCCTACGCGCTTTCGGAAGACGAACAGTCCTGCATCGACCGCCTGCGCGGGGCGTTCATGGCGAGCCAGAAGCTCTGGGAGCACATGCAATACTTCGTGAGCCGAGGCTCGATGTACCTCGTCCGCGACGGCTGCCTGTTCTTCCACGGCTGCGTGCCGGTCGACCATGCCGGGCAGTTCCTCACGATGACCATTGACGATCAGGAACTGGGTGGCCGACCTCTGTTCGACGCGATCTCCAAGGTCATCCTGCGAGCGAAGGAACAAAAAGAGACGAACGACCTGGACCTGCTCTGGTATCTCTGGGGCGGGGACCGCTCGCCGCTCTTTGGCAAGGACCGGATCACAACCCTGGAGCGCGACTTCATCGCGGACAAGTCAACCCACCACGAGACCAAGAACCCCTACTTCGAGTTGATCCACACGGGATGGTTCTGCGACCGGATTCTCCGCGAGTTCGGCGTGGATCCCAAGTGCGGCTTGATCGTCAACGGCCATGTCCCCGTGAAGATCGAGACCGGAGAAAATCCGATCAAGCGCAGCGGCAAGGCGATCACGATCGACGGCGCCTTCTCCGAAGCCTACGGCGACCACGGCTACACGCTCGTCCTGGAAGCCGACCGGACGCTGCTGGCCGAGCACTCACACTTCAAGTCGGTCGAGGCCGCGATCCGAGATGGCGTCGACATCATCCCCAAGGTCTCCGTCGTACGAACCTGGGACCGCCCTCACCGCATGGCCGACACCGAACGCGGCGCCCAGATTCGTTGCGAGATCAAGATGCTCGAGCGACTGATCGAAGCTTACCGCAACAACGACCTGCGCCAGGGCGTCCGCCACGGTTAGCCGCTGGCTTCTCGGTCTAAGAGGCTATCCGGATAAGGGTTAGCCCTGTGAAATCAGGAAAGGAGGGTGGCCGGGGAGGAGCGAAGCGACGCCCCGGGACCAGCCTGGGCCGATCCCCGGGGCCTCGAAGACTCGTCCCCGGCCACCCAGACGTCCCATTCTCCCTTCGAAATCCCGTTTACCGGATAGCGTCTTAGCCCTGTGAAAGCAGGAAAGGAGGGTGGCCGGGGAGGAGCGAAGCGACGCCCCGGGGGCAGGCTTCGGTTTATCCCCGGGGCCTCGAAGACTCGTCCCCGGCCACCCAAACAACGTATCTTCACATCCGTATTCACTTCCCGGATGGTCTCTAACTGGCCTGATGCGTCAAGCCCCGACCTTCACGGTTCCCTCTCGGCTTCCCGAGACCAGGAACCGGCGGTCGGGGCGGAGCGCCAGGATCCAGACCCGGCTGTTCGCCGCCTCCCAGATGCGCCCCGTCTTACCTTCCCCGTCCGAAATGATCACGATTCCGCGAGTCGCCGCAGGCCCCAGAGGATCAGGATCGTGGAGACCACCATGGCCACCGCGACGATCGAGAAGCCGATGGTGATCACAGTTTCCTGCCAGGACAGGGCTCGGTAGCCTGCTGCGGCAATCGGAGTGAGGGCACCCGTACCGAAAATCGCCGCCAGGGTCGTCACAGCCCAATTCGCATAGGCGCCAAACAGGACAATCCAGTAGGCCGCACTCTTCCACCGTGGAGTCAACTTTACCTCCGTCCAGGCGGCCCCCAACGCGAGGAGGAAGGTGCCGTTCATGACGCCTTCCAGGTGCGCAGCCAACCCCATGCGCGGATTACGAAACTTCGCCTCGGCAACGCCTGTGAGAAGACCCAGCAAAAATAAAAACATACCGTGCCAAAGCAATCGACGCTTGGAATTCTCCATCCCGATCCCCTCACTTCGAGTTCACCAACGGCCGTCGGCTGGGACGGCTCGAGATCATGCGAAGGCCGCCCGCCGTTGCCTTCAACGGCGGGCGGCTGGACACGGGCTTGCCCGCATCCTAGTACCACGTCGGTACTTCGACCGTCACACAGCCTTCGGTCTCATTGGCAGAGCCAACTCAACCGGCGGGGCGCGAAGCCGAACGCTTTTTTCGCCTTCGCGTTCGACGCACCGCGAAGCTTCATGCCATAGTAAACGGCATCCTCGCCACTCGCCTCGCGCGCCTGTTGTTCGGAGATCCGGGGAGGAGGTGAGCCTCCAACCCATCGCGCAAACGCCGGCAGCCAGAGACCGAGCGGAGAAGGGTCGTCATCGACGATGTTGTAGATGCCGGGCGGGACAGACAGAGCGGCGACGGTGGCCTTGGCCGCATCCTCGACATGGATGAACGACCAAATCCCCTCCCCTTCACCAATAATCGGAACTTCCTGTCGTTGGACTTGGTCTGCAACGGCCCCCTCTTGCCAGTACCAGGTGTTCGGACCGTAAAAGAACCCGTAGCGAAGGGCGACTCCTTCCATGTCTCCCGAATTCAGCACGCGTGCCTCGAGTCCGCTATACGTTCGAGCACTCGAGGCAATTCGAGGGCTCGCGTCCGTCGCGAGCGATTCCGATTCATCGGCGAGTCCGCTTCCCGCCTTCAGAAAGAAGCCGCTCGACTGTTGGATGTATCGACGCACCCCACTCGCCTGCGCGGCACGATGAAGGTTCCCACCCCCCTCGAGTCGCAGCTTCCGATCGCCGGCCGCTGCGGCCGCGAGTTCCGACGGATGCTTGGGCAAGGCGGTCAGTTGATCAATGACGACCTCGGCTTCCGACCGTCGCAGCGCCTCTTCCAGGGCGGGCCCATCGAATGCGCTCGCAAGCACGGGGGACGCGCCCAGGTTGGTGAGACTCCGCACCCCTGCTTCGGAACGCGTCATGCCCGTGACCGTGTGGCCTTCACGCACCAACGCGGCAATTAGTGGCTGTCCGATCGCTCCACTTGCTCCAGCAACGAAAACTCTCATACGCGGATCACCTTTCAGTCCATCGCTTTCTGTCTTATTTTACATCCAGTTTTATGTGATTTTATTAATTTCGCAGTTTTAACATCTGATTGATCTACGTTTCATGTAGGGCAGGCCTCGGACTGCCGAGGCCCTTGGCAAAATCCTAGGCCTGCCCTACGAATCCTGATGCGTGTCTTTGAGCGGAATACGGTCTTCCATCTCTGACGATCAACTGCTCACTTGTTTTCCACAGGGATCCGGATTTGCTTGGCGTCCTGAGGGTGTACGATCACGGCCAGCACTCTGGTCTTGGTCTTGCTGCTGGGGTTACGGGACACCCGATGCAAAGCCCCGCTCGGCTCGTAGAACGTCTCCCCGGCTTTCAGCGTCTTGACGGGTTGGTCGTCGAGGGCAAACTCGAACTCCCCTTCGAGGACATAGCCGAAGATGGCGCCGGGATGACGATGGGGCGCACCGGCGATTCCCGGCTCGAAGTCCACTTCGACCGTCGTCACGCGGGCTTTCTTCCCATCCAAGGTCTCGACGATGTCGCGCTCGGAGAGCACCGTCGCCGTCTCATGCCCCGGACCACTTTGATGTGCCAGCGAGAGTCCACCGGCACCAAGAGCCGCACCAATCGCGGCCGCAAGCAGGATTCTTCTCATCGTCGACTCCTTTAAATTTGGACGTGCGCATGTTTTGGATCATAGGACCCGGGCACGCTCCGAAAACTGATGGCGATCCGGTTCCAGGCGTTGATTGAAGCCACCGCCCATGTCAGGTCCACCAGCTCCTTCTCGGAAAACTGCAGCCTCGCCTCTTCGTAGAGGTGGTCATGCACCCCGTTCCCGATATGAGTGACAGCCTCCGCCCAGGCGAGGGCCGCCCGCTCGCGGTCCGTGAAGAACGGCGTCTCGCGCCAGGCGTTCAACGCGTAGATTCGCTGTTCCGTCTCGCCTGCCGCACGAGCGTCTTTCGTGTGCATGTCGATGCAGAAGGCGCAGCCGTTGATCTGCGAAGCCCGGAGCTTGACCAGCTCGCGGAGGGAAGGCTCGAGTCCGCATCCCGCGAGGTACTTCTCGAGAGCGTACAACGCCCTCGTTGCTTCCGGAGCTAACTTGAGATAGTCCAAACGCTGTTCCATGATCATTCTCCTTCAGGGTCCGTTCGCTGTGGACACATCGGGATCGACCGATGTCGCATGGGTCCAGCGATGAAGTTTGTCCGGGTTGAGCACACTGTAGAGTCTGGTGACACGCCCCTCCTCCGCGGCGAAGGTGAGGACTTGGATAGCCTTCCCCTTATGTGTGAACACGATGCCCGGCTGCCCGTTTACCGTGTTTGAGGTCAGCACGCAGAAGCGCTGCCGTTTGCGGAAGACCACGGACAGCAGGTTGGCGATCCGATACCTGCCGTAGAGTGGTTTGGGAGCGGCGGGGGCGTTCCCACCGCCATCGGAGTAGTAGACCACTTCCTCGGACAGCAGCGACTCGATGGAATGGATGTCGCCCGCCCGACACGCGGCGAAGAACCGATTCGCCAGTTCATCGGCCTGGCCTGCCTTCGGTTGGAATCGGCGCTCTTTCTGCTCGAGCCGTTTCCGGGCGCGGGCTGTGAGCTGGCGAACGTTCACAGCGGTCTTGTCCAGCAACGCGGCAATCTCCTCGAACTCGTAGTCGAAGACTTCCCGCAGCAGGTAAGCCGCCCGCTCCGCCGGAGACAGCGCCTCGAGCAGAACGAGGAAGGCCATCGACAGCGACTCGGACAGCTCCACCTGGTCCGGCGCCGTTTCCTCCCAGGTGTCGGGAATCGGCTCCGGCAACCAGGGCCCGACGTACTCGGCCCGCCGCTTCGCCTTACGGAGCTGGTCGATACAAAGCCGGGTGGTCGCCTTCACGAGCCAGGCCTCGGGTGCATCAATCCCGCTGGTCTGCTGAAAGCGCAGGTAGGCGTCTTGCACGACGTCTTCAGCATCGACCGCCGACCCCAGCATCCGGTACGCCAGTGCCAGCAACCTCGGTCGCATGCGTTCAAACTCGGTGATGCGTGATTCCGAAGGTGCGTTCATCACAAATCTGCACAAACTCGTCGCCGTCAATGCCCCTGGTCTTAAGGCCCAGGCATCCACAAGGACGCACCAGACGACGATTTGGTGACATCCTCCGACGATTTTACCAGAAACACTGATGCATCAAGGAGTTCAGGCGGCCCAAACCAGATCCGCGTACGGAACAAACCAGCCAAAGGCCCCCGTAACCCACTCCTCGGCGCCACTGTGACCGACGGCTTCGTAACGTCGGATCGCCTGAGTCTCAGCTTTGGTCTCAATGCTAACGGGAGCATCCGGCAAGTTTTTTGTAGGGCAGGGCTTCGCCTGCCGAGGCTCTCGCGAACGGCCTTGGCAGGCCAAGGCCTGCCCTACGACAAGAGATCTTTGGATGCGGGTGCTCATGCAACGGAAGGAGACTTGCCAGATGCTCCACATTAGTGGCTCATCCGCCAAGTGGCTTTCCCGTAGTAGTCTGTCTATTTTAAATTTGTGGATAAAGATGTCTCAGCTTGACCCGGGCGTCCGCTGTTGTGAACTTCCAGGTCACTCGACCGCCTTCGGCGTT